>Ga0187893_10001316_pt1 | contig 60554 bp, 54 predicted proteins | sample MA1701074metaG_FD_139574 | JGI IMG/M metagenome (GOLD analysis project Ga0187893, IMG submission 139574) | White microbial mat communities from a basaltic lava cave in the Kipuka Kanohina Cave System on the Island of Hawaii, USA - MA170107-4 metaG ... | reverse complement strand
GGCTGATGTTCGACATGCAGCTCCTGGCGCTCCAGTCCGACCTCACGCGGGTCGTGACCTTCATGCTCGGCAAGGAACAGAGCACGCGCACCTACCCGCAGGCGGGCGTGCCCGAAGCGCACCATCCGCTGTCGCACCACGGCAACCAGCTGGAACGGATCGCGCTGATGTCGAAGATCAACACGTATCACATGAAGATGTTCGCCGAGTACCTGGGCAAGCTCCGCGCGACGCCCGACGGCGACGGCACGCTCCTGGACCACATGACGATTCTCTATGGAGCGGGTCTGTCCAACAGCACGAGGCACGCGAGCGACAACCTGCCGCTGGTGGTCGTTGGCGGCGGCGCGGGCCGGCTCAAGGGCGGTAAACACGTGCGGTATCCCTTCGACACGTCGCACGCGAACCTGCTCGTGACGATTCTCGACAAGTTCGACGTGCCCGTTGGCACAATCGGAAACAGCACCGGCAAGCTCGAGTTCGAGACGCTTTCGGGGGTGTAGACCGAAACTCCCAACTCCCAACCTCCCAACTCCCCATGCCCTCAGGATTGGGGCTCGGGAGTTGGAGGTTGCGCTTTGGGAATTAGCAGCGTGGGGGACCTGAAGATGCGCACGACCACCTTGCGCCGATGTCTGTTTGTCGTCGGGGCGGCCATCCTGACCGTCGGGGCCGGCCCCGCAGATCTCCAGCTCATCGACGCCGCCAAGCAAGCGAACCAAAGCGCCGTGCGAGCGTTGCTCAAGCAGGGGGCCAACGTCAATGCGTCGGAGGCGGACGGCACCACGGCCCTTCACTGGGCGGGGTATCGTGACGACCTCGAGATGGCCGACGTGCTCATCCGGGCCGGCGCGAAGGTCAACGCGGCCAACGACCTGGGCGTGACGCCGCTTTGGACCGCCGCCGAGAACGGCAGCGCTGCCATGGCGCAGAAGCTCCTGCAGGCTGGAGCCGACGCCAACGCCACGCTCATGGCGGGCGAGACGCTGCTGATGACCGCGGCTCGCAGCGGCAACGCCGAGATAGCGAAGCTGCTCGTCGCCGAGGGCGCCAACGTGAACGCCAAAGAGCGCGCGCACGACCAGACGGCGCTGATGTGGGCGGTGGCGCAGCGCCACCCCGCGGTCACCGAGGTGCTGCTGGCGGCCGGTGCGGATGTGAACGCGCGGACGAACGCCTGGACCGAAGTGGTCAAGACGACGCTCGAGGTGATGAACCCTGCCTACGTCACCGACATCCAGCAGGGCGGCTACACCCCGCTCCTCTTCGCGGCGCGGGTGGGCGACCTCGAGTCGGCGAAGCTCCTCGTCGCCAGAGGCGCCGACGTGAACGACACGGCGCCGTACGGCACGAGCGCGCTCGTCGTAGCCGCGCACAGCGGGCATGGCGACGTGGCACAGTTCCTCCTCGAGAAGGGTGCCGACCCCAATTCGATCCTCGCCGGCTATAACGCGCTGCATGCGGCGATCCTGCAGAAGGACGACACGCTGGTCGCGGCACTGCTGGCGAAGGGCGCCAACCCGAACACGCCGCTCCTGAAATCGACGCCGGTGCGCCGTGAGAGCGTTGACTTCTATTTCAGCCCGGGCATGGTCGGGGCGACGCCGCTCTGGCTGGCCGCCCGATACCGCGCGCCGAAGATCATGGCGCTCCTGCTGGAGAAGAGCGCCGATCCGCAGTTTGTGCACCATCCGGCGTATTTCATCGGCCGCGACTACGGCAATACACGGAGGATGCTGCACGAGGGCGAAACGACGGTCGTTATGGCCGCCGCGGGGCTCGGCGGGGAGAGCCCGATCTACTCGGTCGATCGTCTGGCCCGGATCGGTGAAGGTGCGCCCGTCGAGGCCCAGCGCCGGGATCCCCTCAGCCCGGCCGAAATGGAGGCGGTCACTCTCGAGGCAGTCCGGCTCGCTGCCGAGCAGGGCGTCGACGTCAACGTCGCCAATGCCGACGGCAACACGGCGCTTCACGTCTCGGCGGCGCGCGGCTACGACTCGGTCGTGAAGTACCTGGTAGGGAAAGGCGCGAAGCTGGACGTCACGAACAAGAAGGGCCAGACGCCGCTGGCGGCGGCGACAACCGGCGGGCTGGTGATGTCGAGTCCGACGAGCCGCTTCCTGCCCATCACTTCGGGGCCGAAGCAGTCGACCGTCGAGCTGCTGCGGAGCCTCGGCGCGACCGAGTAATCGCGGGCTGGGGCGGTTTCCACGCCGCCCCGGCCTGTTCTCGCCATATAATCCGCAGCACACGTGCCATGGCCCGACCCGGTTGGAAGCAGCGCTCTTATTGTCAGGAGGCCGGAATGAAGCGGAACCGCACACTCCTCATCGGTGGAACCTTCCTCGCGCTCCTCGTTGCCCTCGGTGTGGCACAGGCCGTGCTCGCGCGCGCCGCCGCTCAGCAGGCGGGCGTCGAGGCGCCGCGGTTCGAGGTCGACCCGTGGTGGCCGAAGCCGTTGCCGAACAACTGGGTGCTCGGCCAGGCGATTGGCGTCCATGCCGACGAGCAGGACGTCATCTGGATCATCCATCGCGGTTCCGCCACGCTAGCCGACAATGAGAAGGCGCTCGAACTGAAGAACGGCGAATGCTGCGCGGGTGCTCCGCCCGTGCTCGCCTTCGACCAGAACGGCAATCTCGTACGCTCGTGGGGCGGGCCAGGGCAAGGCTACGACTGGCCGAGCGGCAACCATGGCATCTTCGTCGATCACCTCGGCAACGTCTGGATCGGCGGCAATGGCCCGGGCGACTCGCACTTGGTGAAGTTCACCAAGGACGGGAAGTTCCTGGCGCAATTTGGCAAGCCGAACGCGCGTCGCGGGTCCCCGAATGCGCAGGGGCAGCCGACCTACGTCGGCGGGAGCAACGACCCGGCCAACTACGGACGCATCGCGAAGATCGTTGTCGACTCGAAGGCCAACGAAGCGATCCTCGCGGACGGGTATCTCAATAAGCGCGTCGCAATCATCGACGCGGTCAGCGGGAAGATGAAGCGCTACTGGGGGGCCTACGGCAACAAGCCGGACGACACGCCGGTGCCGCCGTACGATCCGGCGGCGCCCCCGGCCAAGCAGTTCCGCAACCCGGTGCACTGCGCGATGCTCTCGAATGACGGGCTCCTGTACGTCTGCGATCGGAACAGCGATCGCCTACAGGTGTTCAAACCTGATGGCACGTTCGTCCGTGAGGCGTTCTTTGCACGAGGCACCAAAGCCTCGGGGTCCGTCTGGGACGTCGCGTTCTCGCCGGATCCGCAGCAACGGTACTTGTACATCACCGACGGGATGAACAACCGCGTGTACGTCGTCCGCCGGGACACGCTCGAGGTGCTCACCAGCTTCGGCACGGGCGGCCGGCAGCCGGGGCAGTTCTTCGGCGTGCACAGCATCGCCACCGACTCGAAAGGGAACCTCTATACGACCGAGACGTGGGAGGGAAAGCGCCTCCAGAAGTTCGTCTTCAAGGGGATCGGCAAGGTAAGGGCGCCACACCAGGGTCCGGTGTGGCCTGAGACGCGGTAAGGGGGCGGGTGTGCGGCGCGCGGTGGTCCTCGTTTCGGCGCTCGTTGTCGCGTCCACGGCGGCGTTCAGCGCGCAGTCGCGCACGCTCGACATCTACTGGGTCGACGTCGAGGGAGGCGCGGCGACGCTCGTCGTCGCGCCGACCGGCGAATCGATGCTTGTCGACACCGGCTACGAGACCGACGGGCGCGATGCCAAGCGCATCTTCGCGGCCGCCCAGCAGGCCGGGCTCAAGCGGCTCGACCACGTCGTCATCAGTCACTACCACGGCGACCACGTGGGCGGGCTGGCCACACTCTCCACGATGATCCCGATTGGCCACGTCTATACGCGCGGCGACAAGATTTCGGCGCCTGCCGACCAGAAGTGGTACGACAGCATGCGCGCCGTATCAACGGGCAAGCGAACCATCGTCAAGCCGGGCGACAAGATTCCGATCAAGGGGATCGACGTGCTGGTGGTTGCGTCAGACCATCAACTGCTGCCGAAGCCGGTGAACGGCGGCGGCCCGAACGCCCTCTGCGCCAATGCCGAGCAGAAGGCCCCCGCAGGGTTCGAGAACCAGGCGGGCGTCGGTGTGCTCCTGACGTACAACCGCTTCACCTTCCTGGATCTGATCGACTTCGACTGGGCCACCGAGATGGAGCTCGTGTGCCCCGTCAACAAAGTGGGTGCGGTCACGCTCTTCCAGTCGAATCGCCATGGCGCGTGGAACGGCGCGGGCGCGCCAGCGTTCCTGCATGCCATCCGGCCGCAGGTGCTGGTCTTCAACAACGGACCGCGCAAGGGTTTGGGGCAGGTCCAGGAGGCGAAAACCACCACGCCTCCAGGCGTGAAGGTAGCGCCGTACGAGCAGGTTCACTATCTGCGAGCCGCGGCGATTCCCGGCATCGAAGGGATCTGGCAGGGCCACATGTCGCTCCTCGACAAAGAACCGAAGCACAACACGTCGCCCGACATGATCGCCAATCTCGGAGAGACGGCCGAGTGCCAGGGGCACTCGATCAAGGCGTCAGTGGATTCCAGCGGTCAGTTCACAGTGACGAACGGGCGGAACGGTTTCAGCAGAACCTACAAGGTGCGCTAACCCAAGGGCTCGGGCTGCTAAAGCTCTCCCGCTATCACGACACTCGCGTCAGGTGCGGCGGTTCATCGACAACTCCGGGCTGCTCCTGACGGGCGCGGCTGCCGCGCTCGTCTGGGCCAATGTCGCTCAAGCGAGCTACGAACGCTTCGCCCACGCGCTCCACTTCCTCGTCAACGACGTCGCGATGGTCTTCTTCTTCGCGCTGGCTACGAAGGAGGTGGTGGAGGCCACGGCGCCTGGCGGGGCACTTCATTCGCCGCGCCGCGCGTCAGTGCCGCTGCTCGCGGCCATCGGCGGGATGGCCGGGCCGGCGGGCATCTATGTCGCGCTCGCCCTTGCTGCCGGGCTCCCCGAGCTGTTGCGCGGGTGGGCCATCCCATGCGCCACCGACATTGCGTTCAGCTACCTCGTCGCGCGCGTCGTTCTGGGCCCGACGCACACCGGCATTCCCTTTCTCCTGCTCCTCGCGATTGCCGACGATGCGCTGGGGCTGCTGATTCTGGCGGTGTTCTACCCGATTGGCACCATCCGACCCTTCGAGTTCGCGCTGATATTGGCGATCGCGATGGGCATTGCGTACTGGTTGAAGCGCGGGGCCATTCAGAACTTCTGGCCGTACGTGGCGGGCGCAGGGCTGCTCTCATGGATCGCGTTCTACCGCGGTGGCCTTCATCCCGCGCTCGCGCTCGTGCCGATCGTGCCGTTCCTGCCGCATGCCAAGCGCGATCCGGGGCTTCTTGTCGAGGCACCGCACCTGCACGACCCGCTTAACGAGTTCGAGCACTGGTGGAAGCTGCCGGTGCAGATCATCCTGTTCTTTTTTGGGCTCGTGAACGCTGGCGTTTCCGTGACGAACACGGGTCCCGGCACGTGGATCGTGCTCGCGGCGATCCTCCTGGGCAAGCCGATCGGTATTGTGCTCTCGACGGCTCTCTGCGTGTGGGCTGGGCTGCACAAACCGGCCGGCGTCACCTGGAGCGACCTGACGATCATCGGAATCATCGCCGCCATCGGGTTCACGGTCGCGCTCTTCTTTGCCACCGCGGCCTTTCCGCCAGGCGATCTGCTCGATCAGACCAAGATGGGCGCTCTCCTCAGCTTTTCCGCATCGATCCTGGCATTTGTCGTCGCGTCTCTCAGGTCAGGCGGCAGGCTGTCACTCCGATCAGGGCGCCCGCCATCACGTCGATGATGTAGTGATAACGTCCGGCCACTGCGCCCGCCGCGATCGCAGCCGCGGCGACGAGCGCGACGAGGCCCGCAGGCCACGACAGCGCCAGCACCGCGCACGCCGCAGCAAGCGAGACCGCCACATGCCCGCTCGGGAACGTGTTGAAGCCATGGCTCGCGCGATCGAGGATGCGCAGGTTGAGTCGACGGAGCCCGCCGGCCGTGTCGACCGATCCGGTGCGGCGTGCGCGTGGCGGGGGGCTCACCAGCCACGGCAACAGTCCGTAGCACGCAAAACCCGCCAGCAGCACCGCTGTCCAGAAGCGATCCAGGTGCGCGGTGGACGCGTTCATCCAGATGAACACGAACGCCGCCGGCACCAGCACATAACAAAAGAGATACGACAGCTCCAGGATGTGCGCGGCCCACGTCGGGGGCGTCGCATGCAATGGAAACCACCGTTCGTCGGTGCGAATGAGCCAGGACTCGAATGGGCCGGGATCCGGGATCCGGGATCCGGGATCCGCGATCCGAGCGACGAGGAGCGCGGGCAGTCTGTAGCCTGCGACGAGGTACGCGTGGCCGAGCCACACACGGGCGCTGAGTGGCAGCGCGTACGCCACGGCGGCAATGACCGCTGCGACAGCCACGAATACCAGCATGGCCCGACGCCGGCGGTCGCGCGGCGCGGGCGTCCACGGTGCCGAGACAGTGAGCACGGCGAAGAAGGCGATCGAGAGCGCTTCGAAGGTCAGCGGAGCGTACACCGGAGCGCGGCCAGCGTACCACCGCAGGCGCCGCCTTCTCCGAAACGGGGCGTCGGTCGCGCTGCGGACCAACGACGCCCTGCTCTTCTATTCGGACGCAAGATCTCGTGGGCGTGCGCGCCGCCGCGCCGCGGCGGTTCGACCTCACCCCGGTTGGCGAGCCGCTGGGCGAAGCCGTTGCGATCGGCGGCGAAGGGCTCGCCTATCGCGCCCAATCGTCGACCCAGGAACCCAGCTAGAGAGCTACCTCGCACGCCATCCGTTCATGCGATCATCGGGCCAGCTCAGACTATGCGCAGACACGTTTTTATCGCGCTGACACTGCTCGTCCCGTCTGCCGGCCCAGCCGCCGCCCAGGGGCCCTACCGCCAGGATGTCGTCGTGACCGCCGCCGCGACGCCGGTGGAGCTCGGCACCGTCACACGGACCCTCACCGTCATCACACGCGAGGAGATCGCGCGTCTGCCAGTGCACAGCCTTGCGGACGTGCTCCGCGTGACCGGACTGGTCGATGTGCGCGCGAGGGGCGAGCGCGGCGTCCAGACCGACTTCGCGATCCGCGGCGCGCACTTCGGTCAAATCCTCGTGCTCGTCGACGGGGTGCGGCTCAACGACGCGCAGTCGGGCCACCACAACGGCGACATTCCGGTGCCGCTCGATGCCGTGGAGCGAATCGAGGTCTTGCACGGCCCGGGCTCGTCCCTGTTCGGCGCGGACGCTTTTGGCGGCACGATCAACGTCATTACGCGCCGCGACGCGGCGCCGGCGTCGGCCGTGCTGCAGACCGGCAGCTTCGGGCGCGTGGCGGCGCGAGGCCAGATCGGTCTCGAGCGCGGCGATGTCCGGAACGTGCTGGCGGCCGCGGTTGATCGCTCCGCTGGCTTCATCGTCGAGCGCGGATTCGTCACCACCGCCGTCAGCTCGCAGACGCGGTTCGCCGATCGCGGCGGTCTGTCCGTCTCGTATCTGTGGAAGGACTTTGGTGCGAACGGCTTCTACGGCAACAGCCCGTCCCACGAGTGGACGAATCAGGCGCTCGTGTCCGCCGATAGGCATCTTGGGACGTGGAGCGGCTGGCAGTTCGGCAGCCTGGCCTCCTACCGCACGCACGGCGACCATTTTCTGTGGGATGTTCGCCGCCCGGGGTTCGCGGAGAATCGTCACCGTACGCACGCAGTGCTCGGCGCCATGCGCGCCTCTCATGCCGTTCGCACCCGCGGGTCGCTGACGACCGGCGTGGAAGCCGGCGCAGACTGGATTCGGTCGACCAATCTGGGGGATCACGCGACGCAGCGGGTGAGCGCGTTCGGTGAATGGCGTCACGCGCTGACGGCCGAGGCGCAGCTCGACGCCAGCATGCGCGTCGATCGCTACGCGGAATTCGGCACCGCGTGGAGTCCCGCCGTCGGTATCGGCTGGTGGCCCACCTCTTCGCTGCGCCTGCGCGCCTCGACGGGCCGGGCATTCCGCGTGCCGACGTTCACCGAGCGTTACTACAGCGACCCCGCGCATCTGGCCCGATCGGAGGTCAGTGCTGAGACCGCGTGGGCGGCCGAGACTGGGGCTGATCTCCTGTTACCCTCCGGATGGTTGCTCGCCGCCACCGTGTTCGGCCGGATGGATGCCGACGTAATCGACTGGCTGCGGCCGACGACGGCGGATCGGTGGCGCACCTATAACATCCGTGACGTCGACACGCGTGGCGTGGAGCTCACCGCACGCAAGGCGCTGGCGGACGGGTGGTTCGTTCAGGCCGGTTATACGGGGCTCGACGTCCGCGCCGCCGCCGTCACCCAGCTCTCGAAATACGTGCTCGATTACGCCCCGCACAGCGTCGGCATCGCTGCCTCGCTGGCGCTGCCCGCGGCCGTCCGTCTCGCGCCGCGCCTGGAATACCGGCGCCGCACGCGATCGACCGGCAGAGACGACTACGCCGTGATCGATCTCCGCGTCAGCCGCCGGTTCGGGCTCTACGAGCTGCGACTGGAGGGGACGAATCTCGGCGACGCCGAGTACCAGGAAATCCTCGGCGTGGCGATGCCCGGGAGAGCCGTCAGCCTGTCACTCGCGATCGGCCAGTGACAACAAGGTGACAACGAGGTGCGAGGGTGTGTCGCACCCTCGCGCTATCGCACCGTTTGTGGTGCTGGTTCCTGCTGGGTCAGGCAGTGAATGGTGCCGAGTCCCCACACCAGATCGACGGCGTGAAGGCCGACGACCTCGCGATCGGGCATCAATTCGGCCAGCGTGTTGAGCGCCACCCGGTCGTTGGGATCGTTGAACGTCGGCACGAGCACCACGCCGTTCGCGATGTAGAAGTTTAGATAGCTCGCCGGCAGCCGGATACCGTCCATGACGACCGGTCGAGGAAAGGGGAGCGCCACGATTCGCAGCGGCCCAACGTCGGGCTGCCTGGACGCAGCCTCGAGCCGGCGGACGTTCTCGATCGAACGGGCATGGTTCTCGTCGGCTGGGTCCTCTTCGACGCCAATAACGACGGTATCAGTGGCGACGAACCGGGCCACATCGTCCACATGTCCGTGTGTGTCGTCGCCGACACATCCCTCGCCCAGCCAAATCGCTCGCCGGACGCCGAGCCACTCAGCGAAGATCCGTTCGTAGTCCTCTCGGCCGAGCCCGGGATTGCGCACCTGCACGTCGCTGAGCAGCCACTCCTCGGTGACGAGCAGCACGCCAGCGCCATTCACGTCGATGCCGCCACCCTCGAGCGCGATCGACGCGCCGGTGTCGGGGCGCGTCGGCTCCGCGCGCCGCAGCGCGGTCAATCGCGCGATCGCCGTGCCGACGCGCGCGTCGTTCTCCCAGTTCGGATACTTTGCCCAGCCGTTGAACGCCCAGTTCACGAGCACGACGTCGCCGGCAGAGTCAATCACCCCGGTTGGCGCGCAGTCGCGCAGCCACACGCGGTCGGTCGGCACGCAGTGCAGCGTAATGCGGTCGCGCCTGACGCCGTGGGCTTCGAGCGCCGTCCGCGCCGCGTCGACGACGCGCGCGTCCTGGCACAAGATCTCGACCGGCTCGCGCTCGGCCAGTACGCGCGCGATCTCGGCATAGACCCATGGGATGGCGGCGAGCTTGCCGGGCCAGTCGGGTTCGTGGTGAGGCCAGGCAATCCACGTCGCGCGATGCGGTTCCCACTCCGCGGGCATTCTGAACCGAACAGGATGCCTGTCGTTCACGCTTCTACCTTCTCGCTTCTCCGCTCGTCTTCACGTCTGGCTCCGGGTTCTCGGGCAGAAGGCAGGAGCGAACCTGCACACGAACGGAGCGGTGAGAGAACCGAGAAGTGTGAGGGACACGTTACGGTTCGGGACCGATATAGCGCCGGAGGATGGGACCGTACGCGTCGACGCGCCGGTCGCGCAGGAAGGGCCAGTTACGCCGCACGCTTTCGATGAGTGCCGGGTCGCACTCCGCCACGAGCACTTCCTCGTCGTCGCCCGCCTCGGCGACGTAGCGTCCGAACGGATCGGCGACGAACGAGTGGCCGAAGAAGGTGATGCCGTTCGTGCCCGGCTCGTCCTCGTGACCAACACGATTGGGCGCAGCTACGTAGACGCCGTTGGCGATCGCGTGCGAGCGCTGAATTGTCTGCCACGCGTCGACCTGTGCGCGCCCCCATTCGTCCTTTTCCGACGGGTGCCAGCCGATCGCGGTCGGGTAGAAGAGCACCTGCGCGCCCATCAGGCTGGTGATCCGTGCAGCTTCGGGATACCACTGGTCCCAGCAGATCAGCACGCCGATGGTCGCGTAGCGCGTTTTCCAGACCTTGAAACCGGTCGCGTCGCCAGGCTGCTCGCCGTGATAGTCGAAGTGGCCGTCTCCGGGTGTGAAGTAGTACTTCTCGTAGAACAGCGGATCGTCCGGGATGTGCATCTTGCGGTACACGCCCAAGAGCGCCCCGTCCGCGTCGATGACGGCGGCCGAGTTGCGGTAAATCCCGGCGGCTTGCCGTTCGAAGATCGGCACGATCAGCACGACTGCCAGCTCACGCGCCAGCCGCTGCATCGCTTCGGTCGTCGGTCCTGGGATCGGCTCCGCCAGGTCGAATCGATCACACGCCTGCGACTTGCAGAAGTACGGCGTGTTGAACAGCTCCTTGAGACACACGATCTGTGCGCCGCGGCGCGCGGCGTCGCGCACGAACCGCTCCGCCCGCGCGAAGTTGCCCGCTACATCGACACCGGCGTGATCCTGAACGAGACCGATGGTGAACATGCGTCGCGAACGGCTCAAGGCCTCCGCGCTACCTATGCTAGCCTTGCTGAATCCGCAGATGAACAGAAAACCGCTGCGTGTGGCGCTCCTCGGCTTCGGGACGGTCGGCAGCTCGGTCGCGCGAATCCTCGTTGAGCGGCCGGAACTGGGGACGCAGGTCCAGCTCACACACATTTTCAATCGTGGTGTCGCGCGCAAGCGCGCCGACTGGGTGCCGGCGTCGGTGACGTGGACCGAGAACATCGACGAGCTCTTCGCGAGCAAGCCTGACGCCGTCGTCGAGGTCGTCGGCGGCGTCGAGCACGCCGGCACCTGGGTGCGCCGCGCACTCACGGAGGGCGCGTCGGTGGTCACCGCCAACAAGATGCTGCTCGCCGTGCACGCGCCCGAGCTGCTGCACCTGGCGGCAACCAACGGTGCGCAGCTCCGGTTCGAGGCAGCCGTGGCGGGCGGCGTGCCGCTGATTCACGGCGTGCGCGAGGGGCTCGCGGGGGATCGCCTGCTCCGGGTCGCGGGGATTCTGAACGGCACGTCGAACTACATCCTCAGCCGTATGGCTGGGAGCGACGAAGCCATGAGCGTCGTACTTGCCGACGCCCAGCGTCTGGGCTACGCGGAAGCGGACCCGAGCGCCGACGTCGACGGCCACGACGCCGCTGCCAAGCTCGTCGTCCTTGCCGGCATCGCGTTCCGGCGACATCTGCGGCTCGCGGACATCCCGCGTCAGTCAATCAGGCCAATCGCTGGCGCCGACTTCCGGTACGCGCGCCGGCTCGGGTGCACGATCCGTCAGATCGCGATGGTAGAGGCGGCTGATGACGCCTTTCACGCGTTCGTCGGTCCGGCTTTGGTGCTGCGCGGCTCGCGCTTCGGCCTGAACATGGGGGCGAACAACGTGGTCACGATTGCAGGCCACTACGGGGCCGAGAACAGCTTCAGCGGGGCCGGTGCTGGCGGTCTCGCCACGGCTGTGGCGGTCGTCTCCGACCTGCTCGCGCTCACGCAGCGGACCCACGAGCGCGGCGAGGAGTGGCCATCCGCACAAGTGGCGCCGCCCCCGGCACGTCCGTACTACCTGCGATTCGTGGTCCACGACCGTCCGGGCATCTTGGCGACGATCGCGACTGTCCTGGCACGCCAAGGCATCAACTGCGATGCAATGTTGCAGGAACCGGGTTACCCGAAGGATGCGCTCCCGTTTGTGATTACGGTCGAGGCCTGCGAGGAAGGGCCGCTCCGCGGCGCGCTCGACGAGATTACGCGGTCCGACTTTCATGCCGAGCAGCCGCTTGCGCTGCCGATGCTGTTGGGCGACGAGGAGCGACCGTGATATCTTCTGGAATTCGTGTCACTTAAAGGGATGTCACACGATGTGCTGGTGCCGGCCTCGGTCGCCAATCTGGGTGGCGGCTTCGATACGCTGGCCGTCGCAGTGCAGCTCTATCTCCGTGTCCGCATCGTCGATATCCGCTTTGACGGGGCAGGCCGCCTGACCGTCGTGCGCAGCACGCCGCCTGTGCGCGGCCGCAACGCGGTCGAGAGGGGGTTCGAGGCGATCGCGCGGCGAACCGGGCTGAACGCGCCATCCGTCTCCGTCGAGGTCGAGAGTGACATTCCGATGGCCGCCGGTCTGGGCAGCAGCGCGGCCGCGTCCGTCGCCGGTCTTCGGGTGTTCGAGCACGTAACCGGGTCGGAAATAAGCGCCGGTATGCTGCTGGCGGTGGCGACCTTCCTTGAGGGACACGCTGACAACGCGGCGGCCGCGCTTCATGGTGGTCTGACGTCGGTCGTCGATCGCGAGGGCGAAGAGCCGGTTGCGCTCCGCTGGCACTGGCCCGACGAGCTGCGTCTGGTCCTCGCGACGCCGTCGGCCGGGTTGGCGACCTCGAAAGCGCGCGCAGCACTCCCCGACGCCGTACCGCGTAAGGACGCCGTATTCAACCTGCAGCGTGTGCTGTCGCTCGTGCACGGGTTGCAGTATGGGGCGTACGATCGGCTGCGGGAGGCGACCCAGGATCGGCTGCATCAGCAGGCGCGAACGGCGCTCGTGCCGCAGCTCCCCGACGTGCTCGCTCTGGAGGATCCGGAGATTCTGGCGGCGTTTCTGTCGGGGGCTGGGCCCTCCGTGGCGCTCATCGCACGACGCGACTTTCCGCGGCTGGAGCGCCTGTTGACGTCTCTGTACGAACGCGCGGGCGCCCCGGCAACGGTCCGCACGCTCGAGGTCCACCAGCAGACGGTCCGCGCGCGTGAGCCGATGGCGGTAGGGAAGAGGATATGAAATTTGTCGCGGGACTGACGTGTCATCTCTGCGGCGCGACCTACCCCGCTGAAGCTTCGTGGGTCTGCGCGGAGTGCCTCGGACCGCTGGAAGTGTCGTACGACTACGCGGCGATTCGCGGTGCGATCAGCCGTGCGGTCGTCGAGTCACGGACGCGATCACTCTGGCGATACCTGGAGCTGCTGCCGGTCGAAGAGCCGCGCACCGGGTTCGCGTCAGGCTTCACGCCGCTCGTGCGCGCCACCCGCCTCGCGCGCGAGCTCGGCCTCTCGGAGCTGTATCTCAAGGACGACTCGGTCAACCACCCAACGTTCTCGTACAAGGACCGCGTCGTCTCGGTGGCTGCCACGCGGGCTGTTGAACTCGGATTCCCTGTCTTCGGCTGCGCGTCAACGGGCAACCTCGCTGGCAGCGTGGCTGCCCACGCGGCGCGTCTCGGGCTCCCGTGCTATGTCTTCATCCCCCACGATCTGGAGCCTGCCAAGATTCTGGGCGCGGCGATTTGTCAGGCGCACGTTGTCGCCGTCGACGGGAACTATGACGACGTGAACCGGCTGTGCACGCAGATCGCGGACCGGTACGGGTGGGGCTTCGCGAACATAAACCTCCGGGCCTACTACGCCGAAGGCGCGAAGACGATGGGGTTCGAAATCGCGGAGCAGCTTGGCTGGCGGTTCCCCGACCACGTTGTCTCGCCTGTCGCCGGGGGGACGCTGCTGCCGCGCATTTTCAAAGGATTCCGCGAGTTGCGCGAAGTCGGGTTGGTGAGCGGCACGTTGCCGAAGATTCACGCGGCGCAGCCGGCCGGTTCCGCGCCCGTGATTCACGCGCTCGACGCCGGACTCGAGTTCCCGGAGCCGGTCAAGCCCGACACGATTGCGAAGTCCCTGGCGATCGGCAATCCGGCCGACGGTTTCCAAGTGGTGCGCGTGGTTCACGAGACCGGTGGGACCGGCGCCAGCGCCACCGACGCGGAGATCCTCGAGGCGGTGCAGATGCTGGCCCGTACCGAAGGCATCTTCACCGAGCCGGCTGGCGGCACCACGTTGGCGGTGACACGCAAGCTCGTGCAGCGCGGCGTCATCAGGCCGAGCGACTCCGTAGTTGTCTGTATTACTGGCAACGGATACAAGACGGCGGATGTCATGTTCGATCGCGTCGCGCCGCCGACACGGATCGGCCGTGGACTGGCTGACTTCGAGCGGGCCCTCGGACCGCAGGTGGCGCAGCAGGCGGCGGCCCGGGCGTCGTGATTTCGCCTTTCGACCATCGATCGGGGCCCCGAGTGTCATCGAACGCTGGGCGAAATTTGACCGAAAACGAGGCGCGCGCTACAATTCCAGCCATCGTGTTCAGCTTGTGTGGGTGCGCGTGCGCCTGTTGTTGTATGGGGACCGCTGAGGTCCCGGCGCTCTCGATCCACAGTGGGGACGCGTAAGACAGCCCACCACACGAAAACGATCGAAAGCCCGGGACCGAGGTTCCCGGGCTTTTTTATTTGGTGATGTTTCCAGCGTTTCTCGATCTTCGGTCGCGCCGGGTCGTTGTCGTCGGCGGCGGGCCGGTTGCCGCCGCCAAGATCGTCGCGCTCATCGAGGCCGGGGCCAACGTAACTGTCGTGGCACCTGAAGTCGTACCCGGGATCGAGGGGAGCGGGGTCACAGTGGTGCGGCGACCGTTTGAGGCGTCGGATCTCGACGGCGCGTGGTAGGTCGTGGCCGCCGCCCCAAGAGACGTGAACCGCAGCGTGCGGGCGGCAGCCGAGGCACGACGCGTGTTCGTCAACGCCGTCGACGATCCCGCACACGCGACCGCGTATCTGGGCGGCGTGGTCCGGCGAGACGGCGTCACGATCGCCATCTCGACCGACGGCAGAGCGCCGGCGCTTGCGGGGCTGCTGCGCGAGGCACTCGATGCGTGGCTGCCGTCGCGGTTGGATGAATGGTTGTCCGCATCTGACGAGGCTAGACGCCGGTGGAAGGCGGAACAGGTGCCGATGGAGGAGCGCCGGCCCAGGCTCCTGGAGACCTTGAACGAGCTGTATGCGAAGCGGGAGTAGACGCGAACCGTTCGTCTCGCTCGTCGGAGCCGGTCCCGGTGATCCGGAGCTCTGGACGATGCGCGCCGTGCGCCGCCTCGAGGAGGCCGACCTCGTCCTGTACGACGCGCTGGTGGACGTGCAGGCGCTGCGGGCCGTCACGCGCGCGCAGTGCTTCTGCGTGGGCAAACGCGCCGGCCGGCGCAGCGTTCGGCAGGAGACGATTATCCGGGTCATGATCCATGCCGCCCGCGAAGGGAAGCGCGTCGTCCGGCTCAAGGGAGGCGATCCGTTCGTGTTCGGCCGTGGGGCGGAAGAAGCACTCGCGCTGGCGATGGCGGGGATTCCGTTTGAGGTCGTGCCTGGCGTGACGTCCGCGACGGCCGCGCCGGCGCTCGCGGGGATTCCTGTGACGCATCGCGGCATCGCGTCGGCTTTTCTTGTCGTCTCGGGGCACGCGATCGAGGCGTTCAACGCCGGGATTCGAGCGGTGCAACCGAATGGCGTGTCACTCGTCGTGTTAATGGGGCTCGCGGAGCGGGAAGCGGTGGCCGCGCGGCTGCTGGCGCAGGGATGGAAGCCCGACACCCCCGCCGCGATTGTCTGTGCCGCGTCGACCCCCACCGAATGGACGTGGACCGGGCCGCTCGCGCAGCTGGGGACGGTGGAGCCGCCCGCGGGACTGGCGGGGGTACTAGTGGTCGGCGAGGTCGTACGGGTGCGAGAGGTCCTCGCAACAGCGTCGACGCCGGCGGAATCTGGCAACGAGGTGAGCTATGGCCGCAATCGATGACATGCCGACGTTCGGGCGCGGACGCCTGTCGTTTGCCGACGAACACGATATCGACGAGTTCGTCGACACGCTAGCCCGATACGAGCGCGGCGAGATATCCGCGGACGACTGGCGCCGGTTCCGGCTGCTCCGCGGTACCTACGGCCAGCGCCAGGACGGCGTCCAGATGCTGCGGATCAAGATTCCTCAGGGGATCGTCACTGGCGACCAGCTTCGCGCGCTCGGCCGTGTGGCGGAACGGTACTCCCGCGGCTTCGGCCACATCACGACGCGCCAGAACATGCAGTTCCACTTCGTGCTGCTGGCGGACGCCGAGCGCGCGCTGCGCGAGCTGGGCGACGTGGGGCTCACCACGCGCGAAGCGTGCGGCAACTCGATCCGCAACATTACCTCCTGCCCGTACGCTGGTATCGCGCATGACGAAGTATTCGACGTCACCCCGTACGCGGAGGCGCTGACGCGCTACTTCCTGCGTCACCCGCTGGCGGGCGTGCTGCCGCGGAAGTTCAAGATCGCCTTCGAGGGATGCCCGCGCGATCATGCCCTGGCGTCGATCCACGACATCGGCTGGTACGCGCGCGTGGTCGACGGCAAGCGGGGCTTCAGGGTGACGATTGGTGGAGGTACATCGATTCTGCCGACATCAGGTGGACTGGTGTACGACTTCATGCCGGCCGACGAGATGTTCGAGGTCGCCGAAGCGATCGTCCGCGTCTATCACCGCAACGGTGACTACCAACACCGCCAGCGGAACCGGATGAAGTTCATGATCCGCCAGCTCGGCTGGGAGACCTGGCGCGCGAAGTTCGAGGAGGCGCGCGCCGAGATCCGCGCCGAGGGTGGCATACCCTTCAGCTCGGACGCGGCGGCCGCCGAAGTCGAGGAGGCACCCGACTGGACGCCGCTCGTGGCTCCGAACGTCGAAGACATCAAGCGCCTGGCGGCCAGTGTCGAGGCACACGGGCCGGGCATCCTGCCGGGGACAGTCAAGCTCCAGACGTTCTCCGACGCATATCTCACCTGGATGCACACCAACGTTGGGCTGCAGCGGCAGGCCGGCTACGTGCATGTCACGGTGCGGCTGCCGCTCGGCGACATGACCGCCGGGCAGATGCAGGTGCTCGCCGATCTTTCTGAGGCGTACGGCGACGGCACCTCGCGCCTCACAATCGGGCAGAATGTTCTATTCCGTTGGGTGAAGGTGGGCGCGCTGCAGGAGCTCTATCAGCGGCTGCAGGCCGCCGGCGTCGGTACGGCGGGTGCGAATACCGTCGCCGATGTCGTGAGCTGCCCCGGCGCGGAGAGTTGCCGCCTCGCCGTAACGCAGTCGCGCGGGCTCGGGCGCGTCCTGACCGAGTACCTCGATCGCCATCCGGAGTTCGTGGCGCTCGTGCAGGAGGGCGACATCAAGATCAGCGGCTGCCCGAACGGCTGCGGACAGCACCACATCGCTGCGATCGGTTTCCAAGGGAGCGTCCGGAAGGTCGGCGACCGTGCGCTGCCGCAATACTTCGTAATGGTCGGTGGTGGCAGTACCGACAGCGGCGCCGCCTTCGGGCGGGTCGTCTCGAAGGTGCCGGTCCGGAGGCTGACGGCGGCCATCGATCGGCTCCTGACGTTGTATCAAGAGCGGCGAACGCCGGGCGAGTCGCTGGGCGCGTTCTTCAGGCGGATTCCTGCGGCGATCGCGACCGACGCGCTGAAGGATCTGGCGGACGTCGCCCAGCAGGAGACGACGGCGGACGACTACGTCGACCTAGGGGAGACCCAGGCGTTCGAGACGGTCGTCATGGACGGCGAGTGCGCCAGCTAGTCCTGGCACACACGCACTGTCGCAACCCCAACCGCGATCAGGCGCGCGGCGACTGGGATCGGTCTCGCCGGCGCACCGCTGCGGGCAGCAGCCGCGATGCACGTCGGCCCGGGGGTAACAAGCCCTAGCGTTCGGGAAAGCGCTCGATCCGCTTGTCGTCGTCCGGCGGCTTGTGTTCTGGAGCTGACTGCGGCTCCTCACGGTCGGGTTGAGGCGGGTCATCCCGAGGGCCGCGAGGCGTACGTGGCGGTTCAGGCTCGACTGGCACCCTTCTTATAATCGCTCCAGTGGTCAAGTTCGAGTCGCTCGACCCCGAAATTCGCGGCGTGCTTGGGAAAAAGGTGAGCGAACTCGGGCTTCGAGTCGAAGGCTCGCCGGTCGAAGCCTACGTACGGCAGCTGTATGTCGAGCTCGAGCGGCGTGGGTTGCGCAAGTTCCGCCCGGTCTGCTACCTCACCGACGAGTGGGGCTGCCCGGACCAGCAGCCGGTGCTCGGCATTCCGTTCTACCTGGCCGATCCCAAGCTGCGAAAGCTCGAAAAGGCGGTCGATACACTCGAAACCGAGCGTCAGATCATGATGTACATGCGCCACGAGGCGGGGCATGTCTTCAACTACGCGTACCGCCTTTACACGACGCGCGAGTGGCGACGGCTCTTCGGACCCTTCTTCCGGCCCTATCGAGAGGACTATCGGCCCGTCCCATTCAGCCGGAACTTCGTGCGGCACATCGAGGGGTGGTACGCGCAGAAACACCCGGACGAGGACTTTGCCGAGACGTTCGCCGTCTGGCTCACGCCACACAGCGCGTGGCGCCGTTGGTACAAGGGATGGCCGGTGCTGCAGAAGCTGCGCTACGTGGAGCGGGTGGCGCGCGCGCTTGCCGACGTCGAGCCGATCGTCAAGACGGGCGAGGTGGACATCACGCCGGAGGACATCAGCGTGACCGTCGAGCAGTTCTACGAGCAGGCGGCACAGGAACGACAGGCGCGCATCGATATAGCCCTTGACGCGCACCTACCACAGATCTTTCTCACCAGAAAGCGAAAGGAACTGAAGCCTGCGGCCGATATTGTAAGCAAGCATCGGCCCGAGCTGGTGGAAAAGATCACGTACTGGACGGGCGTGCCGCGTGCGATCGTGCGCGGGTTGATCGATTCGATTTGCCGCACGTGCGAGCGGATGAAGCTGTGGGGCGAGCGAGGCGAGGAAGCGCGGTACCTCGTCGAGATCACCGCGCTCGCCACGACGCTGGCGATGAATTTTCTAACCCGCGGGCGTTTTGAGACATAGTTATGGGCAGATGAGCAAGCTCAAGGTCGTGGTCCTCTACGATCGCTTCCTCGTCGACGAGACCGACGAGACACCCAGCGACAAGTCACCCGTCGTCCGCACTCTCGACAAGAAAGAGGTGGAGGAGGAAGTCTCGGACGCGCTATCGAAGCTCGGGCACGACCCGGTCATGTATGAGCTGGATGGCACGCAAAAGAGCCTGCTCGGTTTGGCGCGCGTCGACGGCGATCTCGTCTTCAATCTCGCCGAGTCATTTGCCGACGACGACACCTCGGACTTCAAGATTGCTTCGTTTCTCGAGCTGCTCGGGAGGAAGTACACAGGTTCCGGCAGCCACGGGCTGATGCTCGCGCAGGACAAGGCGGTTGCGAAGAAGATCTTTGCCTTCCACGGCATCCACACGCCGACCTTCGCGAAGTGCTACCGCGGCCGGCTTGACTTCTCGCACGATCTGCAGTTCCCCGTTATCGTCAAGCCGGCCCGCGAGGATGGATCCATCGGGATCGAGTTCAGCGCCGTCGTCAATTCCATTCGCGAGCTGATGGAGCGGATGGATTGGCTGCACACGCATTTCGACTCGCCCGTCCTCATCGAGGAGTACATCGAGGGGCGCGAGATGTACGTCGGCGTCATCGGCAACGACAAGCCGATGGCGCTGCCAATCATCGAGCTGGATCTCTCCAAGCTCCCAGAGGGGACGCCCAAGATCGCCGCAGCCGAAGTGAAATGGGGGAAGGGGACGCGCGCCTATCGCGACACGAAGTCGGCGATTGCGACCGACCTCCCTGAGGAAACCGTGCAGCTCCTGCACCAGACGGCGGTCGCCGCTTATCAGGCACTCGAGCTCCGCGACTACGGCCGCGTCGACATGCGGCTGCAGCCCGACGGCCGCGTCCACGTAATCGAGGTCAATCCGAACCCGTGGCTCGCCTCGCGCGCCGAGTTCGTCATGGCAGCCCGAAAGTCGGGGCGCACCTACACGCAGCTCGTCGAGGAGATCGTCGAGCTGGCGCTCGGTCGCGCCTGACCTCTTGGTAGCCAGAGGCCTTTCAGGCCTCCGGGATTTTCCACAAGAGAAGCGTGCGCGTCTGACCGTCGACGCCCCCGAACACGTCGACGCGATCCGGGATCCAGTCACCGATCGGGAAATTATGCGACACGATGCGTGTGCCGGGGCGGAGCTGCGAGGCCAGACGCGGACGCAGCTGGGCGTTGAGCGCGGCCACCAGGTAGAGCGTGACGACGGTCGCCTCCGAGATCTCGGTGGTCCGAGCGTCTTCGACCCGGAAGGTCACGAGGTGCTCGACGCCCGCGCGCCGCGCATTGGCCCGAGCCTCCTCGATGCGTGCCGGATCGATATCCACGCCAACGCCCCTAGCGCCATATGTCCGCGCCGCCGCGATGACGATGCGGCCGTCGCCGCATCCCAGGTCGTAGACGACGTCTGTCGCGCTCACTTGTGCGAGTGCGAGCATCCGGTCGACGACATCGGGCGGCGTGGCGACAAAGGGCGCAGGAGGCATCTGCGCGACCAGACCGAGGACCAGCGCCATCAGTGCGGGCGGCATGCCTGCATTGTAGACAGGGTTGAAAGGGTGGTCAGACCTTGCCCTAATTACTCGGGGTGAGGCCTTATACGGACCGACTCAGGGTTGCAGCTAAAGTGTCGGCAACCCCGCGATAGACAGGGGTTTAGTGGCCGTGGCTCCGCAGCAGCGCCAACTCGGTCAACGGGCCAATGGAGGGGGTGAATCGCACAAATCGACCGTTTTTTGGCCAAAATCCGTTGATCGGGGCGTTGCCCTGCGCTATACTTGTGGGTGCAGTTCCCGGCGCAACACCGGTCCTACCACCAACCTTCCAACGGGGGAAACGTGATATTCCAGGTCGGCGACAAGGTCATCTACCCGAATCACGGACTCGGCATCGTCGAACGCATCGAAGAGAAAACCATTCTGGGCACCACCTGCGGCTTCTTCCACCTGCGCATCGTTTCGAACGACACCACCGTCCTGGTTCCGGTCTCCAACGTGGAGGGGGTCGGGTTGCGCAAGGCCATCGGCGACGAGGAAGTCGATCGGCTGTTCACGCTCTTGAGTGACGGCAAGATCGACAACCATCAGAACTGGAAGGGCCGCTTCAAGGACAATTCGGACAAGATGCGGACCGGCTCGATTTACGACATGGCGGACGTGCTCAAGAGCCTGACGTTCCTGAGCAAGTCGAAGAGCCTCTCGTTTCGCGAAAAGCGGATGCTCGATCGTGCACGGGCGCTCATCATCTCGGAGGTTTCGGAGGTGATGCGTGAAAAGGCGGTAGAGGTCGAAGAAAAGGTCGACCGCGCGCTCGAGAAGTGCTTCATGGTGAAGGCGCGCAACATCGCTCGCGCCTCGGCCCGCACCAAGGTGGCCAAGCCGCCGGTGAAGGCGACCGTGCCCGTCAAGGCGACCGTGCCGGTAAAGGCGACCGTCATGGCGGCGGCCGTTGCTCCCCGGCGCGCCGCTCGCGCGTCCTAGGCTTCGCCCATTGCCTTCTTCGCCGCCCGGGGGCACGTCCCCCGGGCGATTTTTTTGTACAGTCAAGGCCTCAGTGGCCGACCTCCTCGCACCGGTCCGTTCCGTCGTCACCTACGCGGCTGTCATTGCCTACATTGTCGTGGCCGGGCCGGTCGGCCTCTTCATTGCGGCCGTGCTGCGCTGGAAGCGCGGCTTGTACGCGCTGGGACATACCGGCGTCTGGCTGGGGCTGACGCTGGCCGGCATCCGCTACCGCGTGGCCGGACGCGAACACGTGCCGTCCATGGCCGTCGTCTTTTGCTCGAACCACGAAAGCAACGTCGATCCTCCTGTCCTCTTCCTCACGCTCCATCGACAGTTGCACATCCTCTACAAGGCAGAGCTGCACCAGTTTCCGATCATGGGGACCTTGTTCGACGTCGGCGGCTTCGTGCCGATCGAGCGGACCGACCGCGACAAGGCCATGGCGTCAATTACGCGCGGCGCCGTATCGCTCCGGGCGGGCAATTCGTTTCTGATCTTCCCTGAAGGCACAAGGAGCCGCACAGGCGAGCTCTTGCCGTTCAAAAAGGGGGGCTTCATCATGGCGATTCAGGCACAGGTGCCGGTGGTCCCCGTTGCCGTCCAGGGAGGACGGGCCGCGATGGGCAGGGGGAGCGCGTTCGTCCGCCCTGTGCGCGTGAGCGTGCGCATCGGGGCGCCGATTCCCACCGCGGGGCTCACGCTCGACGACCGCGACGCACTCATCGAGCGAGTGCGCCGCGCCGTCGAAGACCTGCGCGGGGAGGGTTCGCTCTGGGATTAGTTGCTGCCGATCGTGAAGGTGAGCGTCGATGGCCGGACCGGAGCGCCGTCGAACGTCCGAATCCCGTCGAGCAGTTCGATTCTGATCGTCCGGAACGCCTCGAGTGGGCGCGCGAAGCGGATTTCCACGGCACGCGTGCCGGCGTCGTAGGCGAACGTGAATTCAGGTGCAGGCATGTCGGCTCCGGCTGCCCCGCCGACGTATCCGACGCGAATGCGGTCGGTCAGCGACGCGGGGTCGACGCCGCGTGAGAACTGAAAGCGGACACGTCCGGCTGTCGGCACGTCAATCTCGCCCTCGGTCGGCGAGCTGAAGATCACCTCGCCGGTTTCGGCCGGCGGCGGAGGCGGGGCGGCCTCCTCTTCGGCCGCCGGCGCGGCTTCCGGCTCCTCGGCTTCTGCTACCGTCGTTCCCGCGATTGTCGTCAGTCCCCGCGTCAGCGCCACGGTCCCACTGATTTGCAGCCATCGCCCGGTATCGACGCGTGCGTCGACCGACAGCACGAAACCGCGCCCGCGCGGCTGCAGATCGGTGACCCAAACGGCGGCGTCGGCCGAGCGCAATACGAAGTCCCAGCGGCTCTTCGCGGGCGCGCTCGGAAGATCGCCGAAGAGATTTCGGCCGCGGAACTGTCCGACGACAGTGATTTTCTGTCCTTCGAAACGCCACGGCTGGAGGGCGAGTGCCCGCACCGACGGCGACACCGCCAGCTGCACGGACGTGACGTTGGTGACCATGAGTACCAACTCTTCGCCGGGCCTGGGCCAGGGATCGAAGTTACGGACCTGGGCATACGCGGCGACCCGGGCGTCGCCCGGCTCGAGCCGGCCGACGTCGATCAGCTGCCCGCGCACTTCGACGAGCCCTGACGGCGTCGTCGTGTCCTTGAGGATCACCGGTACGTCGCGCTCGCCGCCTCGCAGGACGATCTGCGTGCCGCTTTCGACGAATTCGCCTTGGAGCAGCACGTTCTGCAGGTGGAAGTAGCTGGGATACTCGCGCAGCGCTGCGACCGTGGCCAGCCGGCGCACGGGGGCCTGCGAAGCGGCATCGACGGCCGCGATGAACAGCAGAACGGCGGCCGCCACTGCCCGAGGAACGGTCACAACGTCATTCTACTTTGCGCATCGCCATGCGGGCCACGATGACCGCCAGCCCGGTAAACAGCGCGGCGCTGGCCAGCTGCCCCAAGACCGTTTCGCCGCTGAAGAAGGGGAATGCCGCGCCAATGCCCGCGAGGGGCCCGATCGTCCCGGTGCCGACGAGGATCGCATACAGAATGCCGGCAATGGACCCACCCGCGATCAGCCCTGAACTGAACAGCGTCCCGGCGCCAATTTCGCTCCCGGCGGCCGTGCCGGTCGCCCGCTCGACCCATGCGCGGACCAGGCCGCCGACGAAAATCGGCGCCGTCGTGGCGATGGGGAGGTAGAGACCCACGGCGAAGGACAGCGAGTGGATGCCGCACAGCTCGAGCGTGACGGCAATGAAGATGCCGACCAGCACGAGTCCCCAGGGCAGGTTCTGGTCGAGCAGGCCGCTGATAATCGTCGCCATCAGCGTGGCCTGTGGTGCCGGCACGGCGGCGGAGCCGATCCCGAACACCTGATGCATGTACAGGGTCGTCATCCCGATAATCATCGCCGACACCAGGACGCCGATGATGAGGCCGATCTGCTGGTAAAACGGGGTGGCGCCGACGATGTAGCCGGTCTTCAGATCCTGTGATGTCGCACCCGCGTTGGCCGCCGCAATGCAGACGATCGCGCCGACGATCAGCGCGATTGGCGCATAGACAGCGCCCGTCCAGCCCACCGCGACGAACAACAGGCAGGTGAGAATCAGCGTCGCAATCGTCATTCCCGACACCGGGTTTGACGACGACCCGATCAGCCCGGTGATGCGCGACGAGACGGTGACGAAGAAGAAGCCGAAAATCAGAATCAGGACGGCGGCGAGAAAGTTGCCCTGGGTGGGCAGCCCTGGTGTCACCGCCATGAACACCGCGAGCGCGAGCGAGCCGCCGAGTACCCACGTCATCGGGATGTCGCGCTCGGTGCGCACACCCGTCGCGCCTCCGGCGCCGGACGCGGCGAAATCGCGAAGGCTCCCGCGCGCCGACGCGAGGATGGTAGGGATGGTACGCGTCAAGGTGATGAGCCCCGCCGCCAACACGCCACCGGCCCCGATGTATCGGATGTAAGCGCTCCATAACTGGCCGGCATTCATCTCGGAGATCAGAAATGGCCGTCCCGTTTCGGGATTCACCGCGAAGCTGGGATGAATGGGCGGAAACGGTTCAGTGATGAAGCTGCCGAGAATCGAGATGAGTGGGAGCAGTCCGAGCCAGGCCAGCACGCCGCCGGCCACCATCGTGCCGGCGATGCGCGGGCCAATGACGTATCCAACGCCGAGATACTCGGGCGAGATATCGACGGCGACGGTGGCGTTCGGAAACTGTGAGGCGCGCGACATCGAATAGCCGATCTCGCTGCGGAACAAGCCGAAGATCCAGGAAAGGGACTTCCAGAGGGCGCCGATGCCGAGCCCGCCGAACACCAGCCCCGCCATCTTGCCGCCGCGCTCGCCAGCCACCAGGACCTCGGCGCACGCGGTTCCCTCCGGATACGGCAGGACGCCGTGCTCTCTCACGATGAGCGCGCGGCGGAGCGGCACCATCATCAACACGCCGAGAATGCCGCCTGCAATCGTCACCAGCAGGATCTGCAGATAGTTGAAGTAGCTGGGCCCGAAGGGCACGAGGAAGATCAATGCGGGAATCGTGAAGACGACCCCGGCAGCGACCGACTCGCCGGCCGATCCAATTGTCTGGACGATGTTGTTCTCGAGGATCGTCGATCCGCCGAACTTCTTGAGCACCGAGATCGCGAGGACCGCGATCGGTATCGATGCGCTGACGGTCAATCCGGCGCGGAGCCCAAGGTACACGGTGGATGCACCGAAGAGCAGACCGAAGAGCGCGCCGAGCACGATCGCCTTGAGCGTGAACTCCGCAGACGATTGTGACGGCGGAACGTACGGCTGGAAACCTGCGCGCGCGGCCGGAGTCGACCGCGGAGTCAGTTGGGCCATGGCGCGAGATGGTAGCATTGGAGCTTGTGAATCGTCCGAACAAGCGCCGGCAGCTCCCCGATCAGGTTTCTGAGCTCACCACCAATCGGTTGTCCGTGTATCTCCGCTGCCTCAACGAGCTCGATGCCGCCGGCGTGCAGACGATTTCTTCGCAGGCGCTCGCCGAGCAGTTCCATCTCAACGCTGCGCAGATCCGGAAGGATCTCGCCTATTTCGGCGAATTTGGCGTCCGCGGCGTCGGCTACTACATCAAGGAGCTGCGACGGCATCTCCGCCAGATTCTCGGCCTCGACCGCCGTCTGCGCGTCGTCATCATGGGCGCGGGCAACCTCGGACTCGCGCTGGCGGATTATCCGGGGTTCCGTCAGGAAGGGTTCGACATTGCCGCGCTCTTCGATATTGCGAACGAGAAGATCGGCCACGAGTCGCGCTGTGGCGTGCCGATTCGTGACGTCCGTGAGCTGAAACGGATGGCCCGGCGCGAGCGCTACGCCATTGCGGTGATCGCGGTGCCGGCGCCGCACGCGCAGCCGGTGGTCGACCTCGTCGTGGACGCAGGCATCAAGGCGATTCTGAACTTCTCCCCGGGGGCGCTGAAGGTGCCAGCGGAAGTGAAGCTGAAAAGCGTCGACCTGACCGTCTCGCTCGAAAGTCTCTCGTTCTTTCTTGCGCAGGGAGACAACGAAGGTGCGTAAGGTGCGAGGCGGCGTGCGCCGTGCGGCGAACTCCCGCACCGTCGCACCTTCGGACGCATCCTCGCATCGTCGAACCGTCGCACTCTCGCACCTCGACCGCCGCGGCCGGGTGAAGATGGTCGATGTGGGCGACAAGCCGATCACTACCCGCGAAGCGGTCGCGCGCGGCGAGATCGCGATGGCGCCCGCGGCGCTCCGGCTGATTCGCCGCGGGGCGGTCGCCAAGGGCGATCCGGTGCAAGCGGCCCGGTTGGCCGGAATCATGGCCGCCAAGCAGACGTTCGCCATCATCCCGCTCTGCCATCCGCTGCCGCTGACGCACGTCGCGGTGGAGCTGTCACCAACCCCCCGCGGCTACCGGATTGAGTCGCGCGTGCGCACGAGCGCGCAGACCGGCGTCGAAATGGAAGCGCTCGTGGCGGTCGCGGTGGCCGCGCTCACGATCTACGACATGGTGAAGGCGGTGGACAAGGCGATGGTGATTGGTCAGATCTGCCTCGTCGAAAAGAGAGGAGGCACGTCCGGGGTGTATCGCCGTTCGGGGTATACTCCACGAAAACGTCGGACAAGGAGGCCGTTGTGAGGCAGGCGATCTCGGTCCTTGCGGGCGCCGCACTGCTGTTGGTCGCGGCTTCTTCCGCCCCGGCGCACCATTCGCCGTCAGCGATCTTCGACATGAGCCGGCGCATCGCCGTCAAGGGGACGCTGACGAAGATCGACTGGATCAACCCGCACATCGTGCTCGGCGTCGACGCGGCGGGCGAGGGCGGGGCGACCCAGCATTGGGTCTTCGAGAGCAATCCGCCATCCTGGTATCGCAGCGTCGGCCTGGCGCGAGCCGATTTCGCCAAGGCACTCGGACAGACGGTCACCGTCGAAGGCGTGCGGGCCAGGGACGGCACGTTGTTCGGCTACATGCAGAAAATCACGATGCCCGACGGCACATCGCTCGAGTTGATCAACAGCGCCGATCCGAAGTAGCGGAGGACGTCATGCTGAAACGATGGATGTGCGGCTTCGCGTGGGCGATTCTGGTTCCAGCATTGATCGGGGCGCAGCAGGCCCATCCGGATCTCAGTGGCCTCTGGAGCTACGCTATCGACCGTGCGCCGTCGGCGCTGAAGAAAGAAGTCAACGGCGTAGTGACGATCCTCAAGGTCGACCAGAGCGCGCGGTACGCCGACACGTCGAAGGTGCCGGGCGTACTCCCGTCGGCACCGAAACCGTCGTACAAGCCGGAGTACCAGGAAAAAGTCCAGTACCTCTGGGACCACGAGAGCAAGACCGACCCGGTCTTCTACTGCGGCAAGCCCGGCGTGCCGCGCATCGGTCCGCCTCGCAAGATCGTCCAACTGCCGACGGAGACCATCTTCTTCTACGAGGACATTTCGGGGGATCCCTTTCGCATCATTCCGACCGACGGCCGCCCCCACCGCGCGAACGCGAACCCGTCGCACTACGGCGACTCGATCGGCCGCTGGGACGGAGAGGTGTTCGTCGTCGACGTCAGGAATTTCGTCGACGATACGTGGTTTGGCGAATACGGCTATTTTCACAGCGCCGAGATGCGCGTGACCGAGCGCCTCTGGAAGGTCGGCGGGAACCTGCTCTGGCAGGCAGTGGTCGAGGACCCGGTGGTCTTGACCGGGCCGTGGGTTGTCCCCGCGCGGCTTCTCGCGCCGTCGACGCAGGCGCTCGAAGAGTCCCCCAAATGCGTCGAGACCGACGCTCCGAAGCTGCTGAACAACGACCGCCACCTTCAGCGTTGAGGCGGTGCACCAATCCGGTACAGAGCGCTGTCGGTGCGGAGGAAGAGAGACCCCTCTGACACGGCCATGGACGCGAGCGTCTCGCCGTCCAGCTGATTGCGCGCCAGCACGCGGAACTCCCGGCCCGGCGCGAGCACGGTGGTTATCCCTTCTTCACTCTGAAAGTAGATGCGCCCGTCGGCGAACACCGGAGAGGCCGAATAGTTGCCGCCGAGCCGCTGCATCCAGACGGGGACGCCCGTCTTGGCGTCGAGCGCCGCGGCAATGCCGATGTCGCTGACCGTATAGAGCAGGTCGCCCACGACGATCGGTGACGGCGTGTACGGCGCGGCCCGCTGTTGCGTCCAGGCGATGTGCGTCCGGGTGACGTCGCCGGTGCCGTCGGCGCGGACCGCGAGGAGCGACGGCTGCTGAAAGCCGGTCGCGATGTAGACGAGACCGTGGCCGTAGACGGGGCGCGGCACGTTGGAGAAGCCGTCGCGGTAGGAGACGCGCCAGATTTCGCGACCCGATCGCGGTTCGTAGGCGGCAGCCCGATACGCCCCCACGCTGACCACCTGATCCCGATCACCGACCCGAATGATGAGCGGCGTCGTGTACGCCTGGTCGGCGGGATACCGGCGGTTCGTCTTCCACCGTACCTTGCCCGTCTGGGCATCGAGCGCGACAACGAATGCTGCGTCCCAGCCGTCGCAGTTGAAAATCAACAGGTCGTCGTAGAGGACCGGCGAGCCGCCGCCGCCGTGCTGGTTCGTGAAGCGGAGACTCGTCTTCCAGACGATCTCGCCCGCGGTCGTGATGGCCGCAGTACCCGCGGCCCCGAAGTGCACGTAGACACGGTCGCCGCCGACGATTGGTGTAGGGGAGGCGTGGCTGTTCTTCGGGTTCAGCAGCGCAGCATCACGGAGGCGGAACAGCTCGACGTTCACCGCTTCGCGGCCGGTGGCGGCGTCGTAGGCGAGCGCGCGCAGCGAAACCCCGTCACGTTCACGGACCGCTGACGTCAGCCAGACGCGACCACCAACCACGACGGGAGAGGACCAGCCGCGGCCTGAAACCGGCGTCTTCCAGAGGATGTTCTTCGACTCGCTCCATTCCAGCGGGAGGTTGCGTTCGGTCGAGTGACCCTGCCCGGTAGGACCGCGGAACTGGGGCCAATCTTCGGCGTGCGCCGTGAGTCCCGTCAGCGCGATCAGCAGCGACAGGGCGATGCGGATGCCCACGGCAGCCGGTAGTATACGCGCGGTCCGTATGGGGTTACGCGCGGACTCTCCGCGGGCGCCCCCGCCACGCCATCACGCTGCCGGCCGACCAGCATCGCCGCCAGTCCGGCCACACAGAGTACGACGGCAAGCGTGAGGAAGCCGGCCCAGACCGGCCAACTCAACGCGTCCGCGATCGCGGTCGCAAGGGCGACGAGCAGGAACACGAAGCCAATCGCGAGTGCTCCAAAGGCCACGAATAGGCTGATTGCCGCTGCCTTGGCCCGGCTCGCCTGCTCGCGCAGCTCGACCCCCGCAAGGGCCATCTCTTTCCGGATGAGCAAGCGCAGGTCGGCGAGGATGCCGCGCACCAGACTTCCGAACGATTCACTCTGGACGAGGTCAGGACGTGCCATCTCGCGAACGTGAGCAAACGTGATACCGGGATCCGGGATCAGGGACCCGGGATCCGGGATTCGGAGGTCTTGGTTCAGGCTCGTGCTAACCGGATCCCGGATACCGGGTCCCGAACCCCGGCTCAGGCGGCGGCTCGATGTGGATGATGACGTCAGCCAGCTGCGGGAAGCGCTTCATCAGCCGATCCTTGACGACGTGCGACGTCGCGTGTGCCGCCTCGAGGGGCGTCTGGCCGTCGAGCCAGATGTGCAGGTCCATGAACACGTGATCAGCCGGGCCGCGCGTCCGGATGTGGTGGCACCCGAGTACCTCGGGTACCGACCGGACGACGGTCCGCACGTCGTCTTCCGCGATGACGACTTGATCGCCGAGGATGCGCGACGCCTCCTGGGCGATGTGCCAGCCAGCTCGGCCGATGAACACGGCGACGACGAGCGCGGCCAGCGGGTCGAGCCACGGATAGCCGAACCAGACCCCCACAAGCGCTGCGAGCACCGTCGCGGAGGTCAGCACGTCGCTGCGGGTGTGCATCGCGTCGGCCTGAAGCACCTCGCTGTGGAGCCGCCGCGCCTCCCGCAACTCGTACCGCACGACGAAGAGGTTCACGACGAGCGTCGCGGTCATCACGCCGATCCCTTCGGGGAACACGCGCGGGATGCCGCCATTCACCAGCCGATCGTAGGCGGCAGCGAGCACCTCGACGAGCACCACGATCAGGAAGATGAGAATGCCAAGCGACGCTATCGTCTCGTACTTGCGATGACCGTACGGGTGATCGGCGTCGGGCGGCTGTCGCGCGATCGACACGCCGACCAGCGCCACAACGTTCGACGCGGCATCGGTCAGCGAATGGAAGCCTTCGGAGAGGATGGAGACAGCCCCGGTGACGTAGCCGAGGACGATCTTCACGAGGGCAACGGCCAGATTGAGGACGAGGACGCGGTAGAGGACCCTGACGACTTGCGAATATCTGTCGGCTGTCAACTCAAAACTCAAACTCAAAACTCAAAAAGAACTCAAAAGGAGGATCTTTGAGTCTTGAGTTTTGAGTCCTGAGTTACATCCGTCAGAAGAGGTGTGCGTTCGGGATCGGCCACCAGCGTAACTGCACCTTGCCGATGATGTACTTCTTCGGCACGAAGCCCCAGTGTCGGCTGTCGGAGCTGTTGTTCCGATGGTCCCCCATCACGAAGTAATACCCTTCGGGCACGACCGACGGCCCGAAGTCGTCGTGGCTGCGGTATTCGGGCGGGACGAAGTCGTCATTCATCGGCACATCGTTCACGAACACGCGGCCGTCCACGATGCGCACCTGGTCGCCTTCTTCGGCAATCACGCGCTTGACGAACGACTTGTCAGGATTGAGCGGGTAGTACAGCATCACGATGTCGCCGCGGCGCGGCTCGCCCATCCGGTACGCGAGCTTATTGACGATCAACCGATCCTGATCGGACAGCGTCGGCGCCATGCTCTGGCCTTCGACGCGGGCCACCTGGAACCCGAAGGTCACGATGAGCGTCGCGTACACGGCTGCCGAGGCCAACGTCTTGACCCACGCGACCGCTTCATCCTTGAGGATGGTCAGCCGCCGGACGATCGCGCTGCGGCGATCGTCGATCGTCGCGCGAAGGTCGGCCGGTGCAGCTGCGTCACTCGCCGCCATTAACAGCGGCTCTGGGTACGGCGGGTAGGGCGAGTCAGGGATCTGGGGCTGTTCCGCACGCTCCCCACCCGCGAGACTCGCCTCCGCCTCCTCCAGAGACGAGCGCGTCAGAGCTTCAGGTACTCCCGCAGCCGCCGGGTCTGCGTCCGGCTGACTGGGATTTCCGTGCTCTTCGCGTCCTTCATCCGAAGGATGTAATTCCTGCTGAACCAAGGGACTATCTCCTTGATTTTATTGATGTTGACCAGGTGCGAGCGATGGACGCGCCAAAATATCTCCGGGTCCAAGCGGGCTTGCAGTTCGTCGAGGGTCCGGTAGTTGGACGTCCCCGCAACCTGGGCTGCCACTATGTTAATCGACTCGTCGGCCAGAGACGCATAGATGATCTCATCGGCCTGAACCAGCAAGAAGCGTTCACCCACCTTGACAGCCACTTGATCGCGCCGAATCTGCCGGTTCGTCATCATTTTGACGATCCGTTCCAGCTGGCCGTTCAGTGGCCCCGGCCGCTCCAAGCTCAACCGGCGGCGGACCCGCGCCAGCGCCTGCTCGAGGCGCGCGACCTCGACAGGCTTGAGCAGATAGTCGACGGCGTTCACCTCGAAGGCCTCGATCGCGTGCTGGTCGAACGCGGTGACGAAGACGACGGCCAGGGTCTCGGCCTGCCGGTCGAGCAGACGACGGGCGACCTCGAAGCCGCTCAACCCGGGCATCTGGATGTCGAGGAAGACCAGGTCCGGATCGACGCGATCGGCGGCCGTCAGAGCCTCGAGGCCGTCGCCCGCCTGCGCCACCACCTGCACGTCGCCCAGCCGCTCGAGCTGGTAGCAGAGCTCGTCGCGCGCCAGCTGCTCGTCATCGACCACCATCACGCGCAACGGATCGCTCATGCCGTGATCTGCTCCGCCGCGAGCAGCTCCGGAATCTCGATGCGGGCGCGCGTACCGACGCCCAGCTCGCTTTCAAGCGTCAGTCGAAAGGCGGCGCCGTAGATGACGTGCAGCCGCTCGCGCACGTTGGCCAACCCGATGCCGACTGCGGTCCCTTCGTCGGGCCGATCGGCGCGGAAGCCGACGCCGTCGTCTTCGATTTCGATGACGGCGCGTCCGTTGTCACGCCAGCTGCGGATCACGATCGATCCCTCGCCGACCTTGCGCGTCAGTCCGTGCTTGATCGAGTTTTCGACGATCGGCTGCAAGATCATGCTGGGAACGATCACGTCGAGTGTGTCGGGGCCGATCTCCTTGCGGACCTGCAGCTTCGGTCCGAACCGGACGACCTCGATGTCGAGGTACTCGTCGATGGCGTCGAGCTCCTCGCGTAGGGTCACAAAGTGCTGATGGCTGCGAATCAAACGGCGCAGCAGCCCCGAGAGTCTGATGATCAACATCCGCGCCGTGTCGGGCTGCGAACGGATGAGCGACGAAATCGAGGCGAGCGTGTTGAACAGGAAGTGCGGATTGATCTGGCTCTTGAGCGACTCGATCTTCGCTTCCATGAGGAGCTTTTCCTGCTCCTGCAGCCGGTGCTCGATGCGGGCGCTGTTCCAGATCTTGATCGGCGTGGCGACCGCGAGCACCGTGGCTAGCACGACAAACGCCGTCATCCAGGGCGACACCGGGTCGAGAAAGAAGAGACGCGCCGCGCCGAAGCGCAGCCCGAGCGCCTGGCGGAGGAGCTCGAGCGCGACGGGCGCCGCCAGCAGCACGAGCTGCCAGTTCGGCTCGAGCCGGCGCACCACCTGCCACACGTGGCGGCGGAGGTCGACGAAGACGAACGGCGTGAACTGCCAGATGGCTTCCTTCGGGCACGCCTCACGCAGGCCGCCTCCCGCGAATCCGCAGCCAATGGCGAAGGGCAACGCGATGACCTCGCCAGCGATGAGTGCCGGCACCGCGGCGAGCAGCCCGACGATGGCGCCCGCGTAGGGACCGGCGACGAGGCCGGCGAGGAAGGCGCCTTCGAGCGTCAGATCGGCAGCGTTGTAGTTGAGGAGCAGCCGCGCCACGACGCCCGCCATCACCGGTATGCCGATCGCCAGCGCGAAGGTGAGCCGATCGCTCCAGCCACGGCGCTCGAAGATGAGGATGTGCCGAAACTGCCGGAACCGGGCCAGCATCGTCGCGAGCACCGCCATGACGGCGAGCTTGACGATGAGGGTGGTCAGCAGGAACTGGTCGGCCGGCAGAAACTGCGGTGCCTGCAGCACCGGGCCATTGTAACCGGTTGGTGGTTCGTGGCCCGTGGTTGGTGGCTGATATGATCGCTCTATGATTCGACCGTTTCTCGTCGGGCTGGCGACCACGTTCCGGCACATGTTCCGGAAGAAGATCGCGGTGAACTATCCGGACGAGAAGGTACCGATGTTCCCGAAGTACCGCGGGAAGCAGGTGCTGATGCGCGACGAGAACGGCCTCGAGAAGTGCGTCGCGTGCGGGCTCTGCTCGGTGGCGTGTCCGGCCGACGCGATTTATCTCGAGGCGGCGGAAAACGATGGCACGGTCCTCGCCGGTCCACGGTACGCCTCGGTCTACCAGATTCACCAGATGCGCTGCATCTTCTGCGGGTATTGCGAGGAAGCGTGCCCCGTGTCGGCGATCTTCATGGGCAAGGACTACGAGCTCGCCGTTTACAGCAAGGACGACTTCATCTGGGACAAGGACGATCTGCTCGTCCCGGCGCCCGCCGGCGCCAAGGCGCCGGGGTCTCTCGGCTCGAGTCAGTAGTCCCTGGTCTCTGCGTCGACGAGAGACGAGCGACGAAGACGAGAGACGTCGCATGATCATCGGCGCGGTCGCCGACATTCACGGCAATGTCGACGCCCTGTACTGCGCGATGGCGCGCCATCCAGACGTGCGGTTGTGGATCTGCGTGGGCGACGTCGCGAGCAGCACGGGCGTCTACCCCACGCCGCCGGCGCCGCTCTACTGGATCAAGGGCAACAACGAGGACTTCGCCCGCATCGCAGCGTGGGAAGCGGGCCGTGAGCCGCTGCCGGCGAATCTCCGCTACATTCGCAACGGCACCTCGGTGCGCGTGGGCCCGCTGACGGTCGCCGGGCTCGGCGGGACCTATGCACCCACGTGGTACGAGACGCCGGCGATCGCGCTGCCCCACCGGCCGAAGGATGACAAGCGACGCCATTTCGTCCGCGAGGAGGTGGAGCGCTGCATGCAGCTCGGCAGCGTCGACATCCTGATGACGCATGAAGCGCCGCGCCCGTTCATCATCGTCGACCCCGCTCGCCCTGGCGCAGCACCGCGGCGGCGCGAGGCCGGGAAGATGCCGATCAACGACGTGCTGGCGGCACTCCGCCCACGGCTACATCTCTGCGGGCATCACCACCGGTTCGTCGAGACCGAGCATGACGGCATCCGCTCGGTGTGCATCGACCGCATCAACCGATCGTACCTTCTGGTCGACGCGTCTACGCTCGAGTACAAGAAGGTGGACCAACCGGGCGTGCGATAATCAAAGCTCATCCTGTGAAGCCCTTTCTCGAAGCGATCGACGAACGTGTGCTCGTCTGCGACGGCGCGATGGGGACGATGCTCTATGCGAAGGGCGTCTTCATCAACCGGTGCTTCGATGCGCTGAACCTGACCGATCCTGCCCGCGTCGCCGAAGTGCATCGCGACTACGTTCGCGCCGGCGCCGACGTCCTCGAGACGAATACGTTCGGGGCAAATCGCGTCAAATTGCGTGGCTTCGGTCTCGCCGATCGGGTGTCCGAGATCAACATCGAAGGGGCGCGGCTTGCCCGAAGCGCGGCGGGCAGCGAGGTGTACGTGGCTGGTGCAATCGGGCCGCTCGGCATTCGCATCGAGCCGTGGGGGAAGACCGGTACCGACGAGGCGGAAGCGTTCTTCCGCGAGCAGGCGCAGGCGCTCATCACCGGCGGCGTGGATCTGTTCGTCCTCGAGACGTTCCGCGATGTCAACGAGCTGCGCTCCGCGATGGTCGCCATCCGCAGCCTCTGCGGTCTCCCGATCGTCGCCCAGATGACGATCGAAGAGGACGGCAATTCGCTCGACGGCGCGCCGCCCGAGCAGTTTGCGCCCGCGCTCGCACCCGATGCCGACGTCGTCGGCGTCAACTGCAGCATCGGTCCGGCGCCGATGCTCGAGACGATCGAGCGGATGGCCGCGGTGACTCGCGTGCGGCTGTCCGCCCAGCCGAACGCCGGGCGGCCGCGCGATATCGAGGGGCGCAACATCTATCTGTCGTCGCCGGAATACATGGCATCGTACGCGCGCCGCTTCATGAATCACGGCGTCCGCCTCGTGGGCGGCTGTTGCGGGACGACGCCGGAGCACATCCGTCAGATCAAGATCGCCGTGAAGAAGCACGCGCCGGAGGTGGCGCGTGCCGCCGCCGATCCGGGGCCCGGTACAAGGGGGGCCCGCGCCGTACGTGGTGCCGCCGAGACGCCGGCCGAAGTCGTGCCGCCGACGGAGCGATCGCAGCTGGCGCGCGCACTCACCGAAGGGCGATTCGCCATCAGTGTGCAGCTCATGCCGCCCAAGGGGTTTTCGAGCGAGGGGGTGATCGCGGACGCGTGCGCGCTGAAGCGCCACGGCGTCGACGTCGTGCTCGTGCCCGACGGCCAGCGGGGGGCCCGCATGAGCGCGTTGTCGCTGACGGTGCTGGTGCAGCAACAGGCAGGCATCGAGACTGTTCTCCAGTACTCCTGCCGGGATCGCAACCTGCTGGGTATGCAGTCGGACCTGCTGGGCGCGCACGCCATGGGCGTGCGAAACCTGATGATCGTTACGGGCGACGTGCGCTCCGTCGGCGATTATCCGGACGCGACCGCCGTGTTCGACGTCGATTCGATTGGCCTCACCAACGTTGTCGCGCGCCTGAACCACGGCCTGGACCTCGGCGGGCAGGCGATCGGGGGGGCGACCGCGTTCCACGTCGGTGTGCAGGTGAATCCGGGTGCCGAAGACCTGGACGCCGAAATCCGACGGTTCGAGTACAAGGTCGAGGCCGGCGCCGAGTTCGCGGTGACCAAGCCCGTCTTCGACGTGGCGGCCTTCGAGCGGTTCTACCAACGCGTGGAAGGTGCTCGCATCCCGATTCTCGTCGGCTTGTGGCCGTTCGAGAGCGTCCTGAACGCTGAATTCATGGCAAACGAGGTGCCCGGAGTGCATGTGCCCGAAATCATGCTCGAACGGATGCGCCGTGCCTCTGGATCCGACGCGGCCGCAGAGGGTGTGGCAATCGCCCGTGAAATCGGGCGGGCCTTGACGGGACTCGTCCAGGGGGTGCATGTCGCGGCTCCCGCCGGACGGATCGCCTCCGCGCTCGACGTGCTCGCGGGGCTGCGGTGACGGCGTTTCCTTTTGGGCTTTCAGTCGGGTCGTTGTATAGTGCCGGGGCAGTTCCCGCATGATTTCGCTGTTCGAGCGTGAAAGCGACAAGTTTCGGCCGGACGTCGGTAGCCAGGCGCTGTCAGTCATCGCGATCGAAAACGACTTCGTCGAGGGCGTCTACGACAAGCTGTCGTCGGTCTACGACCTGATCTTCGGGCCGCTGCTCCATCCGGGCCGGCTGTGCGCGCTCGAGCGCATCGCGATTCGTCCCGGTGACCGCGTCCTGGAGGTCGGCGTTGGTACCGGCATCAACGCGTCGCTCTATCCCTGGTACTGCCACGTCACCGGCATCGACCTCTCGTCCTCCATGCTCGAGAAAGCGCGTGGGCGCATCCGTCGCAAGGGGCTCGCCCATATCCGCCTCATGCAAATGGACGCGGCGACGCTGCAGTTCGCGGACGAGTCGTACGATGTCGTCTACGCGCCGTACCTGATCAACTGCGTTCCCGATCCGGTGAAGGTCGTGAGCGAGATGCGGCGCGTCTGCCGGCCGGGCGGAAAGATCGTGTTCCTTAATCACTTCCGCAGCGCCAATCCGGTACTCTCGCGCCTCGACCGCGCGCTCTCGCCGCTGACGGTCCATATCGGCTTCAAGTCGGATCTGGATTTGCCGGGGTTCCTCGCGCAGGCTAATTTGCGCCCGGTGTCGATCGAGAAGGTCAGCGTCCCGCGACTCTGGTCGCTCGTGATCTGTCGGAACGACTGAGCTGCGGTCGGTAGTGTCCGGCTCCAGCCGGACCTGGGTTCACCCGGCCCGCCTGTTGCCCTCTCAGTGCGCCTATGGCGCTCTCCTTCCGCGAGCACGGCTATTTCGGACCGCCCGTCGGCGCGATGCCGTTCCGGCGGCCGATCGAGAATGCGTGCGTGGGCCGCGTCTACGCGGCCTTGTCACCCGTCTACGATCTGCTGTTCGGCGCGCCGCTGCAGCACGGGCGGGAGGCGGCGATTGCCGCGCTTGGGATTCGGTCCGGTGACCGCGTGCTCGAAATCGGGACCGGCACGGCGCTGACCGCGCCGCTCTATCCTCGCTACTGCTGCGTGACCGCCGTCGACCTCTCGGCGTCGATGCTGCGCCGTGCGCGCGCGCGCGTCGCCCGCGCCGGTCTGACGCACGTGCGGCTGCTCGCCGCCGACGCCGCCCGGCTGACGTTTGCCGACGCATCATTCGATCGCGTCTGCGCGCCGTATGTCATCAGCGCGGTTCCCGACCCCGTGGGGGTGCTGCACGAACTGCGCCGCGTCTGCCGTCCTCACGGCCGGATCGTCCTGCTGAACCACTTCCGGAGCCCGAATCGCGTGCTTGCCTCGGTCGAACGTGCGCTCTCGCCACTCACGGTGCACGTTGGCTTCAGGAGTGATCTGGATCTCACAGCATTGCTTGTTGCGGCGGGGTTGCGGCCCGTACGGATTCAGAAAGTCAACTGGCCGCCAATCTGGAGTCTCGTGGCGTGTACCCGCGACTGACGCTCAGATCTTGACCTTTGGCCGGCCCCGCGGCTTCCGCGGCGGCTTGTCGAGCGCCTTCAGCAGGAGGTCCGCCGCCACGTCGGCCCCGTTGGTGTCGGGTTTCTTGGAGGTCTTGGGCCGGTTCTGGGCGAGCAGCTTGTCGAGATGCGGCTCCCAGCGGCCCGCGAACAGATCCTCCTGGCTGATGAACGCCGTCCGGAGGTACTTCGGCATCTCCTCGACGAGGATCTCGTACTCGGGGAAGTGCCCACGCGACGTGTAGAGCACCGCTGTCTCGTTGGCAATCGCCTCGGCAATGATCCCGTACCCCGGCTTGGTGACGAGCGCCTCCGAGGCGCGCACGAGATCTTCGTAGCGGACGCCCACGTCGTACATCGCCTCTTCATTCACGGTCACGAGCGAGCCCTGCCGTTCGACGAGCGGCACCTTCTCGCGCGTGCGTCCCGCCGGCCGGCTGGCCGCATTCAGGACGATGTATTTCTTGAACTTCGTCAGTGTTTCGGTGTCGAGGCTCGGAATCCCGTAGCCGCCGAAGGACATCAGCACCAACGGGCGGTCGGTGGGCAGCTTCAGGATCTTGCAGACCTCCTCGCGCGTGCGCGTCGCGTGCCGCGCGATGAACGGGATGTCCTTGATGTTCGAGAAGCTCTCGAATCCGGCGGACAGCGGCAACCGCAGCGCCATCGACGCTCTTGCATAGGCGCCGCGAATCGTCGGCAGTAACGACGGAGCCAGCCGGACGCGCGGGTAGTCGCTGTAGATCCAGTCCCAGGTGAAATTGCCGAGCGCGACCGACGGCACGCCCGCTGCGCCGCCGACGGCAAAGGCGAGCGGCGGAATGTCGCCGACGATGAGGCCAGCCCCGAGCTCGCGAAGGATGCGCGTCTCGCTCGCCGCGCGGGTGACCAGATCGCTGTGGAACGCCGCGGCGCGCCGAATCGTGTCGGCTTCGTCGAGCGTCAGCGCGTCGGCCTGAACGACACCCGTGTCGCACTCGAGTGTGCTGAACGCGATCTTCCCCTTGACGGTGAGATCGAACAGCCAGCGCGGCGCCGACGTGCGGACGCCGATCCGCGTGTCCGGTCGCCGGGCGAGCACGGCATTGATGACCTCGATGACCCGCGAGGCGTGGCCGAACCCGTGGCCGGAGACGTAAAAGACGATCGCCGCTGCCACGCTATCGGTCCGAGTGTGCCTCAGTTGGGACTTCCTGTGATTCGAGCTCGTTCACGCTTCCACTGTCCGACATCGCCACCTTGATCACCTGAGCGAGCGTTTCGACCGGAACGAAGGTCATTTCGCGCCGGATATCCGGCGGTAACTCCTCGAGGTCCGGCTCGTTGAGCGCGGGGAGGATCAGCGTCCGGATCCCAAATCGCCGCGCAGCGAGCGCCTTTTCCCGGATACCCCCCACCGGGAGGACGAGCCCGCTGAGCGTGATTTCCCCCGTCATCGCCACGTCTCGCCGCACCGGGCGACGGCGCGCCGCCGACAGAATCGCCGTCGCCATCGTCACTCCCGCCGAAGGGCCGTCCTTCGGGATCGCCCCGGCCGGGACGTGCACGTGCAAATCATGCTTGGCGAGGAATTCAGGGGAAATGCCCAGCTCCCCGGCCCGTGCGCGCAGGTGACTCAGCGCCGCTCGCGCCGATTCCTGCATCACATTGCCGAGCTGGCCCGTGAGAATAATGTTCTGGTTTCCGCCTGGAAGCAAGGTGGCTTCGATGAACAGCACATCGCCGCCCGTTTCGGTCCAGGCCACGCCGGTCGCCACCCCCGGGAGTGAGGTTCGGAACGCCATCTCTTTCTTGAAGCGCGCCGGACCGAGGTAATGGTCGACGTCCGCCCCATCGACCACGGTCCTCTCGGCCGGTGGAGCATCGGCCGGGCGCGTCGCCAGCCGTGCCGCCACCTTCCGGCAGATGGCGCCGAGCTGGCGCTCGAGGTTCCGCACCCCGGCTTCGCGCGTGTAATCCGCGATCAGGAGACGCAGCGCGCCTTCGGTCAGATCGATCGACCCCTCGGGCAGCCCGTGCTCGCTCATTTGGCGGGGCAGCAGGTACTTCCGCGCGATATGGACCTTCTCGTCCTCGGTATAACCGGGCAGGGTGATGATCTCCATCCGGTCGAGAAGCGCAGGGTGAATCGTGCCGAGCTGGTTGGCGGTTGCGATGAACAGCACGCGCGAGAGGTCCACGGGGACCTCGAGATAATGGTCGCGGAACGTGTGGTTCTGTGCGGGGTCGAGCACTTCCAGCAGCGCCGCTGCGGGGTCGCCCTGGAAGCCGACCGACACCTTGTCGATCTCATCGAGCATGAAGACAGGATTCATCGACCCCGCCTGCTTCAGCGCCTGGACGATTCGGCCGGGAATCGCACCGATATATGTCCGGCGGTGCCCCCGGATCTCGGCTTCGTCGCGAACGCCGCCAAGCGAGAGGCGCACGAACTTCCGCGCCATCGCACGCGCGATCGACTGCCCGAGCGACGTCTTGCCGACGCCCGGCGGCCCGACGAAGCAGAGGATCGGCCCCTTCATGTCGCCTTTGAGCTTGCGGACGGCCAGGTATTCGACGATGCGCTCCTTGACCTTGTCGAGGTCGTAGTGGTCCTCGTCGAGCACTTTGCGCGCCTCAACGGGGTCGATCCGATCGGTGGTCACGATCGCCCAGGGCACGTCGAGCAGCCAGTCGATGTAGGTGCGCAGCATCTGGTACTCGGGTGAGGCGGCGCCCATGCGCCCAAGCCGATCGACTTCGCGCATCGCGGTGGCGTGGACCGCTTCGGGAGGCTTGGCGTCCTCGATCCGTTTCCGCAGTTCCGCCAGCTCATCCCCTTCGCCCTCGCCAAGCTCCTGCTGGATCGCTTTGAGCTGCTGCCGCAGGTAATACTGCCGCTGCGCATCGCTCATCTCCTGCTGCGCCTGTGACTCGATCTTGCCCTTCAGCTCGAGGAGCGAGATCTCGCGGTTGAGCGCGGCAGAGATCGTCTCGAGCTTCTTCAGTGGGTCGTTCTCTTCGAGGAGCGCCTGCTTGTCGGCCGCGTTCAGATCGAGGAGCGTCGCCAGCACATACACCAACCGCAGCGGATCGTCGATGTTGATGACGACGGCGCGCAGCTCTTCGGAGAGGCCGGTCGCCAGCGAGAGCCCTTTCTCAATCAGGTCCTGGAGGCGCCGAACGTGCGCCTCGATCTCGATCGTTCGCTCGACCGTCTGCGGGAGCGGCGTGATCTGCGCCCGCATCGAGGTGCCCGTACGCGTCACCACGTCGGCGCGGACGCGCGCCACGCCCTCGATGATGATGTTGATGCCGGTGCCGCTCTTGGCCATCTGGCGGATGACGCCCACCGTGCCGACGCGGACGAGATCCGGCGGCGCCGGATCCTCACTGTCGGAGTGCTGCAGGAGCAGCAGCACGAGCCGGTCAGCGGCGAGCGCGCGGTTCACTGTTTCTACGGAGACCGGACGATTGACGGCCAGCGGCTGCAGCGTCAGGGGAAACGCAACCGTGCGACGAAGCGGGAGAACGGGAAGCTCGGTGGGGAACGTCGGCGTCGGCGCGTCAGCCATAAGGCTCACGGCCAGTTTATCAGTGCTTGGTGCTTCGTGCCTCGTGCGTGGTTCGTTCTTGATGCTTGGATGATACGCACCAAGCACCAGGCACTGTCATAATCTCAGCGTGGACGAGAGACAGTTTTTTGCCGAAACGCCGGAGCAGCGTCCGGCTCGGCTGCAGTGCCCGCGCTGCCGCCGCACGAGTGACTACACAATCCGTTGGATCCGCCGCACAAAAAAGGCGCAGATTCCCTCGGGCGCCGACGACCGCGATCGCGCGCTCTTCGCGAAGTCCAAGGACCACCTCATCCGAGTCGATGATGACGTCACGTGTAAGGTATGCGGCAAACGCTTCGAAATCCCATCACACCGCGGCCTGATCTTCCTCGAGGAGCTCGAGGGATTGCCGCAGGACGAGGAGGAATTAGAGGAATAGCTGTCGGTTGACACCTTCAATACACCCCCGGAATCAGCTTCCAGCGGACGGCCGTCATGTAGCGGTCATACGCGCCCGCCGTCGCCGCGCGGATTGAGCGCTCCTCCAGCGGAATCGCGATGAGGAGGTACGCGCCGCTCACGACCGCGAACACGAGCCGCGTCATCGTCATCGGCGAAGCGGAGAAGACAAACAGAAACCAGCCGGTATAGATCGGGTGGCGAATCCAACTGTACGGACCTTGCACCTTGAACTCGCTGGGGCCTGGGGCCTGAGGCCTGACGCCTGCAAGTGCCCAGATATCAAGGATGGCGGCGCTTCGGAGCGTGAGCCACAGGCCCACGGCTTGCACGGCGCGCAGCGCCCAGATGGCGAGGCCGTCGGCCTGCCAAGCCGTTCCCGGCAGGGGACGCCACGCGGCGCACACGAGGATGAACAGGAGACTCGCGATCCAGACGTACACGGGGCGTTCCAGTTCCGGCGGCACGATAGACGCCATCCACTGCCGCACGCGCGCCCGGGCGAAGACGCTGTGATGCAGGGCGAATGCCGTCAAGAGCGTGACGTTCCACGTAACCGCGCCCGCGGTGTTACCGTCGAGCTGGATGGCCCCGAACGTCCACAGGTACGAGTAAGCGAAGTAGACGAGCGAGAGAGCGAAGAGGAGCGCACCGGTCCAGCTGAAGAGGCGCGCGACAGCGGCGCCGCCTCCGCCGAGGCTTCGGCGCCCAAGCGATCGAACGCGCACGGGTCCCTATTATAGTGAGCACATGACGGCCAACGGTCAGCCGACCGTCGCCATCACGGGTATCGGCGTGGTTTCGCCGTTCGGCGTCGGACGCGATCACTTCTGGGATCATGTCAGCCGCGGCCAGAGCGGCTCCAAGCCAATCACCCAGTTCGACGTCTCGTCCTACCCCTGCCGCGTCGCGGCCTGGGTCCCTCCAGTGTCCGTGGACGACGCGCCCGCGCTGGACGGAGAGAACGGAGACGGCCGCGCGGATCCCAAGCGCTACTCACGTGCAGCGCTTTTTGGCGTGATCGCCGCACGCGAAGCGTGGTGCGATGCAGGACTCCGCGCCGGAGAGCTCAACGCAGGCGTCATCATCGGCAGCGGCGGTGGCGGGATCGACGTCGGCGAAAGGCAGTACGAGGATTTCTTCACGAGCGGAGGCCGCCATGTCACGCCGTACGCGATCGCGATCGGCATCTGCGGCATGGTGTCGAGCGAGATCTCGATCGCGCTCCAGCTCCGGGGGTCAAGTCATGTGCTGTCGTGCGGCTGTACCAGTTCGACCGATGCGATCGGTTATGCGGCGTCGCTCATTCGCTCGGGCGAGTACGACGTCCTGCTCTCGGGTGGTACCGAAGGCTGTGTGCTGCCCGGCATGATCTTCGGCTTCTCGCGCATGCGCGTCGTCTCGACGCATTACAACGATCGGCCGGCGGAGGCATCCCGCCCGTTCGATCGCGGCCGTGACGGGTTCGTGCTCGGCGAGGGTGCGTGGATGGTCGTGCTCGAGCGCGAGGATCGCGCGCGGGCCCGCGGCGCCCGCCCGTACGCCCGGGTCGAGGGCTATGCCTCGACTTGCGACGCCTACCACCGCGTGCAGATGGATCCCGACGGCGGGGAAATCGTTCGCTGCATGGAGACGGCGCTGGCGCGCGCGCATCGGGTGCCGGAAGAGATCGGCTACATCAACTACCATGGCACCTCGACTCAGTTGAATGACGCCGTCGAGTCACGCTGCGTCCGGCGCGTGTTCGGGTGTGCTGCCGATCGGGTACCTGGCTCGTCCACCAAATCGATGGTCGGCCATCCACAGGGCGCGAGCGGTGCGGCCGGCGTGGTCACCACGGCGCTGGCGCTCAGCCGGGGGGTGCTGCCGCCCACCATCAACCTGGACAGTCAGGATCCGGCATGCGACATGGACTTCATCCCGAAGGAGGCGCGGCCGGCAGAGGTCGCGGCCGCGTTGTGCAATTGTCTCGGCTTCGGATCGAAGAACAGTGTGCTCGTCCTGGGACGGGCGACGTGAGGCACATGCTCAATGCCCAAGGCCCGATGCTCAACGACGGTGCGTTGGGGTTAGGCATTTGAGCAGTGGGCAGTGTGCATTGATTGATGTGCTCGTGGTCGGTGCGGGACCGGCGGGCAGTATGGCTGCGCTCGTGCTCGCGCGGGCCGGCGCGCGTGTGCGGCTCGTCGACCTCGCCGCCTTCCCGCGCCCGAAACTCTGTGGCGACACGATCAATCCCGGTGCGCTCTCCGTTCTTGATCGCCTGGGCGTCGGCGAGCCGGTGCGGGCGCAGGCGCGGACGATTACAGGCATGCGCGTCACGGGCCCTGGCGGCGTCGCGGTCGCGGTCGATTACCCGCATGGCCTCTGCGGCGCCGCGATCGAGCGCTGCGATCTGGATCGGCTGCTGCTCGACACCTCGATCGCAGCAGGCGTTGACTTCACGCCCGGCGTTCGCGCGCTCGCGCCACTCATCGACGAAGACGGACGCGTGACGGGAGCGCGGAGCCGTACCGCAGCGGCGGAATCGGACATCCGCGCGCGGATCGTGATCGGCGCGGAAGGCCGGCATTCGCGCCTGGGCCGCGCGCTCGGGTTGACGCGGTTCGCCCCGTCGCCGAAGCGTTGGGCGTTTGGCAGCTACGTCACCGGCGTCGATGGCCTCACGTCGCGCGGCGAAATGCACGTTCGCGAGAACGGGTACATCGGCATTGCGCCACTGGGTAACCATGTGGCGAACGTATGCGTGGTGCGGCCCGTCGAGAGATGCCGGACGAGTATGCTCGACGCCATCGGCGACGACCAAGAGCTGCGCGAGCGCTTCGTCCATGCGCGCCTCATCTCGCCGGTCGTTTCGCTTGGCCCGCTTGCCTGTGATGCGTCAGCCGCCGGCTGTCCCGGCCTGCTGCTCGCGGGTGATGCCGCAGGTTTTGTGGATCCGATGACGGGCGACGGCCTTCGGTTCGCGCTGCGCGGCGGCGAGCTGGCGGCCGAGGCCGCCCTCGCCGAGCTGGCAACCGGACGTCCAGCCCATATGCGGCTTCGTACCTCGCTCCGGCGCGAGTTCGGGTCGAAGTGGCGTCTGAATCGGGCGCTTCGGTCGCTCGTCGCCTCGCCGCGCGGCATCAGGCTCGCTGCGGCGGTTGCGGCGCGGTGGGACGCGCCGTTCAGACGGCTCATCGACATGGCCGGTGACGTCAACGTGGCACGCGAATTTACAGATTGACGATTCGCAAATCCGTCGAATCATGGCTGCAGTCCTCGCGTCTCTGTCACTCGTTGTCATGCTCGCCATCATGGGCGCCGAGCGGCTGCTCTCCCGTCGTAACGAGCATCGATTGCGCGCGATGGGTGCATGGGAGCCGCCGGACGACGTGTACCGGACGATGCGGTGGGCGTATCCCGCCGCGTTCGTGCTGATGGCTGTCGAGGGCGCCGCCCTCGGTCCAACGCCTGGCCGCATGACCGGTATCGGCGTGGTGGTCCTCGTGGCGTCGAAGCTGCTCAAAGCCTGGGCGATCGCGTCGCTCGGGCCCCGCTGGACATTTCGCGTGCTCGTCGTGCCCGGCGCGCCGCTCGTGACGCGCGGTCCGTACGCCATCGTGCGTCACCCGAACTACATCGCGGTCATCGGCGAGCTCGCGGGGATGGCGCTCCTCGTTGGTGCGCGTGTGACCGGACCGCTCGCGACCGTGCTGTTCAGTCTGCTGATTCGCCAGCGAATCGGTATCGAAAATCGTGCTTTGGGCACCTCCCTTGCTGACAACCACTGAACGCGGACGTGGCTGAGTTGCGTGGAAGACGTGAACTATACTTAGCGCACAACCTGGGATCTCGAAATGACAAACGAGCGCGACGCGTGGAGACCGCGGGCGGCGATCCTGACATGGCAGCGGTTTCTAGTGGTCTGCGCGGCCCTCTCGATTGCGCTCGCTACCTCGTCGTCCGGCCAGACGCCGGCCGGCGATTCCTCGCCGACCGCAGCTGCCGGCCGAGCGCTGAATGCGGGTCAGTACGACGAGATTGAGCGGGTGCTCGACGCCGCGACCGACGAGCGGTCCGTCGTGCTGCGGGCGCGCGCGCATATCGCCAGGGGTCGCTACGCCGACGCTGAGAAACTGCTGAGCGGCCGTGTGACCGCCAATCCCGGCGGCGACGCGGCGCTCGAACTCGGGCTGCTCCAACTCTATCTGGGTCGCCGGCAGGAGGGGACGCGCACACTCCAGCTGGTGCTCTCGCGCAGCCCCGAGGGCACGCCGCTCGACCTGCTGCGACTTGGCCTCGCGGCGCGCGCCCTCGGGCGCTTTCAGGACGCCAACAGCTTCCTCCGCAGCGCCAACTCACGCGCGCCCGATGATGCCGTCATTAATACGGCATGGGGAGAGCTCTTTCTCGAGAAGTACAACCGCGCCGACGCCCTGAAGTCGTTCCAGGCCGCGCTCAAGACGGCGGCCGAGCACCTGCCGGCGCACCTCGGGCTGGCGCAGGCGCTCATCGAAGAGAACCCGCCCGCGGCGCGCTCGGCCGTCGAGTCCGCCTTGAAGATCAACCCGAGCTACGTGCCGGCGCATCTGCTGGTTGCTGAGCTGGCGCTCGACAACCGCGAGCGCGCAGAGGCGCGCACGTCGATCAAGCGGGCGCTCGACGTCAATCCGAACAGCCTCGAGGCGCGATCGCTCGAGGCCGCCATTGCGCTGCTCGAAGGGCAGGCGACCCAGTTCCAGACCCTCGCCGATGGCGTGCTCACGCTGAACCCGGCCTACGGCGACGTGTACCGCGTCGCGGGCGATCACCTCGCGCGCAACTACCGCTTCGACGAGGCGGTGGAGCTGACGCGGCGGGCATTGGCCTTGGACAAGACTAACACGAGGGCGTACGCCGACATCGGCGGCCATCTATTGCGCACGGGCGACGAGGCGGGCGCGCGCCAGGCACTCGAGACCGCGTTCAAAGCGGACCCGTACGACGTGGTGGTCTACAACCAACTCGCGATGCTCGACACGGTCGATAAGTTCGAGACGATTCGCGACGGTGATCTGATCGTTCGCCTGCATCCGGACGAAGCCGGCGTGATGCGCGAGCAGGTTGTGCCGCTCGCCCGGCAGGCGCTCGACACGCTGTCGAAGCTGCACCAGTTCAAGCCAGCCGGACCGATCCTGATCGAGATGTTCCCCAAGCACGACGATTTCGCGGTCCGCACGATCGGGCTGCCCGGCTTCATCGGCGCGCTCGGCGCCTGCTTCGGCCGCGTGGTCACGCTCGACTCGCCGCGCGCGCGCCAGCCTGGCGAGTTCAGCTGGGCGGCGACGCTCTGGCACGAGATGGCGCACGTCATCAGTCTCCAGATGTCCAACAACCGCGTCCCGCGGTGGTTGTCCGAGGGGATGTCGCAGTTCGAGGAGCGCCGGGCGCGTCCGGAGTGGGGCCGGGAGATGGAAGTGCCCTTCGCCCAGGCGCTCGATGCCGGTAAGCTCCTGAAGCTGCGCGACATCCAGGAGGGGTTCAGCGATCCGCGGATGATCTCGCTCGTGTATCACCAGTCCTCGTTGGTGGTCGAGCATCTGATCGAGACGTATGGCGAGCAGGCCTGGTGGCGGCTGCTGCGCGCCTATGGCAAGGGGCTCGAGACCGATGCCGCGTTCAAGGAGGCGTTCGCCGTCACGCTCGACGAGGTGCAGGCAAGCTTCGACGCGCGGCTGGAGAAGCAGTATGCCGGCATCCGGCGCGCGCTCAAGGGGCCGCAAATTCCACCGAAAGCGACGGCCGATCAGCTGAAGACGCTGGCGACTGACAACCCGGACAGCTTTGCCGCGCAGATGGCGCTGGCGCGCGCGCTCAGCGAGGCGGGCGACGCGCCGGGCGCGATCCAGGCGTTCGAGCGGGCCGCCAAGCTCCTGCCCGCGGCAACGGGCGACCAGAATCCGAACGTCGCGATCGCCGCGATCGCCACCAAACAAGGGAACACGGCGCGCGCCATCGTGGCGCTCGAAGCGGTGGTGAAGGTCGACCCCAACGACATCGAATCGGCCCGTCAGCTCGCGGGGCTGCTCGTGAAAGGCGGGGACGCGGCACGGACGGCGGCCGCCTACGAACGGGTCGCCGAGCTCGACCCGTTCGACGTCCAGGCGCAGTCGTTCGTCGGCCGGCATGCGCTGCAGCGGAAGGACGCTCCGCGAGCCGTCCGTGCGCTGAAGGCCGCTGTGGCGGCGGGTCCGTCCGACAAGGCGGTCGCGCACGCGGATCTGGCCGAGGCCTATCTCCTCGCGGGGCAGTTCGGCGACGCCAAGCGCGAGGCACTGGCGGCGCTCGAAATCGCGCCGGCGTTCGAGCGCGCGCAGGATCTACTCCTCAAGATCATCACCGCGCAGCCGGCGCCGGCCGGAGGGGCGCGATGAGCCGTCGTCCTGCGGCGCTTCTCGCCAGCGGTGCGCTGGCGGCGCTGGTGCTCTTCGAGCCAATGCGGCTGACCGAGGCGATCGCACAGGTGCCGCAGCTCCAGGATCAGCGCTTCGCGGGGCTGCAGTGGACGTTCGTGCGCGTCCGCTACACCGCCTTTACCGTGGACAACCGGTACCGGCTCGACTACTGGGGCGAGCCCTGGGCGATCGACGCGCCAGCCGCCGAGCAGAACCTCTCGCGCCGGCTGCGGACGGCCACCGCGATCGAGGTCAACGATCCGGTCGTGCTGACGCTCGAAGACCCGAAGCTGTGGGACTACGCGTGGCTCTATTTCGTCGAGCCGGGCAACCTGCGCCTCAAAGAAGAGGAGGTGCCGATTCTGCGCGAATTCCTCCTCCGCGGCGGCACGGCAACCTTCGACGATTTTCACGGTCCGTATGAGTGGGACAACTTTGCGAAAGAGATGCGAAGAGTCTTCCCCGACCGCGACATCGTCGATCTCGAGCCCCCGCACCCGATTTACTCGGTGTTTTACTCGCTGGATCGCTACCCCCAGGTGGCTGGTCTTGGGTCGTTCTTTGCAGGCCGCACCTGGGAGAAGGGCGGGTTCGTCGCCCGCCTGCGCGCCATCCTGGACGACCATGGGCGCCCGATGGTGCTGGCCAACTGGAACACCGACATGGGCGACGGAGTGGAATGGTCCAACGCGGAGGAGTATCCCGGCTACATCAAGTACACCGCCGAGGCCTACCGCATGTTCATCAACGAGATCATCTACAGCCTGACCCATTAGGGGCATGTCTACTGCCACCGTTCCCAATTTCGCCGAGCGCGTGCAACAGGGACGCGACCGCATTCTCGAGCAGCTGCGCCGCGTGATCGTCGGTCAGGACGAGGTCGTCGATCAGGTGCTCGTCGCGCTCTTTACCGGCGGCCATTGCCTCATTACCGGCGTTCCCGGGCTCGCCAAGACGCTCCTCATCAAGACGCTCGCCGAAATCCTCGATCTGCGCTTCAAGCGGATCCAGTTCACGCCCGATCTGATGCCCGCCGACATCACCGGGACGGAGATCCTCGAAGAGCACCACGGCGAGCGCACGCTGCGCTTCGTGCACGGGCCGATCTTCGCCCAGATCATCCTGGCCGATGAAATCAACCGCACGCCACCGAAGACGCAGGCGGCGTTGCTCGAGGCGATGCAGGAGTACCACGTTACCGCCGCGGGGCGGACGTATCCGCTCGAGCGCCCGTTCTTCGTGCTGGCCACCCAGAACCCGATCGAGCTCGAAGGAACCTACCCGCTCCCCGAGGCGCAGCTCGATCGCTTCATGTTCAACGTCGTGATGACGTACCTGCCCGAGGACGCCGAGGTCCGCGTCGTTACGGAGACGACCGGCACCGATGTCCCCGAGGTGGAGTGCGTCCTCGGCGGGCCAGACATCCTCGAGTTTCAGCGGGTCGTGCGGCAGGTGGTGGTGAGCGACGAGATCGCCCGGTACGCCGTGCGGCTGGCGGCCGCATCGCGGCCCGGGCAGACCGGGGCGCCGGAGTTCGTCGACAAGTACGTGAAGTGGGGTGCGGGCCTGCGCGCGTCGCAGGCGATGATCCTCGGTGGCAAGGCACGGGCGCTCATGCACGGCCGGCACCACGTTTCGATCAAGGACATCCAGGCGCTGGCGGCGCCTATCCTGCGGCACCGCATCGTCAGCAACTTCTACGCTGAGTCGGAGAACGTCAACGCCGACGCCATCGCGGCGCGGCTGCTCGAGCACGTGCCCGTGCCGAAGAGTGGACTGAGCGTATGACCGCCGAGGCGGGGGACAGGCGTATCGGTGAGCTACGGTTTCTCGATCCCGCCATCCTCGCCAGGCTCGGTTCGCTCGAGCTGAAGGCGCGCACCGTCGTCGAAGGCTTCCTCTCGGGCCTGCATCGAAGTCCATTCAAAGGGTTCAGCGTCGAGTTCGCCGAGTACCGACAGTACTTGCCCGGTGACGATCTGTCGACCATCGATTGGAAGGTCTACGCGCGCAGCGACCGCTACTACGTGAAGAAATTCGAGGAGGAGACCAACGTCGACTGCCACCTCCTGCTCGATATCAGCGCGTCGATGGGGTACGGATCACAGGGCGTCACGAAGCTTCGCTACGGGTTGATGCTCGCTGCATCGCTGGCGTTTCTGATGAACCGCCAGCGCGACGCCGTGGCGCTCACCACCTTCGACGAGGCGATCGTGACGATGCTGCCGCCGAGCGCCCGCGCGAGCCACCTGCGGTCGATTCTGGTCACGCTCGATCGCGTCACGCTCGGCCGCCGCACTGACGTGTCGAAGCCGCTCCATCTGATGGCGGAGGCCATTGGCAAGCGCGGCATCGTGATTCTGATTTCCGACCTGCTCGACGACCCTGCGCAGGTCGTCGAGGGCCTCCGGCACTTCCGCTTCCGCGGCAGCGACGTAATCGTCTTCCACCTGCTCGATCCCGCCGAGCGGACGTTCCCTTTCAAGCGCGCAGCGCGCTTCCGTGACATCGAATCGGGCGACGAGCTGATGGCGGTGCCGTCCATCGTGCGGCAGGAATATCTGGACGCGCTGCAGCGTGCAATCGACGGCTACAGGCGTGAGCTCGGATCCGGCGGCATCGATTATCAACTGATCGAGACGTCGACGCCGCTCGAGTTCGCGCTCATGGCATACCTGTCGACGCGGGTCAAGAGGCGGTGATGTTCGGGCTGTCCTTTTTGTCGCCGCTGTTTCTCGTTGGCGCGGCCGCCGCGGCGATTCCGATCGCGATCCATCTCTTCTACCGCCGGACCGAGCCGGTGATCGAGTTTGCTGCCATGCGGTACCTCCGGCAGGCGCCGGTCGAGGAATCGAGGCGCCGCCGCCTGCGCGAGCTGCTGCTCCTGGCTCTTCGCGTCACCGCGCTCGTCCTGCTTGCCTGCGCCTTTGCCCGCCCGTACTTTGCCGGCGCCGCAATCGCCTCAGGCGAGGCCACGGTGGTGCTCGTCGATACTTCCGCGAGCTTGTCGGCGCCCGGCCACTTCGATCGCGTGCGGGAGCGGGCCGCAGCCACCGTCCGCGCGGCGCCGGCCACGCACGCCATCGCGGTGCTGGCGTTTGCGAACGCCGCCGACGTCATCGCGCCGTTGTCGGCCGACCGCGCCGGTGCTCTGGCTGCGATTGCCCAGCTCAAGCCGGGCGCGGGTGCGACACGGTTTCGCGCAGGACTCGAGCGCGCCGGTGCCGAACTCGGCGGCCGTCAGGGACGCATCGTTGTCGTCACCGATCTGCAGGAGAGCGGATGGGATGCGGCAACCGACGGCGGCGTTCCTGAAGGCGTCACTGTGGAGATCGAGGAGATTGACGGCCCCACGGCGAATCTCGCCGTGACGTCGCTGCGTGTGGAGGCTGGCGAGGCCGTTGCGGTCGTGCAGAGCTTCTCGCCCCAAGCGGTGACCGAGCAGGTCGTATTCACGGTGGATCAGCGCCGGCTTGGCGCGGTGCCCATCTCGCTGTCGTCGGGCGGGAGCGCTGAAGCACGGCTGCCGCTCGGCAGCGTCCAGCGCGGTGCGCTGACCGCCGCAATCGCCGATCGCGAGGGCTTTTTCGCTGACAACGCGCGCTACGCCGTACTCGACGGGAGCAGCGCGCTCTCGGTGCTCGCGCTGACGGCCTCGGGGCATCCCTCGGAGTCGCTGTACCTGGAACGCGCGCTGACAGTGGCCAATGGTCCGGGCGGCTTCCGGTTCCGGGCCATTCGCGCCTCGGCGTTTGCCGGCTTCGACGACGGCGGCCAGCTCGACGTGATCGTGGTCGCGGGTACGAGCGGGCTCGATGAGCGAGGTCGCGCGCGGCTGGGCGCATTCGTCCGCGCGGGCGGTGGGTTACTCGTGACCGTAGGGCCCGACGTCGACGCGGCGATTTTCTCTCAGGCGCTGAGCAGTGTCGTTTCGACCGGTTGGCGGGCCAGGCCCGCGGCGGCGATGAGCTTTGCGCCGGCCGACAGCCGGCATCCGGTCTTCCGGCCGTTTGGCGGCGTCGGCACGCTGGGTAACGTGACCTTCACGCGGACGGTGCTCGTCGACGCTTCCGAGGGGGCGAGAGTGCTGGCGCGCTACACCGACGGCACACCGGCGCTCGTCGAAGAACGGACCAGCGCCGGCCGTGTGCTCGTCTTCGGCTCCGACCTCAACTACCGGTGGAACGACTTTCCGGTGCAACCGGCGTTCGTGCCATTCGTGCACGAGGCGATACGCTATCTCGGGTCGCCACGGTCGTCGCGAGTGGAGTACCAGGTGGGCGATCTGCCAGGCGCCCAGGGCGCTACGCCGGGCGTGGTGCAGCTCGGAACGACCCAGACGCGCGGCCGTCGCGTCGCCGTGAACACCGATCCGCGTGAATCCGATCCGCGGCGCATGACGGTGGAGGCGTTTCAGGCTGGCATCTCGCACCTGCAGGCGGGCGCGGCGATCGAAGCGCAGGCCGAGGTGCGCCGCCAGGAGGACGCGCAGGGACTCTGGTGGTACGGCCTGCTGCTGATGGTCGTCAGCCTCGCCGCAGAGGGGATACTCGGCCGGAGGCTTGGATGATGGGCGAAAGCTACCTGCAGGTCACAGCGCTCCTGGCCCGCGTGCGAAATCGGTGGCGGGCGATCGCTGCGCTGCGGGCCTGGACGCTCGGTGCCGCGATTGCGGCCGCCGCGCTCGGCCTCGCGCTGGCGGTGCAGCAGCTCGTCCAGCCCGAAGGCGTTGGGCTCGTACTCGTGTGGGGTGCAGCGGCCGCGATCGTGCTCGGGGTGATTGCCGTCGCGATGGCGCCGCTCCGTCACACGCCTCGGGATGTGCAGATGGCGCGCTTCATCGAGGAGCGCTGTCCCGACCTGGAGGACGCGCTCGTCACCGCCGTCGCCCACCGCAGTCCTGCCGACGATGCGATGGCCGCGGCCGTCGTGCGCGACGCCGCCGAGCGCACCAGGCGTGTCGATATCGACACGATCATCAGCGGGCGTGCCCTCCGGCGGACGGCGCTCATCGCGGCGGCGGCGTCCGTCGCGTTTCTTGCTGGGATGGGGTTCTCCGCGGGCCCTGCGCGTGGTGCCGCAACGGTCGCGGGCGTGTATCTCTTCCCGACGCGGCTGGCGCTCGAGGTGATACCCGGTGATGCGAAGGTCCGTGCCGGCGGGTCGCTGCGGATCGTCGCCCGGACGACCGGCGGCGCGACGATTGTCCCCGTGCTGCGCGTGCGCGATGGCGACGAGCGGCGAGAGAACCGGATGGAACCGGTGGCCGAAGGGTTTGCGATCACCATTGACACCGTCGATCGCGATTTCAAATACATCGTGACCGCCGCGAGTGCGTCCACCCGTGAGTACGCGGTGACCGTGCTGCGGCCGCCGCGCGTCGAGCGGATCGACCTCCGGTATGACTATCCAGCAGGCTTTGGCATGCCGCCGCGCACCGAGGAGGACGGAGGCGATATCTACGGTCCCGCGGGCACGCGCGTCCTAGTGACGATCCACACCGACAAGCCGGTGCGATCCGCGGCATTGAACCTCATGGGTGCGACGCCGATCACCTTGAATGCGCGCGGTGAAGCGATGGTTGGCGAGCTGACGATTACCGAGGACGGCTCGTATCGCGTGGCGCTCGCAGATGCCGAGGGTCTCACGAATGGCGGCGACACCGAGTACTTCATCCGCACGCTCCAGGATCGGCCGCCGGACGTTCGCATCGTCCGGCCCGCCAGCGATCGGCAGGTCACGCCGGTCGAGGAGGTGTCGATCGAGGCGAGCGCGGATGACGACTTCGGCATCGCGTCGCTCGACCTGGTGTACTCCGTTCGCGGCGGTGCGGAAAAGGTGGTGCCGTTCGAGCGCCGTGGCTCGGCCACGGCCGTGACGGGCAGTCGAATGGTGTACCTCGAGGACCTCGGCGTCCGGCCCGGCGACTTCGTGGCGTACTACGCGCGCGCCCGGGACGTCAGCCGCGGCAAGCGCTCAAGCGAGGCACGCAGCGACATCTTTTTCCTCGAGGTCACGCCGTTCGAGGAAGAGTTCACTGCCGCCGAGAGCCAGGGAATGGGTGCAGGCGGCGGAGAAGAGGAGCAGTCGCTCGAGCAGCTGATCCAAGGCCAGAAGGACATCATCACGGCGACGTGGAACCTCGATCGACGCGGACGCGAGGCGGGCGGCCGTTCGCAAGACGACATCCGAACCGTGGCGCGCGCGCAGCGCGATCACCGGACGCGGACGTCGACGCTGCTTGGTCAGATGCAGCGGGCGAGCAACCTGCGCCGGCGGCTGCCGGGCGGCCGAGGGGGGCCTACGAACCCCGACAGGATGGCCGAGGCGATCGGGCGCGCGGCGCAGTCGATGGAGGCCGCGCTGAAGGAGCTCGAGGGACTTCGCACGACCGAGGCACTGCCGCATGAGATGGCCGCGCTCAACGACCTGCTGCGCGCGCAGGCCGAGATCCGCCAGCGGCAGATCCAGCAGCAGGCCAACGGCACCGGCGGTCGCGGCGCCAACCGGCAGCAGCAAGACCTCTCGTCGCTTTTCGATCGCGAGCTGGCCCGGCAGCAGCAGACCAACTACGAGACGCCGGCGAGTCGCGAGACGCGCAACGAGCGTTCGTCGGACGAAACTGTCGATCGCATTCAGGATCTGGCGCGGCGGCAGGATGAATTGACGCGCCGGCAGCAGGAGCTGGCCCGCCGCCAGGAGAAGATGTCGCAGGAAGAGGTCCGTCGCGAGCTGGAGCGCCTGACGCGCGAGCAGACGGAACTCCGGCGGCAGGCCGAGGAGCTGGCACGCGAGCTTCAGCAGCCGCAGGGTCAGCAGCAAGGCCAGCAGCAAGGCCAGCAGCAAGGCCAGCAGCAAGGCCAGCAGCAAGGCCAGCAACAAGGTCAGCAGCAAGGCCAGCAACAAGGCCAGCAGAGCGGCCGCGGCGGCGGATCGGGATCGGGCTCTGATCGCCAGCAGGCGAGCCGGCAGCTGGAGCAGGCGGCGGAGGAGATGCAGGGCGCCGCGAGCGAGCTGCGGCGTGACAACCCGCAGCAGGCGAGCGCCCGCGGCAGCCGCGCCGCCGAGCAGCTGCGCGATCTCGAGCAGCGGATGCGTGGCGGCCAGCCCGACGATCGGCGGCGCGCGCTCGGCGAGCTGCAGCTCGAGTCGCGTCAGCTGGCCGACGCGCAGCGCCGGCTCGGCCAGGAGGGCGCGGGCCGGGAAGGGGGCGATCGGGCCGACCGCGCCCGCCGCCGCGCCGCCGAGCAGGAGCGGCTGGCCGAACGGGCGGAACGGCTCGATCAGGGGGTCCGTCAGCTCGCCGACGACAACGGCGATTCACTGCGCCAGCAGAACGCGCTCGACGAAGCGGTGAGCGAACTCGATCGGTCTCGGGCCGCGCAGCGGATGCGGGACGCCGCGCGCGCCGATCGGCAGATAGCGGAGGGCAAGGGACAACCGGGGCAGCCGCTCAGCCCGCGCGAAAGCGACGACATCGCGCGCGGTCTGGATCGACTCGCCGATCGGCTGAGCGCGGCTGGCGCCGAAGGCGGCCAATCCGATCAGGCGAGCCAGGAGCTGGCGCGCCTCCGGGAGCTGCGCGAGGAGCTGACGCAGCTCGACCGCGAGCTACGCGACCTCCGCGATCGTGCCGAGGCTCAGAACGGCCAGAGTGCGCGGGGGCGCAGCGGTCGTCAGAACGGCCAGGGCCAGGGCGCCGAGGGCGGTCGCGGCGGGCAGAATGTCGAGGCGACCGGCGCCTGGCAGGACGCGCGCGATCTCCTGAACGAGCTGCACGAACTCGGGGTCGTCCCAGACGCGGACGGCTTCAATCCTGGCCGTTCGGCGCCAGGGACCGAAGCGTGGAAGCAGGATTTCGCGCGGTGGGACGAGCTGAAAGTGCAGGTGGCGGCGGCGCTCGAGGGCGCAGAGCGTACGGCGGCCGATCGGCTGCGAGAGCAGCAATCGCGCGATCGTCTCAACGCCGGGGCGACCGAGTCGGTGCCCGAGCAGTACCGGAAGCTCGTAGAGCGGTACTATCGCGCGCTTGCGGGGGGGAAATGAATTTTCAATTCGCGGTGTCCCATCCGTGGTGGGTACTCCTGCTGCTGGCCGCGGCGACGGTCGCGGTTGCGTGGGGGTTCTACGCGGGCGGCATCGTGCCCCTTCCGTCGCGACGGCGCGCGCTGTTGACCGCGCTGCGGGCACTCACGTTGCTGTTCCTGGTCGCCTGTCTCCTGCGTCCGGTGCGCGTGGTGCCGCCCGAGACGTCGAGCGACGCCGTGGTCCCGGTGCTCGTCGACGTGTCGCGCAGCATGCGATTGGCCGACACTGGTACGGCGCGCATCGACCTGGCGCGCGATCTCCTGGAGCGCCAGATCCGTCCGGCGCTCGGCACGCGTTTTCGCACCGAGTTCTGGACGTTTGGCGACGCGCTCGCTCCGTTGGAGGCGAGTGCCGGGCTGGTGGCTGACGCGCGTCGCAGCGATCTCTCCGGCGCGCTCCGCGCCCTGCGCGAACGGTACAGGCAGCAGCGGCTCGCCGGCGTGGTGGTGATTTCCGACGGCGGCGATACCGACGCGGAGGAGCCGGCCGGGGTCGTCGACCCGGCGGCGGTGCCCGTGTATGCAGTGGGTGTTGGCGCGCGGTGGCCGCCCGCGGATTTCGAGGTGCTCGACGTCTCGGCCGGCGAGGCGGCGCACGCGGATTCGTCGGTCGATATCACGGTCGCTGCTGTCAACCGCGGCAGCACGGCGCCGTTCGACTTGCGAGTGCTGGAGAACGGCCGGCCGATCGATCTGCGGCGGGTCACGCCGGCTGCCGATGGGAGCCCCGTCCGCGCCGTGTTCACGGTGTCGCCGACGCGCGCGACGCCGACGCTGTACACGGTCGAAATCCCCTCTACCGCGGGAGAGCTCGTCCTCGACAACAATCGCCGCAGCGTGCTCGTGGAACCCCCCGCCCGCCGGCGCCGCGTCCTCATGATCGAGGGGGCGCCCGGGTTCGAGCATTCGTTCATCAAGCGCGCCCTCGCAAGCGATCCTGGCATCGAGCTCGACTCGGTGGTCCGCAAGGGCCGTGATGGACGCGGAGCCCCCACGTATTTCGTCCAGGCGTCAGAACGTCGGGCGCCGCGGCTGACGGCGGGCTTCCCGGAGCTGCGCGCGTCGCTGTACGAGTATGACGCTGTCATGCTGGCCAACGTCGAGGCCGATGCGCTCTCGCGGGCGCAGCTCGAGATGCTGGCCGCCTTCGTCGATGAACGCGGCGGGGGCGTTCTGGTGCTCGGGGCGAAATCATTCGTGCAGCAGGGCTTCGCCGGCACGCCGCTCGAGCCGGTGCTGCCGCTCGGTTTGACCGATCGCGGGAGCGGCGTGGTGCGGGCGGCCGTCCGCGCCGAGCCCGGTCTCGCCGTCAGTGTGACGTCCGACGGGCTGACCCATCCGGTCATGCGCATCGAGCCGGAAGGGGACCTGGACAAGCGATGGCGTTCGGTGCCGCCCCTCGCCGGCGTGGCGGCGCTGGGCGCCCTGCGTCCCGGCGCGCAGGCGCTCGCGCTCGTGCACGCGGCCGACGGTGCGCGGCCGCTCGTCGCCGTGCAGCGCTACGGACAGGGCCGATCGATGGTCTTCACCGGCGAGGCGTCGTGGCGCTGGCGGATGCATCTGCCGTCGGCGGATCGGACCCACGAGCTGTTCTGGAGGCACGCCGTACGCTGGGTGTCCGCGGCGGCGCCGGACCCGGTGGCCGTGGCACCGCTTCCGCCGATGGTGCCGGGCAGCCGGGCGTTGCTGGCAGTGGACGTGCGGAATGACGAGTTTGCGCCAGTCGCCGACGCGGACGTGCGTGTGACGGTGACGCGGCCCGGCGGCGCCACCCAGGACGTGACCGCACGGCTCGCCGATGCGCAGGCGGGGCGATACGCCGGCGAGCTGCGCTTCGAGGAGCCTGGCGTTTATCGCATCAGCGCCACTGCCTCACGCGAGGGACGGCCGATAAGCCGTGCCGGCCGGGCGGTGCTGGTGGGCGGCGCCGATCTGGAAATGGCCGATCCGCGACTGCACGAAGACGTGCTCCGCCGGATCGCGCTGGCAAGCGGCGGCGGCTACCTGGCGGCCGAAGAGGCGGCCGCGCTGCCGGCGCTCCTGTCGGCGGCGGCAGGCGGGCCAAGCGCGCCGCGTCTGGAAGAGCTGTGGCACAACGCCTGGATCTTCGTCGGCCTCATCCTGGCCCTGGGCACCGAATGGGCGCTGCGCCGGCGGTGGGGACTCCGATGACGCGCGCCGTTCACGCTTCTCGGTTCTCGCTTCTCTGTTCGTCTTCGCTGTTCGTACTGCTTCTCGCGCTCCTGCTTCCGGCCTCGGCGGCGGCAGGTGAGCGATATGCGGTGCTCATCTCGGGTGTGTCGGGCGAGGAGAAGTACGCCGCGCAACAGCAGAAATGGCGCGCCGAGCTCGGCGCGTTCCTGACGACGAGCTTCAAGTTTCCGGACGCCAATGTCGTGAGCCTGGACGAGCAGAGCGAGGCGAGCTCGCGCGCGACGGCGGCGAACCTGCGGCGGCTGTTCGGCGACCTGCGGCGCCGGCTGACGCGCGACGACATGCTGATGGTCGTGCTCATCGGCCATGGCACCTTCGACGGCGTCGACGCGAAGTTCAATCTGGTGGGTCCAGACTTGAGCGCCGCAGAGTGGAAGACGCTCCTCGACGGCCTGCCCGGTCGCCTCGTCGTCGTCAACACGACGGCGTCGAGCTTTCCATTCCTCGAGGAGCTCTCGCGCGCCGGACGCGTGGTCATTACGGCCACCGATTCGGCCGCGCAGCGGTTCGCGACGATCTTCCCCGAATACTTCACGCGCGCGCTCGCGGATCGCTCCAGCGACTTCGACAAGAACGGCCGCGTGTCGGTCTGGGAGGTGTTCACCGCCGCCAGTGCCGGCGTGAAGCGGCACTACGAACAGCGAGGACAGCTGTCGACCGAACGGCCGCTGCTCGACGACAACGGCGACCGCGAGGGGCGCGAGGCGAACACGCCCGGCGAGGACGGCGCGTCCGCGCAGGCGATCTACCTGGACCCCGATCCCGGGACGAACACGGCGGACGCCGAACTCGCCGCGCTCGAGCGCCAGCGGGTTGCCCTCGAAAAGCAGCTCGAGGAACTGAAGGTGCGGCGGGCGTCGATGTCCGACGCGCAGTATCAGGCGGAGCTCGAGAAGATCCTCGTAGAGCTCGCGAGAGTCGCACAGGAAATCCGGAAGCGGTCCTGAGCGTTCGGATCGACCTTTACTGTCGAGTCTGAATGTTGATAAAATATCGACATGAAGGCTATACAAATCACGATGGACGAGCGGCTTCTCGCCCGTCTTGATGAGGACCCGGACGTCAAACGGCTCGGGCGGTCGGCCGTCTTCCGGCGGGCCGTCGAAGCGTATCTCGCACGCCGGCGCAAGGCTTCGACCGCCGAAACCTATCGGCGCGCGTACGGGGGCCGGGCGAATCCGGGCAAGGAGCTCGCAGGCTGGGACGACGAGGGTGTATGGCCCGAACCGTAGCCCGTGGCGACATCTGGAGTTACCGCTTCAGGGCGCCGGACAAGCGCCGTCCGGTGCTGGTCTTGACCCGCCAGGAGGTCATCCCACTCCTGCACACGGTGTTGGTGGCGCCCATCACGTCGACGATCTACGGCGCGCCGAGCGAGGTCGTCGTCGGTGTCGATGAGGGGCTGAAGCGGGCGTCTGCGGTCAATTTGGATCATGTGCAGACGGTCGAGCGGGCTCGTCTCGTCGGCTACATCGGATCCGTCCCGCCGGCGACGATGAACGCGGTGTGCCGTGCGCTGGCCGTTGCGACTGGTTGCGCCGACTGACTGCGTGGATCCTGCCGGGCGCGCCTATAATTTCCTGTCCCACACATGCCGCTGACGCCTGGCACGCGGCTCGGCGCGTACGAGATCGTCGCGCTCCTCGGCGCGGGCGGCATGGACATCTGAGGTGCGCCGTCAAGCAAAATGTTTTGCGAGCGGTGAGCCGCGGCGCCGGAGCGCTTCGATGTACTGGGCCTCGTCGTACGGGCGGCGCTCCTTCCAGCACCGAAACAGAATCCGAATCCACTTGTAGGCCAGCGCCCGGAGCGCCGCG
>Ga0187893_10001315_pt1 | contig 60570 bp, 65 predicted proteins | sample MA1701074metaG_FD_139574 | JGI IMG/M metagenome (GOLD analysis project Ga0187893, IMG submission 139574) | White microbial mat communities from a basaltic lava cave in the Kipuka Kanohina Cave System on the Island of Hawaii, USA - MA170107-4 metaG ... | reverse complement strand
GCGGCCGAAAAAAGCGTTGGGTGGACTGACGCCAGCCGCCTATGCGCGGCAATTGGCCAGCAAATCGGCGACAGGAGTGCCCGGACTCTAAACGTGGCTGCTACTCAAGACGGGGGGACATCGAGGGGTCTGTTGTATCTCAATACCGTTTGGCCTCGTGTCAAAAGCCATAATCAAAACACTTTAAATTACTGGCGCTGGGGCAAGGAGTACGATGGTACATACGATCTTGCGAGCGTTGTAGCTGCCCTTGGTCCGGAGGTGAACTGGTGGGACAAAGGATGGATCGGCGGTGGTGAACCAACGGAGAAATTCGATCGTGATGTTCTCCAATGCAGAGAGAACTGGAGAGATTACTTTAGGCAGCTGACCGATCCTCTGTGTCCCAACCTCAGTGGGTTCCCCAAAAACGATCAATTGATAGATGTCTGTTCCACGGTCGGAACGCACTTAGACGTTATACCGCCGAGCATTGCTCTGGCCATAGTCATACGGGGCTATCTGTCCACGATGCATAAAATGCATACTACCTATGGAACCCCTCTCGTTGAATTTAGTGAGCGTCGCTTTCTGAAGCTATTGCCGAATAATAAACGAACTGCTGACTCTAAGACCACTCCTACTTCGTAAAATGAAGAGTCGCTATTTCCCCGGCTCGAATGGAAATTCGCGCCTTCGAGTCGGTCCACGATTACGCATCTGGCAATCTATCGAGGATTTGCTATTGAACCTTTGGTAAGCGTCGGAGTTTAATTTCTCAACAGGTTCCTTTCTGACAGAAATTCCGTTTTGGAAGGGCCGGGGAGTCTCGATCTTGAGAGAACGCGATGGACACATAGCTAGTCGTGGAGGCTCACAGTGACGCACCCACCAACGACGAAAGGCCGGGGGCTCTTCCGTCACGGTTTCTGTCACGGTTGGAGTCCGAAAAGAGTCACGGTTAGGGGATATCACGGGGTGACACAAGAAACAACGGCAGCGCACAAACCCCTTGATATGCTTGCGTCTGCCGTGGTACTGAGTGTCATGGAGTATGCTGGTGTTTTAACCTGATCCGCTTCCCAAGCTAGTTGTCGTGGGTTCAAATCCCATCGCCCGCTCCAAACTTGCCATTGTTATTCAGTCGGATTTGAACCCAGGACAAGGGGATTTCGAAAGGGGTGAGCCCCTTTCGTGGGGAGTGTGCGAGGGGGCGGGCCCCCTCTGCAGGAGCCGGGAAGCAGGGTTCAGAGCTGAACCGGCGACGGAGTGCGGTTCAAATCCCATCGCCCGCTCCAAACCAAGCTTGCTCGTGCCAACGGCTCTTCTGATAGTTCTCACGATTGTCACCGTCGGATAAAAACCTCAAGTGTTTCCATGATGCATGAGCTTGTCTCGCGGCGAGCCTAGTGACCTTCTTATTACCGTTCATTCCGCCACGATTTTAGTCACGATTTCGTTGGGAACGGGCCATCCCGTCCAATTTTGAACCAACTAGTTAGAGTTCTATTCTGCTAACCCCATCTTGAGAGGGATTGGAGTCTTCCTACACGGGCTGTTAGGAACACTCCGCTACTTTTTGAGACTTGGGCCAAGCTTCATGTAGGGAGAACACACATGCATTTGAAATGGATTCAGAGTTGCGTTCTTAGCTTGTTGCTTCTCGTCAGTCTTTCTGCCTGTAGTGGCAATGGTGATACACCGCAGCCATCTCCTGCACCTCTCCCGGCAGCCTCTGCCGAGGGGTTTTGGACTGGGACTACCGATACGAATCGGACCATTGCCGGGCTTGTACTCGACGACGGTGTGTACTGGGTCCTCTATTCCGCAGTTGGCGACCCGTCGGTTGTCGCTGGGCTCATTCAAGGTGATAGCAGTTCACAAAATGGTGTCTTCACGTCTTCGAACGCCAGAGATTTCAATTTAGAGGGACAGCCAATACGTAACGCCGCAATCAATGGGAACTATACGATAAAGCAAAGTCTGAATGGCACAATTGTCTATCAGATCGGTGGACAGAGTACTTTTACGACGGTATACGGCAGCGATTACGAATTGGTGCCGGATATGAATGCCGTTGCGGGAACCTATACCGGTCCGGTCACCGCGAATGAAACGGTGACGGTCGTCTTAACTTCCACCGGAGGAATATCAGGCAGTTCCAGTACCGGATGCACCTTCACCGGTTCATTTTCACCTCGGACTCATGGGAACGTATTTAACATTACGGTGACGTTCGGTGGACAACCCGCGTGCAGTAACGGGACAGATACGCTGAACGGGATTGGAACGTATGACGCCGGGACCAAGACGCTTACCAGCGCGGCGTTGAATAGTGCGAGAACGAACGGTTTTGTCTTTATCGGCACTAAACCATAGGTGGGTACACAGCTTGATCCAAATCCCGCGGTAATACTTTGGACCAGCTCAACGTGAATCTGAGTGGAACTCCCTCTTGAGATTCTGAGCATTCTCCTACTAGCTACTCAAAGCGCGCAGCGCTATAAATAAAAGATCAGGTAGACTGCTCCGTTTCTGGCGACCCTTCTTTGTCTGGATCTTACGAAAGGATCCTCATGATGCACAAACAGATGCTTGTGCTGTGCGCAGCGGCATTTCTTGGCGGAATGGTCGGGGCTATGCTAAGCGCTCAACTGCTTGTTCCGAACTCAGTCAACGCACAAAAACCGAATGGCGTGAACGCCGAGGAGTTTTTATTGTTGGACGCAAAAGGGAAGGCCCGAGCTGGTCTCGGGTTGGATGCAAACGGCGAAGTCGGACTCGTCCTCAGGAGCAAGGACGGTACTCGTACCTTGACCCTTTCTCCTGACGAGCCTTCCGCCATCAAGTTGGTGGACCGGGGAGGTCGGACTATCTGGGGAGCGCCGTAACTGCTTTGTGGAGAGGAGAAAGCCCTCAGACTGCTTTACGAACCAACCCTGAACGCAGGCAGCGGGTGCAGACCCGAATACGCCGATGGCTTTTGCCGACCATGGCGCGAACGGTCTGGATATTGGGGTTAAACACGCGCCTGGTCTTATTGTTGGCGTGACTGACATTGTTGCCCGATACGGGCTTCTTTAGACAAATCTCGCATTGTAATGCCACGGTCGTACTCCCTTTCCGCTGAGTGAACTCGAAGTTAGCGTGCGGATAGTACCATAGCCTGCCGAACACTCACAAGCGTCCGACTGTTTCATGATGCATGAAGGCGCGGCATGATCGAACTTGACAAGATTTGGCGGTCTCTCCTATTGTGCTGGGCGCGAGAACTCCTGAGTAAGGGAAGAGGGTGAAAGGCCCTCGCGGTCCCGCCGCTGTAAATGGGGACGAAACCCGTCGACGCCACTGGCGTGGCCGTGAAACGTCGTTCGTGAATCGTGAAGCATCTCGGTCTTGATGTGAGATACGATCCACGAGATACGCTTCACGTGCATGTTGGGAAGGCGCGGGGAGTAGGATGAACCATGAGCCAGAAGACCTGCTCAGAGAGGTGACCCTTGCTCCCTCGAGGCTGGGGAGCAGGTGAGGATGAAGGAGCGGGTGCAATCCTCAGGGTCTGTCCAGGCCTTGGGGATTTTTTCTTTTGAATCGATGGCGAAGATATCTTTCTGTCATGGCTGCGTGTCTCTTGACTGTAGTGTCTCTGCCTCTTGTGCGGGCGGCCGAATGCGAGCGAGGAGATTGCACTGAGATGAAACGGCGGCAACAGGGGATCCTCACCGGGATGCCCTTTATGACGCATGTGTCGTCGCGGGCTTTTGTGGATGATGCCGGGCGAAGGATCTACCTTGCCAAACCGCCATCCCGCGTCGTGTCGCTCGCTCCGAGCATTACCGAAATGCTGTTTGCGATCGGGCTGGATGAACAGATCGTCGGCGTGACCGAGTTTTGTGACTTTCCAGCGGCGGCGAAATCAAAAGCCAAGGTGGGATATTCCAATCCGAGCGCGGAAGCCTTGATTGCCCTCCGGCCGGAATTGGTCCTGGCCCCCCGAGATTTTCTCCGTCCTGATCTGCAGGCGAAGCTCGAGCAACTGAAGATCCCCCTTTTTGTTCTTGAAGCTCAAACAGTGGAAGATATCCTGTTGCAAATTCACACGTTGGGAAAAATGTTCGAGAAAGTGCCGGCCGCCAATGAGGTGACTCAGAGCATGCGTCAACGCATCGCCGAGATTCGACGCAAAGTCGAAACGCCGCCGGCGCGGCGGGTGCTGTATGTCCTGAACAGCCAGCCGTTGATTACCGTGGGACCGGGAAGTTTCATCCACCAGATGATCGGCCTCGCGGGAGGGATCAACATCGCCGCGCAGGCCGGCATGGCCTATCCGAAACTGAGTATGGAAGCGGTGCTGAAGGACGATCCGGAAGTGTTGATCTTTCCCAGCGGCGAAGTGGAGACGGTGCCGCGCAGCGAGCAGCAGCAATGGCGGCGCTGGGACTCACTCTCGGCCGTCAAACAGCAGCGCTTTCACGAGGTCTCCTCGAACTTATTGAATCGCCCCGGTCCTCGAGTCGTCCAGGCCTTGGAACAACTCGCCCGTGCGATCCATCCGGAAGCGTTCGGTTCCGGTGAAAGTGCCGGTCGTCCATGAGGATCCTTTGAAGCAGACGCCTGCAACGGTTCCGTCTGGTTCATGTGCCGAAGTCTTGCCCGACGAATCTCGTCGCGTGGACCCAGCCAGAGGCATTGTGGCGCAAGGCGCCATTCTCACGAATTCACGGTGGATGACGACCTTGGGAATTCTTGCCCTCACCGCGATCGCGGTCAGTTTCGTCTGTCTTCACTTCGGCGCGCAGCCGATTGCGTATGGCGAGATTCTGCGGGTGTTTGTTGATGCCGTGAACCGCAAGGAAATCGACGGTGGGACATCGGATGTCGCGACAACCATTCTGCTGCACGTCCGACTGCCCAGAATGCTGCTGGGTTTCTTGGTCGGATGTTCCCTGGCAACAGTGGGAGTAGCCTTGCAGGCGCTGTTACGGAATCCGTTGGCCGATTCCTATGTGCTTGGCGTCTCCAGCGGAGCTGCGCTTGGAGCCGCGGTCGGGGTTTTGCTTGGAGCGGGCACCACATTTTTGGCAGAAACCGCGTTGCCGGCTTACGGGTTTGCCGGAGGCCTCTTGGCGTTAGTGGTCGTCTATCGAATGGCCGCCAGCTATGAGCAGTTGCCGATCCACAGCCTGCTGCTGACCGGGGTGATTCTGAACGCCATCTTTTCAGCCTTGATCATGTTTATCACCTCGATCCTGGAGCCGAATCGTTCGTACGGGATGATGGCCTGGTTGATGGGCACGCTGACCGCGCCCACCTACGGTGGCCTGGCCGGGCTTGCCGTCTATCTTTCGATCGGCTTGTTTCTCTTGTTCAGCCAAATGCGGGTCCTCAACATCTTGGCGTTGGGAGAAGATTCCGCTCGCACCCTCGGAATCGATACGGAAAAGGCAAAGCGGTTCATCTTTGTCTTAACGGCGTTGGTGACCGGCGCGGTCGTGTCCGTCAGCGGCATGATCGGATTTATCGGTATGGTCGTTCCCCACGCCGTGCGCTTGGTCACAGGCGCTGACCATCGGTTGCTTCTTCCCGCATCGGCTCTGGTGGGCGGTACCTTTCTCATGGGAGCCGATACGATCGCACGGACGCTGATATCCCCCGCGGAAATTCCAGTGGGCATCATTACGGCCCTGGCCGGCGGACCGTTCTTTGTGTATCTCTTGCTCTGGCGAAAGGATCGCTTGGCGTGAGTGAGTTGTCTGACAGCCGATCGAAGCAAGGATCGTTTGCCGGCTCAGTCGGCGTCATCGAGTCATATCCGGCGTACGATGTGCAGGCCGTTCGGTTCCGCTACCAGTCCAAGGGATCGGATGCCATCAGGTGGATCCTTGATGATGTCTCCTTTTCCGTTCAAGCAGGTGAAGTGTTGGGTGTCGTCGGTCCCAATGGATCGGGGAAAACCTCCTTGCTGAAAGTGCTGGCGCGACTTCTGCGTCCAGTACAAGGCCGCATCGATTTGTTCGGACAAGAATTAGCCGCTATGGCTCAACAAGAGGTCGCTTGTGCCGTTGGCGTCGTGCCGCAGGATACCCAACAGCTCTTCCCGTTTACCGTGGCAGAAACCGTCCTCATGGGGCGCTTTCCTCATCGGCCTCGTGGACGATGGACCGGCGGAATTGGATGGGAAAGTCGAGAAGACGTGGCCATTGCCGAAGAGGCAATGATGACGGTGGACATTGTCCACTTGGCTCATCGTGCCGTCACGGATCTCTCCGGTGGCGAGCGACAGCGCGCCATGATTGCACGGGCGCTTGCGCAGAGGACGAGAGTGCTGTTGCTCGATGAGCCGACCGCATTCCTCGATCTGCAGCATCAGGTTGAAATCTGTTCGGTGTTGGTCCGGCTTAAAGAGGAAAACCGCTTAACCGTTGTTCTCGTGTCGCATGATTTGAATCTCGTCAGCCAGTATTGTGACCGGATTTTGTTATTGGATCACGGTCAGGTCGTACGGCTGGGCCGCCCAGAAGAAGTGATTGAACCGGAGGTCTTGGAGTCGGTGTATCGGTGCCGGGTATTGGTGGATCGGCATCCGGGAACCGGGTTGCCTCGGGTGACGCTTCCTGGCCGCTCCCTGTCCGGAGGAATGTGATATGAGGACGGGCAAGATCGCGCTACTTCATCTTGAGACGGTGCCCGGGGCCATTGAGCGGAACCGGTACGTGATTGTCGAAGCCATCAAGCACGCCGCCGCAACCGGCGCCGAGTGGATCGTGACGCCGGAGCTTGCAGTGTGCGGACTTCAGTTTGCCCACGTCGTTGGCTCGGATTGGATTCAACCGCAACCCGATCCATGGATGCAACAGGTCTGCAAGCTGGTCAGGACTTTGAAGCGAACCGTATTTCTCGGCTGCCCAGAGCGGGAGGGCGGTCGGTGCTATAACTCGGTGTTTGTCATTGGCCCGACTGGCGAGATTTTGGGCAAACATCGCAAGATCAATGTGGTGAGCGATTCACTGGGATGGTCGAGCCCCGGCGACAGTGTCGCTCCGATCGAGTGCGATGGGATCAAGGTGGGTGTACTCATCTGCAGTGACGTCTATACGTCGAATATCGCCAGGGCGCTGAGATTCGAAGGCGCGCAGATGTTGGTGTCGCCGGCGTCATGGGGACCTGGCATTCATGGTCCGAACGGGGAGTGGGAGCAGCGGACTCATGAAACAGGACTTCCGTTGATCGTCTGTAACCGGACCGGCGCAGAGAAGACGCTGGATTTTTGGAAGGCTCCAAGTCTCGTTGTACAGGACGGCACACGTCTTCTCGCACACACGTCCAAGAAATCCGCCGTGCTGACATTCAATTGGGATTTCGACGCCATGAGGCTGCGTTCTTCAAAGTATTCCATCGATTATATTCGGTAGTGATACGACGTGCGATCGTGGAGATGACAGGTTGGTGGGTTGGTAGCGTTCAATTGGCCGATGCAGACTGATATCCGCAGGAAGAGAGGCACCCCTCTCCTGCGTAGGAATTAGGGTGCGCAACAATTATTCTGGGGGGATTCTTTAGGATCGTACCGTCAGCGACGGGGAAGATGGTGCAAATCCATCACGGTGCCGCCACTGTAAGCGGGGAGTGACTCTGCTCGATGCCACTGTGTGCCTCGGCACATGGGAAGGCGCAGAGATAACGACGAGCCGCAAGTCAGGAGACCCAACTGCCGGGATTATCGACGCCCTTCGAGTCAAAGGGAGGTTTCCATGAGTCGGGTTCGTCCGTGTTTGTTGTGCAGTTTTCTCGTTCTCCTATTCGGCCTATTTTCTCCTCTACTCTCTGCATTTGCGCAGGATATCGCGCTGGCCGATCAGCAAGAGGTCATCGAAGTCCCCGATGTCGTGGTGAGCGCGACCAAGACTCCCATTCCGGCTAAACAAGTCACCAGCGCCGTGGAGGTGATCACCGGCGAGGACATGCAACAACGAAAAATCAGAACCGTTGTGGAGGCTCTGCGCTGGGCTCAAGGACTTTCCATCAATCAGAGTGGTGGATTCGGCACGGTCGTGGATGTGCGGATGCGGGGCGGAACGCCGGAGCAAACGCTCGTGCTCATCGATGGGGCGATCGTCAACAGTGCCACGATCGGGAATTATGATTTTGCCAACCTCACATCCGACAACATCGAACGGATTGAGATTTTGAGAGGTAGTCAGAGCATGTTGTGGGGTTCGGATGCCATGGGCGGTGTGATCAATATCACGACGAAGCGAGGACGGGACAAGCCCAACATCTCCGCGTTTACCGAGTACGGATCATTCAATACCATTCGAGGGGGGGGCAGCCTAGCCGGGAAGAAGGGGCCCATTGATTTTTCCGGTTCGATCACCCGCTTGGATACGGCCGGATTTTCGGCCATCAACTATCGACGCGGCGCTGCTGAGCGCGATGGATACCACAATTGGCAAGGGTCGGTTCGGCTCGGGGCCGATCTTCCCAGGGATGGACGACTCGAGTTTAGTTTTCGATGGATGCAGAGCGTCGTCAATTTCGATGGGTTTGCGTTTAATCCAGTCACCTTTGCATCCGATCCAGCGGATGTCTTGGGGGCGAAATCAAATGATACCCAATACATTTTTGCAGGAAACTACTCGCAGCCGATCACCTCATGGTGGTCGCAACGATTGACGCTGTCGCGAGCGATGGACAATCTCGTGAGTGACGGGGGAACTATCGAACGGAATGTTGTGACCGATATAACGGCGCCGATTGGGTTCCCATTCAAGTCACAGATTGAGACGACGAGCAACCGGATTGAATGGCAGCATAACATTCAAGTCGGTAAACCCTTGTTGCTGACAGGTGGATATCAATTTCGTGAGCAGAAGGGCAGCAATCGAGACCTGCTTACAAATATAAACACGTTTGAGAATAAAGTTCTCAGCAGTCATGCGGGATTCGGGGAGGCACAGCTCAACCTTTGGGACCGTGTGTTTGGAACAGCGGGGATTCGGCAGGACGAGTATAACGTGTTTGGAAGCGCCACAACATATCGTGTGACTGGGGGATATCTGCACCAAGAAACGGGGACAAAACTGCGCGGCAGTTATGCAACAGGGTTTCGAGCTCCGACGATCAACCAATTGTTTTTCCCTGGGTTCGGGAATCCGAATTTGCAGCCCGAGAAGAGCCAAGCTTTGGATGCAGCCATTGAACAAACATTACCAAATGATTGGGGTTCGATCAGCGTAGGATACTTTTGGACTCGGTATCGCAACCTCATCCTGTCTGTGTTCGATCCGGCTGTTTGTACGGCGCCTGGTTCGTTCGGGTTCTGTGCGCAGAATGCGGGGTTGGCCCGAGCACAGGGCGTGGAGGTCAGCACAAAGTTGAAGCTCCTCCGTGATAGAGCATGGGCTAAGAGCCTGGATCTGCAGATTAATTATACGTACTCAGCCACGCGCGATATTAGTGATGGTTCAGAGACGCGCCTTCCAAGGTGGCCGCTCCATCAAATAACAACCATCATCAGCTATCAACCTCTTGAGGGTCTTCGGGGTAATCTGGAGGGGCGGTACGTTGGTGAGCGGTTTAACAACGTTGGAAACAACGGACCAATCCCATCATTTGTGGTCTGGAATCTCTCTGCCAGTTATGACATCACAAAGCAAGTCCAGGCCTATTTGCGTTTCGACAACATCTTCAATGAGAAGTATGAAGAAGTCCTGTTCTTCGGCACGCCGATCCGGTCGATTTTCGGAGGCGTGCGCATCAACTATGATCTTCCGCTCTAGATGAGTATGCTGGATTATCCACGATTGGTCATTGCCGGGACGTCAAGCGGTGTCGGGAAGACGACGGCCACGTTGGGAATTCTGGCGGCCTTGCGTGAGCGAGGTCGCCGGGTCCAGCCGTTCAAGGTCGGGCCCGACTTTATCGATCCGAGCCATCACCGTGCGGCCACCGGCCGCTCATCTCGAAATCTCGACGGGTGGATGCTGGGGGAGGATCTGAATCGTTCGATCTTTGCTTGCGCCGCAGCCGACGCGGAGATCTCGATTATCGAGGGCATGATGGGGTTGTTCGACGGCAGTTCGCCGCTGAACGAGGTCGGCAGCACGGCTGAATTGGCGAAGCAATTGGATGCGCCGGTGCTGCTCGTGGTCGACGGGAGCGCGATGGCCCGGTCGGCTGCGGCGATGGTGGCCGGTTACGCGCGCTTCGATCCCGAGGTGCGTGTTGCGGGAGTCTTGTTCAATCGTGTCGGGAGTGAGGGACATTATCAACTCCTGAAGGTGGCTGTTGAGCAGTCTACCGATGTGGTTTCCGTCGGATATTTGCGTTCGGATCCCGCTATGAGCATTGCCGATCGGCATCTTGGATTGACCATGGCCATGGAGCAAGGTGGCGATCAGCTTTATCATCGGTTGGCAAAGGCAGCGCTGGAGACAGTTGATCTCGATCGGATCGAAGCACTAGCCCATTCGTGTGGCACGCTGCCGGGATCAGTTTCTCAGCCGCTGACAAAGAGCCATGGCCGTACCGTTCGAATCGGTGTGGCACAGGATCGGGCGTTTTGCTTTTACTACCCGGACAATCTTGAATTGCTGGAAGCTGCCGGCGCCGAACTCGTGAGATTTTCGCCGTTGAACGACGACGTATTGCCGGATGTTGAGATGCTGTATCTTGGCGGTGGATATCCGGAATTGTATGGCGAGGAGTTGGCCAAGAACGCCTCTATGCGCGCGGCCATCAAGCGGTTTGCCGAGCGTGGCGGCGTGATCTATGGGGAATGCGGTGGGTTGATGTATCTGACGGAATCGATCCGCGATCTCGATGGCCGTTCACATGAAATGGTCGGAATCTTTCCGGCCGAAACGGCCATGCAGAAACAAGGCCTTACTTTGGGGTATCGAACGGTGAAGTGTGCACGACGCAGCATCCTAGGAGAAGTCGGTGTCACGGCGCGAGGCCATGAGTTCCACTATTCAACGTTGGTTGCAAGAGAGCCGCTGCAGTATGCCTGCGCACTGAACGATGCGGAAGGCAGTTTGAAGGGGCAGGACGGACTTGCCATACGCAATGTCCTCGCGCTCTATACTCATCTGCACTTTGCGAGTCAGCCGCAGATCGGGGCGGCGTTGGTAGATGCTGCCCGTCATTCCGCCGGTCGCACGTCGGGGAGCATGGGCCGAGTATGATGACGGATGACGACGAACATAAAGCAAAAATGGAGCGCCTGAAGGCCTCCGTTGATCGGCGCATTGAGGAAGCGCAACAGGAGAAGGGCCTGTTAATCGTCTATACCGGCGCAGGCAAAGGGAAGACGACCGCCGCGCTGGGGATGGTGCTGCGCTGCATCGGGCACGGGCAGAAGGTTGCGGTGGTGCAGTTTATCAAGGGCGCTCTCGATACTGCGGAAGAGCGCGCTCTGAAGTCTTTGGGCGATCGAGTTATCTTCCTGCGGATGGGAGAAGGCTATACCTGGGAAACTCAAGACCGGGCGCGCGACACGCAGTTTGCGCAGCAGGCCTGGAAGACGGCTTGTGAATTTCTGCGCGATGCGTCCTATGCCATGGTCGTCCTCGACGAATTCAATATCGCGCTGCAGCACGACTATGTCGGCCTTGAAGAGGTCCTGCCGGTGCTTCAGGATCGTCCGCCGATGCAGCATGTGGTGATTACCGGTAGAGGGGCTCCGGTGAAACTCATTGAAGAGGCCGATTTGGTGACGGAGATGAAACAAGTGAAACATCCTTTCCGCCGTGGCATCAAAGCACAGCCGGGAGTCGAATTTTGAAAGGGCCGGTACAGAAGACCTGTGGGGCATGCGGGAACTCGTTTGAGTGCGGCGGGTATCAATGTTGGTGCGGAACGGTCGGGATTACCGAACAGCAAATGGATTGGATTTCCGCACGATTTGAGGACTGTCTCTGTCCAGTCTGTTTGAGAAAAATCGTCACCGGAGAGCTGGGGCCGCAGGCGGCACAAACTATCGGGCCGACCGCTTCATAACGGACGTGCTGCGGATATTGAACGGTGGTGTTTTAGACGGGTATCGCCTGTGTCATTCATTCGCTATTTAGTGTGACCGGTATCTTGACGGCGCAGAGCAACCGATTGGGGACATCGGCTGATTGAACGGGCGCCTACACCCAGCCCGATACGGACAGGTTGCCAATCACATGGATACTGGGATAAGGAATGGTATGCCCGGTAAAGCCCGTATCATCAAAGGAATGCGGTCCCATAGCAATGGGGCGGTTTCCAAGCCAGATACCTCCCGACATCATAACGGTGCGGATCACGCGTTCACCGTGAACGAGCGCAAGGCCGTCTATCGCGCCATTTTTGAGCGCCGCGATGTCCGTCGCAATTTTCTGCCGACACCGATTCCCAACAAAGTGCTGACCCGATTGCTGACGGCGGCTCATCACGCCGGTTCAGTCGGGTTCATGCAACCATGGGACTTTGTGGTCATCCGCGATCGATCGACAAAACGGGCAGTGAAGAGCTTGTTCAATGAAGTGAATGCCAAAGCTGCGGCACGGTATACCGGCAGTAGGGCGACTCTCTATCGAAGCTTGAAACTGGAGGGCATCGAGGAAGCGCCGGTCAATCTTTGTGTGACGTGCAGCCGGCGGCGTGGCGGTCCTCATGTCCTGGGCCGTGCGACGGTGCACGAGACGGATTTGTACAGCACGTGCTGTGCCGTTCAGAATCTCTGGCTGGCCGCTCGTGCCGAAGGTATCGGTGTCGGCTGGGTCAGTATTCTGGACCACGAGGCACTGAAGCGGGTGGTCGGCGTCCCCAAGTCGGTGACGGTGCTGGCCTATCTTTGCCTTGGATATGTGGCCGGCTTTGAGGCGCGGCCCGATCTTGAAACCGTGGGGTGGCGGAGGCGGATTCCGGTTGGTCGGTTGATCCATTATGAGTCATGGGGCAACCGAACCCGTGATAGGAAGGGAGAAAGGTGATGCGCATCACCAAGGTCTACACGAGAACAGGGGACGCGGGAAAAACCAGGCTGGCGGGAGGGCAGCAGGTCTGGAAAGATAGTTTGCGCGTTGAAGCCTACGGGACGGTGGATGAGCTCAACGCGTCGGTCGGCGTGGTTCGCGTGATGAACGCCGACATGAAAGATGAGCACGAGGCTGCCCAGCGGCTCGAAGAGGAGTTGCGTTGGGTGCAAAACAAGCTATTTGATGTCGGGAGCATTCTTGCGACGGCGCCCGGGCAGACGTTCAAGAATATGCCGCAGGTGGCGGCGCAGGATGTCACGCGCCTGGAAAAACTGATTGATCGCTGTCAAAAAGATCTGGAGCCCCTTAAAGAATTCATCCTGCCCGGCGGAGGAAAAGTGTCCGGCTTTCTGCATCAAGCCAGGACGATCTGCCGCCGGGCAGAGCGGTTGTGCGTCGCACTATCGAAAGCGGAACCGGTAGAGCCTACGATCATCAAGTTCGTCAATCGGCTCAGCGATGCGCTGTTTGTGTTGGCTCGTTGGGTGGCCAAGACCCAGGGTGAGTCGGAGTTCCTATGGGAGCGGGATGTCCAGCCCAAGAAGAACCAAGAAGCGTGATCGAGCGCAGCCTGCCGGAAAACTGATATTTGTTCTCGGTGGGGCGGCGTCGGGCAAAAGCGATGTGGCGCTTCGCCTGGGGCAAGGTGACTGGCCGAAGGCCTTTGTCGCAACCGGCCAGGCGCTGGATGATGAAATGATGGCTCGGATTGCCCGACATCAATCGACCCGCCCTTCCGACTGGGTGACGTCCGAGGTTCCAGCGAAGCTCGTGAATTGGTTTGATGTAAAAGGAAAGTACTATCAATCAATTGTCATAGATTGTCTCACGTTATGGTTGAGTAATTTAGGCGGGAAGATTACTGAAAAAATGCTTATTGAAGAGATCGCGAGATTGCTCCAAGCCATTCGAAAGGTACCGGCGAAGGTGGTGCTTGTCAGTAATGAACTCGGGATGAGTCTGGTACCCGTCGGACCTGAAGTGCGGCGCTTTCGCGATCTGGCCGGAAAGATGAACCAGCTGGTGGCGGATGAAGCGGATGAAGTCCACTTTGTCGTGAGCGGCCAGACCTTAAGACTGAAATAAAGGATGTCATGAAACTAGCGGATGTATTGGACAAAATTGAAGTGCCGGATGAGCAGATGGCCCGAAAGGCTCAGGCTCGACTCGATTGTTTGACCAAGCCGATAGGAAGCCTCGGCCGTCTGGAGGAACTGGCCGTGCGGTATGCCACGATTGTCGGTGAAGTGAAGCCAAATGTGCCGAAAGGTGTGGTCTTCACGTTTGCCGCGGATCATGGGATCGCCCGTGAAGGTGTCAGCGCCTATCCTCAAGAGGTCACACCGCAGATGGTGCTGAATTTCTTACGCGGCGGCGCCGGGGTCAATGTGCTGGCGCGGCATGCCGGGATTGAAGTCCGTGTCGTCGATATTGGTGTCGCCTACGAATTCGGTTCGATACCAGGGCTGATCCATAAAAAGATCATGCCGGGAACCAATAATTTTCTTACCGGACCGGCGATGAACCGAGAGCAGGCAGCGCAGGCAATTTCGATCGGCATTCAGCTGGCGACTGACGCCGCCCACCAGGGAATCGGGATGATCGGAACCGGTGAAATGGGAATCGGCAACACCACGGCCAGCACCGCGATCACGGCTCTCATGACCGGACGGCCGGTGGAGGAGGTGGCTGGACGCGGCACGGGAATCGACGATGCGGGCTATCGGCACAAGGTGTCGGTCATCAAGGAGGCGCTGTCATTTCACCATCTCGACTCGAGCGACGCATTCGAAGTCCTTTCGAAAGTAGGCGGGCTCGAAATCGCCGGACTCGTCGGTCTCATTCTTGGGTCGGCTTCGGTGAGAGTGCCGGTGGTACTGGATGGATTCATTGCCGGAGCCGCCGCGCTGATCGCGGCTCGTCTACAGCCCAAATGTCTTGGTTACATGATTGCATCCCATCGGTCTGCGGAGCGCGGGCATCAGGTATTGCTTGACCATCTCGGATTGAAGCCGCTGCTGGATCTGGATCTACGGTTGGGTGAGGGGACCGGCGCTTGTTTGGCCATGAATCTGATGTGTGCCGCCATCAAGATCATGACGGAAATGGCAACGTTCGGCGAGGCCGGTGTGTCGGAGCGCCGCGCATGACAACTTTCGTTCGGCCTTTTCTATTCGCCTGGCATTTCTTGACTGCGGTTCCGCTGAGTCGTCGTCATCATGAGCCGACCGCAACGGAGCTGGCTGCATCGATGGCGTGGTATTCCACCGTGGGTCTCATGATCGGTGGCGCACTGGCGCTGGCGGATGCGGTACTGGCCAAACTGTTTGCCATGGAGGTCGTGAACGTATTGGTGATCGCGCTGCTCGTCGCGATAACTCGTGGATTACATCAAGACGGATTGGCGGACACGCTTGACGGCCTTGCCGGCGGCCGAACGCCGGCCGATCGTTTATCCATCATGCGTGATCCGAGGATCGGTGCGATTGGTGCGACTGGTCTTTTCTTGTCGTTGATTCTCCGTTATGCGGCCTTGGCGGGGCTTCCGTCGTCGCTCCGTATTCCAGCTCTCGTCTGCATGCCGGCGTTAGGCCGTTGGGCGATGGTCACCTTAGCATGGCTCTCTCCCTACGCAAGAACAGAAGGTGGGTTGGCCGCTCCATTCCTCGTTCATTTGTCCTGGTTTCACGTGTTGGGATCGACCGTCGTACTGGCCGTCGCGCTTGTTCTGAGCCTAGGTGCTCCTGCAACAATGATGACGTTCATCGGATGCTGTGTCGTCATCGTTGCCATTCAGACCAGCTGTCGGGCTTTGTTCGGTGGCATCACGGGCGATACCCTGGGCGCCACGAATGAAGTCGTCGAGATCCTCTTCTTGCTCTTTGTCCCGTTGTTGCTTGCCCTATCATGACCGGCTGCGAATTGCTGCTCGCAGCGAGCATCGATGCCGTGGCGGGAGATCCCCGGTGGTTCCCACATCCCGTTCGTGGCATGGGAGCCGTGATTGCGTGGTACGACAGGTCTGTCAGAAAGATCTGTCGAAATCCGTATGCACTCCGCACAGGTGGTCTGCTGCTGGCGCTCGGGTTGCCGACGTCTGTGTTTTTCTTGACCCGTGAACTCATTGCGCTAACCGACCAGGTGATCTGGTGGCTGGGAAGCCTGGTGTCGGTCGGGCTTGCATGGACGACGCTGGCGGGGCGCGATCTGTGGAATCATGTGTCGGCGGTAAGGGGACAACTGGAGCAGGGCAATCTCACCGAAGCTCGTCGAGCGGTCGGTCAAATCGTTGGTCGGGATACTGACCGGCTCTCAGAGGAGGAGATTGTTCGTGCGTCGATTGAAACAGTGGCGGAAAGCACGAGCGATGGAATTATCGCACCGTTGTTCTACCTGATGGTGGGAGGAGCTCCGCTGGCTCTTGCGTACAAGGCCGTGAATACGTTGGATTCGATGATCGGCCACAAAGACGAACGGTACGTCGATTTTGGCTGGGCCTCCGCCCGGCTCGACGACATTGCCAACTGGATTCCAGCCCGCCTGTCCGCCGTCCTTATTCTCCTTGCGGCCGGTTTGGTCATGGGTCAGGGTGATCGCGTGAGGGCCGGGTGGCGTGTTGTTTGCCGTGACGGCGGCAAGCACCCAAGTCCGAACAGCGGACAACCGGAGGCGGCGATGGCCGGCTCCCTGGGAATTCAACTGGGTGGAGTCAATTACTATGGGGGAGTGCCAGACGAACGACCTGTCATCGGAAGAGCTGGACGTCGGCCTCTCTTGAAGGACCTCGTGATCGCATCTCGAATCATGATCGTCGCGTGCCTCTTGGGCGTGATCCTGGCGGTAGGAACGGTATGGCTCGTCTGAAAGGTCCGATCCATGGCGGTAATATTTACGCGGCGTCGCGTGAACTTGGCCGCGACGTCACGAAGCTCATCGACTTCAGCGCCAGTATCAACCCGTTAGGTCCTTCTCCGCACGTCTGGCGGGCGATCGTCAACGCTCGCCATCTGTTACGTCACTATCCCGACCCGGATTGTTGGGATCTCTGCCAGACACTGGCCAGATACTGGCAAACAGCTCCGGAACGGATCGTGATGGGAAATGGATCGACGGAATTGATCGACGCGCTTCCTCGCGCACTCAGCATTCGTCATCTCCTGATTGCGCAGCCCACTTTCTCGGAATATGCCGCATCGATGGTGCGAGCCGGAGGGTGCGTGGAAGCTGTCTATGCGAAGCGCCGGGAGCAATACGCGCAACCGATCGATGGCTTGTGTCGTGTAATGGAGAAACAGCGGAACACATCCAACGCTGTCGATGGAGTCATGCTCTGCAATCCCAATAGTCCAAGCGGGCAAACCTGTTCCATCGATGATGTCCGGCGGTTGGCACATATTGCTCAGCGCCGAGGGATTTGGTTGGTAATAGACGAAGCATTTGCCGATTATTGCCCGGAGCGATCATTTCTTCCAGAGGCCGCTTCGTGGCCTCGTGTCGTCATCTTGCGCAGCATCACCAAGTTTTACGCCTTGCCCGGACTGCGGATTGGATATGCGGTGGCTGCGCCTTCAGTGATTCAATCCTTCCGTAAGCAGATTTCGCCATGGTCCGTGAATGCAATGGGACAAGTGGCTGCGCTCGCCGCCGTGAATGACCGAGCTCACGCGCGAAAGAGCGTTCGGTTCATGACGAGAGAACGGGAACGATTCGGAAACTTGCTTGCCGCCTTGCCCGGCTGTTCAGTGATGCCGACGTATGCCAATTATTTCCTTGTGGAATTACCACGTGGGTGGCGTTCGCCTGAAGTGGCCGAACAGTTGCGGGTCGCAGGGCTGCTGGTTCGCGACTGTTCTGTTATTCCAGGAATGAACTCCCGTTCCATTCGCGTTGCCGTACGCTCTCGACAAGAGAATGACCGGCTCATCCAAGCCTTATCGGAGCTGCTTCACCAAGAAGAGTTGCGATGAAAGGCATTTCGACACGCGTCCGTACCCGATATCAAGTAATTGGCCCCACACTCGTGATCAGTCTCGGAGGCCGAAGGCGAGTGCTGTCGTCCGCCCCGCAAGGCGGAGGGTTCAGTCCGGCTTCCCACATTCTTAACCATCAAGTTGAATCGAGACCCGGTTCGAACGGGCCCTTTCCTGATCCGGCCCGCTACCTGCGAAAGTTGGCCACTCAACTTGGGGTCGTTTCGGGAACGATCGGACTGATGACCGCCGTCCCAATGACGCAATTAGTCATGGCTCGAGCTGCTGCAGGGCAGCTCTGGGTGGAATGTTTTGCCACTGTCGGGGTGACGAATGCGGTCCGGGCCGGGGACTGGCCGCTACGCCGCATTCGTCGACGAGGAATATCCATACCCGGAACGATCAATCTCATCATCATCACGAACGGGAGTCTTTCAGGCGCTGCTATGGTCGGCGCGGTGCAGGTGGCCACTGAGGCCAAGACAGGTGCCCTGCGCGATTGTGGGGTGGCGACGTGGGAGGGTCGGTCCGGTGCGACCGGGACCGGCACGGATGCGGTCGTGATTGCGTGTCAGTTGCGCGGACTTGGACCGCCGCATCCCTATAGTGGCACTCACACGATCATGGGCACGTTGGTCGGGCGAGTGGTGGCGGATTGCGTCTCTCGTGGTTTAGCCAAGGCGAAACAGTGGCAAAAGAAGCATCAATGAGAGCACGGGCACTCGCCGTGCTCGGTACAGGTTCAGATGTGGGCAAAAGCCTGATCACGGCCGGTCTGTGCCGATTGCTGTATCGGAGCGGTGCGCGTGTCGCGCCGTTCAAAGCCCAAAATATGTCGTTGAATTCGTTCGTCACTCCAGATGGCCATGAAATCGGAAGGGCTCAAGCATTGCAGGCGGAGGCCTGCGGGATTCCACCCCATGTCGATATGAACCCGATTCTCCTCAAGCCGGAATCCGACGACTGCTCGCAGGTCGTCGTGCTTGGAAAGGTGTTTGCGAAGCAGAAGGCATCGGCGTATTTCGAGGGTCGCCGGACGCTCTGGACCGTTGTTGAAGATAGCTACGCGCGGCTGGCGAACCGGTACGAAGTGATCGTGATTGAGGGAGCGGGTAGTGCGGTGGAAGTCAATCTCCGGGAGCGCGATCTGGTCAATTGGCCTGTCGTGAAGCTGGCTGACGCCAAAGTTCTCCTGGTGGCCGATATCGATCGGGGCGGGGTCTTTGCTCAAGTGCTTGGAACATTGGATCTGTTGGAGCCAGAGGAACGCGCTAGAGTCTGTGGCGTCATCATCAACAAATTCCGTGGCGACGCCACATTGTTCGTCGATGGGGTGAAATTCCTGGAGTCCCGAGGTGGGATCCCGGTGTTGGGCGTGGTACCGTTCCTTCGTGATCTGGTGCTCGATCAGGAAGATAGTCTTGACCTCGTCCGTCATGGGTCTACCGATTTTTCGACTGATCGGGTCAACATTGCCGTGATCTTGCTGCCGCACATGAGCAACTTTACTGATTTCAATGCGTTGGCGGCCGAGGGGGATGTTGCGTTGAAGTATGCCGCTTCGCCATCGAATCTCATCGATGCGGACGTGGTGATTATTCCGGGGAGCAAGAATACATTGGCGGATTTGTCTTTCTTGCAAAAGAAAGGATATGGGCCGGCGCTCGATGATCATGTGCATGGTCGGCGAGAACTGATCGGTATCTGCGGTGGGTATCAGATGCTTGGCCGGCAGATATCGGATCCTCATGAAGTTGAACAGGGCGGTACGAGTCGAGGATTGGGCTACTTGAATACGGAGACGGAACTCAAGCAGGCCAAGCGGACCGCGCAAGTGGAAGCTCGTCCGACTGACGCCTTTGTGGGGGATCATCGTGTGGTCCGCGGGTATCACATTCATATGGGCGTCACGCTGCGCGGAAATGAAAGTCCCTGTTTTAGAGTTCGACGGTATGTAGAACCGGGTGAGGAAGCTCAATCATCGCCCGCTTCGAATGAGGAAGAGTTCGATGGAGCGATCCGGAACGATGGCCTTGTGTGGGGCACGTACATACACGGTGTATTTGATGAATCTGGGTTTCGTCGGGCCTGGCTCAATCGTGCTCGCACAAGAAAAGGGCTTCCGCCACTTGAAGAGCTCGCGTCTGCGGTTGTGACGGATCGATTAGTTGGAGAACTTGATCGGTGGGCGGATCATTTGTCCCATCACCTCGATGTGTCTCGCCTTGTCGGATATTTTCACCCATAAATGCTCCTGCTCGATAACGCATCCAGCCTTGCATCTATGTAGTTGATTATCACTACGTTTTTACTGATTTACGCTTCAATATTGGCTCCAATTTATGCACGGATCGATGCCGATATTCACCGTTTTCTTGCCATCCATCAACAAGTCGTTACACTGCATGGAACAGCATGATTCGACGATGTGGGGATGAGAAAACGTGCCTTGAGCACGATACATGAAGCAGGTGTGGGCAATGGATTGATCGGCGCGATCAGTGTGAAGAGGTTGGTGCGCTGAAAATAGCCTGAGAGTCCATTGAAAGGAGAGGAAAGGCGTTATGAGCAAAATCGTGGTCGTCGATGATTCCTACGCAGAACTGCAGCTTATCGAGTCGTATCTCAAGGCTGCCCACCATACCGTCCTGTCGTTCTCGACCGCGGACGGTTTGGAGGACAAGATCGCCTCCGAAAAGCCGGACCTCATCGTCTTGGACGTGGTGATGCCGGGTCGAAACGGATTTCAGGCGTGCCGGGATTTGAAGAATGATGCTCGATTCAAGAGCATCCCGATCGTGCTGTGCACCTCGAAGGGACAGGAAAGCGATAAGTTCTGGGGGCAGCAACAGGGAGCCAACGGCCACGTCGTGAAACCTTTCAAATCGGAAGACCTTTTGCATGCCGTGAAGCTTGCCCTTGGCTAAGTGAACCGATGATGCATGGGCCGGGAGATGATGGACCCACTCTGTAATTTGCCTCAACTTAGCCCAGACGCAACACTGGACCAGGCACAATCAACAGGTACGTTGAGGGCCTGCCTGATCACACTGGGAGGAAGAAGCTTTGCCATAGACTTAGGCCACGTTCGTGAAGTCTTCAAACTGGAATCGATCACGCCGGTGCCCGGCATGCCTGCAACGCTGGTTGGCGTCGCCAATCTACGTGGGACCATTATCCCCTTGGCCGATTTACGGTCGACTTTGGGTACATCCATTATGGCGGACGTCCAAAAATATGCGGTGATCGTACGACATGGCGGTCAACAAGTCGGTATCCTGATTGACGAGGTGCCCGAAATTCGCACCATCGATATTGACGATCTGTCGGCCCCATCTGTCCGTGATGCGGCTGCCGATCATCCGTTTCTTTCCAGAGTGTTCAAAGCCGAAAACAACGTGAGGGGCATGCTGGAAGTGTCGCGATTGCTGGACTCGGTGGAAGAGGTGAGCGGCGACGCTCGTGTGCCTGTGCACGGCAAGCATGACGGGAGCGATGGCGCGACCGGCACCGGATCGTATCTCGGGCGGTGAGGAGGAGGGAAGTCATGGCGAAGCAAGGCAGGGCACGGAAGTGGTCGATCATGGCATGGTTCAAAAACCTGAGAACCCTGCCCAAGCTCCTGATTGGGTTCTCTGTGATTATTATGGGTATGATGGGGATCGGTTTGATCGGCTTGTTGGGGCTCGATCGGCTGAAAGGCGAACTGCGATCCATCTATGACGAATCGACGGTGGGAGTTTCCAATGCCGCCGTCAGCAGCACCAATCTCGGCCTCTACCACAATGCGCTCTTGAGCGTCGTACATCAAACGCAGAAGGTCGATTTTGACGAGGCGATCCTTCCTCTCACTGAATTGAAGAGGAGGACTCTTAGACCTCTCGAGACCTACCGACCGTCCGCCACGCACGAGACCGTGGACGGCCGTCGTGACGGGCAGGAGTTGGACGTTCTCCTATTCACCTTGAAAGAGTATTTTGCCGCCGCTGAAAGTGCGGTCGGGGCCTTCAACGACAGTTTCGATCCTTCCCTCACGAACGAACAAAAACAGTCGATGCGAGAGTTGGGCAACACGGTGCTGTCCAGCGAGGTCGCCTTTTGGCATGGCCGCGCGATATGGCGTTTCCAATGGCTGGCGGGACTCATTCAAGATCTTGCGCGGGAATTGAACAACCGCGGACAGGAAGCGGCTGCCTATCTGAGTAAGGTCATGTTGGGCGGAGCCATCTTAGCTCTGGTCGTGGCTATCGCCATCGGGTACTTTCTCGCCCGTAGTATCGTCAAAGACATCATTCATGTGGCTGATGTCGCCACACAGGCGGCTGCGGGAAATCTGCAGGCTCGAGCGAGGTTAGAGAGCGACGATGAGGTGGGCCATATGGCCAAGGCGTTCAACATCATGTTGGACCGGATCACGGCCCTGGTGTCGACGGAAGAAGAGCGGGATATGATGCAAAAGCGCCTGGTCCAATTCCTGGTACTCGTGTCCGATGTCGGAAAGGGAGACTTGACCAAGCGAGGTGAGGTGACGGCCGACATGTTCGGTAACTTGGCCGACGGCTTCAACCTGATGATCCAGCGGTTCGCGCAATTGATGAAGCAAGTAAGAGAATCAGCCGAGCGTGTGAACCGATCCGCCGGAGCGTTACGTGATAACGCCGGGCAGATGGCCGGAACCGCCAAGCATCAAGCCGATGAGTCGATGAAGACTCTCGGCGCGGTGGAACAGCTGACCGTTTCGATGCGCCAAGTGGCGGAAACGGCGGAAGCCTCATCCGAATCGGCCCGCCAGGTCTTGAAAGCCACTGAAAACGGAGGCATTGCGGTGCAGGAAACGGTGCAGGATATGCAGCGCATTCGATCGGCGGTTCAACGCATGTCGAAACAGGTCAAAGCCCTGGGAGATCGGTCGCTGGAAATCTCGCAAATCGTGTCGACCATTCGGGACATCGCCAATCAGACCAACCTGTTGGCGTTGAATGCCGCCATTGAGGCTGCCGGTGCAGGGGAAGCGGGCGCCCGCTTCGCGGTCGTCGCCGATCAAGTCCGAAAACTCGCCGAAAGTTCGACTCAGGCGACACGTGAAGTCGCTGATCTGGTCAAGGTGATTCAGAGCGAGACGCAACATGCCGTCGTTTCAATGGAACACGAAACCCAGGCGGTAGAAGCCGGATCAGCTTCCGCCCTGCGAACCGGAGATGTGTTTAAGGAGATTTCGACGATCGCCCAGCGATCTGCGGAACTTGCCCAAAGTATCGCATCGGCCGCAGCCAATCAAACGGCTTCGACCGACCAGGTCGGCCGGTCGATCAAAGACTTCACCGGCGGTGCCGTGGCAACACAAAAGGCCACCGATTCAGCTCGAGCGACCGTGGAAGACATGGTGAAATTGGCGGAAAGTCTGACGGCATCGGTATCTCAGTTCAAGCTGGCCTGAGGGTCTACGTCACCGGCTGAATCAGAGAACGTCATGAGCTGAAGAGGCACCGATGAGCTCGGAGTTCGACCGGCAAAATCTCGTCAGTATTTTTGTTCTGGAAGCGTCAGATGGACTGGCGGCATTAATCAAGGCGTTGCATCCCCCCACCGACGGTCTGCCTATACCTCAGCAACTCGGAGAGCAGTTTATCGTGGCCCACCGTATCCATGGGGCAGCTGCCTTGTATGGATACGGCGGAGTCGCACAGTTGGCCAAGCGTCTGGAGATGCTGCTGGAACAAGCAACGGGCATCCCCCCTGATCAATGGTCGCGGGCAGTGGGTGTGATGCGGAACCTCACGCAAAACATTCAAGCCATTGTACGGTCCATCGATCAAGGCGGCGGCGAAGATGTGGAGACGGTGAAACGATGCCTGGAATCGAGTGAAGGACTGGTTGAGGAAGCAGACGGAACGGCATCGTCCGTGAGTCAGGAGTATGTGCTGCCCACGCTGGATCCCGAGATGATGTCGTACTTTATTCCCGAAGCGGAAGGGTATCTCGAGACGATCGACGAGCTGATACGGGTTCTGCGAGCCGAACCGGAGAACGAAGACGCGACCTACCGGCTCTTTCGCGCTATCCACACCCTCAAAGGGTCGGCCTATACCGTAAGTTTTCAGGTCATCGGAGATGTGGCCCATCCGATGGAGAACGGCATGATCGCGATCCGGGAGAAGCGCCTTCAGTTACAAGGCCAGCTTCTCGAAACCATAACGCAGGCCGCCGGGACGATCCGCCGGATTCTTCAACGTGACCTTGCGAATGTGCCGCGACTTCAACACGAAGTGCCCCGTCTGATCCATCTGCTCATCCAAATGTGCGAACGTGCGGAGACAGCGGTTCCGTCGGAAGCGATCACACTCGACACAAGTTCCGGTGTCCCCATCGCCGATCAGGACAAGCTGTCAATTGAACTTCAAACTTCCACGCAGGATCTGCCCGATGCGTATTTGATCCCCGATTTGGACCCGGAAATCCTCTCGTACTTTGTGCCGGAAGCGCAAGAGTACTTGGAAATGCTGGAAGCCAATCTCTTGCGATTGGACAAAGACCCACAGAACGGGGAACTGATCAATCAAGTGTTCAGGACCGCTCATACGTTGAAAGGCTCCGCGTACACCGTCGGCTTTCAGTCGATCGGAGACCTCACCCATCACGTCGAAGACTTCATGGGCTCTGTTCGGGATGAGCGCCTCAAAGTGTTGCCAGGGCATACGGATTTGATGCTGCGCTCGATCGACGTTGTCCGGGTGCTGATGCGGAGAGACCACAACACCGTGTCTCGGACTCGGCAACGATTCGACGAGGCGCGGTCGGAATTGAAACGACTGGGACAAGATGCCGTCAATGAAACGGCATCCGTACGTCCGCCCGAACACGCACCCGACTTGACCGGAAGACATCCGGAAGGAGCGGGAGAACATCACGGGCAGGGCAAACCATTCGAGACCAGATCCGCTGAAGACCGCGAGGTCATCCGGGTCAGCTACGCCCGGTTGGAACGGTTGATGAACCTCGTCGGCGAACTGGTCATTGGGCGCGGCCGCTTGGAGCAACGGTTGCGCGTGTTGGAGCAACTGTCCCAGCAAGTACTGATATTCAAGACTCGGTTGGCGGACTCGGTCCAATCGTTTTCCGACAAACACATGTTTACCTACCAGGAAGCGCCGAGCCATTCGCCTGAAGCTTCCGGCCAAGGGTTTCAAGGAATCGGCGATTTCGGGAGTCTTGAGCTGGACAAGTACGACGATTTCAATATCTTGGCCCGCCGGATTGGAGAGGTCACCGCCGATATCAGCGAGTCGATGTCGCAGCTGAACGGATCCATCCGAACAGCGCATGACGACATGAGCCAACTCCAGCAACTGACGCTGCTGATGAGGGACGAAATCGCGCACGCCCGTATGGTTCCGATCGGCACTCCTTTCACCAGGTTCCATCGGGCGATTCGAGAGATCGCCCGCGCCTCGAACAAGGAAGTCACACTGGTCACATCGGGCGAACATACGGAGGTCGATACGGGAATCGTGGAGCGACTCGTGGACCCCCTCGTGCATTTGGTCCGCAACGCCGTCTATCACGGTATAGAGTCTGCCGCCGATCGAGTCATGAAGGGTAAGCCGGCGGCAGGAACGGTTTACTTGCACGCCGCGCATCGCGGCAACTCCGTGATTATCGAGGTCGAGGACGATGGAGCTGGGTTGGACTTATCCAAGATTCGAGCAAAAGCTTTGAAGATGGGGCTGATCAAGGCGGGTCAATTGCAGGCGATGTCAGACGCAGAAGCGCTTCAGCTGATTTTCCTTCCGGGATTTTCAACGGCCGACAAAGTAGGAGATCAGGCAGGGCGAGGCGTCGGGCTGGATGTTGTCAAGCGGGTCATCGAAGGCATGAAGGGTCATATCGACGTCGAATCAGAGCCCGGCGTCGGTACCAAGTTTACCCTAAGCCTTCCGCTCACGCTCTTGATCGCGACAGCGTTGCTGGTCCGCGCAGGCACCGAGCGGTACGCGATTCCCTTGCCGAATATTCTGGAAGTGACCTTGCCCACTGCCGATTCCTTACAACAGCATGACGATCGAATGCTGTTGAAGCTTGGTGATCAATCAATCGAAGTTCACCCATTGCATCATCTCTTGCGTCGGGAACGGGGCCATACGGATTGGTCAAAACCGGTGGTGATCGTTCGAACCCCCATAGGACCTGTAGGACTGGCAGTCGATGAACTATTAGGCCGCCAAGAAATCGTCATTAAGTCGCTCGGGTCGTTGAAACCGCTGGAGTATTCGTTTTTCGGTGGCGCGACCATCGATCCGGAAGGACGAGTCATTCTTGTGATCGACCCCGCCCGCTTGTTTTCCCGCGAAGCGATCGAATCCATCGCGTTGGAGACGCTTTCCACGACCGGGCTTCCGGCTGATCAAGCCCCGCCGCAGGAGACGGAGGGGAACGACCGTCCGGAGTCGCATCTGTTGTTGATCGATGACTCGTTGAGCATTCGCAAGTTTGTCGGGAGGATGTTGGAGTCGGCCGGGTATCGGATCGACACCGCGGTCGACGGCGAAGATGGACTCAGAAAAGCGCTGGCGAGCAGCTATCGGTTGATCATCACCGACCTCGAAATGCCGAAACTCAACGGATTCGAGGTCGTTCAGGCGCTGAGAAGCCGTCCCGAAACGCGGCAGACGCCGGTTGTGGTCATGACGACCAGGGCAGGCGACAAACATCACCAGATGGCGATCAACATTGGAGCCAATTCATACATCGCCAAACCGGTGGAGGAGCGGATGTTGCTCCAGGAAGTTGAGCGGTGGGTCGGCCGCGCTCCGGCCCTCCGCAAGTAACCTTGCGCAAATATTCGTATTGATTGACGAAATGGGGCTTGTTGCAGAAAATGGGCAAGAAGGCGTTGGCATGAGTCTCCGCGAACAGGCCGCCGAAACTCCATCGCTCACGCCTCCGTTCCGCTTGCTCATCGTGACCATGGGAGGACGATTCTTTGCGTTGGACGCGGAATCTGTACGAAAGCTGTTGACCGAGGATGAGACGGGAAGCGGTGGAGTCCCGCAGGCCGAGGGAGTGGCGTATAGGTCGATTGACCTCGCGAATGCACTGACATTGTCGCGTGATGGCGCCGGTGTGAACACCCGTGTCGTGCTTCTTTCCGAAAACGGATCGCGGGGAAGCATTCGGGTCACCTGCGTGCATGGACTTATGAATGTGCACCCATCCCAGGTCTTGCCGCTTCCCTCACAATTCTGTGGACCGGAGCGACGCTGGTATCGAGGCATGATCTTGTTCGAACACAGCGTGGCATTCATTCTCCACACGAGCTGGATTCTTGAAAGAAAAGGGCTGGAGGCTTAGACGGATTTATCCGATAAGAGAACGACTACTCGATCACCGGCGGTGTCGGACATTTTGGTGGGTGATAACCGGCCATGTTGAGAACCAGCGGAAAAAATCAACGCCAGGAGGCCTCTCGTTCCTTGAATCTGTTGGTGTTCCTGATAGGTGGTCGGCGGCTGGCGCTGAAAACCCAGGAAGTGGCCGGTATTTCACCATGGGAAACGAGCATTCCGGTTGCCAGCAGAACTCCGTTCGTTACGGCGGTGGTTCGTCGGCATCAGATAGTGTTGCCGGTGTTCAATCTCGCCGAGCTGCTTCGGGTCTCAGTGCAGGGAAGCAGCCCCTTATGCCTGACGGCAAAGCATCCCCAAGGAGACATGGCCATCTGCATCGATGAGGAAATACCGGTGCTCCAAACGTTGGATCCTGCAGCGATTCAGGCCTATCGAGGCAGAGATTTACCGGCCGAATGGAGTTATGCGAGCGGCCTCGACGAGATACCGATCCTCTCCGTACACCGACTTGGGTCGGTTGCCTGATGATCGGAACGGACACAGGGAAGGACGAAAGGTGCGGTCATGCCGAAGATCTTGATAGCGGACGATAGCATCGCGGTTCGGAAGGTCGCCGAACGACTGTTGACCGAGGCAGGCCTCACCGTGACCTTGGCGGCCAATGGTGAAGAAGCACTGGCCTATTTGGCCAAGGAACGGCCGGATGCAATCGTATCCGACGTGATCATGCCGGACAAAAGCGGATATGAAGTCTGCGCATTCGTTCGCGGAAACTCCACCCTGGCGGAGGTCCCCGTGCTCCTGATTTCGGGTATCGTCAATGACGAAGTGACGAAACAAGCTGATTCCTGCCGGGCCGACGGTGTTCTCAAGAAGCCGTTTCAAGGGACTTCGTTGAAGGACCGCGTGCTGGAGCTGCTTTCAAAACGACAGGAGTCGCCACCGGATGCCGTATCCAGACCTGTCCCAGTTCAAACGACAGCCACGGTGGAGAAGGCTCCGCAGACGTCCGACCAACAGCAGGAGCACGCGCGCCAAGATTCGATTCAACTCAAAGAGATGGAAGGCCAATTACTGACAGAACGGGCTCGATCAGAAGACCTCGCCAAACGCTTGGCTGACGCCGTTGAGCAAATGGCCCGTGCGAAGACCGCCGAAGCACAGTTGGCCGTGGAACAACAGCGTGTCAGCGAGCTCGAAGCGAATCTGGTGAAACTTGAACACCAGGCGTCGAGGGTCTCCGAACTCGAAACGGCACTGACGGCGGAGCAGGACGCCGTCGGCGCACTCAAGCAAGAAGTCGTGAACTGGCAGAAGACTTCCGGTCGGGTCGCGGAGCTGGAATCTGCTCTGCATGCGGAACGGGAAGCCGCAGAGCAGCTCGTACAACAACTGGGAGAGTTGGAGAAAGAGTCGAGTAGGGCGAAAGAGGTGGAAGCAAGCCTCGCACATGAAGAGCAGCAGGTAGCTGAGCTCCAACAGAAAATCAAGGATCTCGAGACTGAGCTCTCGGTGGAACGGGAGAAGGCCAGCCAGATAGCGGAACGATTGCAGGGGGTCGAGCGCATCGCGACAAAAGTCCAGGAGATGGAAGAGCTGCTGACGGTGGAACGGGATCGCAATGGCGTGCTTGTACGCCGAGTAACGGAGACGGAACAAGCCGCCGAAAATGCCACAAAGAGATTCGAAGACATGGCGCGCAAACTGGGTGAAATTGCGGGATTGGCCTCGCAGCTCGGGAATGGGAGGGGACAATCCTGAGCCAACCAGCCGGAGCCTTGAGATGGCCGTTTTCTTGGTGAAGGGCGGATGTCGATGCCTGTGGAAACCGAAGATGCGTTTCAGAAAGAATTAGTCGAGCTCTTCGTTCATGAGGCGCAGGAGTGGCTTCAGCAAATTCATGTTGCGCTGGATGAACTCCAACAAGCGCCCCCCTCCGAGCGCCATCGGGTCTTGGCTCAGACAATCAAGGTCGGCATCACGAATCTCGGTGGATCCGCAGCCACGATCAACCTGAGCGACGTCGAACGGGCCAGTTTTTCAGCGCTTCCCTTCGTGGAAGCCGTCCAAGAGCCTTCCGAGCGAGTGTCGGCTGACGACTTTCTCGCCCTCTGCAAGCAACTGGGGCACATTCATGGAGCACTGACTCGAGCGACCGGTGTAACGTTTGATGCGGAAACGGCACAATCGGAGGCCGAGGGCCCTACGTCATCGATCTCGACCAAAGAGTTATTGGTACTGCTCCACGGACTTCATGAGCGATGCATGATGTCCGGGACATTCCATCGCAACCTGATTCAGACCATGATGGCTCAGGCGGAAGGGCTTATGCATCGGGGAATGGAACAGTGTAACGTGGCTTCCATACAAGAGTTCCTCGACCGCTTGGCCGAAGGGGAGCAAGGGTTTCTGCACGTCGTCCGTCAAGAATCTCCCCATCTGAACACCCTCCTTGAGTTACTCAAGGAGGGCAGCTCCGCCTCCGGCCCCTCTCCCTCCGAGCTGCCCCACGCGGTAGAACGTGTGGCCCAGTTATGGTCCGCAGCCCAGCAGGTTAATGCCTCGCATGCGATGGCATTTTTCATGGGACTGCACAGCTTTCTCACGATCGTAATGCAGCAACGTGTGATGGTTCCCGTAAACAATTATGGGGCCGTCCAATTGCGGCTGAATCAGAACGTGCAGAGCATTGAAGAATGGGCAGAAAGCGGACGAACCGAGCGCATGGCCATACAAAGCGTCTTGCCTCATTGAAACAAGTTCGTGCTTGCGGGTCCAGCGCGGTTCCCCGGTCGGCATGGAAAGGACGTGGACGTGCCGCTTGTTGATGCTCCTCAGGATCAGACACTTATCCAGGGTTCGATGTACGAGCGCCACTGGCGGCTGAACCTTCGCCCGTTTGAGAATGTGCCGGATCCGAGGTTCTATGTTCCATCGGTCAAGCATGAAGCGGCTCTTGAACGCATCCTGTACGGGATTCATGCCCGCAAGGGAATCGTGATGCTGACCGGTGAGATCGGCAGTGGGAAAACGCTCGTGAGTCGCGCCGCCATTCTCCGGCTTCCACGGACTCAGTATGAGATCGGACTCGTATCGAACCCGACGATACCGGGGAACGAATTTCTCGGCGAGATCTTATTCCAGCTCGGGTTGGAGCCGAACGGGACGCGGGCGGAACAGTTGCGTCGGTTGAACGATCAGCTGCTGACCAATTACCAGCGTGGAGCCGACACGGTGGTGGTGGTGGATGAAGCACAGGCCATCGAGCATGACCAGACGTTCGAAGAGCTTCGTCTTCTCAGCAATTTCCAGCTGAATGACCGATTCCTGATCACGCTCGTCCTCTTAGGACAGCCGGAACTCCGAAGCCGTATTGCCCGCATTCCTCAGTTCGCTCAGCGGGTGACCATTCAGCACCATATCGAGTGTTTCGATCGTGCTGAAACGAAAACCTACATCGCGGCTCGCCTGGCCGCCGCCGGATGTGTGCTGCCGATATTCTCCTCGAGCGCGGTGTCGACCATCTTTCATCGCACGGGCGGAGTCTGCCGATTGATCAACTCCCTGTGCGATCTGTGTTTGCACTTTGGAAGCGTCGCGAAAGTCAGCCGGATCAGACGTGCACTGGTGGAACGCGTCGCGGGAGAAGTGTTCTGTCGACGGGATCACGCTGATGCATGGGTGCTGTCTTGAGGAGTTGGTACCAGATGACGGACCGGGCCCTGAATGAGGCGGCGATTGCCGTGCAGGGTCAACATGCCTTTTCGTTGCAGCGGCTGGAAGATCTCGCATCGGATGCCGTCTCCTCACTGCAGCAAAATGACGAGCTGGTGGTCGAGGCCCTATCCGGACCATCGGGTTCGCCACTGATCACGAATCTGATCAATGTGGCCATTCTCGGGACCAAAATAGGAATAGGACTGGGGTACTACGGAGAGGAACTGCACCAGTTGGCGCTTGCCGGCCTTGTCCATGATATCGGGTTGTTCGCCGTACCCAAATCGTTGGGCGCCAAGAGCGGCCGTTTGACACAAGAAGAACGGACACTCATTGAGCAACATCCCGAGCTTGGGTATCAGGTCATCGTCAAATGCGGCCCGGCTTATCACTGGCTGGCACAGTTGACGCGTCAGGCTCACGAACGGTGGAATGGGCAGGGGTATCCCAATCGACTCAAGGGAAGACAGATCAATGAGATGGCTCAGATTTGCGGGGTGGCCGACGTCTTCGACGCGCTGGTAAGCGAACGCCCGTATCGTCGCCGGTTGCTCCCGCATGAGGCCATCAAGGAGCTTCTCGTTGCCGAGCGAGAGACCTTCCCGCGTGAGATTCTCAAGGCGCTTGTCGAACAGTTGTCGGTGTATCCGCTTGGAACGACCGTCCGATTGACGACCGGAGACGTGGGGATCGTCGCCAAAGTGAATAGCCGGTATCCGCTTCGTCCCGTCGTGAAGGTTGATGAGCAGCGGGAGCACGACGAAATCGTCACCCATGAGATTGATCTGTGCCTCGCTCCGTTGATCTCGGTCGCCGAGACGCTCAATCCTCCCGCCGTCGGGCGTGTCAGATTCGGGGAGGCCTCACCCAAAGGGCAGACGCCTGCGGCGACGACCGTCGTGTCCGATCACTTCACGTCGCTGCTCGAAAGTCTTGATGCGGTCGCGTCGACAATCCAAGGGGTCGTCGAAACCCGTAAGAATGTGCCTTCTACGGATTCTCTGCCGTAGCCGCCGGCCCTTCGCATCCGCTGCGATCATCACCAAATCCGCGATCGGCTTCTGACGCACATCAAGCGCCTGAGACTTCTCAACGCCGTCCAGTAGAGGGGGTCTCGTTCTTTACTTTGCTGGAGAGCGCCGGATCGTTATAATGCGTGGCCGGCTACCGGTGCTTTGACAGAACTGGAAGGGAATACCGTGCCGAAACTCGTCACCGTTGAGCATCCTCAGCAAACCATGCAACAGGCTCAGGAATACGTGAAGACGTACATTCTGATGCCGTCCGGTCTTTTAGGGCTCCTCTGTTTGATCGGAAGTGTCGGGGGGTTAGGGTATCAACTGTTCGCCACCGACAGCTATACCTGGGATACCTTTTATCAAAGCTCGGGCCTGTTTCTGTCGGGTGTCGGACTGGGCGCTGCGCAAACCCTGTATCAGCGGTACCTCTTGAAGGAATTTCCCAACGTGTTGGCTGCGCGGATGAGACAAGGTTGGAACAGACAGAAAGGGAAAGTCAAAAAAGGTTCCGAGCCTCCGGACATCGATCATCCGGGGCGGCAGTTGGTTCCGTTTGCGTATGTGCTGGGCACCGTTCTGCTGGTAGGAAGCGCCATCGCCGCATTTTCCTATGGGCGTGTGCACATGATTCCCGCGCTCTTGATGCCATGGGCGGGGTTTTATTGGGCAAGACTGTTCTTGTGGCGGCGAGTGATTAAAATGGAAAAGTGAGCGGTCAGCGCTTCTTTGAACGAGTGGTCTTTGGTCCAGAACTCCGCTGTGAAGATTTTTTGACCTGCGTTTCAAGTTGCGCCACGCGTTGCTCCAGATCCCGCACGAGTTGTTTCAACTCGGGCAGCTGGAAGATGACTCCCTGAACCCTCAGGGCTTTTTCACGCGGCATCGCCGGGATGCCTCCGACGACCTGGTTCGACTCCACGCTGCGATTGACTCCGGCTTTGGCCGCGATCAGCACTTGATCTCCGATGGTCAGATGGTCGGAAAGACCGGCCTGTCCCCCGATCATGACATGGCGGCCGATCGTCGTGCTGCCGGCGATGCCGACTTGCGCGACGAGTATGCAGTGCTCTCCCACGGTGACATTGTGGGCGATCTGGACGAGGTTGTCGACTTTGGTGCCCTGCTTGACGAGTGTTCGTCCGAATGTGGCACGGTCGATCGTCACGTTGGCTCCGAGCTCGACGTCGTCTTCGATGACGACGCCGCCGAGTTGAGGAATCTTGTGATGGCGCCCCTGATGCTGGACATATCCGAATCCGTCGGCTCCGATCACGGTTCCGCTGTGCACAATCACTCGCGCGCCAAGAGAACAGCCTTCGCGAACGACGACATTGGGATACAGGATGCAATCATCACCGATTGTCGAGTCTGATCCGACGAACACACCGGGATAGAGAGTCACCCGTTGGCCGATCGTGACGCGGTCGCCCATGGTGACAAAAGGCCAGATCGAAGAATCGGCGCCGATCCTCACATCGGAGCCTCGGGTCACCTGTTCGCTGATGCCGCGGGGTGCCGGAGAGCGGACAAAAAATTTCTGCGCCACGCGGGCAAAGGCCAGCATCGGATTGTCGACGACGATCTGAGGGACTGCAAGATCGGCCTGATGCCGATGAACGAGCAGAGCCGCCAGCTGTAGGTTCATCGCGTCTTTCGCCATTTTGTCGTTGGTCATGAACGACAAGGCATGCGGGTTGGGCTGACCCAGGCTCGTCAAGCCGGATATCTGCGTTTGGCCGTCGCCATGAATCGCGCCCCCGACAACCTCGTGGATCTGAGCCAGTGTAATCGAAGTCGGTGATTGAGGTGCGCTCATCGGACCGCGACCTTCTTCTTTGTTCTCGATGCACCGGTGGATACCTTCTTCGGTTTCTTGACGGCGGGTTTGGATGCGGCGGACTTTGCGGCGGCGGATTTTGCCGTCGATGCCTTCGCGGAGGTTGATTTGGACGAGGCCGGCCTACGTGATGCGGATTTCAGCTTGGACGAAGCCGGCGCCGGTTTCGCCGACTCAGGCGCGGCGCCGGATTTCGGTTCAGCCAGCCGCCGTTGGACGTAGGCGGCCACCGAGCCGACCGTACTCAACCCCGGGAGGTCCTGATCCGGAATTTGAAGTTTGAATCGCTCTTCGATCTCAAAGAGCAGTTCGATGATGGCGACCGAGTCGAGTCCGAGGTCGTCTCGGAGGTGATGCGCTTCGGTAATCGTCGCAGGGTCTCGCTTGAGATAGCTGGCCAAAGCTTGAACGATTTTGTCGGTCACTGCGCGGTCGGTCGATTCAGTCATTATGGATACTCCTTCAGTGGAATGAGGCTCATCGCATCTAAATTCGGCGAGGGGTTCTCACGATCATTCAACCGTTTCTTACGCGACAAATTTCTTGAAGACCACCGTGGCATTGTTGCTGCCGAATCCGAATGCATTCAAGAGCGCGTAGCGAATCTTTCGTTCTTGGACCGCGCGTCGAATGCCGTCCAAGCGGCAGGCAGGGTCCGGCTCTTCGTAGTTGGCTGTGGGATGGATCTGCCCGGTGTGGATCGATAATGTCGTCGCTACGGCGCCAAGCGCGCCAGCCGCGCCCAACGTATGGCCGATGAGCGACTTGGTGGCATTCACCGAGAGCTTGTCCGCGCGACTCTTGAACAGACTCCTGATGGCCTTGGTCTCGACGGCATCACCGATCGTCGTGGACGTGGCATGGGCGTTAATATAGTCGACCTGATCCGGAGCGATGCCGGCTGATTCCAGACCGATCTTCATCGTCGTGCAGATTTCCTGGCCGTCTTCCTGGGGAATGACCATGTGATAGGCTTCGCTGGTGGCGGCGTATCCGGCGAGCTCCGCGTAGACTCTCGCTTTCCGCTTCTTGGCGTGCGCCCATGATTCGACGATCAATGTCGCGGCGCCTTCGCCCATGACGAATCCGTCGCGGCGCCGGTCGAAGGGGCGCGATGCCCGCTCCGGAGCATCGTTGAACTCACTGGAGAGGGCGCGCAACGAGCAAAATCCGGCAAAGACCAATGGAGTGATGCTCGCATCCGCGCCGACGGCGATGACCACATCGGCCTGTCCGGTTCGAATACAGTGAAGGGCCTGGCCGAGCGCATGGGCACTGGACGAACAAGCCGTTGAGATGGTGAGATTCGGCCCTTTGGCGCCATGCGCCATGGCCACGATGCCCGAGGCGGAATTCAACGTAATGGTCGGTATGAAATTCGGATGCACGCGGTGCGGTCGTTGGGTCTTAAAGAGCTGAGTGATTTCACGCTCTCCCATCACCATCCCGCCCATTCCGGCTCCGACGATCACCCCGACTCGATGAGGAGCCTCCTTCGCCATGCTGAGGTCGGCATCGGCCAGCGCTTCCTTGGCGGAGACCAAGGCGAATTGGGCGTAACGATCCACACGGCTGGCCTGTGTGGGCGTCAAATACTGCTCCGGTGAAAAGTTATGGACCTGGCCGGCCACCCGAGAACGATAGCCTGACATGGGAAACCATCCAAGTGAAGGGATCGCCGTGATTCCTGAGCGGCCCGTAAGGGCCGACTTCCAGAATTCACTGACGCCGATTCCGAGGGGAGACACTACCCCGAGGCCGGTAATCACTACGCGCGAGGGCATGGTTTTCTCTCTCCTTTAAGCACCTGAAACGCCTTTCATACCGGAAGACAGGTGTACAGTCAACTAGGAAACCGTCGCTCAATGGCGAACTTTCAGCAACAGATAGAGGCCGAAGCTGAGGAACAGCGCATTGGCCATCCAGCCGGCGAGTATGGGCGCTAAGACTCCTCCGCGTCCCAGCGCGATGGCCACGGAGTGGGTGGTCCAGTAGCAGAACCCGACAATGAACGCCTGGCCGATCCCCACGGCCATGCTGCCTCCCCGGACGCCGCTTCGCCGTAGGCTCAACGCAATTCCAACGAGCACCATGACGACCGTGACGAGCGGGAAGGCCACACGGCCATAGTAGTCCGTCAGCAGACGTGTGAAGGAGAATCCCTCGTTCCGAAATCGTCCCAGGTAGTTTCGGATTTCCCGAAAGGTCATGGTTTCCGAGTTGCCGAGGAGTGAGCTGGAGAAATCATCGGGAATCAGGGGAATGCTGATCGCCTGTTCGGTGAACGGCGTCACGTCCGCGGTGTCATCAGGGTGAAACCGGCGATGGTTGCCGTTCAGCAGAATCCAGCCTTCCGGAGTATAGCGGGCTTCATCCGCTTCGGTGATTCGATCGAGTTGGAACGGGGGACGGAAATAGAAAATACGAACGCCTCGAAGGGTCTTGCCCGCGGTATCGATTTCGCTGACCTTCATCAGGCCATTGGCACTGACGCGGGCCCACGGCTGGGTGGCCGTGACGGTCACGGGGGCCGGCTTTTGCTCGATCTGGATCACGCGGACTTCTTCGGCCTTTTCCGAGGCCAGCGGAATCACGGTCGAACTGAAAATCAGCAGCACCAGCGACACACCGCTGGCGAAGAGGAGAAAGGGCGAGCACATCCACAGCAGGCTGACTCCACAGCTGCGCATGGCCGTGATTTCATTGCTGCGCGCAAGCAAGCCGAGCGTCAACAGGGTTGCGACGAGGATGGCGAACGGCGCGACTTGAAACGAAATAGAGGGAATCTTGAGCGCGAAATAGATCAGGATCGGGACGATTCCGGATTCGTAGCGAAGAAACCGGCGGACTTTCTCAAAAAAATCGATGACCAGGTAGATGGTGACCAAGCCGGAGAAGCACATCCCGAAGATTTTCGAGTACTCGCGGAGGATATAGCGGAACAGAATCGTCATGATGCTATTGTCGGCTCATCCGGAAAAACATGACGCCCGTGATGACGACAAAAATGATATTCGGCAGCCAGGCACCCGCAAACGGAGGGAGGATCAAGGCCGTCACCAGGAAATCACAGCCGACATTCAGGATATAGAATGCGATGATGATGCCCACGCCGACGGCGAACCCGCCGATGCGGCCTGACCGTTTCGAGACGATGCCCACCGGCACTCCGAGCAGGCAGAAGACGAGCGACGCGGTCGGAAACGCCAGGTCTTTGTAGTATTCCATCAGGCGCCGAAGGGCGCCGGCATCCTTGCCGCCGGTTTCCGCCAGTCGCGCCATGATTTGATCGTAGGATGGACGCTCCTCCGTGGCCGAATAACTGCTGAGGTTCAGGTTGATCTTGATGTCGTAGCTGGCGAAGGCGATCTGCCGGTATTGATCGATCTGGCGCGGTTGGCTGTGAATCACTCCGTTCACCAGCCGAAGCGCGACCTGCTCATGCTCCGAATCCATGAAGACTTGGTATTGCTCCGCCACGATGACTTTCGGTTCTTTGGGCAAGCGTTCGTCCGAGATAAAGATGCCGGCCGCGGGACGGCCCTGCTCGCCTTCCGGGACATAAATCATCATGTGCGGTATCGGTTCGTTGAACGTGCCTCGTTCCAACGCCAGCACGAGTTGATCTTTCAGCAGATTGAGGGCCACCTTCTTCAAGTTCAGAGAACTCCACGGCTGTCCCCATTGAGACAGGACCAGCGTCAGTGTAAACACGCACAGGGAGAAGAGCAGGACCGGCTGTGAGAGACGGAACAGGCTCAACCCGGCCGCGCGCATGGCCACCAATTCTTTGTCGTAGGACAACCGGCCGAAGGCCGTGACCGACGCGATGAGTCCGGCGATGGGGAGCGTCAGCACCAGACCGGAGGGGAGCAGCATGGCAATAACTTTGATGACCGCCCAGAAGCCGACTCCTTTGGAGACCAGGAGTTCGACGAGACGCAACAGCTCCCTGGTCAACATGACAAAACAGAGTGCGCCGAGGCTGAGGCCAAACGGGGAAAGGAGTTCCGTGAAAATGTAGCGGTCGAGGAGCGTTCGTAAAATCACAGAGTTTCTGGGGAGGAGAAGATTGGGCACACTATAGGGAAGTCCTTCTCCCTTGTAAACACAGGAGAAAGTCTGGCACTGGTAAAGTTTGCGAGGTTCCCCTTGTTTGACATCTTGGAATTCAGGGCTATCATGGAGTATAAAGACGAGGCCAGGGTGGCAGTTGGAGCTACCACCCTGGATATCTTACACCTCGTAAATGGGGGCGTAAGACGAATTCTTCACCAAATTAATTGCAGCCTGGCAATCAGCCTTATTCCAATAGCTTTCACCAGAGTCCGCAATAATCCGGTTGTTGGCGGCCAGTAACCGCCAACGCCAATGACCAGAGAGATCCTTGTACATCCGGTATTGCATGGGATTTCACCTCCTTTCATGATGGAATATCGAACATTCCTCTTCACCTATAACTTTGATGGAGCGAAGTGGGAACTGCCCATCAAAGCAAAGACGCCAGAAGAGGCAAGGGCGCGTCTTAATCGAGCACTCTATGCTGAATACTCCGGGGAATTAATGGTATCCATTCCTGTCTGTCCTTCTATCGCCTCACGAATCATGAATTTTGTTACCCGCTTATTCCGGCAAGGTCAATAGCCCCACGATTTCCTCTAGCGACCACACGTGATCGGCTATTCCTGCTTCCATCGCCGGGGTCACTCGAAGCGTCGAATGAATCCGAGCGAAGTTGTAATACATGAAGTAGAGAGCTAGTGCGTGCCGGTGGTTTTCAATCTTCTTACTGTGTGCATTTGTTAGTCGGGTAAATCGCCTCATCCCCATACGAATCTGTAGGTTCATCCGTTCCGCATAGCTAGTAGAGATATGCTTAGAGTCGGGATTGCCTGCAATTCTGTGAGTTTTGGTCCCGCAGCATTGGGGTGGACTGTATCGAGTTGTAACGCCTTCCTGTGGAGGTGCAGCATAGATCTTTTCGAGTACGGCATAATCTATCTCTGTGATCCAAATGCGGCATCAACGGCCCTCAAATATGGCTTATGTCCGTCTGTGGTGAGCTGAACACGATGTGCTAGGCGTGATGCTAGGTCATCAATAAATTTCACGGCATAGGGCACGCTACGCTCTCCGACGAGCCATGAAATCATGAGCTTGGTGTCAGCGCAGATAGCTGTCCAAGTCCAAACACTGCCGAATCCAAACTTGCCCTTCATTTCTTCTGAGAGATTCTTATCCTTAGCAAAGCAGAACGACCAGATTTCATCGGCCTGTACGCGCTTGCATGAGAGTCTGCGTAGCTTCTCATCTTGATACTTCGCGCATGCCGTACCCAGATCGGCGAGCAGTTTAAGGATCGTCGGCTTTGATACGCCAGTCATGCGGACCACGCTATTGACGCTTGAACCTTCGACCAATGCAGCGACCACTTGCGCTTGCCTCTTCTTGTCCAGCTTGTTCATGAAGGCGACCTCAATGTTCGGAATATTAAATAATCTTATATTCGAATTATAATATTTACATATTCGAATGTAAACTATATACTGTTGCCAAGATTGGAGGCAGATATGAATTTAGAGCTTATTACGATCAGTGATCAGCAAGCGCATTTAGTGGAGCGGATCGCAGAAGGCCAATTTTCGGAAGTAAAAGCTAAGGAGATCTCTCCCGGCAAGCTGACAAAGACTATAACCGCCTTCGCTAATACTGATGGTGGAGACTTGTATGTTGGCGTTCATGAGGAAATTCTTGGGGGCGGGATAAAGAAACGGCATTGGGATGGTTTTAAAGATATGGAGGCTGCCAATGGTCATCTGCAGACTTTCGAACGTCTTTTTCCATTGGGGACCGGCTTTCAGTATGAATTTCTAAAGTGTGACAAGAGGCCGGGGATTGTCCTGCATGCGCAGGTCAGTCGAACCCAGGCGATCACTAAGGCCGATGACGGAATAGCGTATATTCGTCGCGGTGCTGCAAGTTACCCAATTACCACAGCAGACCAACTGCGACGGCTTGAATATGCAAAGGGAGTCATCTCCTTCGAAACCGAGCTGGTGAATGTTCCCAAGGTAGAGATTACGGACTCGCCAATAACAAAGAAGTTTCTCGACTATGTTGTTCCAAGTGCTGAGCCTGAAGCTTGGTTACATAAGCAACGCTTAATACGAGAAGAGAGGCCTACCGTTGCCGGAGTTCTACTGTTTTCAGAGGAACCGCAAGCCGCAATGCCTAAGCGATGTGGAGTTAAAATCTATCGTTATAAGACCAAAGAAGCTGAGGGTTTTCGAGACGTGTTGGCAGAAGACCCAAAGACCATAGAGGGAAGCATTAACGATCAAATTCGTGTTGCAGTGGCTAAGACGATAGAGATTACTGAAAATATTCCGAAGATGGGCGTAGGGGGATTCGAAAAAATTCAATACCCTAAGGAAACGCTTCACGAGATCATAACTAATGCGATCATTCACCGAGACTACAGCATTGCTGACGATGTCCATATTCGCATTTTTGATAACCGTATTGAGGTACAAAGCCCTGGCAGATTGCCTGCACATGTTACGGTGAAGAGGATTCTTCAAGAACGGTTTGCCCGCAATGGGGCTATTGTCCGTCTTCTGAATAAGTTTCCAGACCCACCGAATAAGGATGTTGGAGAGGGACTTAATACAGCGTTCGCTAAGATGCACGAAATTGGATTAAAAGACCCGGAAATAGAAGAGAAGGATTCAGATGTCCTCGTTATCATTCGTCATGAGCCATTGGCTTCTCCTGAAGAAGCTATTATGAAATACCTTGAAACGCATGAATCGATTAAGAATAAGCAGGCCAGGGAGATTGCAAATGTGAAGATGGATTATCAGATGAAGAGCATCTTTGGAAGGATGGAGACAGCTGGATTAATCGAACAGGTTCCTGGCACAAGGACGAGCAATACAGCTTATAGGAAGAAAGCGCCAAATTAATAAGCGGCTAGCGCTTATTGGCCTTTCGTTTAAATCGTTTCTTGGGCTTAGTTAGTGGCTCCCCAATCGCTGCCTCTACGACTGAGCGGGCAAGGCACATGGGATCTGATGGGTTTTTGGCAGGGAGCTTCTTTGGGACTGGTTTCATGAGGGCCTTTCGTTTGGGCTGTAACATGACTCATCATGCCATAGCTTTCGGCCTTCCGCCAACCCCTCAGGATTCAAACTTTACCAGTGCCGAAAGTCTGTTCCCTAAAGATTCGCTTGACAGCGCACCAGCCCTATGTTACATGCTCCGCGACTTTCTTCACAAATGATGGGTTCCGTGAGCGATGTATCACTCCTTCAGGTGCCCGTCCGTTTCTCCCCGCCGAATTTTTGTCCAATCTATATCTCCGTTTTCGAACTGCAGAACGATTGTGTGGGTGGCGCTACGCAACTACGCGTAGTTGTTGAAAAAAGGAGGGGTTCTGTGAAGACAAAAGGAACGGTCAAGTGGTTCAACGATCGGAAAGGGTTTGGATTCATCCGGCTGGATAGCGGAGAAGATGTCTTCGTCCACTACTCTGCCTTACAAGGAGACGGGTTCAAGACTCTCAAGGAAGGTGAAAACGTCGAATTTGATATCGTGCAAGGGGCCAAGGGACCTCAAGCCGCCAACGTGCTCAAAGCGGCTATCGCTGCATCGTAATCGTCTCGCCTTATCCGGCGAAAGAGCCTGCTCATCCGGGCGGAAGAAACGTCGCCTTCCGTCCGGATCGCTTCCGGCCTGATTCCGCCATTTCCTCGACAAATCCTATTGAGACTGTTAGCGTTTGGCTGTTCTGTCCTTGGAGGTCTGTCGTGCCCCCGGATCGAAGTCGCGTTCTCCAACAAGCCCAGCTCCTGGCGTCCCGCGGACAGTATGACGCGGCGATTGCCGAATGGAAAAAGCTGGCCGTAGAAACCCCAGCCGACGGCACCATCCATAATTCCATCGGTGACCTGCAATTGAAGCGAAACGTTCCGTCCGAAGCCGCCGCCTCGTTTCTTCAGGCCGCTTCGGCATTCCGAACCGAGGGCGCCACCCTCAAAGCGATCGCCGCATTCAAGAAAGTCCTCAAGTGCGATCCCACGCGGTATGAAGTGTATCGTCACCTCGGCGACCTCAACATCGAACGCGGTTTGGTGAGCAGTGCGGTGCAGGATTACCTCACGTTGGGGAAATATTATCTGAAGGAGCGGCGCGGGAAAGACGCGCTCGAGATCTACAAAAAGATCGTCGTCCACGATCCGTCGAATCTGAGCGCGCAGCAGCGTGTCGCCGAACTCTGTGTCCAGGAAAACTTGCAGGATGAAGCGACCACGGTCTATCTCCAATTGGGCCGCGAGCGGTCGGCGCAAGGGCGATACGACGAGGCCAAAGACGCGTACCTTGCCGTGCTGAGGATCGATCCGGCGAACAGCGAAGCCACCCAGTTCGTGGAGAGTCTGAAGAAAGGTGGGACCGGACAGATCAAGGCAGTCAAACCGGCGTCCTCCGCGCCGGCGCAGAAATCCTCAGAGCCTCTTGACCTCCTGGCGGAAGCGACACGGCGAATCGACGAGGGACAGTACGCCGGGGCCGAGGCCATCTTGAATCAAATGCTCACGAGAGAGCCGGGGAACCCCCAGGTCTGCCAGCTGCTCGCCCGGTTGCATTTGCAGCGCGGGGACGTGCAGGTGGCGCTCGGAGAATACCGCTTTCTGGCCGGCGCGGCGCTCAGGGCGCACGACCTGATGCTGGCCGAATCGCTGATTCAGGAGTTTTTGTCTGCCGAACCGAACTCGGTTCCCTTACTGGAGTTGAACGGCGAGTTGCACGAAGAAAAAGGAGATCGCGCGGAGGCCGCGCGCCACTATGCCAGGGCCATCGAACTGTTGTTGGAACATCCGGAGCCGGGCATGGAAAGCCTGCATGAAGAACTCTTTGACAAGGTGCGCTCGCTGTCGAGCGATGAGGCCTTGGTGCATCGGCTGGCGGAGAGGATGAGGGGAGGATCCACGAAAGATCGGAGCCGGGCGGCTGATGGCGAATCCCTTCCGGCTGAATCGGAAGCCGTCCACGCAGACCGTGCAAGCGATCGGATTCAGGAAGACCGGGAATGCTCGCTGGCGGGCGCGGCGCCGAACGACAGCGGGTCGTCTGTCGAGGACCATGGTCCACGGACAAACGTGGAACCATTGGAAGTTGCTCACGAGCCGGAGCTTCAGAACATGTCGGAGGCCGTCCAGCCCGAGCCGAACGCGATGACGAGTGAGCAGCCGGTTTCCATGCGACAGGACGAGAGACAATCGACCGACGTCTCGGCGTCGCATCCGGCCGAACCCGGCGTCGTTCAGACTGCGGTCGAACCGGCCGCGCCGCCACCTGACTATGAAGCGCACTATGCCATCGGTGTGGCGTACAAGAACATGGGATTGTACGGAGAAGCAAAAGAAGAGTTTCAGGTGTCGATGAACAGCGATTCGTTCTATCTCGATTCGGCGCTGATGACGGCGGTCTGTCTCAAAGAAGAGCGGTCCATCGTCCAAGCGATCCAGGGCTTGGAAACTGTCCTGGCCGATCCACGGTGCCAAGGCGCCAAGGGGCAAGCCATTCGCTATGAGTTGGGCTTATTGTATGAAGCAGAAGAACAGTGGGAAAAGGCTGCCCATGCGTTTCAGTCCATTCCCTCGTTTCATGACGTCCCGCAACGGCTGGCAGCCTTGAAGGGGCGGCAAGGGATAAAGGAAGCCGGTTTTCGGTTTGCCTCGTAGGATTCACGCCATTTCTCGGTCACACCCTAGCAGCTGTTGAATAACTAGTTTGATATTCGAATTCCCCCGGAAGATCTGAATCGACCAGTATCGCCAGCAGGATGTTCAAAAAGACCTCCGTTTTCACCCGCCCACCCCAGCGCGCCAAGCGCGCTTTCACCGAACAAGGCCGCAGCGAGCGAAGAGGCGAGGCATACTCTGTTCTGTATGTTGAGCCTCTGAGCGATGCGAGAACGAAGCTGGAGGACTTTTTCAACATCCTGCTAGATGACCTGATTCGGCGCCGGCCTCCCTCCCAACACCGCTGCAATATTGTCCAAGCAGATGAGTCCCATACGGACCCGCGTCTCCAGCGTGGCTGATCCCAGGTGGGGGAGAAGCACCACGTTCGGCAGCGAGATCAATCCGGCGGGGACAACCGGTTCCTTTGCATAAACGTCCAGTCCGGCGCCTGCGATGGTTCCTGCCTCAAGCGCCGATACCAAGGCGGACTCGTCGATGACCGGGCCGCGCGACGTGTTGATGAGAAATGCGGTCGGCTTCATCAGCGCAAGCTCGCGCCGGTCGATGAGATGGCGAGTGGACTCGGTGAGCGGCACATGGAGCGAAAGAACATCCGACTCCGCGAGGACTTCATCAAGGGAGCGCCGGGTCCATGAGACGCCGGGCGGGCTTGAAACATTCTGACGCCCGGCATAGATCACCGGCATCCGAAACCCGGCCGCCCGTTGCGCGACTGCCTGTCCGATCCGGCCCATGCCGATAATGCCCAGCGTTTTCCCCGACACGTCGGCGCCCAGCATCTGTGTCGGTGTCCATCCCGGCCACTTCCCGGTTCGGACCCAGGCATCGCCTTCAACGAGCCGCCTTGTCAGCGCAAGCAACAGCGCCCAGGTCAGATCGGCGGTGGCATCAGTGAGCACGTCTGGTGTATTGGTTACGACGATGCCGTGCTGGGCCGCGGTTGGAAGATCGATGTTGTTATAGCCCACCGCAAAGTTGGCGATGATTTTCACGTTCGCGGCATGGGACAGTATCGAGGCATCGATACGATCCGTCAGGGTGCAGATCACCGCCTGGGCTTGGGCAAAACCCCGGTGCAGCTCGTCTTCTGTCGGCGGCCGATCGGCCGGTTCGGCCAGTAACCGATACTGTTCAGGGATGGCGTCGAGCACCGGTCGAGGCAACAAGCGGGTGATATAGATGATCGGACGCTCCATGGGTGGACCCATTGTAGGAGAATTCGTCGGCGGTTGCAGTAGAAGCGTTCAGGGATCATGTGGGCTAGTTCTTGGAGGAGTCCGCACGCTAAGATGCACCACTGTTTATGACGGCTTCACCCACCCTAATTGTGCCGACGAAAAGTCGCGCCGTCGCCCACGATCTTCGCGCGCTGTTGGGCGCCGAGAAAGTCAAAGACGACGTCCCCACGATCACGGCTTATGCCGTGGATGCCAGCATCTATCGGATTCCTCCACAGGCGGTCGTGCTCGTCGAATCCGAAGATGATATTGCCGCGACTGTCGCCTATGCCGTCTCTCGAGGGATTCCACTCACGCCTAGAGCGGCCGGGACAAATCTGACCGGTTCCGCCATCGGCTCCGGCATCATTCTCGATGTGTCGCGTCTGAATCGAATCCTTGAAGTGAATCGAGAAGAGCGGTGGGCCAGGGTTCAGCCCGGTATCGTCTTGGCTGAGTTGAACAAGCAGCTCGGCTTGCAGAGCCTGCTGTTCGGGCCTGACCCATCAAGCGGGGACATGTGCAAGTTGGGCGGCATGGTCGCCAATAATTCGTCCGGGCCTCATACCTTGCGGTACGGCTCGGTGAAGGACAATGTCCAGAGCCTCCGACTCTGTCTGACCTCGTCGACGTGGATCGAGGCGCGAGCCTATGCCCTCGATGATCCCTCGCTGGAGCGTCTCCTGACGACAGAGCCGGCTCTGCGTGATGTCTTGGTCCTGACGCAGGCTCATGCCGATCTCATCGCCGCGAAGCGGCCCACGGTCAGCAAAAATAGTTGTGGGTACAATCTGTTTGGGTTGGCCGACGGACTCGCGCGGGGCTTCTTTGACCTCCCCAAGCTCTTCGTCGGGAGCGAAGGGACGCTGGGTGTGGTGAGTGAAGCCAGACTCACGCTGGTCGACAAGCCCAAGTCCACACTGACGGCGCTCATTCATTTTCGAAGTCTCGAAGAGGTCGGGGAGGCCGTACCGCGGCTTCTGACGCTCCGGCCCAGCGCCTTGGAAGTCATGGATGCCAACACGCTCAACTTGATCGGTCGTGGAAAGCACGGCATTCCGGCTGACGCGGCGGCGACGTTATTGGTCGAGTTGGATGCGGATTCCCTCGACACCGATCTCCGCGAGCGGGCCGATGCCATGGCTTCCGTATGCCGGCCCTACAAGCTGGCGTCGGAGCCGACGCTGGCGTTCGATGCCGAACGCCGGGAGCAGCTCTGGAAAGCGCGGAAGGCGCTGTACCCGACGCTCTATCGATTCGATCCCAAAAAGAAGCCGATCAATTTCGTCGATGACGTTGTCGTGCCGGCCGAACGCATCAGCGAGCTGATCCGGTACCTGGAGGAGTTCTTCGATGGACAGCGGGTGCCGGTGGCGATCTTCGGCCATATCGGAAACGGCAATGCGCACATCGTTCCCCTGTTGGATGTGAACGATTCCGGCGACTTCGAGAAGATGGTGCGCGCGTATCAGGAAGTCCATGCCACCGTGCTGAATCGGTTCGGCGGCTCGATTTGCGGCGAACATGGCGACGGCCGTGTCCGCGCCGAGTTCGTCAAAACCATGTTCGGTGAGGAACTCTACGACCTCTTTGTGCAGGTCAAAAAGGCGTTCGATCCCGGGAATGTGCTCAATCCCGGCATCAAACTGAGCGAGGTCCCTTTCACCGAACATATCGACTACACCAGATTGTCAAAGTCCTGCGCGACCTGCGGCAAGTGCAATTCGGTCTGCCCCGCGTACGATGTCTTTCAATCCGAGGACATGAGCTCACGGGGCTGGTTCGAAATCGTCACCGCGAAAGATTACAGCTATCTCAACTCGAAGCGGGTGGTGGAGGCGTGTCTGAACTGCAAATCCTGCCGCACCATCTGTCCGGCGGGGGTGGACGTATCCGATCTGATTCTTCAGAAGCGGGCGGAGCATCCGAACCGATTGGCTGGTTGGATCTTCAAGCAGCAGGCGCGCGGAGCGGCCTTTGAATCGTTGTTGCGGTTTTTGGGCAGTACCCAGCACATATGGGACCGACCCTTCTTCAGGACGCTGATCGAACGGCTCACGACACCCATTATGAAAGCCTTGGCCCCGACGGCACGCCTACCACACGACCTCATGCTGCCGAAACTGGCCCCACGGCATTTACGCGAACGGTATGCGCATTTGATCCCCGGTGGGACAGACTCTTCGACGACCAGGCCGGTGGCCTATTTCCATGGCTGCGCCGCCAACTATTTCGACGACGGGGTGGGGGACGCCGTCATCGAGGTGTTGAAAAAACATGGAGTCGAGCCGGCCCTGCCGCCTCAACGCTGCTCGGGAACGCCGATTCAAACCTACGGACATGTCGATCTTGCGCGTGAGGGAGCGCGATTCAATCTTCGCTCGTTCGCTCCGTATGAAACGATCGTGACCGGCTGCGCGTCATGCACGTTGATGCTGAAGGACTATCCCACGCTCTTCCCGGACGGACCGGAACGGCGGCAAGCCGAAGCATTGGCCAAGAAGGTGGTGCATATTTCGGAATTCGTCGCTCGTTCCTCTCGGCATCCCGCCACGGCCAAAGCGGATGGGACCACGAAACGCGTGACGTATCATTCATCGTGCCATCTTCGGGCAGCCGGGGTGACGAAAGAGCCGCGCCAAGTGTTGTCGTCCTTGCCCGGCGTCGATTTCGTGGAGATGCAGGATGCCGATCGTTGCGCAGGCGGCGCGGGAACCTATGTGGTGAAGGACTACGACACGTCGCAGAAGATCTTTGAACGAAAGGCCCGCGCGATCGCACAAACAGACGCCGATGTGGTGGCGACGAGTTGTCCCGCCTGCATGATCCAGTTGAAGAACGGATTGGGCGAGACCGTCGAAGTCAAACATGTCGCTCAATTATTGCAGGACGCCTATCGAGCCGCCGAGGGGCAGAAAAGCTGAGTCCGTTTTGCTGATCGTGTAGAGTGCGCCGCGCATATGTCCGACGGGCGGCGCATCATGGAGAGGGTAAGGATTCGATGGTCTCAATACAGATATTCGGCCAGACGTTACGCGCGGCCGTCGATGAGCATGAGCTCGAAGTGCCGGTCACCGGCTCGACGACCGTGAAGCAACTGATCGAGGCGAACCCGGAGCAACTGGGACCGTTGCTTCAATACATCAAGAGCCGCGAAGCGCTCATCACCGTCAACAAGAAGATCGGAACGGAAGATTCGCCCGTCCAGGACGGCGACATCGTCAAGCTCTCGTTCCAAGCCCGCACCTCCTACGACGGGACCCGCGACATTCCGATCTGAGTGTTCTCATCACGCCTGATCTCTCGTATTCTCCTACCTTACTCAAACGTTGGGCTCCAGCGCGATGCCGGTTAGACGGCATCGATGACGGAGTCTCATGCTCGTGCCACAGCTCGGAACGATGGGGTCTGTAAGAAAGCTACGCGTCATCCGACTGTAGCATGAGTCAAGGACGGCTTGCCGTCGCTATCCGGGATGGTTGTCCTGTGCGTCGCGTCGTGTGAAGTCTGAGAAAGGTGTATCGTGCGTCGTCGATCTCTGTTTGTCCGTTTGATCGTGCTGGGTTTGTGCGGGCTCGCCTGGTCTGAGATGGGTCGAGCCGAGTGGTACATCGCCGGTCAGGGCGGGTATCAATTTCCGCAGGATCTGGCCAACGTGCGGGGAACCGGCAATTTCAGTGGGGTGACATCGAACGATCTGGACCTTAACAACCAAGCGGCGTTCGGCCTCAAAGGCGGGCGTTTCCTCGACGGCAGCCTAAACTGGCTGGGTCTGGAATTCGACTATTCGCACAGCGACGCGAACATTGCGGAGCAACGTGTCACGGCGGGTGCGCCGATCTTGGGCGTCACTCAACAGAGCGGCAGAACCCCGGGCGTGGGGCTCTCGGTCAACCACATGACGGTGAACGTCATCGCGCGCTATTCGGGGTCACGCATTCAGCCATATATCGGAGTCGGCGGCGGCCTGGGCGTCTCGCTGTTGCGAACGACGCCTCAAGACGAAACTATCGTATACCCGGTGTTCAATGTGCTCGTCGGCACGAAGGTGTTTGTGACGAAACATGTCGCGTTCTTCACCGAATATAAACATGCCCGCGCGACGGTCGAGTTCTCCGATCATCACTTCGAAGGCGACCTCCGGACCAATTGGTTCATGGGCGGCCTGGCCTATCATTTCTGAGCTGTCGTCACTCGAAAAGACGCCATGGCCAGTGATTTCCTGACAAATAAGAAACGAGATTGCATGCTCGTTCGCGATGAAGCTGGTGTTCTTGCCGTGAATTGGCTAAACTACGCACAGGTAAGAATATGAGTATTCAGCAACTCTTGCGATCTAAACGAGCCAGGATTCTCCGGATTGCCGCGCGGCATGGCGCACGGAAAGTCCGCGTGTTCGGTTCAGTAGTCAGAGGCGAAACCCGGCGCGGAAGCGATATCGACTTCCTGGTCGAAATGGACGAAAACTGCAGCTTGCTGGATCATGCTGCACTCATCATCGATCTCGAGCGCTTGCTTAAACGTTCCGTCGATGTGGCCTCAGAACGGGGTCTTCGCCCTCTCGTCCGTAAGCAGGTTCTCAAAGACGCAATCCCACTATGACGGATGATCGTCAACGCCTCTGTGACATCCTCGACGCCATCACACAAATCGAGCGATACGCCAAGCGAGGTCGTCATGCGTTCGAAGAGGACGAACTCATCCACACTTGGGTGATACATCACATCCAGGTTATCGGTGAAGCAGCCAGCAAACTCACGGCGTCTTTTCGAAAAAATCATGGAGACATTCCGTGGCTGCAGATAATCAAGATGCGGCATGTCTTAGTACATGACTACTTTGGAATCGATCTGGCGGAAGTGTGGACTGCGGTCGAGCGAGACTTACCTCTTCTCAAGAAGCAAATGACTGCCTTAATCAAGAAATTCCCCAGACAAACCAGACAGGGCTAACGACAACTGTTCACGTTCCCACACCGGCTCCTTCGACGCTAACCACAAGCGATCCCGCACAAGGGTTTCGCGTAGCATCCCCATTCCATTTTGCTTGAGAACATATCCGTACAGATGATGAGTGATTGGATGACAGGGGAGAGGAGTGGGCAGGGACGACTGTTTCGCTGGTCGTGGTGCCTCGTCGTGCTGTTAGTGGCCATCACCGGCTGCTCGTACACCACCACCGCCTATCGGTTTGCGGACCGCATCATCCTCTGGAAGGCCGATCATTACTTCGACCTCAATAGTGCCCAGCGGCATGAACTGGCCGAACGCCTCACGCCCATGCTCAACCGGCATCGGCGCGAGGCTTGCCGTAGTATGAAACCTTCCTCCGGGAGGTTCGACAGCGGGTCGAACGGGGACTTACGGGACCGGATATCGATTGGGCCTATGCCACCTACGATCGGCTGCGCACCGACCTCTTCGAGCGTGTCGTGGCCGACAGCGGGGTCCTTCTCGCCTCAATCGATGCCCGGCAGGTGCGCACCTTCGAATCGGCCTTGCAGAAGGACAATGCCAAAGCCGCGCGCCTCGCTCAGACACCCGAACCTGAGCGTCTGAAGAAACGAGCGCAGACCACTCTGGATTTGGTGAAAGATTGGCTAGGGGCGCTGACCAAAGAGCAGCAGGCGCAGATTCGTGAGTGGAGCCTCACGCTCCCCGATGTCCAACCGACGTGGGTCGCGTACCAAGGCTCATCGAGCAAGTGCACGACCTCTAAGCCGGGTAGCCTTCAATCAGGCATACGCCGTCAGACATTTGCTATCCGATTAATATAAGTGTAAATTGCTAGAGCTAAACAATTAATCCATTGCGGTTTTCTGTGCGCGAAACCTGCTACGAGACCCTTGCCGTTCTATGAACACTTGTAGTAACATTAACGTTACCATATGACGCGGTGGACATCCGCATCATCGAATACATTGATAGGCACACACGGTCGCCATTCGCCGCATGGTTCAATCGACTCAATGCACCGGCTGCTGCCAAAGTGACCACAGCCCTCTATCAGCTAGCCGCGGGGAACTGGTCCAATGTGAAGGGAGTTGGGGGAGGGGTGTTCGAACGGAAAATCGATTTTGGCCCTGGGTACCGAGTGTATTTTGGGAAGGATGGAGACCGGATCATCATTCTCTTGGGCGGAAGTAGCGAGCAACGTCAGCAGCAGGCCATCGACGCAGTACAAGTGCGATGGACCGACTACCGGCGTCAGAACGTCAAGCGGAGCGGCTAATCCAAAACGGAGCTACCATGGCGCTCACACGAGAATTCAAAGAAACCGTTGCGGTACGGGCGCAACGTGATCCTCGCTTTCGAGAAGCCCTCTTTACCGAGGCGATTAATGCCTATCTTGCGGGTGAAACCGATGTCGGCAAAGCGGTCTTACGCGATCTCGTCAATGCCACTGTTGGCTTTGAGGAATTGGCGGTCGCACTGCACAAGCCGAGTAAAAGCCTCCATCGGATGCTCGCTCCTCGCGGCAATCCCAGCACTGAGAACTTCTTCGGAATCATCAAAGCGATTCAGAAGAAAACCCGAGTCAGGCTGCGGGTCATTGCAAAAGCCGGATGACGGCGGACTGGCCCCACTCCGGCCTGCCATTAGCGATCAGCTCTTCGCCCTCAGTTACCAGTTCCGGAAGGGCGACTGGCGGGAGAGAATGAAATGATGAAGAAAACCAATTTTGACCTTCATCTCGAACAGCAACTCCGAGACCCGAATTTTGCGGAACGGTTCAAGCGAGCGGGAGAGGCATGGAACGTGGCGTTGCAGATTGCGGCGCTGCGCGAAAAGGCCGGGCGAGGCGTGATCGATGAACCCAGAAATCCAGATACTTGATGTCGTGGCATTGACCGAGGATATTCCTGAGCGCAGTTTGGTGCGTGGACAAGTGGGAACGGTGATCGAAGCTCATGGTCGCGGTACTTTTGAAGTGGAATTCACGGACAATGAGGGGAAAACCTACGCCATGCTGCCACTCAAATCTACCCAACTTCTGGTGCTGCACTATCAGCCGGCGTAAGGACCATCCACTGGAAACTGAACTGGTCGCCGGGGAATAACGCAGTTTCCCACCGGTGCTTAAAGCTCCCTCCGGTTCGGAATCATCCCACACAGCTAAGACTCCATAGAGCCTCACTTTCTTGGAAGGCAATCTTTCGACCAATTGGTTCATTGGTTACCCGGCCCATGATTTCCGAGCCGCAACTCCAGCCCGCCATCAGCGCTTAGCCGAGAGACATGATTTCCAATCGGAAAACCGGTACGCTCCGGCTAAACCATGGTTCTGTGTAAGACGTGAGCAATAAACCGAACGGGATTGCCATCATCGGTGGAGGCTTGGCGGGACTCACCGCGGCCTATTGGATTCGGCGAACAACCGATCTGCCCATCACCATTTTTGAGTCTGAGAAACGAGTAGGCGGCCGCGTCTCTACCCATGGAGACCCTCCGGGTGAGCATGGGGCACGCTACGTCTTGGGAAGCGAGCTGAAGATCAAGCTCGCTCAACAGGAATTTCAGAATTATGGCCTGCCGAACGGGAAAAGCCTTGGATGGCTGCTCAAACATGAACTGCGAATCTCCACTCACAATCTGGGTGGGAAGGGTCTGCCCCACATCAGCTTTCTAGAAGAGGGTGACCCACGACCATTTCATCGTTCCGCGCCATGGGTGCGACAGACCTATCCTGAAGCAGCGTGGGTGTTTCGTCAGACACGCTCGCCCCATCTTCCTACCAATATCAGTTTTGAGACATGGGTACGTCGTCACGTTTCGCTCGATCGGCGCTCGCGGGCATTGTTGGACGTGCTCCTACTCGGCGAGATCTGTGCTCCATGGAAGCACGTCACCGCGAGGTATGCCATGGAGTGCTTGGACTCACTGATCAATCCCAACGAATCGTGGCATTCCGTCCGAGGAGGATCGAATACGATCGCGAAGAAGCTACTCACCGATCACGCCTATACGGTTCGACTCAGTGCGCCAGTTCGGAAGGTGAGGCGAACTCGAAACGGGAAGATCACGGTCAGCGTTCGTCACGGACACATGGTCAGGCCCCATTCATTTCAGGCCGTCATCGTGTCGTGCCCGGATGCGCATCGCCTCGTTGCCGAACTCCCATCCCCCCGGAGCCATTATCACGCCTACATCAGCTTCCTCTTTTCGTTCAGACAAAGACCATCGCTCGCAGATTTCCCACAGGTGGATCTCACAAACGGGCTCTATACCGACCATCCTCTTGCCAACTACCTCGAAACGGCCAAGACTCCACAAGGATGGACCCTGCGCGTCCTTGCGGCTTCTGCAGATCGCTACCTGACACTGAGGAATCATGAACTCAAACAGCGATGCCTCAAGGTTTTCCGGCAACTCGGCCTCTCTCCGCATTACCAAGGCTTGCATATCCGACGCTGGAAACACGGGCTCGCCTGTGGGGGAACCCCCAGGAAGTTTGACAAGGTCGAGGATGGAATCTATGTGTGTGGCGATCGATACGGCTTATGGCCGTCAATGGCCTGTGCGATGGTCAGCGGGGCATGGGCGGCAGACGTGGTCGTCACTGAACTGGGTCACTAACGTCTTCAACACGTCATCGACCAGCGCCGCCGTCGCCAAACTCCAACGGCTCATCGATCAAGTGCACGACCTCCAGGCGGGTAGCCTTCCGAACAGCTAAGCCTCCTTAGCGCCTTACGTCCCTATGACACCGTTCGAGACTAAACTATCGTCATACTAGCGGTAGACTTCCCGCCGGTGACCGATTTTGATGATTTCCACAAGGCGGGCAGCATCGTCGATCCCGTACACGATCCGATAATCCCCCTGCCGCACGCGGTCACGTTCCGTTTCACCTGCTAACTTTTCGCAAGCAGCCGGGCGGGGCTGTTGAGCCAATCCGTGGATACGGTCGATGATTCGACGAAGATCAGCGGTAGGGATCTTTTTGAGCTCTTTTTCGGCCGAGCGCTTAATGGTGAGATTATAGGAGCCCGTCACGCTTCAGATCCTCAAGCACTTTTTCGAACGGACGGGACGGTTCTTTCGCGCGCCGATCGAACGCCTCCAGATCGACGGCGTCTTCACGAAGAGATTCCAGCACCGCGGCATTCACCAAGTCTGAAACCGATCGATCGGTCGTGGCGGCTTTGACCTTCAGCGCGCGATAGACTTTGGGCTTCAAATAAATGGTAGTTCGGGTATCTGACGGCATGGATGATTCCTCCAGCTAGTACCTCGTGGCGTTATAGCATGATGGCACCAAAACGTTACAGGAAATTGCGGGGTGGGTCGCCACAGTTAACATCTGACTCGTCAGCCTGCTCAGGCCTATCGTAAGCCATCAGCCATACGCCATTTGATATCAGTTCAATATAAGTGTAAGTTCCTAAATTATAAATAGTAATCTACGATCACTTTCTGTGCGCGCAGCCTGCTACGAGACCCTTGCCATTCGATGAGGGCTACCGGCGTCTGAAGGTCAAACGGAAGTGCTAACGCAGAAACGGAGCTGACATGGCGCTCACACGAGAATAAACCGTGAGAAAGATCAAACGAGCCAAACTTGAAGCCGCCGGCTGGGCTGTCGGGTCGGTAAAAGAATTCCTCAATTTGTCGGAGGCCGACGCCACATTCGTTGAACTGAAATTGGCTCTCAGCCGTAGTCTACGAGACCGGCGGAAAAAGTCCGGTCTCTCGCAGGTTCAGTTGGCTGAGCGACTCCAGTCCAGCCAGTCGCGGGTGGCTAAGATGGAAACAGGTAAGCTGCCTTCCCTTGGTTGAAGCTTATGAGCCTGTATGCCTGAACTTTGCCGCTTTTTTGGGATTATCATCCGGATGTACTACAATGATCATGATCCGCCACACTTTCACGCGGTATACGTCGAAGACGAAGCCTTGATCGACATCGATACCCTGTCTATCGTCCAAGGTGAATTGCCTCGTCGAGCTCTGGCAATGGTGCTAGAATGGGCGGTGTTACATCGGGACGAGTTGCGACGGGATTGGGAGCTGGCCCGCAGCGGTCGGAAGCCAGTGCCGATTGCGCCGCTAGACTGATTCTGGGAGGAGGATGACAGCGGTGTTGAGAATCCGAGAGGTTAGAGCAGGGGAAGGCTACCTACTCCGACTGACGCTGACGAACGGCTCAGTCATCGAGCGGGATATTACCGATCTTCTAATAGGACCGGTGTTCGAGGTCATTCGCAAAGACCCTGTCGTTTTCCGGCAGGTCAACGTGGAAGCCGGAACAGTGACGTGGCCAAATGGCGCCGATCTTGATCCCGATGTCCTCATCTGGGGCGGTCTTCCACCAAAGACTCCCGCCAATCCGCCGCCATCACTGAAACTCAAGCTCCCCTTGCTGGTGCGTTGATACTCCGTCTTCCCTTTAAATCTAGCTATCCAGGCTGATGCCTGATGCTTCACGATGCTCTGGCCTGCCGTCGGCTGTCAACTCACAGACATGATGTCCGACCGGAAAACGGGGAGGCATCGGCCAACCACAGCGCAGTGTGAGAGGTGAGCAAGAAACCAAACAGGGTTGTCAGCATCGGTGGAGGCTTGGCAGGAGTTACAGCGGCCTAGCAGATGGAAGAACCTATTTTGTGGGAGCCAGGAGTTGCTGGAGACTGGCCAGTAGCTTGTCGACGTTGATGGGCTTTTGGAGATACGAGACTGCGCCCAGCTTCAGCGCTTTCTCCTCGCCCTCGTTGGGAGGGCGGACCGTGATCACGATCACCGGCACATGGCTCAGGAACTTGTTGGCTTTGAGCCGTTCCAAGATGAGGAAGCCATCGCCTCCGGGCAGGCCCAGATCGAGCAGAATGGCTTGTGGTTGATGCGTCCGGGCGACACTCATGGCCTGCATCCCATCGGCCGCCCACACCGGCGCATAGCCATGGGATTGGAGGACGGCATTTAGCAACGCCCAGCTATCGGCGCTATCATCGATGACCAAAATCTTTGGTTTCATACACTTCCCTCGTGATTCGAGAACCCCTGGCCCCTCCATGGGCCCTCTGATGAAGTGTACCTCGTGTTGGGATATTCCGCTTGCTTAGGCAGGATTCCTTCCGGAAGGGGAGGCAAGTGCACGCGGGCCCCATCGCCAGCCTGCTATGGATAGGGTTTCACTCGCAGAAAATGACCTGCAAGCAACCATGCGCTATTCTCACTCTGCTCACAGCTTTTAGCTCCCCAAAGCCATCAGCCATTCGCCATCAGCTCCCAGTTCCAGGAGGCCATCAGCTTCCAGCTCCGACCAGCTATCAGCCATCCGCCATCTGCTATTAGCTCCTATCCTCAAAGGGGGGCGTGATTTCTTCGAGGGAAACGGGTAAGCTGCCCGGCCATTGATCTAGGAAATCCCAGCATATCAGGTGTTTTCTGAATCGGTGAAAGGCGCGTGGCAGTGCCAACTCCGGAAGACAAAGCGCGCGAGAAGATCGATGAGGCGTTGCAGAAGGCTGGCTGGAAGATTCAGGACACAAAAGTGGCCAACCTGAGCGCTGGTCGCGGGGTCGCCCTCAGAAACTTTCCCCTCGCCAGCGGCCATGGATTCGCCGATTACCTTTTATATGTCGATGGGAGAGCAGCTGGTGTTGTAGAGGCGAAGAAAGAAGGATTTCCGCTTGTCGGAGTTGAAGTACAGGCCGCGAAATACAGCCAGGGCTTGCCCAAAGATCTCCCCGCACATGCACGACCCCTTCCTTTTCTTTATCAGAGCACAGGCGTAGAAAGTCGGTTCACAAATGGCCTCGATCCAGATCCGCGAAGCAGACGGGTCTTTAGTTTTCATCGACCTGAAACCCTTGCGTCTTGGCTGCCTCAGCGCGACGAACTCCCAAGGGATCTAGGAGGTGCGTCTCTGGCAGCTCAGGGCATGACTACCTTTCGAGGCAAACTGCGCGACCTTTCGTTAGTACATCCGCTCAAGACCGAGGGCCTCTGGTCTGCGCAGGTTACGGCCATCACGAATCTCGAAAAGTCGATGGCCCAAGATCGTCCCCGCGCTCTGATCCAAATGGCGACCGGTAGCGGAAAAACCTTTACGGCGATCAATTTCATCTATCGTCTCATTAAGTTTGCCGGAGCCAGGCGCGTGCTCTTCCTCGTTGATCGCGGTAACCTGGGCGACCAGACGTTGAAGGAATTCCAGCAGTACGTCTCCCCCTACAACAACTTCAAGTTCACCGAGGAATTCATCGTCCAGCGGCTTGCCAGCAATCAGCTCGACACGACGGCGCGGGTCTGCATTGGAACCATCCAGCGGCTCTATTCCATACTGAAAGGCCGTGAGTTAGCTGAAGAGGACGAGGAAGCCTCCGTGTCAGGCCTTGAACGGCTCTTTAAGAAGCCGGACCCCATCGATTACAACCCGGCCATTCCGGTTGAAACCTTCGACGTAATCGTCACCGACGAATGCCACCGGTCCATTTATAATCTCTGGGCGCAGGTGCTTGAGTACTTCGACGCTCACCTCATCGGCCTAACCGCGACCCCCAACAAACAGACCTTCGGCTTCTTCAACCAGAACCTCGTGATGGAATACAACCACGAGCAGGCCGTGGCCGACGGCGTGAACGTCAACTACGACGTGTATCGCATCCGCACCGCTATCACTCAGGCAGGGTCGAAGGTCGATGCCGGTTTCTTTCTGGAAAAGCGCGACCGCGAGACCCGCGCCACGCGCTGGGAACAACTCGACGACGACTTCGCCTACAATCCGGATGACCTTGATCGCGACGTGGTCGCTCCGGACCAGATCCGCACCATCATCAAAACGTTCAAAGAGAAGGTCTTCACCGAAATCTTCCCCGGCCGCACCTGGGTGCCGAAAACCCTCATCTTTGCCAAGGACGACTCCCATGCCGAGGACATCGTGAAGATCGTGCGGGAGGAATTCGGCAAAGGGAACGACTTCGCGCAGAAAATCACCTATCGCACTACCGGCGCGGACCCGAAGGAGCTCATCAAGGCCTTTCGCGTCAGTCCCATGCCACGCATCGCTGTCACCGTGGACATGATTGCCACCGGTACCGACATTAAGCCGGTCGAGATCGTCCTGTTCATGCGCGCCGTAAAATCTCGAACTTTCTTCGAACAGATGAAGGGGAGAGGCGTCCGCGTCATCAAGGCCGACGACCTGAAAAGCGTCACGCCCGACGCGCCGAGCAAAGATCACTTCGTCATCGTCGATGCCGTCGGGGTCTGCGAGCAGGACAAGACCGACGCGAGGCCAATGGAAAAGAAACCGAGCGTGGCCTTCGACAAACTCTTGCAAGCCGTGGCCTTAGGCAATACCGATGAAGACGTGCTCACCAGCATCGCCGGACGGCTCGCGCGCATGGAGTACCGCCTTACGAAAGCAGACGATCAAGCGATCGTTAAGGCCAGCGGTGGACACTCACTCAAAGACCTGAGCCGCCGTCTCGTCGAGGCGGTCAATCCTGACCGACAGGAGGATCGGGCCAGGCAACAATTCAGCACAGACAAGCCAACGGAACAGCAGATGGCAAAGGCAGCCGCCGCGCTCCTGCACGAAGCGGCCAAACCATTCCAGGACCCAAAGCTCCGCGAACTCCTCATCGACATCAAGAAGAAAAACGAGCTGACAATCGATCACGTAAGTCAGGACCAGGTTATTGAAGCAGGTTTCAGCGCCGACGCACTGGCCCGAGCCCGCACCATCGTGCAGTCGTTCGAAGAGTTCATCAGGAAGCACAAAGACGAAATCACCGCACTGCAAGTTCTCTACAGCAAGCCGTACAAACAGCGCCTCACGTTTGAGAACATCAAGGAACTGGCCGACGCTATCGAAAAGCCACCCTACCTCTGGAACGAATCTCAACTCTGGCAGGCGTACGCAGCGCTGGAAAAATCCAAGGTGAAAGGAGCAAGCGGCAAGCGCATCCTTTCGGACCTGGTTTCACTCGTTCGCTTTGCCATCCGCCAAGACAACGAGTTGGTGCCATTCCCAGAACGCGTGAACACGAACTTTAACGCCTGGCTGGCCCAGCAACAGATGGGCGGAAAGAAGTTCTCAGAGGCCCAGCGCCACTGGCTCGACATGATCCGCGACCATGTTGCGGCGAATCTCAGCATTGAGAAGGACGACTTCGAGCTGGCGCCGTTCAATCGGGAAGGTGGGCTGGGGAAGGTGCATCAGGTCTTCGGTAGCGAGCTGAACGAGATTATTGAGGAGCTAAACGGTTCATTGGTTGCGTGATGGGACAGACCGCCAAAGAACAACGAGAAATTCAACGCTCTGTCAACGGTCTACCTAATGGGTGGAGTAGAGCAAAGCTCGGAGACTTATGCGACACAACCAGCGGTGGAACTCCTGCTAGAAAAATAGAGGCATATTTTAAGGGCACTATTCCATGGGTTAAGTCTGGAGAATTGCCAGACGGGCCGATCATCGATATCGAAGAGTACATCACCAGAGAGGCCATTGAGAATTCGAGTGCCAAGCTTTTCCCTCAAGGTACATTGCTCGTAGCACTCTACGGAGCGACGGTTGGAAAACTTGGAATTCTCACCCGCCAAGCTGCAACAAATCAGGCAGTGTGTGCGATATTCCCACGAACTGACCTGAACAAAAAGTATCTATTCTGGTATCTCCGATTTGTGCGTCCAGACCTAATTGCCAAAGCGATAGGTGGAGCACAGCCGAACATTAGCCAAGGAATTCTTCGAAGCCTTGAGGTCGCAGTCGCTCCAGCTGAGCAGCAAGCAGTCATCGTGGCGGAGATTGAAAAACAATTCTCCCGTCTTGACGAAGCCGTCGCCTCACTCAAGCGTACCAAGGACAACCTCAAACGCTACAAAGCCGCTGTTCTCAAAACCGCCGTCGAAGGGAAATTGACCGAAGACTGGCGCAAGCGGCATCCCGACGTCGAACCCGCCAGCAAACTCCTCGAACGCATCCTCACCGAACGGCGAGCAAAGTGGAGTGGAAGAGGGAAATACAAGGAGCCAACCAGGTTAGACGTAAGGGGACTTACAGGACTCCCGCATGAATGGGTCGGCGCGAGGTTGGAAACAGTAACAGTTGATGGGCCGCAAAACGGACTGTATTTACCACAATCACAATATGGAGAGGGGATCCCTATCCTGCGTATTGACGATTTTCAAGATGGATGGAGCCGTAGATTTGATGAGCTACAAAAGGTGAGAGCGCAGCAGGCGCAAGTCGAAGCCTACTCTTTAAACGTCGATGACTTAGTTATTAATCGGGTTAATAGCCCTAGTCACTTGGGGAAAGGGGTTGTGATCCAGCCTAAAAATCTTCCGGCCTTGTTCGAGTCCAACATGATGCGGCTTAAGCTATCTGAACAGATACTGCCCGTCTTCATTGCCTATTATTTAAGGTCAATAGATGGCCGACGCCGTCTCACCAAGAATGCGAAATGGGCAGTGAACCAAGCAAGCATAAATCAGATGGATGTTGGGATGACTGAGATTCCCTTGCCGCCGACTAAGGAACAGGAACAAATCGTCGCCGAAGTCGATCGCCGCCTGTCCGTCATTGACGAACTCGAATCCACTGTCCAAGCCAACCTCACGCGCGCCGAGCGGCTGTGGCAGTCGATCGGGTTCTACCCCGTTTCCACGGACAGATGAGTTAAGAGTTTCTCTCCCTGCTGCTGGAGCGCCAGTCTCCGCCGTTGCCGGGGATTGTGCCAGCGCTCGATATAGTCAAAGATATCCGCT
>Ga0187893_10001314_pt1 | contig 60611 bp, 62 predicted proteins | sample MA1701074metaG_FD_139574 | JGI IMG/M metagenome (GOLD analysis project Ga0187893, IMG submission 139574) | White microbial mat communities from a basaltic lava cave in the Kipuka Kanohina Cave System on the Island of Hawaii, USA - MA170107-4 metaG ... | reverse complement strand
TTGGCACTACATCGCCTGCCGCGACGCCGTACGTCGAGATTCGCCGAATCGCCGCGTTCCTCGCACGACCGCCCCGCGAAAACGGCCCTCTTTTTTCTTCAACTGCCGAAGTTGGGCTAGCGCAAAAAGAGAAGTCCTCCGATGCATGGGGTAGACCGCCACGCACGCACCGGAGGACACCAGAAAACCGCGAAACTCCAGCGCCTTCGGTGGCGCACTTCGGGGGGGTCAAGAAGGGGGGGGGCGTTCGGCGCCGCAGTTCCAGCACTCGGTGAAGACGCCGTCGCAGGGCTCGCTGCAGGAGGGGCAGATCCAGGAGGCGCCCGGCAGCTGCCTGCAGTCGCGAATCAGCGCCTTGGCCTCCTGCGCGCGAGCCTCGTCGGCGATCCAGACCATCGGCAGCGTCGAGGCCGGGTGCTGCGCGCCGCCCCACAACTGCGCGAGGCTCTCGTTGCCGACCTCCGCGGCGATGCCGTGCTGCCCCAGCAGGTCACGCACGAGGTAGGCCATCGCCAGGTTTTCCGTCCGATAGACAACCTTCATCGCCCCAGGGTACGCGGTGCCGGGACGCAGACGTAGCGATGCCCCGTCAGGACCGCGTCTACCGCCCCCCGCCAGGTCTTTCGCCGTCGCTCATGAGCCCCCGGCCCGCAAGAATTGCCGTGGCGGCGCATTCGCCCGAGCGTGACCATGGGTGCCGCGCGCGCCCGGCAGGGCGCCTCGCGAAAGGAGCACAACGATGCGACATGCGTCTGCGTTCCTGGCCGCGGCGATCACCCTGGCGATCCTCGTGGGTCCGGGCGGCACGCCCGCGGCACTCGCCAAGGGGTCGGGTGACAAGGAGAAGATCGAGGTGGACCACTGCGCACTTTCCGCGCACGGGCTCCACGAACACCCGGCCGACCGGGCGCGCGGGGGTCGGGACTCGACCGGGGGAAGCGGCAAGACACCCCTCTGCTCCAAGACGTTCGCGAAGTGGAGCGGCACCAGCATCGCGGTCTACATCGATACGAGCGGGACTCCCTCTTCCCTTGGCGCAGCTTCCTTCGAGGACTATGCAAAAAAGGCGTTCACCGAGTGGTCCTGCCACTCCGGCCTCGGCGAGTCGGTCGCCATCACCTATGTCACGAGCGCTTCCGCGGCCGGCATCACAATCGGCTGGGGCAACCTCGGGACGAGCGGCGTCCTCGGCCAGGCTTCCACCAGCTACTGGCGCGGGGAGATCCTCGGATCCGAGATCACCATGAACAGCAATCAGGCATCCTTCACCTGGACCCTGGGACCGGCTCCGAGGACGGACGGGGGCGGCTGCGAGGTCGAGATCGGCGACGATGGCGCGGCCACCTCCTACGATCTCTTCTTGGTGCTGTTGCACGAAATCGGACACGGATTGGGGTGCAGCCATCCCAACAACCGCTGCCGGTCCAACGATCCCCGCTACTTCGAGACGATGTACTCCTGCACCGATGCGGGCGAGTACAGCCGGCGGGCGCTCAATCCGGGCGACCGGCTCTCCATCAGCAGGCTCTACGGATCCCAGCCCTAGCAAGGCCACGTCCCACGGGGCCCGGCCCCGCCGCTTCGCGCGCCGGGTCGTTTCGTATACTCGCGCGGTGCCGATCCATCCCACCGCGATCGTGGATCCCGCGGCGCAGCTCGGCGCCGGCGTGGAGGTGGGACCCTACGCGCTCATCGGCGCCGGGGTCACCCTGGGCGCGCACTGCCGGATCGGGCCCCACGCCTGCCTGCAGGGTCCCCTCGCGATGGGGGAGGAGTGCCGCGTCGGTTTCTCCGCGGCCATCGGGCACGAGCCGCAGGTGAAGGGAAAGTCGGGGCCCTGGGGCGGCGCGCGCATCGGGGCGCGCAACGTCTTCCGCGAGTTCTGCCAGGTGCACCGTTCCATGCTGCCCGAGGGCTTCACCGTCATCGGCGACGACGGCTACTTCATGGCCAATGCCCACGTGGCCCACGACTGCGCGCTCGGCGACCAGGTGGTGATTTGCAACAACGCGCTGCTCTCCGGCCACGTCACCGTGGGCGATCGCGCGTTCCTCTCGGGCAACGTCGCGGTCCACCAGTTCGCGCGCATCGGCGAGGGCGCCATGGTGGGCGGGCTCGCTTCGGTGCCCTGCGACGTCCCTCCCTTCGGCATGGTGTTCGGGGCGCGCCCGACCATCCTCTCCGGGCTCAACGTGGTCGGCCTCCGCCGGGCCGGGCTCGGCTCGGAGGCGCGGCTCGCGCTCAAGCGGGCCTACAAGACGCTCTTCCGCTCCAACCTGCCGCTCCCGCAACGCCTCGAGGCGGTCGCGATCGAGACTCCGGAGGTCGAACGGCTTGTGGCGTTCCTGAGATCGAGCCGGCGCGGCGTAATCGGCTTCGGCGGGGCCGCGCACGACGATGTCTGATCTCTTCGACGAACTGGACGCGCTCGCCGAGGAGGGGGATCTGGCGGCGATGGAGGCGCGCGCCCTCAAGGCGCTCCGTCGGGCCGGGCCGGCGGAAGCCACGGATCTCTGGCGCTACGTGGCGTGGGCGCGGCTGGAGTTGGGGCGGCCGACGCAGGCACTCGTCGCGGCGCGGCGCGCCGGGGACGCCCTCTACGAGGCGCGCGCTCTTTTCCATGAGTGGGATTTCGAGGGGGCGCGGGGGGCGCTCGCGCGCGCGACGGGAGAAGGCGACGACGCGGCGGAAGCGGCGTGGTACCGCGGGCTCCTCGCGGAGTTCACGGGGCAGGAGGGCGACGCGCACTTCCGCGATGCCGCCCGCATCGCGCCGCATCTGTTCCGTGAGCCGGTGCGACTCACGGATCGCGAGGTGGACGCGGTGGTCCGTGAGGCGCTCGATGCCCTGCCGCCCGTTGTGGCGCGCGCGGCCGCCGACACCGTCGTGCAGGTTGCGCCGCTGCCCGCCCCCCACCCCGACGTCGATCCGCTCACCCTGGGGCTCTACACCGGGGTCAGCCACCTTGACCGGAGCGTGGAGGCGATGCCGCACCTTCCGGCGCGCATCGAGATCTTCAAGCGCAACATCGAACGCCTCGCGGGGGATCGCGAGACGGTGGTCGAGGAGTTGCGCATCACGCTCCTCCATGAACTGGGACACCACCTCGGCTACGGCGAGGAGGGGCTGGAGGCGATGGGACTTGGGTAGCAGCGGCGGGCGTTCTCAAGAGGTCCAGCGGGGGCAGCCGATTGGCAGGGGTGGATCGCGATGGAGAGGCTGCCTCAGTCTGGCGGATCGCGGCCCAGGCTCCCACCATGGCACGCAAGGGTGACCCGGCATCGCTACCCGGTGCGGCGACCGCCACCGCCGTCCGGGTTTCCGTCATCGTTCCGACCTACAAGGAGGCGGAGAACCTCCCCCATCTCGTCCGCAAGGTGGCGGGTTGCCTGCAGGAGGCGAAGCTCGCCGCCGAGATCATCGTCGTCGACGACAACAGCCCGGACGACACGGAGTCCGTGTGTGCCCTCCTCGCGAAGGAGTTCCCCCTCCGCCTCGAAGTGCGGCGCAACGAGCGGGGGCTCTCGAGCGCCGTGATCCACGGCCTGCGCCTCGCGACCGGGCAGGTGTTCGTCGTGATGGACGCCGACCTGTCGCATCCTCCCGAGAAGCTCCCCGAACTCGTGGAGGCGCTCTCCGATCCCGCGGTCGACTTCGTGATCGGGAGCAGGTACGTGCGCGGTGGAACCACCGACGAGGGCTGGGGACTCTTCCGCTGGCTCAACTCGAAGGTGGCGACGCTCCTGGCGCGTCCGTTCACGTCCGCCAAGGATCCGATGTCGGGCTTCTTCGCCCTGCGGCGCGAGACCTTCGAGCGCTCGGCCAAGCTCGATCCCGTGGGGTACAAGATCGGCCTCGAACTGCTGGTGAAGGGCGGCTGCCGCGGCCTCCGCGAGATCCCGATCCACTTCAACAACCGCCTTTACGGCAAGAGCAAGCTCAGCCTGAAGGAGCAGCTTAACTACGTCCGTCACCTCAGGCGGCTCTTCGAATTCAAGATGGGGGCGTGGGCCTACCCGATCCAGTTCGCCTTCGTGGGAGCCACGGGCATGGCCGTCGACCTCGCGGCGTTCGCGCTGCTCTTGAAGGCGATCCCCTACCAGGTCGCTCGCCTCCTCGCGATCTGGCTCGCCATGAGTTCGAACTTCTTCCTCAATCGGCGGCTCACCTTCTCCTACGCCCGCAAGGAGTCGGCGCTGCGACAGTACCTTTTCTTCTGCGGCGCCTGCGGCGTCGGGGCGGCTGTGAATTGGGGGACGACCGTTCTCCTCATCGCCTCGATGGATTTCTTCCGGACGCGCATGATCCTGGCCGCCGCGGCGGGAGTCGTGGCGGGCGTCGGGTTCAACTATCTGCTCAGCCGCAAGGTGGTCTTCCGGATCCGGTCGCGGCCTCCCGCGGGCGGTTCCGGGAACTGACCCGAGGCCGCCTACGCGAGGGGGCGGGCCGGGGGAAGGATGCCGAGCATCAGCCCGTAGAGCTCGTTGACCCGCGAGACCATCCGCTCCCGCATCTCGTCGATGGCTTGGCGCATCCGGATGTGGCGCGCGTAGGTCTCGACCACGAGACGCAGGAACCCGCGCCGCTCTCTCGAATCGGGGCCCGATTCCAGGATGCGGAGCACGATGGGGCGGAGCCGCTGGAGCAGAGGCGCATCGCTGCCGAATTTCGCTTCGATGCGGGCGAGGAATTCCATGGTCTGATTCGCGACAGTCTGTTCCACGCCCCCCTTCCAAGCACGCCGCGTGCCCCTCGCGCCGCTGCGGGGTTTCGGCCCGCGCACGTCCAGGAATCTGGACGAATCCTAGGCGTAGGCGACGGCGGCGTAGGAGACGACGGAGCGCGTGGCGGGATCGATCCGGCCCTGCCCGTACCTCAGCCGCCGGCCCCCTTCGCTGCCGAGGCGCAGGGTGAGATAGACCGGGGCGAGGCCGCAGACGTTTCGCGCATTGCCGTCCCGCGCGACGGCACGGAAAAACCCGGCGGCGTCATTGGCGTCCATCAGGTCGAGCAACTCCGTGTCGCCCCCCTCCATGGAGCGCTCCGCCTCCCGATCGAGCCCTTCGCGGTCGCCATACCGCGGACCCTGATGCGCGAGGTCCACGCTGGCGACGACCAGCACGCGCCGCTCCTCCGCGGCGATGGCCTCCCGCAGGGCGGCGAGGAATGCCTCGATCTCCCCGTCCTCCGCCGGGTCGGCGCCCCGCGCCACGAGATCGTGGAACGACCCGATGAGGAACGGCGCTAGGGCGGGCGGGTCGTCCGGCCAGAGGTGCGCGAGCCAGAGCGCCTGGAACTCCACGGAGTGCTCGTCGCGATGGACGATCTGCCCTTCGGCGAGGGGGCGGCCGAAGGCAGCTTCCACGCAGTCGAGAAACCCGCCCGCGTGCGGGACCAGGCCGGCGGGAGTCGCAAAATCCTTGCGGCAAGCGATGAAGCGCCGGTCGCTGGCCGCGTGGCAGACTCCGAGGACCACGACGAGGCCGGGACGGCCCGCGGCCCGCATCGCCTGCGCCGCGCTTGCATGCACCTCCGCGCCCAGCCGCAGATCGATGTGGGGCGCCACGAGGCGTCGGAGGGGGGCGGGGGCAGCCGGAGGGGCGAGGGCGAGGATTTGGTCGAGGAAGGCGCGCGCCTCCGCCGGCGCTTCGGGGTAGGCGCTGCCGGCGTGGGCCGGGGCGCGGAGCGGCGCATTGAGAAAGGAGCGTTCGCGCTCCAAGCGGACCGCGCGAAAGCGGCTGTTGTCCAGGAGCAGGCATCGGTCGAGGGCATCCACGAGTTCCCGGAGCTGCTCGAGGGGGAGGCGCGGCGCCCCGTAGGAGGCGAGCGCCTCCTGCACTTCGGGGAGCGTGCGCGTGCCGTCGAACAGGGAGAGGAGGGGAAGGGCGCCGGGGTGGAGCAGCGCCGTCTCCGGGGCATACGCCTCCGGATCGCGCAGCGCGATCCTCCGCTCGCCGTCGACCTCCACCTCCGTGGGATCGAACGCGCGCAGCGCGGGTCGCTCGTCCAAGTCCACCCGCCGATTCTACCCGTGCGCGGTCAGCCGACGGGCGACCGCCACGGGTCACCCGCCCTCGGAGTGACGCGATCGCGCTCCCGCGATCGGACTACCGCCGTCGCGCGAGCTGTTCGAGGATCGCGTCCAGTTTTGCTTCCATGCGGGCGATCCGGTCCTGGGGCGCCGCGGCCCCGCCGCCGGCAAGTTCCCGCAACAACTCCAGGCGCACTTGACGGCGCGCGGCCTGCGCGTGGTCTCCCGCCTGGACGGCGGCCTGGAGCGCCTTCTCCTCGCCGGCGATCCGACCCTCCCACCCCGTGCCAGCACGCTGCTCGGCGAGACGGGCGTGAAATTCGGCCAACTCTTTCTGGATCCGCTCGAGGCGCAGGTGCAACTGCCTGCTGGTGGGCGCGAGACGGTCGACATCGCGCGGGACGACGAGGAGCCGGTGAGGCTGGGGCGTCGCCTGCGGCGCAGGTGCTTCCCCGGCCTCGTCAGTGGCGGGGCGCGTCCCGAGTTCGAGCAAACCTTCCACCTTGCCGGTCCCGCGCCGCAGGACGAAGGTGACCGCATTGCCGGAGCGCCGGGCCCGGACCCCCTGGACGAGTTCCTCGGTGGTACGGATCGTCCGACCGTCGAACTGGACGATCACATCGCCAGCCTTGAACCCTGCCCGTTCCGCAGGGGAACCGGGATGCACCTCGAGCACGACCGCACCTTCGGTCACCTCCGCGGGAAGGTCGTGCAGCGCGCGCGTCTCCTCGTTCACCGGCACAAGGGAGACGCCGAGGAAAGCGGGAGCATCGTCCCCGGCGTCCGCGGGGGCAAGAACGCACACAGCCAGAAGCATCGCGAACATGGCTCGTTTCATGGGATCCCTCCACCCCTGTTTTACGACGGAACCGCTCGGAGCGGCTGTTAGACTCGCCGCGTGGGTATCCGGATCCTGGTGCGGTCGAAGGGCGCGGAGGAGCGCGCCATGGAGTTCGATCGGCTGAAGATCACCATCGGGGCCGATCCGCTCTGCGACCTCACCGTGGACGGGGAACGCGTCGACCGCGAGCAGGCGGTCCTCGTGCGACGCGGGGAGCTCTACGAGATCTTCGACATCGGGGAGCGCGGCGGCGTCCTGGTGAACGGCCAGAAGGTCACCCACAGCCCGGTGACCGAGGGCGACGAGATCTGGGTGGGCACGACGGTGTTCTCCCTCGCCCCCTCCCAGAAGGGCGTGAGCTTCACCCGCCAGGGCGCGGCCACGGTGCGCGCCTCGGTCCCGGTCGCCCCCGCCCCCGCCCCCGACCAGGCGGCTCCCGCCCGGCTCAAGGCGATGCCCGAGGCGCAGCGCCGGCTGGCTCTCTTCAACGAGGTGGGGCGGCTCATCAGCTCCATCGGACGCACCGTAAACATCTTCGAGGCGATCCTCGACACCGTCTTCTCCACGGTCCCCGTCCGGCGAGCCTTTCTCGCTCTGCGCCAGGCGAGTGGGGATCTGGATGTGACGGCGCACCGCAACCGCGAAGCCGACGCGCGCGGGGGGGTCATCGAGGTGAGCCAGACGCTGGTGCGCCGCGTCCTCGACACCGGGCAGGCGGTCCTGACCTCCGACGCCGAAGGCGACCCCGATTTCAGCGCGGCACGCTCCATCCACCGGCTGCGGATCAAGGCGGCCGTCTGCGTGCCGCTCATCGTGGAGGGCAAGGTGATCGGGCTCCTCTACGGCGACAACCGGGAGCAGCCCGGCGCGCTCACGCAGGAGGATCTCGCCTTCCTGAGCGCCCTGGCTACCGTGGCCGCGGTCGCGGTGGAGAAGGGCCGGCTGATGGAGCAGTACGACGCCAAGCTCAAGATCGAGCAGGCGCTGGCCATCGCGCGGACGATCCACCGCAATTTCCTCCCCTCGGCGCCGCCCGTTTCGCCGGGGCTCGATGTCTGGGGGAGATCCGACAGCTGCGACGAGACGGGGGGGGACTACTTCGACTACTTCCAGCTGCCCAACGGGAGGCTCGGGGTCGTCATCGGCGACGTGACCGGCCACGGCATCGGCCCCGCCCTGCTCATGGCCACGGTGCGCGCCGCGCTACGCGCCCTCCTGGACAGCGACGCCCCCCTCGACCAGCTGCTCTTCCGCCTCAACAACCTCATCCGCGGCGACATCCGCGACGGGAGATTCGTCACGCTCTTCTTCGCGGCCTTCGACCCGGTCCAGGGCACCATGGGCCATGTCGGGGCGGGGCACACCCCCCCGATCTGGTACCGCTCGCGGGACGGGAAGACCGTGGACGTGCCGAGCGCCGGCCCTCCCCTCGGGATCGTCCAGGGGATGCGGTTCCCGCGCGGTACCGACCTGCCGGTGGCTCGTGGCGATGTCCTTCTGTTCACCACCGACGGCATCATGGAGGCGTCGAACGAGTCCGGGGAGATGTTCGGGCTGGGCAGGCTTCGCACGCTCCTTGCCGAGCACGCCGGCAGGAGCGCCGCCGAGATCGGGGAGGCGGTCATCTCCGCGGTGACGGCGTTCCTGGGGAAGCGGGCGCTCCACGACGACGCGACGCTGGTCGTGGTGAAGCGCGCCTGAACCCCTACTTGCGCGAGCGGGAGGTCGCCGCCTTGGTGCGGCGCGCCGTCTTGCGCGCGGGGCGCGGGGTCGGCCGGACGGCCGGGGCCGGAGGGGGGCACTCGCACCAGCCGCGGAGTTGGCCGCAGTCCAGGCACATCTCGAACCGATCGTGGTCGCAGACGACGCAACGGAAGACCCCCGCCTCGTCCTGGTAGGAGGTGGCGCCGCACGCCTCGCAACGGAGCTTGGGCCGGCCCGTAAGGCGGCGGTAGTTCAGTTCGTCCATCGGCGACATAGGCGGTCTCGGTTCTCCCTGAGGCGAAACCACCATTTTATCAGGAAGCCACAGTCGCCGCAAACAAGCCTAACTCGTTTACGGGGAACGCGTTAGGGCGAAAGCGCGTCCGGATCGTGCGCTGTCCGCGGCGAGTCCCTGGACCTCGAGGAGCGCCTTCATGGCTTGGTAATGCGAGGAGGGGGTGGTTTCCAGGTTCCAGGCGAGCTTGGCGCTGCAGACCGGGCAGAGGAGGAAGGGCCGGGCGTCCGATTCCGCCAGCGTCATGCAGCCGTTCATGAGGCAACGGTAGAAGGTGCAGTGCCCCATGGAGAGCATATGGCCCGCCTCGTGGGCCGCCAGGGAGAGCGCCCGTCTGCGGAACAGCAGCGGTTGGGCGGGATCGAGGAGCCTGGCGAGGCTGATGACGCCCACGCGGCGGTCGAGGGAGGCCCAGCCGTAGAGGTGGCTCAGGCCGGGGGCGCGCAGGTCTCGATCGGTCACCGCGATCAGGAAGAGGGCGTCGTCGGGGAGTGCTTCGGCGAGACGCGCGATCAGGATCGACACCGCGTACTGCCGGCGGACATGGTCATAGGCGGTCTCCGGGAGGGACGCGGGGGGCAGCAGGGCCGCCTTCCTCCCGAAAAAGGCCGCGAGGGTATCCCGCAGGCGCTCCAGGAGGCGGGGGTCGGGAGGGGGCCGGGTGAGCCAGGGCTGGATGTAGATCGTCTTGCGCTTCGCCGTGGGACGGACAGGTCCGCCCTCGCGGTACTCCTGAAACGTCTGGCCCTCCTCGGGAAAAACGTAGAGCCACTCCTCGGGCTGGGCCGGCCCTAGGCGGACCCAGAGCTTCCCCGGCGCGGCCACATCCGGGGTCTTGCGCGCCCCCAGCGCGACGAGCGCGACCAGCGCGAGCGCTAGCGCATCTCGTCCACGAGGGAACCGATGTTTCGCCCGGCGTAGTCGCACTCGACCAGGGTCTTCTCTTTCAGGACGGTCATCCGCTCCGCGAGGAACTCCTCGTAGGTGGGCTCCACCGCGCGATAGAAGACGCCCATCGGCCAGCCGTCGTCGGAAGCCTCGAACGACTTGGCGATCCCTTCCGCCTTCTTGCGCGCCTTCTCCGTCTCGTCGGAGGGGTCGGCCACGGTGGGATCGTAGCCCTTCTCGTTGATGTCGTAGAGCCGCGTCGCGTTCGCCCGGTCCTTTCCGGCGAACCACTCCTTCGTGTGGATGTCGTTGTAGCTCGGGCAGGTCTGGTAGACGTCCACCATGGCGCTCCCGGGGTGTCGGATCGCCTGCTTGAAGATCTCCTTCATGTGGCGGACGTTGAGGCTGTAGGAGGAGGCGACAAAGGTGAACCCCGCGCTGATGGCGAGGGCGATCGGATTCAGCCCCTCGGTGATGGAGCGGTCGGCCATCGACTTGGTCTTGAGCCCTTTCTTGAGCGTCGGGGAGGACTGCCCCTTGGTGAGGCCGTAGACCGCGTTGTTGAAGACGATGTAGCTGAAGTCGAGGTTGCGGCGGCCCGCCGCGATGAAGTGCGCGGCCCCGATGCCGTAGCCGTCGCCGTCGCCGCCCACCGAGACCACCGTCTGGCGGTGGTTGGCGAGCCGCAGCCCCGCCGCCACCGGGAGGCCGCGCCCGTGCAGCGTATGGAAGCCGTAGGAGCCGACGAAGTGGGGCGTCTTGCTGGAGCAGCCGACCCCCGCAACGATGGTCACCTGATGCGGGGGCAGCTCCAGCTCGAACAGCGCCTGCTGCAGCGCGCTCAAGATCCCGAAGTCGCCGCATCCCGGGCACCAGTCGTTGTGGACCTCGGTCTTGTAGTCCTTGAGCTTGAAGAGGGGGGGGAGCTTAGGCTGAGGCACTGGTAATCTCCACCTTGGTTCCCGGTCCGCCCGCGATCGCGCGCCGGATGCCTTCGGCCGCCTCGTCCTCGCTGAACGGGCGTCCATCGAATTTCACGACGCGCCGCGCCACCTCGATGCAGGCGAACTCCTGCACGAGCCGGCTCAGCTGCGCGCTGTAGTTCTGCTCCACGGCGATGAGCGTCTTCACGCCGCGGAGCAGGACCTTGATGCGCTGTGTGGGGAAGGGCGACATGAGGCGCACCTGGACGAAGTTGATCGACTTCCCTTCGGCGCGCAGTACCTCCATCGCGTCGAGGATGGGTCCCTTGCAGGAGCCCCAGCCGAGGATGGTCACGTCCGCCTGGGCGGGCCCGTGCAGCGCGACAGCGCGCTCGGCGGGGATCTCCTTCTCCGCCAGCGCGAGCTTGCCCATGCGCTTCTTCATCATGAGCGTCCGGTTGTGCGCCTGCTCCTGGATGTGGCCCACCTCGTCGTGCTCGTCGCCCGAGGTCCAGAAGATGCCGCCCTCCTGTCCCGGGTGGGACCGGGGGGAGAGGCCATCCTCCGTGAGGCGGTAGCGGCGGTAGTCGCCGTTGGGTCCCTCGAACCGCATGCCGCGATCCACCTCCATGCCCGCTTCCGGGAACGCCGGCACCGTGATGTAGGAAGAGGCCATGTACTTGTCGAGGAGCACGATGGCCGGGCACTGGTAGCGGTCGGCGTAGTTGAAGGCGAAGAAGGCGTCCTCAAACGCCTCCTGGGGATCGCCGGGCGCCGTCACGATGCGCGGAAACTCGCCGTGGGCCGCGTGCAGGACGAAGCGCAGGTCGCCCTGCTCGTGGCGCGTCGGCAGGCCCGTGGCGGGGCCCCCCCGCTGGTAGAGAAAGATCACCGGGCCGGGCGCCTCGGTCATGGCGGCCCACCCCATCCCCTCGCACATGAGGCTGAACCCGGGACCGGAGGTGGAGGTCGAGGCGCGCACGCCGCCGTGGGCGGCGCCGACCGCCATGAGGAACGAGCTGATCTCGTCCTCGCACTGCACCACCGTGATCGGGTAGTCCTGCTGGTGCTTCTCCAGGTATTCGCTCTCGTCGGTGGCGGGCGTGATCGGGTAGTAGGTGTGGAACCCGCAGCCTGCCTTGAGCTTCCCGATCGCCACGGACTGGACGCCGCGGGCGAGGATGCGGTTCTTGGGCCGCGTGCCCTTCGCGATGCGGTGAGAGAAGTCCGGGCAGGCCTCGGCGCCGACGCGGGCGGCCACCCGGAGCGCGGCGGCGTTGAGATCGGCGAGGTGCGCCTTGCGGCCGACAAACCCCTCGCGCACCACCTCCTCGGCCACCTCGAGCGGGAATCCGGTGATCCCGACCGTGGCGCCGAACCCGATCAGGTTGAACATGATCGTGAGCCGCGCCGCCTCCTCCTTCTTGCCGAAGGGCTCGAGCGCCTCGGTGAGGATCTCCAGAAACGGGATGCCGACGGGCCGCCCCCGCCCCCCGACGAAGTCCTTCTCCTTGAGGAAGGCGTCCTGGCTGTTGAAGAGGTAGATCCCGTCCTCGCCCACCTCGTGCAGGTGGCCGTCATGGGTCTGCGGGATCTTGCCGGGGTTGCCGACCACGGTCTCCTTGTCGAGAGCGACGAGGAGATCGACGCGATCGAGGTGGGAGCGCACTTCCCGGTCGGCGATGCGAAGGCGGTAGTAGCTGTGCTCCCCCTTGATGTTGCTGTGGTACTCGATGTTGCTGAAGACGTGGAGGCCCGCGCGGAGGCACGCCTTCCCGAAGGTCTCCGCGGCGAGATTGATGCCCGTACCCTGGGCGCCGCCGATCATCCATGTGAAATCGCGCATCCGCGTCATCCGTCGCTCCTCACCGTGAAGTGGACTGGAACGGTCCAGTATAGCCCCGGCCCCAAATTGGCTTATAGTGCCGGCCTTGAACCGGTTGCGCGCCTGCCCCCGATGCCGCGCCCTCGTCGACCCCGCTCTGCGCGCCTGCCCCTATTGCGGCGCGGCGCCCGCGCCGGATCCGGCGGCGCCCCGGCGCGACGTGGAGCGCACGCTCACCCTGGCCTTCGTGTTCCTGGGACTGCTCCTGGTGCTCTATCTCGCGACGGTCGCGCGCGATCCCCATCGCGAGCCGGGCTTCGCCGCGTGGTTCGACGGCCCCTCGTCCGCGGCGCTGCTCCGGTTCGGCGGCATCGAGCGGGTCTCTGTCGTCGAGGGGCGCGAACTCTGGCGCCTGCTCGCCGCGGTCTTTCTCCACGGAGGCGCGCTCCACCTTTTCTTCAACGCCTTCGCCCTCGTGATCCTCTTTCCCGCCACCGCCCTCTCCCTCGGATTCGCGCGCACCGCCACCCTCCTCGTGGCCGGCGGCGCCCTCGCCTCGGCCGCGAGCTGCGCCGTGATCGATCCCGGCCGGGTCGGGATCGGCGCGTCCGGCGCGGTCTGCGCCCTGGTCGGGGCGCTCTTCGCGGCGGGGCGCCGCCGCGGGGGCGCCGAGGGGAGGATGATGGCGCAACGCATGCTCGTCTACGCCGCGGTGATCCTCCTTTGGGGCTTCTCCGCCAACCGCCTGGGCGGCGAATCCATCGACAACGCGGCGCACATCGGCGGGCTCGTCGCCGGCGCCGGGCTGGGGTGGCTCGCGGCGGCACCCTCGGCACGCGGCGGCCGCGCGGACCAGATCTGGACCGGCGCGGGGTTTTCCGCCGTGGCCCTCGCCTTGGCGGCCCTCGCCCTCATCGTCGTGCGCCTCATCGCATGAGGAACGCTCCCGATTTCAACTCCCTCCTGGGCCTGCGCCCGGGCCCGGACGCGGAGAGCGTGGAGCTCGTGGCGCGGGCGCCGGACCACGCCATCGGGGGCTCCTGGGTCCACATGGCGGTCCTCACCACTCTCGGCGAGGTGGCGGCGGCGCGCGCGGCCGGGGGCGGCGTCATCCCGGCGGCGCTCCACGCCGTGTTCCTCAAGCCGGCGCCGCTCGGGCTCCTGCGCGCGCGGGGGCGCCTGCTCGCGCGCGGCCGGCGGCTCTGCACCGCCGAAGGGGAGGTCTTTTCCGGCGAGACGCTGGTGGCGAAAGTGACCGTAAGCTTTGCCGTCTCCGCCGTATGACCCCTAGAAGCGTACAATCTCCCGCCGGAGGCATCCCCTCCAGGAAGGACCCGGAACAATGAGACCGATCGCACCCGCCCGGCTCCGGACTTCCGCGCTGCTCCTCGCCCTCTGCGCTGCCGCCTCGGCCGACGTCATGGAAGACCGGCTCGAGGAGAAGATGCAGAAGGAGTTCGTGGGGAACGCCGCGTGGATCACGGACTACGCCGCGGCGCTGGAAGCGGCCAAGGCCGGCAACAAGCTGATCTTCGCCTACTTCACGCGCTCCTACTCGCCATGACCCCCCTGTAACGCGTTGGAGGGCGGTGCCCTCCTCACCCCCGAGTTCCAGGAATTCTCGAAGAACCACGTGATGTTCCTCCACGTGACGACGCAGATCAAAGGCCGCAAGGACGACGACCTCCTCGGCAAGAAGGGGGGCCGCGGCTTCCCCTTCCTCTGCGTGATGGACGATCAGGGCAACGTGCTCGCGCAGCACGAGGGCGACCGGACGGCGGAGGCCTTCGAGGCCACCGTCGGCGAGGCGCAGAAGTTCATCGACCTGAAGAAGCGCGCCGCGTCGGGCGACAAGCCGGCGGGTATCGACTACGCGCTGGCCCGCTGCAGGAAGGGCCAGATCAACTTCGAGGAACTTTCCAAGGAGTTGAAGCCACTGGGCAAGCTGACCGCCGAGCAGCAGAAGGCGTTCGACGGCCTCAAGGCCGACGACCTGGTCCGCCAGACCCTCGATGTCGAGGTGGGCCGCAAGTTCGCCGAAATGCAGTCCAAGGGGATCATCCCCGTGGACGAGGAGCAGGAGCAGCGGTTCTGGGAGCACATCCGCTCCTACGCCGAGACGACGAAGAACGTCAAGGTCTTCGAGACCTGGCTGGCGTTCATGAAGACCAAGTTCGGCAGCCACCCCAACGCCAAACCCTACTTCGAGGCGCAGGAACAAAAACTCGCCGAGATGAAGGCGGCCGCGGGCACGACGAAGTGATCCGTTCCCGGGGAGGGGGGCGGGGAGGTTCCCCGGCCCCCCTCCCGGGATCCCGCCCATCCGGCGGGTAGAATCGCGGGCGGCGACCTTTCCGCATGAGAGCCACCCTTACCGGCCTCGCGCTCACATTCGCCCTCGCCCAAGGGTGCGGGGGCGGGTCGCCCGCGCGGGTCTACCCCGCGGTCGTGGCATCCCTCGAATTCCTCTTGGTCTCCGCCGACGCGCCGGTCGCCCGTTCGGCCCTCCTCCGCAACCCCCTCGGCGTCCCCGCCACCCTCGCCTTGATCGAGCCCGCCACGGGCGCCTTCGCCCCTCGGACCGGCGCCCTGCCGCGCGTCTTCTTGGGCGCGGAGGTGGAGGGGATCGATGTGGTCTTCACGCCGGGCGCGCCGGGCCACTACGTCGAGACGCTCAAACTTCGCTTCGTCGCGGAGTCGGGTGGAACCGCCGTGGAGGTGGAGCTGACCCTGCGCGCCGAGGTGGAGGCGGCCCTCCCGGAGCCGGGGGTGCCGCGCCTCGATTTCGGGGACGTCCTGGTCGGGCGGAGCCGCCTCGTGGAGATGGCGGTGCGCAACGGCGCAGCGCTCTCTTCGTTCACGCTGCAGGGTGCGACCGGCCTGCCCGCCCAATTCGCCATCCCCCCGAGCGCGCTGCCGGCGCAGGTGCCGCCGGGGGCGACGCTGCTCATCCCGGTCACCTACACCGCCACTGCGCTCGGCAGCCACGCCTTCACCCTTCGCCTGAGCCACGACGCACCCGGGGGCGCGATCGATCTGCCGGTCACCGCCAGCACCACTACCTGGCCCGCCGAGCTGATCACCGACTTCGGGCCGGTGGCGCTGGCCGGGGGCGACACGCCCTGGCTCGAGGTGACGCTTCCGCCCCATGCGATCTCGCTCAGCGTCGAGGGAGTCGGCGCCGCCGGCGATATCCTCGGCCTCCGCGCGCTGGAGGGGCCCGGTGGGAAGGTCTACGAGAACGCCGCCTCCACCGGCGACTACCTCTGGACCCCCTCCCCGGAGGCCTACAACGCCACGCTCCCCAACAGCGACCGCGCCAACGTGCAGCTGGTGCCGGGCGGCGGGACCTATCGCTTCCGCCTCACGATCCTCAGCGGCTCGTCGGCGTCGCTGCGCGTGCGCGCCATCGTGCACAATCGTCCCGGGGGCCTGTTCACCGACGGACTGCTGCCGCTCAACGTGTTTCTCGCATCCGGCCTTTCCGTCCACGCCGCCGGCGCGGGCACGAATTCCCAGCTCCAATCGTTGCTGGGCGAGGTGGACCGCATCCTCGCCAAGCGCGGGCTGCGACTCGGCGCGATCTCCTATTTCGACGTCGCCGACCCCGCCTACGACCGGATCGACAGCGAGGCGGAATTCGCCGATCTCCTGCGCCTGAGCGCCGCGGCCCCCGCGACGCGCCTCAACCTCTTCCTCGTCCTGCGCACCCTCGGCGGCGGGGTCGTGGGGGTGAGCGCCTCGGTGGCGGGGCCCGCGCGGAACGGCACCGGCGTCTCGGGGGTGATGGTGGATTACGACGCCGGCTCCATCGCCACCCTCGGCTACGTGGCCGCCCACGAGATCGGCCACTTCCTCGGGCTCTACCACACGGTCGAGCAGGACGGCAGCCACGACATCATCGACGACACGGCGAACTGCCCCGCGAGCGGGACGAATTCCACCTGCGCCACGGTGGGCAACAGCTACCTCATGCACTGGCAGGTGCTGGGGGTGGATCCGGCCGTGACTGCGGGGCAGGGCCGCGTGCTCCAGGCCCATCCCCTGGTGGGCCCGCCTTCCGCCCTCGCCGCCCTTGCGCTCCGCGTCCTGCCCGAACCGCTCGGGCCCATCGACCCGCTCCCGCCCGGCTGGTGCCGCTGCCCGGCGGCTCCGAAGTAGGCGCTAGACTGGGGCGGGTGCGCCCCGACGACCTCGTCTGCTACTGCTACAAGGTGTCGCTCAGGAAGCTGGTCCACTTCGCGCAACGGGAGCGGCCCGACCCGGTCTCGCGCATGAGCGAGTGCCTGGACGCCGGGACCGGGTGCGGCTGGTGCATCCCGTTCCTGAAGAGGATCGCGGCCAAGCCCGATCTTGCGGAGCTCTTGGGTGTGGATCCTGCCGCCTACGAGGCGAGCCGCAAGGGCTACATCGACGGGGCCGCACTGAAGAATCGGTACTGAGCGGCCGCGGGGCTTGCGCAGTCGCCACCCTCCCCTACGATGATCGGGTCACGGTCCCCGTCCGGTTCGCCGCCGGCAAGCCCGGCGGCAAGGAGTCGAAAATGCACCTTCGTACCCCGGTTCTGGTTGCGGCCCTGTTCGCCGCAGCCGGTCTGGCCGCCCCTGCGGCCCGGGCCGGCGAGATCGAGAAGCTCCCGGCCGACACGCAGATCCTTTTGCGCATCGACGCCGCGGCCCTGCTCAAGACCGACCTCTTCAAGAAGTTCCTCGCCATGGCGGGGGGCAACAATCCGGTCTCCTCGCCGGAGTTCAAGAAGTTCGCCGAGGCCACGGGCTTCAACCTCGACACCGATCTCACGAGCGTCACGATCGGCGTCGGCGGGAACTTCATGGTGGGCAAGCCGAGCTACTGGGCGGTCGTGACCGGCAAGTTCGACGCCGCAAAGATCAAGGCGTTCGCGACGGAGAGCGGCAAGGCGAAGGTGGAGGATCGCGGCGGCCTCACGGTCATCTCGAATTCTGCCGAGGACGCGGACCCGGACGAGCCCAGCGTCGTCCTCCTCGACGGCACGACGCTCCTCCTCGGCGACCCGGGCCACCTGGACGCCATCATCGCCAGCGCCACCGGCACCGCCTCCAACGTCTCCAGCTCGCCGATCCTCGGGCCGGTTGTCGCCATGGGTACCCCCGGCCACTTCTACATGGCCATGGTGGTTCCGGCCTCCGCGAAGGAGATGATGAAGGCCAACCCGATGGGCGCCTCGTTCGCTTCGGTGAACGTGACGACCGTCGCATTCGATCTCAAGGCCGGGCTCAGCATGGTGATGGACGCCCACACCGACAAGCCCGAGAACGGCAAGATGGTGACGGACGCCCTCACCGGGTTCGTCGCCATGGGGCGGATGATGGCGGGCGGCCAGGACCCGGATGCGGCCAAGCTGCTCGAAAACGTCAAGGTGGAGCAGCAGGGCACGATCGCGCGGCTCAGCTTCGCGCTCACCCAGGAGCAGCTCGACCAGGTCATCGCCAAGGTGCAGGGCATGCTCGGGGGCATGATCCCCGGCGGCTTCGACGGTGGTGACGGCGACGACGGCTGCGGAGAAGACGGAGAAGACGGAGAAGACGGAGAAGACGGGGAAGACGGGGAAGACGGGGAAGACGGGGCGGGCGGCGGCGGCCGCTGACTCCCTACGACTCGTGCGATCCGGCCCCCGGGGGACGCCCCGGGGGCCGTTTTTCTAGCGGGAGGGGGCGCCGCGCCGGGAGCCGGCCCGAAGCCGGGTCACCGCGGCGGCCACGAGGGCGGCAGCGCGCTCCACCTCTCCGGGGGTTGTGAACCGGCCGATCCCGAACCGCACCGGGCAGCGCGCCAGCTCTTGCGCGAGGCCGATCGCCTTGAGCGTGGCCGACGGCTCCAGGGAGCCCGAGCTGCAGGCGGCGCCGGACGAGAGCGCCAATTCAGGGAGCGACAGCATGAGCGCCTCGCTCTCCACTCCCGGGATCGAGACGTTGAGGGTGCCGGGGAGGCACTCCGACGGATGGCCGTTGCGATGGAGGTCGGGGATGGCGTCGCGGAGCCGCGCGAAGAGCGCGTCGCGAAGCGCGGCGCAGCGGGGAGCCTCCGCCTCCCGTTCCGATGCGGCAAGCGCGCACGCCTTCCCGAGCCCGACGATGCCCGGCACGCCGAGGGTTCCCGAACGCATGCCGCGCTCGTGGCCGCCTCCATGGAGCTGGAGGGCGAGGCGCACCTCCGGGTCTCGTCGCCGCACGTAGAGCGCGCCGGACCCTTTCGGGCCGTACATCTTATGGGCGGTGAGGGAGGCGAGGTGGACGCCATCCGCGCGCACATCGAAGGGGACCTTGCCGAGCGCCTGGGTGGCGTCGGTGTGGAGGAGCACCCCGCGCCGCGCGCAGAGCGCCCCGATCTCCCGCACCGGATGAACCGTCCCGATCTCGTTGTTGGCGGCCATGAAGCTGACGAGGAAGGTATCGGGCCGCAGCGCCCGCTCCACCGCCTCTGGGGTGACGCGCCCGAAGCCGTCCACGGCGACGAGGGTCACGGAGAACCCGCGGCGCTCGAGGTAGGCAAGGGTGTCGAGCACCGACGGGTGCTCGGTGGGGCTGGAGACGATGTGGCCCCCGCCCTCCTCCCTCGCTTCCGCCAGCCCCTTGAGCGCCAAGTTGTTCGACTCGGTCGCTCCCGAGGTGAAGACGATTTCGCGCGGCTCGGCTCCGAGCAGCGCGGCCACCTGCTTGCGCGCCTCCTCCACCGCCTCATCCGCCTCCCACCCGTAGCGGTGGCTCCGGCTCGACGGGTTGCCGAACCGCTCGCCCAGGAAGGGGAGCATCGCCTCGCGCACCCGAGGGTCGACCGGGGTGGTGGCGTTGTTGTCCAGGTAGATGGGGGGGCCACGTTCCGCCACGCCGGTTCGATGGTATCATTCAGCGAAACCCGCCATGCCGAGCATCGTCATCAGCCCGCGCGCTGCCGAAAAGGCGAAAGAGCTCCTGGCCCGAGAGGGCAAGGCGCTGGCGCAGCCCGGCCTGCGGGTGAAGGTCGTCGGGGGCGGATGCTCCGGGCTCTCCTACCAACTCGCCTTCGACGAGCCGAAGGAGGGCGACGAGGTCTTCGAGCACGACGGCGTGAAGGTCTACGTGGACAAGAAGTCCCTGCTCTTCCTGAACGGCACGACGCTCGAATACAACGACGGCCTCACCGGCGCGGGATTCAAGTTCGTGAACCCCAACGTGAAGGGCTCCTGCGGCTGCGGCGAGAGCTTCCACGTCTAGCGGGAAGCGGGGGAGGGGGGCGGGGGCGCCCGTCGCGGTCGATTGGCAGGTGGAGCGCGCTCGCCCCAAATCTACGCCAGCAGCCCTTTGACCTGGTCGACGAGGCCCTGCGCGTTCCGTTCGCCTTCGATCTTTTTCTGCAGCTCGAAGAGCCCTTTCAGGACCGCCTCGGGGCGGGGGGGGCACCCGGAGATGTAGACATCCACCGGGATGATCTCGTCGATGCCCTGGACGACGGGGTAGGAGCGGAACATGCCCCCGGAGGAGGCGCAGGCGCCCATGGAGACGACCCATCTGGGCTCGGCCATCTGCTCGTAGACCCGCGTCACGACCTCGGACATCTTGTAGGTGAGGGTGCCGGCCACCACCATGACGTCGGCCTGGCGGGGGCTGAAACGCGCCACCTCCGCCCCGAACCGTGCCATGTCGAAGCGGGAGCAGGCCGTCGCCATGAACTCGATGGCGCAGCAGCTCAGGCCCATGGGAAGCGGCCAGAGCGAGTTCTTGCGGCACCAGTTCATGAGGGCGTCGAGGCGCGAGATGAAGAACCCGCCCTCCTGCTGCTGGTCGCCCACAGAGAGATCGAGGGTCTGCGTGGTGCTCATTCCGGATCCATTCTACCCCGCGACGAGGCTCCTCCAAGCGGGCCCAAGTCCCGCCCTGCAAGCCGTTTGCGAATATGGAAAGGGCAGGGGGGGGGTGGCATAATCCGCGGCTCCACGCCGACCACGCCAAACGCATGTCCCTGCACGCCTCGACGCTCTTCGAAGGCTTCGGAAACGTCTTCGTCTTCGCCGTTTTCGGGGCGGTGTTCGTTTTCCTGAACCTCTACGTCATCGGGAAGGTGCTCCTGAGACGGCCCCACAAGCCGGATTTCGGGACGAAAGCGGAAACTTACGAGTGCGGCGAGCCCGCCATCGGCGACGCCTGGATTCGCTTCGACATCCGCTTCTATACCCTCAGCCTCATCTTCCTCATCTTCGACATCGAGGTGGCGCTCCTCTTCCCCTGGGCGGTGGTCTACGACGACTTCATCGCGGCGGGGCTGGGGGGGGTGGTCTTCCTGGAGGTGCTCCTCTTCCTGGTGGTCCTGGGTGTGGGGCTCGCCTATGTCTGGTTGCGCAAGGACCTGGACTGGACGAGCGTCGTCCCCGGCACCCGCACGGTGCCTGAGGCTGCGCTCGCCCGCGGGGTCGTCGAGCAGCCGCCTCTCGAGGCGGCGGCGGTCGGCGTCAAGGGGGAGGCGTGAGCGAACCGGCCCAGACCCGTCCCGGGCGTCCGGCCCACATGCCGCCCCCGGAGCGATTCGACCCCGAAGTCGAACAGACCATCCTCCTCACCAAGGCGGAGTGGCTCATCGACTGGGGCCGCAAGTCGGCGCTCTGGCCGCTCGGGTTCGGGCTGGCCTGCTGCGCCATCGAGATGATCTCGACGGCGATGACCCGCTTCGACATCTCCCGCTTCGGGGCCGAGGTCTTTCGCGCCACGCCCCGCCAGGCGGACGTGATGATCGTGGCGGGGACGGTGACGCACAAGATGGCCCCGCGCGTGCGCCGGCTCTACGACCAGATGTCGGAGCCCAAGTGGGTCATCGCCATGGGCGCCTGCACTGTGGGGGGCGGCCCCTACTTCAAGTACGGCTACCACGTCGTGAAGGGCGTGGACAAGGTGGTGCCGGTCGACCTCTACCTGCCGGGCTGCCCGCCGCGGCCGGAGGCGCTCCTCGAAGCCGTCATGAGGCTCCAGGAGCTGGTCATGGCGCGCAGCAAGCGGCTCAACGGCCAGGATCCGGGGTACACGCCGCCCGAGCCGGGGTCGCGCCAGGCGGTGCTGGACGGACGCTCCCCCGCCGAGCCCTCCAAGACCGACCAGGCCAAGACCTTCGACGATCCCAAGCGCGCTGCCGAGGAGAAGGAGAAGCGCGAGAAGGCCGAGGCCGCCGCGAAGAAGGCGGCCGACGCCGCTGCGGCGAAAAAGGCCGCGGCAGCAGCCGCGCCCGCCGCCGCTGCTCCCGCCGCCCCCGCCCCCTCCGCGACGCCTCCTGCGCCCCCCGCCCCCCCTGCTGCGCCTCCTGCGCCGCCCGCCGCGCCCCCGAAGGAGGGGGAGTCGGCGTGACCGCGAACGAGGCGATCGCCGCACGGGTGCCCGGCGCCGTCCTGGAGGCGGTCGAGACCGGCGCGCATCCGTTCGTGCGCGTGAAGCCGGAGTGCATCGTCGAGGCGGCGCGCGCCTTGCGCGAGGCGTGCGGTGCGCAGATGCTCCATCTGGTGAGCGGCGTCGACTACGCCGACCGGATGGAGGTCGTCTACCACTTCGCCAAGATGGACCCGCCGGCCGCGATGTTCTGCCTCAAGGTGACGCTGCCGCGCGACAAGCCGGAGGTGCCGACGCTCGCGGGAGATTGGAGGAGCGCGGACTGGATGGAGCGCGAGACCTGGGATCTCGTCGGCATCCGCTTCCTCGGCCATCCCCACCTCTATCGCATCCTCCTGCCGGAGGACTGGGAGGGGCACCCGCTCCGCAAGGACTACGTGTTCCCCACCGAGTACCACGGGATCGACTGCACCAAATGACGACCACGATCCAGGGGGTGAAGTTCAACGAGGGCGAGCTGGCGGCGCCGGCGCTGCCTCGTGACATCCAGACCGAGGAGATGGTTTTCAACATGGGGCCGCAGCACCCCTCCACCCACGGAGTGCTGCGCGTGGTGGTGAAGACCGACGGCGAGGTGGTGCTCGACTGCCAGCCGCTCATCGGCAACCTGCACCGCTGCGCCGAGAAGATCCTCGAAAACCTCACCTACGTGCAGGGGCTCCCCTACGTCGACCGCATGGACTACCTGGGCGCGCTCAACAACGAGTTGGGGCTCGCGCTCGCGGTCGAGAAGGCGGCGGCGATGGAGGTGCCCAGGCGGGCGCAGTACCTCCGCGTGGTGATGTGCGAGATCAACCGCGTCATCAGCCACCTCTTCGCGGCGGGGCAGTTCGGCCTCGACATGGGCGCGTTCACCCCGTTCCTCTACATGTTCCGTGAGCGGGAGGAGGGGATCCTGCTCCTGAACGAGGTGACCGGGGGCCGCCTCCTCTACCACTACATCCGGTACGGCGGCGTGACCCGCGATGTCTCCGACGAGTGGCGCAGGAAGGTGCTCGCCTGGTGCGACGTGGTCGCGTCCCACATGGACGAGTACAACAACCTCCTCACCTACAACCACATCTTCGTCAATCGGAGCGCCGGCGTGGCGGTCCTGGACAAGGAGACCTGCCTCGCCTACGGCTGCACCGGGCCGATCCTGCGCGCCGCCGGCGTCCGGCGCGACACGCGCAAGGACCTGCCCTACTCCTCCTACGAGGATTTCGAGTTCGACGTGCCGGTGGGGCCCTTCGAGCGCGGGATTCTCGGCTGCGCCTGGACACGCCACCGGCAGCGGCTGTATGAGATCGAGCAGAGCCTCTCGATCATCCGCCAGGCGCTGCAGAACCTGCCCGCCGGCGATTTCACCAACACCAAGATCTCGCGCGGTTGGAAGGCGCCCCCGGGGGAGGCGTACGCCGTGACCGAGGCGCCCCGGGGCGAGCTGGGCTTCTACTTCATCAGCGACGGCGGCAAGAACCCCTATCGCGTCAAGACGCGCGGGCCCTCGTTCTGCAACATCTCGGTGATCACCGCGGTGTCGCGCGGCCTCCTCATCGGCGACTTCATCGCGCTCATCGGCTCGGTGGACATCACGCTCGGGGAGGTGGACCGGTGATCGGGGAGACGCTGCCGCTGAGCCGCCACCTCGGGAACTGGGTCGCGGGCCTCGTCGGGCTGCCCGCCGGGTGGCCGTTCCAGGCGCTCGGCATGCTGCTCGTCGCGAGCCTGGTCCTGCTGGTGGTCGTGACGCCGGTGGGGCTGGGCGGGGTCTACCTGGAGCGCAAGCTCGCCGGGCGGATGCAGAACCGCCGCGGGCCGAACCGCGTCGGCCCCTACGGATTGCTCCAGTCGCTGGCGGACGGCGTGAAGCTCCTCGCCAAGGAGGACATCGTCCACCGCGGCGCGGATGCCGCGCTGTTCCGGTTCGCCCCCTACGTCGTCTTCCTCGCCGCGTTCGCCGGCTTCGTCGTGCTGCCCTACGCCCCGGGCATCGTCGCGGCCGACCTCGATGTGGGCATCTTCTTCTTCCTGAGCCTCATCGCCCTCGAGACCATCGGCATCGTGATGGCGGGCTGGTCCTCCAACAACAAGTGGAGCCTCCTGGGTTCGATGCGCGAGGTGGCGCAGGTGGTGAGCTACGAGCTCCCCCTCGGCATCGCCGCGATGTGCCCGGTCCTCGCGGCGGGGACGATGTCGCTCGTCGGGATCACGGAATTCCAGGCGGGGCACGTCTTCCATTGGATGATCCTGAAGAACGGCATCTACGCCGTGGCGATGGTGCCCGCCTTCCTCATCTTCTACACCGCCGGCCTCGCGGCGGCGAAGCGCGCCCCCTTCGACCTCCCCGAGGCGGAGTCGGAACTCACCGCCGGGTTCCACACGGAATACTCGGGCATGCGATTCGGGATGTTCTTCCTCCCCGAGTACGCCCTGATGCTTTCCATCAGTGCGGTGACCACCGCGCTCTTCCTGGGGGGCTACCACGATCCCCTCGGGCTCTCCGGCCCGGGCGGGGCATTCGAGGGCAGCTTCTTGTGGTGCTTCTTCTGGTTCTTCCTCAAGACGACGGTGCTCTTCCTGTCGCAGATCGCGCTCCGTTGGACGCTGCCGCGCCTGCGCGTCGACCAGGTCATGTACCTCTGCTGGAAGGTGCTCCTGCCCGCCAGCATGGTCTGCCTGGTGCTGACCGCGGCGCTGAGGTTGCTCGGATGATGAAGCCCCTCGCGACCTGGGCCGCCAACGTCTGGAGCGGCCTCAAGACGACGCTCCTCGGGCTGAAGATCACGCTGCCCTACATCTTCCGCAAGCCCTACACGCTGCAGTATCCCGAGGAGGTGCCCGAGCTCCCCGCGACGGAGCGCGGGCTGCACAACTTCGAGATCGACAAGTGCATCGCCTGCGACCAGTGCGCCAAGATCTGCCCGGTCGATTGCATCCTCATCGAGGCGGAGGCGAAGGGGAAGCACGCGCGCATCCTCAAGTTCGAGATCGACTACACCAAGTGCCTCTTCTGCGCGCTCTGCTGCGAGCCCTGCCCGACGGAGTGCATCCACATGGGTCCCACCTTCGACCTGGTGGGCTACACCCGCGACGAGGTGATCATCGACTACGCCGACCGCGAGAACCCGCGCACCTGGAGCGGCAACGAGACGATCCCCTATCCGCTGGCGAGCTACATCCGGAAGTGATGCGATGAGCGCGGAGCCCCTCCTCTTCTGGCTCTTCGCCGCCTGCGCGGTGGCGGGCGGGCTCATGGCCGTCCTGCTCCCGCGCATCGTGCACGCGGTCTTCAGCCTGCTCCTCTGCTTCGTCGGCGTGGCCAGCGTCTACGCCGTCGCCGGGGCGGATTTCCTCGCGATCGTGCAGCTGGTCGTCTACGTGGGCGGCGTGCTGGTTCTCATGGCCTTCGGCATCCTGCTCACCGGCCGCACCGCCGAGGCGCTGGGCGTCAAGGAGGCGCGCAACCGGAAGGTGGGGGTGGTCCTGGCCGTGGCGGTCTTCGCCGGCCTCTGGGCGGCCATCACCAAGAGCCAGGGGTTCAAGGTGGGAGGCATCGCTGCCGGCGAGCCGACCTCGGAAGGTCTGGGCAAGCTGCTCCTGACCGACTACATCGTGCCCTTCGAGTTCGCCTCGCTGCTCCTGCTCGTGGCGCTCGTGGGCGCGGCCTATCTCGTACGGAGGCCGGGCCGGTGACCATCGGGCTCTACCACTACCTCGGGCTGGGCGCCGCGCTCTTCGCGATCGGGATCGCGGGGGTGGTGACGCGCCGCAACGCCATCGGGCTCCTCATCGGCGTGGAGCTGATGCTCAACGCCGCCAACATCAACCTGGTCGGCTTCAGCCGCTACGGCGGCGGGCTCGACGCGCAGGTCTTCGCCCTCTTCGTCATCGTGCTCGCGGCGGCGGAGGCCGCGGTGGCCCTCGCCATCGTCCTCCAGCTCTTCGACAAGCGCAGCGACGTGGACGTCGACCGCGCGAACACGCTGAAAGGGTAGCGGTGCACGAGCTCCCGGCCTACGTCCCCTGGATCGTGCTGGCGCCCGCGTTGGCGGGGCTGCTCCAGAACTTCCTCGCGCCGAGGCTGGCGCGCGGGGGCGACTGGCTGGTGATCGCCGGCATGGGGGCCGCCCTCCTGCTCTCCGTCGTGACCATGCTCTCCTGGGCGGCGCTCCCCGCGGGGGGTTACTTCGCCGCGAGCTGGTCCTGGATCGACCTCGGCGGCGGCGCCGCCTTCCCGATCCGCTTCGTCGTCGACGGCCTCACCGCGGCGATGCTCTGCGTGGTCACCCTGGTCTCCTTCCTCGTCTACCTCTTCTCCACCGGGTACATGAAGGGCGATCCGCGCTACCACCGTTTCTTCTTCTGGCTCGCCTTCTTCGCCGTCTCGATGCTCCTCCTGGTGCTGGCCGACGACCTGCTCATCCTGTTCATCGGGTGGGAACTGGTCGGCCTCTGCTCCTACAAGCTCATCGGGTTCTGGAGCCAGGACCTGGCCAATGCCGAAGCCGCCAAGAAGGCCTTCATCACCACGCGCATCGGCGACGTGGGGATGCTGATCGGCATCCTGCTCCTCTACAACGGCTGCGGGACGCTCTCGCTCCAGGGCATTTTCCAGGCGGTCGCCGAGGGGAAGATGGGCGACACCGCGTTGACCTGGGCCGGGATCGGGCTCTTCTTCGGCGCGGCGGGCAAGTCCGCGCAGTTCCCGCTCCATGTCTGGCTGCCCGACGCCATGGCGGGCCCCACTCCGGTGAGCGCGCTCATCCACGCCGCCACGATGGTGGCCGCGGGCGTCTACCTCTCCGCGCGGATGTTCCCGATCTTCACGCCCACGGCGCTCGGATTCATCGCCTGGACCGGCGGGATCACGGCGCTTCTCGCGGCGGTCATCGCCGTCACCCAGACCGACATCAAGAAGGTTTTGGCCTACTCCACGGTCAGCCAGCTCGGTTACATGATCCTGGGGGTGGGGGTCGGGGCGCCTTGGGCGGCGATGTTTCATCTCTGCACCCACGCGATGTTCAAGGCGTGCCTCTTCCTCGGCTCCGGTTCGGTCATCCACGCGATGCACCACGCCCAGGAGCTGAAGGACATGGGCGGGCTGCGCCGCAAGATGCCGGTCACCTTCTGGACCTTCGTCGTCTCGACCCTGGCATTGGCGGGCATCCCCCTCACCAGCGGATTCATGAGCAAGGACGCCATCCTGGCCCAGGCGCTCCACGTCACGCCGTTCCTCTTTTGGATCGGGCTCGCCTCCGCGTTCCTCACCGCCTTCTACATGACGCGCATGGTCTGGCTCTGCTTTTTGGGCAAGCCGCGCAACGAGGAGAAGGTTTCCCATGCCCACGAGTCGCCCTGGGTGATGACCTTGCCCCTGGTGATCCTCGCGCTGCTCTCGATCGGCCCGCTCTACGTCGGGTTCAGCGAGAAGTTCTTCCGCACGCCCGCCTACCACGCCTCCTTCCCGCACAGCGATCAGGTGCGCCACGCCTACGTCGCGGCGGGGGAGACGGTGCCCGCGGAACACCACACCTGGCTCTTCGTCCTGGGGGCCGTGGGGGTCGCCGTCGGCGGGATTGGCGCCGGCATCGCGGTCTTCCGGTCGGGCCGGCGCGACCAGGACACCGTGCTCCTCCCCGCCCCCCTCCACGAACTGGCCAAGGGGAAGTACTACCTCGACGAGTTCTACCTGGAGGGTTTCATCGGCGCCTGGAACCGAGTCTCCGACGCGAGCGCCTCCCTCGATGCGCGCTTCGTGGACGGCTGTGTGAACGGCGTCGGCGCCGTTTCCCTCGCGGTGGGGGAAATCAGCGGCGATGCCGACCAGCTGGTGGTGGACGGCGCCGTCAACCTCACCGCCGACGTCACATCGGGGCTGGGCGCGGTCGCGTCCTCGGCCCAGTCGGGCAGAGTGCGCCATTACCTCACCGCCGCGATCGGCGCCACCGCCGCGGCCCTGCTGCTCCTCCTCTTCCTCTAAGGCAAGGCGAAACGATGAATGCGCTGACCCTCGCCATCTTCCTGCCGGTGCTCGGGCTGATCGGGATCCTCTTCACGAAGAAGGAGAATCCGGGACAGGCGCGGGCCGTCGGGTTCTTCACGATGCTCGTCACGTTCGTGTTCTGCACGATCATCGCGGCGCAGTGCTTCGGCAAGCCGCCCGCGGGGGGCGACTACCACTACGCGACCAAGGCGCTCTGGATCGATCTGGGCGGGTCGTTCCAGGTGCACTACGCCATCGGCGTGGACGGGCTGTCGGGGATGCTGATCTTCCTGACGGGCCTCCTGGGCGTCTGCGCCGCGCTCGCCTCCTGGAAGATCCAGGAGGGGGTGAAGGGCTACTGGGCGATGTTCCTGCTCCTCCACACCGGCGTGATCGGCACCTTCGCGGCCCTCGACCTCTTCCTCTTCTACGTCTTTTGGGAAATCATGTTGCTCCCGATGTATTTCCTCATCGGGGTCTGGGGCGGTCCGCGGCGCGTCTACAGCGCCATCAAGTTCTTCCTCTACACGCTCTTCGGGTCGATCTTCCTCCTGGCGGGCATCCTGGTCGTCTACTTCGCGCTCACCTCGAAGGGTTCAGGATTTGCGGGCAACCCGTTCAGCATCCCGGAGATCACCGCGTTCGCGAAGAGCGCCGCGGCGCAGGGCAACATCCTCCATGTCTTCGGCGCCAACGCCCACACCATCGCCACCCTGGTGTTTTGGGGGATGTTCGTCGCCTTCGCGATCAAGGTGCCGGTCTTCCCGTTCCATACCTGGCTGCCGGACGCGCACGTCGAGGCGCCCACGCCCATTTCGGTCATCCTGGCGGGCATCCTGCTCAAGCTCGGCGGCTACGGGATGTTGCGCATCAATTTCCCGTTCTTCGGGGAGATCCTGCAGGAGCAGGCGTTCTGGATCGGGCTCTTGGGCCTCATCAACATCGTCTACGGCGCGTTCGTGGCCATGGCCCAGACCGACTTCAAGCGGCTCGTCGCCTACTCCTCGGTCTCCCACATGGGCTTTTGCCTCCTGGGATTCGCGGCGATGACGCGGGAGGGGCTCAACGGCGCCATCCTGCAGCTCTTCAACCACGGCACGATCAGCGGCCTCCTCTTCTTGATGGTGGGCGTGGTCTACGACCGGGCCCACCATCGCGACCTGGGGCGGTTCGGCGGCTTGATGTGGAAGATGCCGGTCTACGCGGCGGTCTCCGGCATCGCGATTTTCGCGTCGTTGGGCTTGCCTGGCCTGAGCGGCTTCATCGGCGAGTTCCTGGTGTTCGTCGGCTCGTTCAACTCCACCTTCTACGGCGGGGCGAAGCTGATCACCGTGCTCGCCACCGTCGGGCTCGTGGTGACGGCCGCCTACTACCTGCGCGCGCTCCAGAAGGTGTTCCTGGGCCAGACCAACCCCGCGTGCGCCGCCTTCCCCGATGCGGGCAAGCGGGAACTCTGGTCCATGATGCCGCTCCTGGTGCCGACCATCCTCTTCGGGATCTGGCCCGCGCCGCTCATCGACTTGATCAGCGGGTTCGTGGCCACGATGGTGAATTGACGGCATGGCGATGCTCGCGGCCCTGACCATCCCCGACCTCTCCGGTCTCTACGGCAACTTCCTCGGCGAAGTGCTGCTCGCGCTTGCGATCCCGGCGCTGCTCCTGGCGGACCTCTTCACCGCGCGGGAACGGCGCCCGATCGTCGCGGGAGCCCTCGCCCTGGCCGCCCTGGCCGGCGCCTTCTTCTTCGTGCTGGTGCAGCCCGCGGTGGAGGGCGCGGTGGTGGGCAAGCTTCTGCGCGCCGACGGCCTCGCCAAGGCGTTCCGCGTCGTCGCGGTCCTCACCGGCATGGTGGGTGCGGTGGCGGCGCTGCGCGGAGGGGACGCCGCGACCAACCGCACGGAGTTTTTCGTGCTGCTGCTCACGGCGGTGCTGGGCGCCTGCGTCACCGCGGCGGCCAACGACATGGTGCTCCTCTACCTCGCCATCGAAACGCTCTCCATCGCGGGGTACCTGCTCGCCGGCTTCAAGCGCAACGACCTGCAGGCGTCGGAAGCTGCGCTCAAGTACGTGATCTTCGGCGCGATCGCGTCGGGCATGATGCTCTACGGGCTCAGCCTGCTCTACGGGTTCGCGGGCACGACCTTGCTGAGCGGCGACGCCTCCCTGATCTCCGCCGTCTCGAGCGCGTCCGCCTCGCCCGCCTTCGTGGTGGCGGTGGTGCTGGTCTTCGCCGGGCTGGCCTACAAGATCGCCGCGGCCCCCTTCCAGTTCTGGTGCCCCGACGTCTACCAGGGGGCGCCCACCTCCGTCGCCGGTTTCCTGGCGGTGGCGGGGAAGGGGGCGGGGTTCGCGGCGCTCCTGCGGTTCGTGAGCGCGGCCACGGCGGGGGGGAATCCGCTCACCCCGGCGTTGGCGGCGAGCAACGACACGGTCCGGTTCGTGCTGGTCATCATGGCGATCGCGACCATGACCATCGGGAACGTCGCCGCGCTGCGGCAGAGCAACGCCAAGCGGATCCTCGCCTATAGCGCGATCGCGCATGCGGGCTACCTCCTCATGGGAGTGAGCGTCCTGTCGAGCGTCGGCGCCGCCGCCATCGTCTTCTACATGGCGGTCTACCTCTTCATGACGCTGGGCGCCTTCTTCTTGGTCGCTCTGGTGGAGCGGGAGACAGGATCCTGCGAGCTCGACGCCTTCGAGGGCCTGGGATTCCGCTCGCCGCTCTTCGCCCTTTGCGTGGCCGTGATCATGATCGGCCTCACCGGACTGCCGCCGACCGGCGGGTTCGTGGGCAAGTTCTTCCTCTTCAAGGAGGTCTTCGCCTACGGCGGCGCCCACGACTCCAGCCTCTTCCTCTGGTTCGGCGTGATCGGCCTGCTCAACGGCGTCGTCTCCCTGGCCTATTACGCCCGGTTCCTGAAGGCGATGTATCTGGCCGAGCCGGACCGCAACACCGGCGGCGCGCTGGCCCTCAGCCAGTCCGACAGAGGGCTCGCGGTCGCGTTGACCGTGCCGATCCTCCTGTTCGGCATCTTCTTCGAGTCGCTCTACGACAAGGCGCTGGCGCTGGCGGGGAGGGTCTTTTGATGAGCGCCGAGACCCGCGCCGCCTTCCTCAATCGGGTGCTGCACGGCACGGTCAACTCCGTCGTCCAGTACATCGAGATCTCCACGCCCTATGTGCCCCCCGACTGCAAGGACCACCTCGCCACCGTCCGCAGGATCCGCGAGGAGCAGGCGCTCCACGCCCACGAACTGACGGAGTTGATCCAGGGCATGGAGACCGTGCCGAAGGTCGGCGCGTTCCCCTACTGGAACATCGATCTCAACTACCTCGATCTGCGGTTCATGGCGGGCTTTGCCGCGAGCCACGAGGCGGAGGCCATCGCGGAATTGGAGCGCGGGCTCGATCTGCTCCGCCAGGACGGCCTCGCCTACAGCACCCTGCGCCGGATGCTCGACGCCAAGCGCGGGCACCTGGCCATTCTGCAAGAGATCGCGAAAAAGCCCGAGAAGCCCAAGCCCGCCCCCGCTCCGGCCGCCAAACCGGCGGCGACGCCCGCCGCGAAACCGGCGGCCGAGCCCGCGGCCAAGCCCGCGGCCAAGCCCGCGGAGGGAGCAGCGCCCTCGGCGAAGCCCGCACCCGCCGCCAAACCCGCCCCCCCGCCGTCCCCCCCCGGGGACGCGTAGCGCCGGTGCGCCCGGTGCTAGACTTCTCCGCCGCATGACGCGAGGTGCAGGGGGCGGGGAGACGCGCTACCGGCTCAGACGCCGGAGCCTTCGCATCCGCGCCGCGGCCGGTGTCCATCCCGTGGACGACGCGCTCTTCGAACCGGTCCACCGTATCCCGGTGCGCAAGGGGGAGCGGGTCTTGGACCTCGGCTGCGGCACCGGGCTCTACGGCCTCGCCGCGGCATGCCTGGGTGCCGGGGAGGTGGTGCTCACCGACATCGATCCGCGCGCGGTCGCCTGCGCCCGGGCCAACGCTCGCCGCAACGGGATCGGCAACGCGCGCTTCGCCAGCGGCGACTTCCTCGAGCCGGTGGCGGGGGAGCGGTTCGACGTGATCTGCGCGCAGCTCCCCCAGACCCCGGCCCCCTCCTGCTTCAGCCTGGCGAAGTGGGGCGGGCCCTCGGGCACCGACCACTTGGACCGGCTCCTGCGCGAGGCGCCCGCGCACCTCAACCCCGGCGGGCGCCTCTACCTCCTTCTTATCGACCTCGCCGACACCGAGCGGTTCCTGCGTCGCGCGCGGCGCCGGTTCACCCTGCGCACGGTCCACTCCTCGCGCCGGTCCTTTTCGCCCGACGAGTATGAGGCCTACCTCCCCGGCCTCTTCGCCTACCTGGAGAGCCTGCGCCGCCGCGGCCGGGCGCGGTTCGCGCGCGGGGGGTTTCGCCGGCGATTCGTCGTGGCGACCCTGCGGGACTAGGGATTGCGGGCGAGCCAGCGCTCGGCGGCCCGGGCGTACTCGAAGGCGGTGGGGCAGTCGAGCGCGAGTTCGCGGAAGAGCCCGCGCGCCTTGTCCACCTCGTTTTTCCGGACCGCGGCCCAGGCGTTGCGCGAAAGCTTCGACGCCTCGGAGACCTCCCGCTTGCGCCGGATCTCGAGCGCTCGCAGGGCCGGCTGCGCCGACGGAACCAGGGCCCAGCGCTCGACGAAATCGTAGAGTTCCGCGGGCCATCCGGGGCTCGGCTCGCGCTTGCCGCCAAGCAGCTCCGCCCAGGGCGTGGCCTGCTCGCCGCCCGCGGCGAGGATGCGGTCGCGCAGCGCGTCCGTCGCGGCGCGGTCCGCCTTGCGGTCGCGCGCCGCCTCGACGCAATAGAGCGCGTCCGATCCGCGCCCCTCGCCGAGAAACCGCTCCGCCGCGGCGAGGAGCAGCGCGGGATCCTCGGAGGTGGTGGCGAACATCCACTCGATCGCGTCCTTCACAGGCCCCAGAAGGAACATGTGGTTGAGTTCCTTGGGGTGGTAGTAGCGAAGGCGCGGCCACTCCGCATCGAGAAAGATCTGGAACGCGAAATCGGACAGTTCGACGTCCACGACCGGATCCGCCTCGCCGTGGATGAGCGCGAAGGCGGGCCCCGGCCGCCCCTTGCGGTTCGCCGCCGCCTTGGGATCGCAGCCCTTCAGAAGCCCTCCGGCGAACGCGCACCCTCCCGCGAACCGCTCCGGGAACTTCGTCAGGAGCAGCATCGTGAAGTAGGCGCCCTGGCTGTGGCCGCCTACGTAGACCGGCCCCAGCTTCATCCGCGACTCCATGTCCTCGAGCGTCTTGAGCACCGGCTTGGGGTCGTAGTCGAAGTTGTAGACCCAGTCCTTGATCTTCCCGTTGCCGTTGACGCCGACCAGGATCTCGTCCTTGCCGAACTCAAGCGACTTGAGCGATTCGACGTAGGCCTTGCCGTTCATGTTGGAGCCGTGCAGCCAGACGAGCACCCGCGTGGGGGATTTGGGATCGTGGCCGGGCGGGAGCGCGATCCAGTAGGTCGCCCCCTTGCAGGCGACGAGATGCGACGCGCCGTCGGCGGGCACCTCCTTGAGCGCGCGCGCGGCAGGCTCCGGCTCGTCGGCGAAAAGGGGAGCCGCGAGGAGCGCAGGGACGACGAAGAGGAACAGGGTCTGCATGGCGTTACTCTCCCGCGGCGCGATCCGGCGCGCAACCCTGTTGTGACGCGCCGCTTACATCGCAAAAGCTCGCAAGGCGGATGCCGCGCGCCGCGAGCGCGGAGAAAAGCGCCGGATCGCAGAGCGTGGCCCTTTCCCGTTCGCGTGCGGAGAGCGCGGAAAACGGGACCGAGGCGGCGTCGCAGGCGCCGGGATGGGTCACCAGCTCCACGATCCCGCCCCGCGCCTGGGCGAGGAGCGCGAGGAGGTCGGCGACGCCGTACCCCTCGAGGGCGGCCAGGCCGGTCACGCAATCGGCGCGTCGAAATCTCAAGAAACCGAGCGCGGCGGCGCGCGCCGCGAATTCGGGGATCCGGTGGAGGGGGGCGGGGCAGGAGGTGCCGCGGCCCGGAAGACGGACCCAGGTGCCGGGCGGCAAGACCTCGAGCATCGCCTCGGCGATGCCGGGATGCAGGTGGGCATGGTTGTGGCCGTCGACATGGGTCGGCTCTAGGCCGAAGGAGGCGAACCGCTCCAGCTGCGCTTCGAGTTCGCGCCGCGCCTCCGCGGGGTCGATCGCCCCCGCCCTCGCCCTCCTGAGAAGTTGCTCTTTGCCGAGGAACCGCCCGTCCGGGCCCGCCAGCGTGGTGTGCCCTTTTACGAGGGGCTCCCCCTCGGAGAAGTTGGCGTGGAGACCGACCGCGAGCCCCTCCACGCGGCGGGAGCGCTCCGCGAAGTCCGCCGCCGCCGGGAACCCGACCAGCAGCGAGGCGCTGCGCACCACGCCGCGGCGCGCCGCCTCCAGGATTCCGTCATTGCGCGCGCGATCCACCCCCGCGTCGTCGGCGTTGACGACCAGGATCACGCGATGCTCCGGAGGTGTTCAACGAGGGAGGCGAGGCGGTGGCGCCGCGCGGCGGAGGCGAGAAGCGTGGCAAGGAGGCGACGCGCGTCGAGCCCCGCCAGATCCGCGGCCCGCCGGAGTTCGCTGCCTGGCTCCACGCTGGGACGGGCGTTCGCCTCGAGAAAACGGGGGAGGCCGTCCTCGGCGAGCCGCAGGTCGAACCGGGCGTAGTCGCGGAGCCCGAGGGCTCGGAAGGCGCGCAGGGCGGCTCCCGCGATGCGCCTCTGCACGGGCGGCGCGAGCAGGGCGGGTGCCCGGGCGGGCTCGGTGCCCTCGTCCCACTTGCGGTCCCCGCCGTAGATGGCCCCGTCCGGGATCGCCACTTCGATGGGTGGGAGGGCGATCGGTCGCCCATTGCGTTCGATCACGCTGACGGCCAGCTCGCGGCCTTCGACAAACTCCTCGGCGAGGAGCATGCCGTCGCCTTCGGCGAGATAGCTCCGCGCGCCGCGACGCAACTCCTTGATGGTGCGCACGAGGGTCACGCCGCGGCTGCCGTGCTCGAAAGGGCGTTTGAGGACCGCGGGGAGGCTCACGCGCTCTTCCCCGGTGCGCAGGAGCCGGGCGCGGGGCATCCGCACGCCCGCCGCTTCGAGCCGGAGGCGCGCCTCGATCTTGTCGTCGCAGACTTGCGCCGCAGCCGCACCCGTGCCGAGAAGCTTTCCACCCCAGGACTCCACCGCGTGCCGCGCCAGGGGGCGCAACGCGCCGCTCCCGCGATAGAGGTCGATGTGCTCCGCCACCAGCACCGCCCCCTTGATCTCGTCCCGTGCGGCGAAAAACTCCTCCACGGCCACCGGGAACGCGCGCAGGCCGAGGCGGGGCGCCGCGGTGAGGAAGAACTGGTGGCAACGGCAGGGCGAGGCGCGCGTATGGACGACCGCCAAGGCGGGACGGCGCGCCCGGGTCACGGCCTGTCCGCCAGCCAGAGCTCGGTGCGATAGACGAGGCTCGCGAAACCGTCGGAGCGCGCGTGGGCCAGATGCAGGTCACGCAGCGCCGCCATGAGCCGCTCGTGGGGGGGGCCCGAGCGCGGCACGTAGGAGGCACTCATGGCGCGACCGAGCAAGCCACCCGAGTCGAGCCGCTGCTCGTGCCGGAAGAGCAGCAGCCGGAGACCACCGAAGAAATGGCGCACCACCGCCTCCTCGGTGAACTGACGCCCGGCCAGGTCTTTGTCCGGTCCCGCCGCCTCGCGCACGAGCCGGCCATAGGCCGCGGTGAGCGCGTCCTCCTCGTCGCGCACGTTCCACATGAGCGCGAGGCGCCCCCCCGGGGCGAGAATGCGCAGGAACTCCGGCAACGCGGCGCCCGGATCGAACCAGTGGAACGACTGCGCGCATAGCACCAAGTGCACCGCCGAATCCGGGAGGCCGGTGGCCTCGGCGCTCCCCTCGCGCCACTCGATCGCGCCGCGCTCCGGGGGCGTGGCGCAGGAGCGCATCTCCGCGTTGGGCTCGATCGCGAGGAGACGCAGGCCGCGCTCCGCCAGCGGACGGGAGGCGACGCCGGTGCCCGCCCCGATGTCGGCGACCGCGCAGTCGCCGGGCAGCCCGTGGAGCATCGCGTCGAACGCCTCGCGCGGATAGTCGGGCCGGAAGCGCGCGTACTCCTCCGCACGCCCGTGGAATCGGGCGATGGGGTCGCGCTGGTGCAGGGGCCGGGTCATGGACCGATGGGATACGATACCGCCCCGCCCGTCCCATGCGAACGCTCTCCCTGCTCGGCCACGTCGAGGAGGTCCATGGCCTGATCCTCCAGGGCGGAGGGCCCGCCGACCTTGTTTTCCGCGACTTCTTCCGGGCGCGCCGCTATCTGGGCGCGTCCGACCGCCGTTTCGTGGCGGAGACGGCCTACGCGCTTCTGCGCCACCGGTTCCTCCTCGACGCCGTCGATGCGCGCCTCCCGGCCCAGGTGATCGCCCTGGAAGCCCGGGGCAAGCTGCCCATCGGGCGCACCGATCTGATGGAGGCGGCCGCCGAGGCGATGGGAACCGACCCCCGCGACCTCGATGGAGTCGCCCGTCGCGCCCGAGATGCCCAGGGTCCGCCTTCCCCGCCCGCCGCCCGGATCGCCTTCGAGCACTCCCTCCCCCCCTGGCTCGCGGAGCGCCTCGCGGAGGAGTACGGCGCGGAGGATGCGGAGCGGCTCGCCGCAGCCCTCAACGAACCGGCCCCCATCGCGCTGCGCGCCAACACGCTTCTCAACAGCCGCGATGATCTGCTCGCGCGCCTCGCCGGGGAGGGCATCGCCGCGCGGCCCGGGGCCGTCGCCCCCGATTCGCTCCTCTTGGAGCGGCGCATCAACGTCTTCTCCAGCCCCTCCTTCCTCGCGGGACGGTTCGAGGTGCAGGACGAGGGCAGCCAGATGGTCGCGGTCACCCTCGACCCGCGCCCGACCGCGCGCATCCTCGACGCCTGCGCCGGGACCGGCGGGAAGACGTTGCATCTCGCCGCGATCATGCGCGGCAAGGGGGAGGTCTTCGCCTACGAACCCTCCGCGCGCCGTCGCGAGGAGTTGCGTCGGCGGGTGCGACGCTCCAGCGCCCAGAACGTGCGCATCCTGGACGATGCCAAGGGGGTCGGGGGAAGCATGGACGTGGTGCTGGTGGACGCGCCCTGCTCGGGCACGGGCACCCTGCGCCGCAACCCGTTCCTCAAAAGCAATCTCGCCCCGGAAGACATCGCGCGCCACGCCGCGGAGCAGCTCGCGATCCTGCGGCAGTGGGCTCCCTTCGTGAAGCCCGGCGGGCTTTTGGCCTTCGTGACCTGTTCGCTCCTGCGCGAGGAGAACGAGGCGGTGGTGGAGGCGTTCCTCGACGACGGCGGGTACGCCCCCGCCCCCCTCGTCCGCGTCCTACTCCCGCACCTGCACGGGACGGACGGCTTTTTCATCGCGCGCTTGCGCCGCCTTCCGGCGCCGGGCGCTCCAGGCGTGCCCGACGATGGGTAGGAAGCTGATCAAGATCACCAGGAGGATCGCTTTTTCGAGGTTGTGCTGGACCCAGGCGACCCGGCCCAGGAAATAGCCGAGCAGCGTCATGGAGAGCACCCAGCCGATCCCGCCGAACACGTTGAAGGCGAGGAAGCGGCGGTAGTCCATGTTCGCGGCGCCCGCGACCACCGGCGCGAAGGTGCGCACGATGGGGAGGAAGCGCGCGAGGACGATCGTCTTGCCGCCGTGCTTTTCGTAGAAGGCGTGGGCGGCGAGCAGATGATCGCGCCGGAAGAAGCGGCTCTGCGGGCGGTTGAAGATGGCCGGGCCCGCCCGCTTGCCGATCCAGTAGCCCACGGTGTCGCCGACGATGGCGGCGGCGATGAGGAGCGCGTTGAGCCAGACGAGCGGCAGGAGGCTCCCGCCGGCCGGGCTGGCCAGGAACCCGGCGATGAAGAGGAGGCTGTCGCCCGGAAGGAAGAATCCGATCAGGAGCCCCGTCTCGACGAAGACGATCCCGGTCAGGACCGGCAGCCCGCCCCACGCGATGAGCGACTTGAGCCCCTCCGGGGTGGAGATGAGGTGCCAGAGGTCTTTGAGGAGATCCATGGGGCAAAGGATTGGATCGGCGCGCGCAGGGCGGTGCTGTAGGATCGCCGGGGAATGGACTTCGACAAGCTCTGGGACTACGCCAAGCCGGCGGAGAGCGAAGCGCGGTTTCGTGAGGCGCTCGCGGCCCTGGAGGGGCCCCGCAGGCTGGAGCTGCTCACGCAGATCGCGCGTGCCCAGGGCCTGCAGCGCCGCTTTCAGGAGGCGCACGCGACGCTGGACGGGGTGGAGCGGGCCCTGGGGGGGGCGGGCGCCGCCGCGCGCATCCGTTTCCTGCTGGAGCGGGGGCGGGTATTCAATTCGTCCAAGGAGATCGAGCGGGCGCGGCCGCTTTTCTTGGAGGCTTTCGAGGAGGCGGTGGCGGCGGGAGAGGAGTTCCATGCGGTGGACGCCGCGCACATGGTGGCGATCGTGGAGAGGGGGGCGGGGGCGCTGGAGTGGAACCTGAAGGCGCTCGCGGCGTCGGAAGCGGCCACGGACGAACGCGCGCGCGGATGGCGGGGATCGCTCTACAACAACGTCGGGTGGACCTGGCACGGCGCGAAGGAGTACGAAAAAGCGCTGGAGATGTTCGAGAAGGGGCTGGCCTGGCGCCTTGGGAAGGGCCCGCAGCGGGAGGTGCGCACCGCGCGCTGGTGCGTGGCCCGCGCCCACCGCTCCCTCGGGCGGACGGAGCAGGCGCTGCGCACGCAGCTCGAACTCCGCGACGAGATCGACGCCGCCGGCGAACCGGCGGACGGGTTCGTCTTCGAGGAGATCGCGGAGTGCCTATCCCTCCTCGGCCGCAACGAAGAGGCCCGCAGAAACTTCCGCCGCGCCCACGACCTCCTCTCCCAAGACCCCTGGTTCGTCGCCAACGAGCCGGTGCGGCTGGAGCGGCTCCGCATCCAGTCTCGATCGCGGTCGTAGTTGTCATTGCGGTCGCGGCGTACGGCGTACGGTGCCGCGGCAAAACCGCCGGAAATGTATCGCAAGCGCCACACCATTGAGACAGGGGAAGCGCCCCGTACCGCTGGGTTTCGAGCGTCCTGTCTCGCCACGCCATGATCTCGCGGCGGGTGCGTGAGGTGCAGCCGGCCGCTCGCCGAGAGGCGAGAGATCCACGGCGACCGGCCGAGGCCGGGGCGCCCAACCTCAGTCGCCAGCGCGGCCTGCACCATCCGCCGGTCGTATCCCATTCGAGTCTATTCCGGCGGTTTTGCCGCGGCACCGTACTCTGGTGCTGCTGCAGCGGCTCCGCATCCAGACTCAATCGCGGTCGTAGTTGTCATTGCGGTCGTACTCGTCGCTCTCACGCACCGCGGCCTCGAGTGCGGCCTTCCAGGATACAAGCAGCGCAATGGGGTGATCGCCGCGGCGCTGCGCCACCTCCTGACGGTGTTCGCGACACAGAACGATCAAATTGGAGTACCTGAGGCAAGTCGGCTTCTTGGACGAGCGCGGCAACTCGATGGGGAGAACCGTCCATGCTAGCGTTCCGCGCTCAGGGAGCGGGTCGCGAGTCCAGGCGCGTGTCGTGCAGCGCGGGTAGGCACAGCGGCCCTTCGATCTCCCCTTGAGTTGTCCCAAATCGAGTGCGAGATCCTCGATGCGCTTCGCTCCGCCACGATGGACTCGTGCCTCGTGGTGTAGTTTCCATGTAGTTTGGAGCTGAACCGTATAGGCCTTGTCCTGCTTGGTGATGATGTCATGATGATCCGAGCAGAGGAGCATCAGATTGCCGACCTGGTCCAGAAGGTGCTCTGGGTACGTGGCGTCGTACCGCTTCCCCCCCTTGGATGCCGAACGAATGTGGTGGATCTCCCCTGTGTTTTGAGGCGGGTCTCCCGCCGGCGTGCCCTCCTCATGACAGTGCTTGTAGCAGAGGAGAAACTCGCAATACCCGCCGGATTTGGCGTACAGCTCGAGGCGGGCATCACGGGAGGGCATGGACCGTAGTGTCCGCCGGGGAGGGAAGGATCACTCCGCGCGGCACGCTTCCAGCGCGCGCTCGACGGCGGAGCGGACGGCGCTGCTCGGGTCTTTTCGGGCGACGAGCAGTTCGGGCACGGCGGGGGCGGCGACGGGGCCCAACTCCTCGAGGCAGAGGGCCGCCTCCTCGCGGACTCCGGCGTCGGCGTGGCGCAGCGCCTCGGCGAAGACGGCCACCGACTCGCCCTCCGCGGCGCCGATGGCGCCGAGCGCCTTGGCCGCGGCGAGGCGCGTGTCCGCCTCCTCGTCGCGCAGCGCCGCGCGCAGGGCGGGCACGGCGACGGCTCCGCCGGGCCCCAACGCGCCCACCGCCTCCGCCACCCAGATGCGCACGAATCCGGTTTCGCGCGCCAGAGCATCGGCGAGAAGCCGCGCCGCGTCCCCGGCCCCCGCCCCCCTCCCGGCGAGTCCCAAAGCCCACGCGGCGCGCGCGCGCACCTCCTCGTGGGCGTCCTTGAGGAGCGGCGCCAGCGCCGGCACCGCTTCGGGGGAGCGCTCCGCGATGTTGCCCAACGAGAGCGCCGCCGCCTGCCGCGCGCGCCAGTCGGGGTGGTCGAGGAGCGTCTTCACCAGCGGGAGCGCGGGTGCGCCGATGCGGCCGAGCGCATCCGCCGCGGTCACGCGCAGATCCGCGTCCTCGTGCACCAGCGCGCGCAGGAGCGACGGCACGGTGTCGCGCGCGCCGGCGCCCGCTTCGCCCAGGGCCCAGATCGCCGCCATGCGGACGCGCTTGGACTTGTCCTTGAGCCGGCGGATGAGCGCGGGCACCGCCGCCTGCGCCGCGAGCCCCTGCTCGCCGAGCCGCTCCGCGGCGGCGCGCCGCGCGGCCGCGCTGCGATGCTCCAGTTCGCCCACCAGCGCTTCGAGGGGCGGCGCGCCGATCTCCACGAGCCGCGATTCTACATCATCCCGAGCTGCAGCTTCGCCCCTTCCGACATCTTGGACGGGTCCCAGGGCGGGTCCCAGACGAGGTTGACCTTCGCCGAGGTGATGCCGGGCGTGTCCGCCACGCGCCGCTCCACCTCGTAGGGCAGCGTTCCCGCCACCGGGCAGGCGGGGGAGGTGAGCGTCATCGTGACGACCACGGCGCACGCGGCGTCGATCTCGATGGCATAGACCATGCCCATGTCGTAGATGTTGACCGGGATCTCGGGATCGAAGACGGTGCGCATCGCCTCGACGACCCGCTCCTTCAGGTCGTCGTGCTGCGCGGGATCGTCGCCGCGGGGAGGATTCTCGGGGAGGGGGGCGGGGGCCGCATGGTCGCTCATCGCGTCACTCCGTGGAGACCGCCTCGCTTTTCCTTGCGAGGGCGGCGTGGAAGGTGTGCCAGGGGAGCGTGGCGCATTTCACGCGAATCGGGAAGTCGCGCACGCCGGCGAACACGGCGAGTTTCTTCAGGCGCGCGGCGTCGGGGGCGCCCTCCCCAGTGAGCATGTCATGGAACCTCCGGAAGATCGTCTCGGCCTCCGCGAGGCTCTTTCCCTTGAGCGCCTCGGTCATGAGGGAGGCGGAGGCGGTGGAGATCGCGCAGCCGGTGCCGACGAAGGCGACCTCGCGCACCGTTTCGCCCTCGATGAGCAAGAAGACCTGGAGCCGGTCGCCGCAGAGCGGGTTGTGGCCGAGCGCTTCGTGGGTGGCGCCCTCCAGCCGCCTGAAATTGCGCGGCTCGCGGCCGTGGTCCAGGATCAGCTCCTGGTAGAGTTCGCGCAGATCGCTCATCCGCGCAGGAGGCCGATCGCCTTGTCGAGCGCGCCCACCAGCGCGTCCAGATCGGCGGGGGTGTTGTAGACGCCGAAGGAGGCGCGCGCGGTGGCGGGCACGCCGAACCGGTCCATGACCGGCTGGGTGCAGTGGTGGCCGGTGCGGATCGCCACGCCCTCGCTGTCGACGATGGTGCCGATGTCGTGGGGGTGGATGCCCTCGAGGACGAAGCTCGCCACCGCCGTCTTCTCCCGGGCGGTGCCGATCATGCGGAGGCCTTCCACTGCGCCCAGCGCCTTGGTCGCGTAGTCGAGGAGCGCGGCTTCGTGCGCCTCCACCGCCTCCCGCCCGAGGGAGAGCAGGAAGTCGATCGCGGCGCCGAGGCCGATCGCGCCGGCGATGTCGGGGGTGCCCGCCTCGAACTTCCAGGGAAGCACGTTGTAGGTGGTCTTCTCGAAGGTGACGCTGCGGATCATGTCGCCGCCGCCCTGGTAGGGGGGCATCGCCTCCAAAAGCGCCTCCTTGCCGTACAGCGCGCCGATGCCGGTCGGCCCGTAGAGCTTGTGGCCCGAGAACGCGTAGAAGTCGCAATCCAGCGCGCCCACGTCGATGGCGACGTGGGGCGCCGCCTGCGCGCCGTCGAGGAGGACGAGGGCTCCCGCCGCGTGGGCCGCCTCGACGATGCGGCGCGCCGGGTTGACGGTGCCGAGGGAGTTCGAGACGTGGACGGCCGCCACCATGCGCGTGCGCGGGCCGAGCCGCTCCGTGAACCCCTTCCAGTCCAGCTCCCCCTCGTCGGTGACCGGGGCCACGACGACGCGCGCCCCCCGCTCCTCGCAGATCATCTGCCAGGGCACGATGTTGCTGTGGTGCTCCATGCCGGTGAGGAGCACCTCGTCCCCCGCGCCGAGGTGCTTGCGCCCCCACGCCTGGGAAACCAGGTTGATCGCCTCGGTGGTGCCGCGGGTGAAGACGATCTCTCTGCTCTTCCCCGCGTGGAGGAACCGCTGCACCTTCCCGCGCGCCGCCTCGAACGCCTCCGTCGCCGCCTGGCTGAGCCAGTGGACGCCGCGATGGATGTTGCTGTTGCGCTCCTCGTAGTAGGCGCGCAGGGCGTCGAGGACCGCCCTGGGCTTCTGCGTCGTCGCCGCGCTGTCGAGGTAGACCAGCGGGCGGCCGTGGACGGTGCGGCCGAGGATGGGGAACTGCGCCCGCACCCGGGCGACGTCGAGGGCGAGGGGCGCGGCGACCCGGTTCATGCGGGCTCCCCCGCGACGAGCAGGCGGGCGTCGAACATCTCGAGGAGCCGTTCGCGCGCGGGCTGCACCCGCACCCGCTCCGTGACCTCGTGGGCGAAGGCGCGGATGAGCATCGTGCGCGCCTCCCCGGCCTGGATGCCGCGCGCCCGCAAGTAGAAGAGGGAGTCGGCGTCGAGCCGGCCGATCGTGGCCCCGTGGGTGCACTTCACGTCGTTGGCGTAGATCTCGAGCTGCGGCTTGGTGTCGATGACCGCCTCGCGCGACAGCAGGAGGTTGGCGTTGGACTGCTTGGCGTCGGTCTTCTGGGCGCCGGGATGAACGTGGATGCGGCCGTGGAACACCGCGGCCGCCCGGCCCGCCAGGATGCCCTTGTAGACCTCGCGGCTCGCGCCGTTCGGCTTTCTGTGCTCGATTCCCGTGTGGCAGTCGACATGGGTCGTGCCGCCCGCGAGATAGAGGCCGTCGAGGACCGCGTTGGCCCCTTCGCCGTCGAGGATGGCCCAGTGGTCGTTGCGGCTGAGCGCGGCGCCGAAGAGGAACGCCCGCGCCGCGTAGTTGGTGTCGCGCTCCTGGCGGGAGAGCACGGAGGAGACATGGAAGGCGCGCGGCCCTTCCGCCTGGATCCGGATGTGCTCGAAGGAAGCGTTCGCCCCGGCGACCACTTCGGTGACGGCGTTGGTGAGGCAGGCCCCCGCCCCCCTCCCCGCGTAGATCTCCGCCACGGAGGCGTGGCTCGACTCGCCCGCCAAGAAAAGGCTGCGCGGGTGGGTCGCAACCGGGGTGGCGCCGTTGCTCGAAAAATGGAGCACGTAGATGGGTTCGGGAAGGCAGCAGCCCCGCGGGAGATGCAGGAACGCGCCGTCGGCGAAGAAGGCGGCGTTGAGCGCGCTAAACGCCCCCTGGTTGCGGTCCAACGAGGCGCGCAGGTGCGGCTCCACCAGATCGGGGGACCGGCGCAGCGCGTCGGCGAGGCTGCCGGCGAAGGAACCCGCCGGCATGAGCGTCGCTTGCGAGAGCGAGGGGACGAAGTGGCCGTCGAGGAAGACGAGGCGCGCGCAGGAGGCGCCCGCGGGCAGGAACGCCGCCACCGTCGCGGCGTCCGGCGCCGCGCCGGGCATGCCGGGGCGGAACGGCGTGGAGGCGATGGGCGCGACGTTGGTGTAGCGCCAGTCCTCGTCGGCGGTGGTGGGAAAGCCGGTGTCCGCGAAGCGCGCCAGGGCGTCGCGCCGGAGCTTTCTGACCCAATCGGGGCCGGCGAGCGTCCCCTCGATCTCCTGGAACCCGCGCCGGTAGTGCGCGACGGCCGCTCCGGTCATCGCGCCGCCTTCGCCGCCGCGGGCTCCTTCTCGAGCCAGGCGTAGCCCTCGGCCTCGAGTTTGTGCGCGAGCTCTTTGCCGCCCGACTTCACGATGCGGCCCTCCGCGATCACATGCACGAAATCGGGGACGATGTACTCGAGGAGCCGCTGGTAGTGCGTCACCACGACGAAGGCGCGCTCTTGGGACCGCAGCGAGTTGACGCCGTTCGCCACGACCTTGAGCGCGTCGATGTCGAGGCCGGAATCGGTCTCGTCCAGGACGGCGAGGGCGGGCTCGAGCACCGCCATCTGGAAGATCTCGTTGCGCTTCTTCTCGCCGCCGCTGAACCCGACGTTGACCGGCCGCGCCAGGAACGCCTCGTCCATGTCGAGGAGCTTCATCTTCTCCCGGGCGAGCGCGAGGAAGTCCACCGCGTCCACGGGACTCTCGCCGCGCGCCTTGCGGAGCGCGTTGAGCCCGGTGCGGAGGAAGTAGGTGTTGTTGACGCCGGGGATCTCCACCGGGTACTGGAACGCCAGGAAGAGCCCCTTGCAGGCGCGCTCCTCGGGGTCCAGCTCCAGCAGGTCCTCGCCCCGGTAGCGCACCGTGCCCTGGGTGACGTCGTAGCTATCGCGGCCCGCGAGCACCTGGGCGAGCGTGCTCTTCCCCGAGCCGTTGGGGCCCATGATGGCGTGCACCTCGCCCGCCTTCACCGTCAAGTCGATGCCGCGGAGGATCGGCTTGCCGCCGGCCGCCGCGTGCAGATTCCGTATTTCGAGCATGCGTTCCTTCCTACCCCACGCTTCCTTCGAGACTGATGCCCAGGAGCTTTTGCGCTTCGACGGCGAACTCCATCGGGAGCTCCCGAAACACCTCCTTGCAGAAGCCGTTCACGATCATGCCGACCGCGTCCTCGTTGCTGAGGCCGCGCTGGTTGCAATAAAAGATCTGGTCCTCCCCGATCTTGCTCGTGGAGGCCTCGTGCTCCACCTGGGCGGTCTCGTTCCGCACCTCCAGGTAGGGGAACGTGTGCGCGCCGCACTCGTCGCCCATGAGCATCGAGTCGCACTGGCTGTAGTTGCGCGCGCCCTCGGCGTTCTTGAGGATCTTCACGAGCCCGCGGTAGGTGTTCTGGCCGCGTCCGGCGCTGATCCCCTTGCTCACGATGGTGCTCTTCGTGTTTTTCCCGATGTGGATCATCTTCGTGCCGGTGTCCGCCTGCTGGCGGTTGGCCGTGACCGCGACCGAGTAGAACTCGCCCACCGACTCGTCCCCCTGCAGGATGCAGCTCGGGTACTTCCAGGTGATGGCGGAGCCGGTTTCGACCTGGGTCCAGCTGATCTTGGAGCGGAAGCCGCGGCAGGCGCCGCGCTTGGTGACGAAGTTGTAGATGCCGCCCTTCCCCTCCTTGTCGCCGGGGTACCAGTTCTGGACGGTGCTGTACTTGATCTGCGCGCGGTCGAGGGCGATCAGCTCGACCACCGCGGCGTGGAGCTGGTTCTCGTCGCGCTTGGGGGCGGTGCAGCCCTCCAGGTAGCTGACGTAGGATCCCTCCTCCGCGACGATGAGCGTCCGCTCGAACTGCCCAGTGTTGGCGGCGTTGATGCGGAAATAGGTGGAGAGCTCCATCGGGCAGCGCACCCCGTTGGGGATGTAGACGAACGATCCGTCGGAGAAGACCGCGCTGTTGAGGCTGGCGAAGAAGTTGTCGGTGGCGGGGACCACCGAACCGAGGTACGTGCGCACCAGCTCGGGGTGCTCGCGCACCGCCTCCGAGAACGAGCAGAAGACGATGCCCAGCTCGTTCAGTTTCCCCTTGTAGGTGGTGGCCACGCTCACGCTGTCGAAGACGGCGTCCACCGCGACGCCGGCCAGGAGCTCCTGCTCCTTCAGGGGGATGCCCAGCTTGGCGTAGGTCTTCAAGAGTTCGGGGTCCACCTCGTCGAGGCTCTTGGGACCGTCCTTGGCGTTCTTCGGCGCAGAGTAGTAGCTGACCGCCTGGTAGTCGATGGGGGGGTAGTGGACGTTGTGCCACTTCGGCTCCGCCATCGTGGACCAGTGGCGGAACGCCTTGAGGCGCCACTGGAGCATCCAGTCGGGCTCGCCTTTCCGCGCGGAAATCGCCCGCACGACCCCCTCGTCGAGGCCGGGAGGCAGGCTCTCCTGCTCGATGGGCGTGGTGAAGCCCCACTTGTATTCGCGCTCGGCCAGCTCCTGGAGCGTCTGGTCCGTCGTCGTCGGCTCGCTCATGGCTCTCTCCTAGCCCACCTTCGCGGGTTCGCGCCGGCCCGGCCGCGTCTTGAGCGCGAAGCCGGGCGCGAGCGCGTGGGTCATTTCCGAGAGCGCGATGCCGGAGAGCGCCGTCCGGATCGCGCCGTTGATCCTGTTCCAGTTGCTGCGCACCGGGCAGACGCGCTCGATGCCGCACGCTTCCGCCTCCTCGTCGAGGCACTCCGTGATCGCGATAGGCCCCTCGATCGCCTCGATGATCTGCGCCACGGTGATGCGCGCGGCGGGCCGCGCCAGGGAGTAGCCCCCCTTCACCCCGCGGTGGGAGCGGAGCAGCCCGGCGCGCGCCAGCGCCTTGAGGATCTTGCTCACCATCGGGAGCGGCACCTGCGTCTCCGCCGACAGGTCGCGCGCATTGCGCACGCTGCCGGTCTCCCCGACCACGAAGGCGGAGAGCAGGACGATGCCGTAGTCGGACTGGCGGGTGATCCGGATCATCAGGGCCTCTCTTGAAACGGGACCAACTTGGTCCTCTATTAAAGAGTACGACGATGGTACGGATTCCGCAAGTTTCGGCGGGAGACGCTACTTCCAGGCCAGATCGATCTCGCCGGGGCGCGCCTCGGAGGCCAGGCCCTCCACCCGGGCGACGATCGCCTTGGCCAGGGCCGCGAACGCCTTGCCCGCGACGCTCTCGGGAGCCTCCGCGACCACGGGCCGGCCGCCGTCGCCGCCGGGGGGGATCGCCTCGTCGAGGGGGAGACTGCCCAGGAGCGGCACCCCGAACCGGTCCGCGCCGCGCCTCCCCGCCCCCTCCAGGAAGATCGCCGTCGTCTTGCCGCAATGGCTGCAGGTGAACCCCGCCATGTTCTCCACGACGCCCACCAGCGGGACCTTGAGCTGCTGGAACATGGTCATCGCCTTCAAGACATCGACGAGCGCGACGTCCTGCGGCGTGGTGACGACCACGGCGCCGGAGAGAGGCACCTTCTGCGCGAGGCTGATCGCCGCGTCCCCGGTGCCCGGGGGCAGATCGACGATCATGTAATCCAGGTCGCCCCATGCGACCCCGGTGAGCAATTGCTCCACCATCTTGCCGACCATGGGCCCTCGCCAGATGACCCCCGACGCCTGGTCGGGGGGCATGAGGAAGGCGATGGAGATGATCCGGATGCCGTGCCGCTCGGCGGGAAGGACGCGCCGCTGCGCGTCGGCCTGCGCCTTGTGCTCCCGGGTGCCGGTCATGATCGCGGCGCTCGGGCCGTAGACGTCGGCATCCAGGAGGCCGGTGCGGAAGCCCAGCTTGCCCAGGGCGACGGCCAGATTGACCGCGACGGTCGACTTGCCGACACCCCCCTTGCCCGCGCCCACCGCAACGATGTGCTTCACGCCCCGCAAGGGGTTGACCGGCTCCGGCGCCTCCGAGGCGGCGGGCTTGACGAACGAGACCAGCACGTCGGTGACCCCCTTGAGGGTCTTGATCCGGCGCTTCACCTCCTCCGCGAACCGCATCTTCTCCGCCGTCGCGATCTCCGCGGCGACGGTGATGGTCACGCGCCCCTCCGCCCCCTTCGCCTCCACCACCTGGTCGGGCTTGAGGATGTCGGTCAAGACGTTGCGCGCATTCTCGAGGTTGAACGGGATCGCCATCAGAGCCTGACCTCCGGGCCCGCGGCGAAATCGTCGCCGTCGCGCACGATCCGGCAGGCCGCCATGTGGGGATCGTGCTCGAAGAAGAGGATCCATCCCTCGTCCGCCGCCGCGGAGAAGAGCCGCGTCTTCTCCTCCAGGGTGACGAGGGGGCGGTTGTCGTACCCCATGATCCACGGCAGGCGCAGGTGGCTCGTCGTGGGAGCCAGATCTGCCAGATAGAGCAGGGTGGTTCCGCCGCCGGAGACCTTCACCACCTGCATCGCGTCGGTGTGGCCCATGAGCGGCTCCACCTCGATCCCCTCGGCGAGGCGCGACGGCCCGTCGTGCAGCACGAGGAGGCCCGCCCGCTCGAGCGGGAGGAAGTCGTCCGGGCGGAAGCTGGCGCGGTCCTTGGGCAGCGGCGCCTGCGCGTACTCGAAGTGCGCGCGCTGCACGTGGTGGCGCGCCTTCGGGAAAACGGGGGAGCCGTCCCGCCGCGTGGAGCCGCCGCCGTGGTCGAAGTGGAAATGTGTGAGGACCACGTCGGTGACGATGCCGGGGTCGAACCCCGCCTCGCGCAGCGCCTCGTCGGGGAGCTTGCCGCGCACGTCGTAGATGCGGTTCTCCTTTTCGCCGAACTTGTCCCCGATGCCGGTGTCGACAAGGAAGGTGCGCTCCTTCCCGATGGCGAGCAGGAGCCGCAGGGCGAGGGGGATCCGGTGCCTGTCGTCGGGCGGATTGCCGCGCTGCCAGAGCGCACGGGGCACCACGCCGAACATCGCCCCGCCGTCGAGGGCGAAGGTGCCCGAGAGGATGGGGTGCAGGGTGTAGGGGCCGGCGGCGAGCATGGCGATGCCCGGGGCATCGTGACAGCGTAGTCCAGCTTCGCGGGCGGGGCTCAGCGCGGATCGGGCTCGGGCGGCTTCATCTTGATGATGATGCGCCGGGGCTTGTGCAGGTACTCCCCGCTGGCCAGCCGCTCGCCGCTGAACTTCACGCCGTGCACGTCTTGGCGCGGATGGTCGGGGTCGGGGGGGGCGCGCCCGGAAGCGCCGCGGGGGAGGCGGGGCCGTGCGAGGAGGAAGCAGAGCGCAGCGCAGAGCAGCAGGGCCACGATGCGTTCCGGATGCTCCAACAACCCCATCCCAGAAGCCTTTCGGCATGCAGGGGGGGGCTTCCTGAGCGTGCCGGGAGGGGCGTGCGCTACCCTAGGCCCATGCGGGTGGCGGGGCGCTTCCTCGTGGTGGTGGCCGGCTTCTATCTGCTCCTCGCCGGCCTCGCCTACCTGTTCCAGCGCCGGCTGCAGTACTTCCCCGATACCGACGATCCCGCCCTGCCCGCGGGGAGCGCAACCCGGGGGCTGGCGGAGGTGCTCCTCCGCGCCTCCGACGGCGTGGAGCTCAAGGCGTGGCACTGGCCCGGCGCGAGGCGCCCCACCCTCCTCCTCCTCCACGGCAACGCGGGCCATCGGGGCCATCGGCTCGGCTGGATGGCCGATCTCCGCGCCCTGGGATACGGGGTCTTCCTCCTCGACTACCGCGGCTACGGCGGGAGCGGCGGCTCGCCCACCGAGGCGGGACTCCTGCGGGACGCCGAGGCCGCGGCCCGCTGGCTCGCGGAGCGGGAGCCGGGGCCCGTCGTCTACCTGGGGGAATCCATCGGCTGTAGCGTCGCGTTGGCGCTCGCCGCCGGGCGGCCGCCGGCGGGGCTCCTGCTCCATGGCGGCGCGCTCTCCCTGGCGGAGGTGGCCCAGCGCGCCTACCCCTTCCTTCCGGTGGGTCTCCTGATGAGGGACCGCTTCGATGTGCGCGGGACTCTGGCGAAGATCGCTTGTCCCGCGCTCTTCTGCCATGGCGACCGTGACACCATCGTTCCTCCCGACCTGGGACGTGCGCTCTACGAGGCCTACGCGGGACCCAAGGAGTGGTTCGCCGTGCCCGGCGCCGGACACAACGATCTCATCGAGGCCGGGGGCGCCGACTACCTCCGTCGTGTCGAGGCGTTCCTGCGTCCGCTTGCCCCTTGACATCGAAGCCCCGATCCCGAGCATGGGCCGGGATGAAGAGCGTCCTGCGGGGAGTCCTCCCCGCCCCCCTCCTCGCCCTCCTGTTGCTCGCTGCTTTCGCGCGGCCCGCGGCCGCGGAGGATCCGCCGGAGGACTGGAAGAAGCAGAACGAAGAGCTGGAGGGGCGCGTGCGCTCCCTCGAGGATGAACGCGCGGCACGCACCTCCGCCGACGAGGAGGAGTCCCTCGGGTTGGGGATCGTGCTTACCCGGGGAAAGGTGCGCGGCACGCTCCAGATCTTCGGGGACGTGGGGGCGCAGTGGCAGAACCCGGGCAACCCCGATCGGGGCGAGACCTCGTTCTTCCTCGGGGGCGTGAACATCTTCGGCACGGCGCAGGTGGGGGACCACTTCCATGTGCTGAGCGAGACGGTGATCAAGACCCGCGAGGACTCCTCCTCCGACCGCGTGATCTTCGACCAGGAGCGGCTTTCCGCGGCGTGGATCTTCAACGACCACCTCTACGTGAAGCTCGGGCTGGATCACGGTCCGGTCTCGCGTTGGAACCATCTCTTCCACCATGGCCGCTGGCTGGAGACCACCATCGACCGGCCGCTCCTCGCGCGGTTCGAGACCTCCGGGGGGATCTTGCCCATGCACAACACCGGGCTGGAGCTGGGCGGCCGCCATCTCACCGACTGCGGGCCGATCAACTACGTCTTCATCGTCTCCAACGGGCGCGGCCGGAGCGCCGAGGATCCCCAAAAGATCTCGGACCGCAACGACGACAAGGCGCTGGAGCTCGGGATCGGGTTTGCGCCGCGCGCGATCGAAGGGCTGCACGTGGGCATCCATGTGCGCTACGACGAGCTTCCCTCCGACTCCTCGGTGGCGGCGCGCATGCGCCCCATCGTCCAGATCATCCTGGGCGGGCACGCGGAGTACCGCACCGGCCCATGGGAGCTTTTCCTGGAGTTCGTGCTGATCGAGAACGACGATCGCACGAGCGGATCCACCTTCTCGCACACGTCGGGCTACCTGCAGGCGGCCTACCACGTGCGCGAACGCTGGACCGCCTACACGCGGCTCGATTTCCGGCAGATGGAGGCGGGGGACCCCTACTTCATGCCCCTCGGGCGCGATCTGGACCGCTGGGAGATCGTCCTGGGGGTGCGCCACGAGTTGACCAACAACGCCGCCCTCAAGATCGAAGTCTCGTTCGGGGAGTTCGAGCAGCGCGCCACCGGCGGCGCGGTCTCCGATGTCTGGTACACTAGGTTCGGCATCCAGGTTTCCTGGGTGTTTTGATGGGCGGCACGGACGTGCGTTCCCTTTCCCTCCTTCCCCTCCTCGCTCTCGCGCTCTCCTTCGGCGTGGCGCGCGCCGAGGAGGAGGCGCCCAAGGCGCGCAGCGTCGTCTTGGCGGTGATCGTGCATCCCAAGAACCCGGTCTCCGACATCTCGTTCAGCGAGTTGCGCGCGATGCTCAAGCTGGAGCGCCAGTTCTGGCCCAACGGACGCCGCGCGGTGCTCTACCTCAGGCCGAGCGAGACCGACGAGAGCCAAGTGCTCTTGGACAGGATCTACAAGATGACCCCCGAGAAGCTCCAGAAGTACTGGGTGGGCAAGCTCTTCTCCGGGGAGATCCCTGCCAAGCCCTCCTACGTCCCGACCGCCGAGGCGGCCGGGTCGCGGGTGAGCGTCCAAGAGGGCGCCCTCTCCATCGTGCTGGCCGGCGAGGTGCCCAAAGACGTAAAGGTCCTGACGATCGACAAGAAAAAGGTCGACGACAAGGAATACGCGCTCTCGGGCGTCATCGAGCCGGCGAGCGCGCCGTAGGGGGGCGGGGGAGGCGCGCGGGCCGAGGGGGGCGACGGAGGCCCGCGGGCGTCGCCTGCCGGGGCGCTTGCAGGCTCGCGGCCACGGGCCGTATGCTTTCGACATGCGTTCCCTCGCCGTCCTCGCCTGCTTGGCACTCGGCGCCGCGACCGCTCGCGGCGAGGTGGACCCGGAGTTCGTCGGGGTCTGGCTGGTCAAGACGGGGACCCATGCCATCACCTGGGACGTCTCGGCATCGGGTTCCTACGTCGCGCGGGTGGAGGGGGAGGGGCAGCCCGCCGGCGAATACGGTACGCTCGAGGCCAAGGCGGGCCGCTGGAGCATCCGGGCGCGCAACTTTCGCATGGACGACGGGGCCTACACGTTCGAGGGCCCCGACAAGGTGACCGTGACCGGGCGCGCCGGCGGGTTCACCTGGGAACGGATCGGGAAGGCGTCCGTCTTCGAGCCGCCGCCGGCGGTCGCGGGCGACATGGGGCGCCTCACGGTGGGCGATCTGCTCGCCGCCGCCCGCGCCCACGCGAAGTTCTGGCAGCCCGATGCGGTGCTTGTGGGCGCCCACGGCATGGCGGGTCGCGACGGCACCTGCAACGCCAACAGCGCGCCGACCATCAACTTGACGTTTCATTCCCCCGGCAGCAACCAGGGCTTGATCCTCACGCCGGTCGCGCAGAGAGATTTCGTCTGGCTCGTCGCCCCCCAGCCGCTGCAAGGCCTCACGCTTCCCCTGGCCGAGGAGTTTCTCGACCTCCCGCAGGCGTTCGAAAAGGCCGCCGGCCAGGGATTCAAGCTGGGGGACCTCAACCCCTTCTCCCTGCGCGCCTGGGCGAGCGTGGTGGGCGAGAGCGACCGCACCGCCTGGCAGATCGGCCACCAGCCCATGCTCAACCAGGCGTTTTTCCTCGACGCGGTGACCGGCGCGAAGGTGACCTACCTGGAGCTGAGCGGAAACGCCGAGCGTTTGCGCCGGCTCGAAGAATGGAGCAAGGGGCGCGCGCACTCTGCAGGCGCCGACTTCGCGGCGTGGAGGAAGGAGGCGCAGACCTGGGCGGACAAGCTGGCCCCCGGCCAGACGCCCTACGAGGTCTGGGTGAGCGGGAGCTTTCAGGGAGGCACGCTCACGATCACGCGGGCGGTCTTCCGCTTCTTCGGGGAGGGGAAAGGGGCGCGGGGGCAGGAGTTGCATTCCCTCAGCATCGCCATCGACGCGCGCACGCTCAACGGGCGGCGCGGCGCCGTGCTGCGGACCAGGCCCGCCGCCCTGCCCGACGACCTCGTTTCCCCCGGGAAGGCGGCGACGGTTCTTTGGGGGCTCAATCCCCAGGTCCCCGCGAACTGCACCTACCTCCAGCTTCTGCACCTTGCGGCCGAGGAGGAGGCGCCGCGTTCCTGGCCTGCCGAATTCGGCTATGCGCGGAGCAACATCGGGGGGATCTTCCTCCATCGCGGGCCCGTCCCGAAGGGGGAACGCTGGCTCTGGCGGATGATTGCGCGGCGCCCGGGCGCCGAGACCGGGGTCGGCCTCGGCGGCAACTACCGTTCCCACATCGGCGCGGTGCATTGCGATGCCCGCTCCGCCGAGCCCCTCGATCCCCCCGCCCCCGATTTCGGGCAGACGAAGTTCCGCTGAACGGCGCTACCCCAGCCGCCGCGGCTCCAGCCGGCGCTACTCCGCCCGCCACACCTTGACGGTGTGGTCGAAAGAGCCGGAGACGATGCGCGTCCCGTCCGCGCTCCAGGCGAGCGACGTCACCCACCCTTCGTGGGCCGGGATCGTGAGCAGCGGCTCGCCCGAGGCGAGGTCCCACACCCGCACCGTCTTGTCGCGGCTCCCGCTGGCGAGACGCGTGCCGTCCGGGCTGAAGGCGAGGCAGGAGATGGCGCCGGCGTGGCCGCGCAGGGTGGCCAGGGTCGCCCCGGTGGCCGGATCCCAGAGGCGGATCGTCTGGTCGGCCGAGCCTGATGCCAGCCGTCCGTGGAAGCCGAACGCCACCGCGGTCACGGCGTCTGCGTGGCCCTCCAGGCTGCGTTGCAGCGCGCCGCCCGCCGGATCCCAGAGCCGCACGGTGCGGTCGAAGGAGGCGGTCGCGACGCGTCCGCCCCCGGGATCGAACGCGACCGCCGCGACGCGCTGGGCGTGGCCCGTCAGCACGGCGGTGCACTCCCCGGTGCGCGTCGCCCAGAGCCGCGCGGTGTTGTCGGCGGAGCCGGTGGCGAGCAGCGAACCGTCCGGGGCGAAGGCGAGGGAGGTCACCGACGCCTCATGCCCGGTGAGCGCGCGCAGCACCGCACCGCTCTTCGGGTCGAAGAGCCGGCCGGTCGAATCCTCCTCGCCGCCCGATGCCAGCATGCTCCCGTCGGGCGAGTAGGCCACCGCGTTGACCCCGCCCCCGATTCCCGGGATCGTCTTGCGCTCCTCCCCTGTCGCCACGTCCCGGACGCGGATGGTGCCGTCGAGGGAGGAGCCCGAAGCGAGGCTCTCCCCCCCGGGCGTGAGCGCCACCGAGGTGATGTAGTCCTCGCCCGATTCGATCACCAGGACCGCGCCGCCCGCGTTCGAGTCCCACAGGCGCAATGTGCCGTCCGCGGACGCCGACACGATGCGGCTCCCGTCCGCGTCGAACCGCGCCGCGCGCACCGCGCCGGAGTGGCCCAGAAGTACGCGGAGCGGAACGCCGTCCGGGATGGTCCAGAGGCGCACGGTGGTGTCGAAGGAAGCGGTGACGAGCCGTTCGCCGGGGGCGTCGAAGGCGACGGAGAAGACCGGATCGGCGTGGCCTTCGAGGAGCGCGACCATCGCGCCGTTGCCGGCGCTCCAGAGCCGAGCGGTCTTGTCGAGAGACGCGCTGGCCAGGAGGGTGCCGTCGGGGGAGAAGGCGATCGACGTGATGCGGCCCTCGTGCCCCGCGATCCGGGTGACGACCTTCAGGGTCGTCGTGTCGCGCAGCTCGACGACCTCCTCGAGGGCGATGGCCACGCGTTCCCCGGAAGGGGCGAAGGCCACGGCCTCCACCGGGCGGCCCAGCTCGGCGGCTTCCGTGACGAGTTGGTAGCTCGCGGCGTCCCAGACGCGCACCGACTCGTCGGCGGAGCCGGTGACGATGCGCTTGCCATCCGCGCTGAAGGCGAGGGCGTTCACCGGGCCCTGATGGCCTGCGAGCGCGCCGAGAAGGCGCCCGGTGCCCGCGTCCCAGATGCGGACCAGATTGTCGCGGGCGGCGGCGGCGAGACGGGAGCCGTCGGGACTGAAGACGAGGGCCGTGACCGCGTCGGTCGTCCCGGCGAAGCGGAACGCCTCCTGCCCCGTGGCCGGGTCCCAGATGCGCACCGTCGCATCCTCGCCGCAGGAGGCGAGGCGTGTTCCGCCGGGCTCGAAGGCGGCGCCGGTCACGGTCCCCTCGTGGCCGCGCAGGGCGAGCCGGCTCGAGTCGGCCTTGCCGTGGAGATAGCGCCACTCCCATCCGCGCAGGGCGGGATCGCAGGACTCGAGGCGCAAGAGCGCTTCGCGCACGGCGTTGGTCCGGAGGCTGGCGTCGGCGGCCACGATATTGGCCACGTAGCTCTGCCGCTTCGCGCGGGACTCGTTGGCGAGCGCCTCCGCCTCGCTCGCGAGCGCCTTTTGCTCGTTCTCCTCGGCGCGGGAGCGCGCCCGCTCGATCTGCTCCTGCGCCGACTGGAGCTCGCGCACCTGCGACCGCTGCTGCCACGCGAAGAACGCCGTCCCGCCCACGGCGAGGAGAAGGAGCCCGGCGATCGCGGCGGCGGTGCCCTTGTTGCGCGAGACCCACTTGCGAAACTCGGCCACCGCGCCGGTCTCGTAGGCGCGCACGACGCGCCCCTCGAGGTAGGCGCGGAGGTCTTCCGCCAGCGCATCCATGCTCGGGTAGCGGTCCGTCAATTCGCGCGCCATCGCCTTTTCGCAGATTGCGGCCAATTCGGCGGGGACGGTGGCGTCGATGGTGTGGATGCGCGCGGGAGGGCCGCCCATGAGCCGCTGGATCACCTCGTAGCCCGTGATGCGCGCCCCGGGCGTCACGTAGGGCATCTGCCCGGTGAGGAGGCGATAGAGGAGCGCACCGACCGCGTAGACGTCGGCGCGCTGGTCCAATTCGTCGATCCTGCCCGCCGCCTGCTCCGGGGGCATGTAGGCGGGCGTGCCGACGACGGTGCCGTCCATCGTCATGACCGGCGAGCCGCTGATCTGCGCCGCGACTTCGCGCCGGTCGGTCCGCACGCGGGTCATGGAGGCGTCGGGGGCGAGGCGCAGGTCGCGTGCATCGCGGCGGCCCATCACCTTGGCGAGTCCCCAGTCCATGACGTAGGTTTCGCCGAACTTCCCCACCATGATGTTGGCGGGCTTGAGGTCCCTGTGGATGACGCCCTTGCTGTGGGCGTAGGCCATCGCCTCGCACACCTTGAGCAGGACGCCGAGGGCCCGGGTGCGGGTCCAGCCCTCCTCCCCCTTGCGCGCCTGGTCGAAGATCTCCTCCAGATTGCGCCCCTTCACCATGCGCATGGTGAAAAAGACGCGCCCGCCCCCGTCCACGCCGATCTCGTGCACCGGGACGACACCGGGGTGGTCGAGCTGGCCGGTGATCTGCGCTTCCTCCAGGAAGCGGCTCAGGTATTCCGTGTCGGCCACCGGCGTGTCGGCGGTCGAGTCGGCATCCACCTTTCCGAGGATCACTTTCATGGCGAGGGTGCGCCGGAGGTCCTGGTCCCAGACCTTGAGGATGACCCCCATCCCGCCCCGGGCCACCTCGCCCTGCAGCGAATAGCGCGGCATCTGCGGCACGTGAGAGGCGAGCCGCTGGAGCTTCAGGCGCACCGCCGAATCGAGATCCTTGGGCGGTTCCGGTTCGAGGGAGACGCCCTGCTTGTCCTCGTCCGCGAGCTTTTTCCCGACGTACTCGCGGATCGAACGGCGCCCGCTCTCCCGCGCCTCGGTCCAACGCGCGTGGAGAATGCGCAAGAGAGGCTCCTGGCCCGGCCGTTCCGCGCAGTAGGCGTCGAAATCGATCTGCTCGCCCTGTTCGAGGAACGCCAACCAGCGCGCAAACGCCGCCTCCGCCTCAGCCGCCGCGCGCGCTTCCATGGGGGAAGTATGCGCGAGGGTCCCGGGGATGCCAAGGGTAGGATGCGGGGATGCGCGCATGGCTGGCGCTGCTCCTGGCGCTGCCCGCGAGCGCGGGGGATGCGCCCGGGCGCCGCCCCTACTTCCGCATCACGGTCCTGGACGAGGCGACGGGGCGCGGGGTCCCGCTCGTCACCCTCACGACCACGGGCGGGATCGCCCATGTGACGGATAGCAACGGCGTCGTGGCGTTCCATGAGCCGGGACTCATGGGTAGGGAGCTCTTCTTCTTCGTGGAGAGCCACGGGTACGAGTTCGCGAAGGACGGGTTTGGGATGGCGGGCAAGACGCTCCGCGCGCTGGAAGGGGGCGCCGCGGAGCTGAAGATCCGCCGCCTGAATCTCGCGGAGCGTCTCTATCGCACGACCGGGGGCGGCGTCTACCGCGACAGCGTGCTCTTGGGGATCGAGACCCCCGTGAAGGAGCCCCTGCTCAACGGCCTCGTGGTGGGGCAGGATTCCACGGTGGCGGCGGTCTACCGCGGCGCGATCCGCTGGTTTTGGGGCGATACGTCGCGGCCCGCCTACCCCCTCGGCAACTTCGCCGTCTCCGGCGCCGCCTCGCGCTTGCCCGGGCGAGGGGGCCTCGACCCGGCGCGCGGGATCGAGTTCAGCTACTTCACCGGCGCCGACGGGTTCAGTCGACCCATGTGCGCGGTCGAGGGTCCCGGGCCGAAGTGGATCGACGGCCTCATGGTGCTGAGGGACGCCTCGGGTGCCGAGCGGCTCGTGGCGGCCTACGTCCGCGTGAAGACGCTGGACGAGATGCACGAGCGCGGACTGGTCGTCTACGACGACGGCAAAGAGCTCTTCGTCCCGCTCAAGCGCTTCGCGCTCGCCGAACCGCTCTATCCCCACGGCCACCCGGTCCGCGTGCGCGCGGAGGGGCGTGACTGGTTCTATTTCGGCAGGCCCTTCCCCGACGTTCGTGTCCGCGCCGATTGGGCTGCGATCCAGGACCCCGCGGCATACGAGGCGCTCGGGAAAGACGGCCCCCCCGGACCGCGCACGCTTCGCGACGTCGAGACGGGACGGACCGTGCGTCCCCACGGCGGTTCGGTGGCGTGGAACGCCTATCGCAGACGCTGGATCGCCGTCGTCCTGGAGGCGGGTGGCAGTTCGCCCCTCGGGGAGATCTGGTACGCGGAGGCGGACACGGTCACCGGGCCCTGGGTTTACGCACGCAAGATCGTGACCCACCATCGGATGAGCTTCTACAACCCCGTGCACCACCCCTTCCTCGACGGCGAAGGCGGGCGCCTCATCTATTTCGAGGGCACCTACACGCAGACCTTTTCCGGAAACCCAGAGCGCACGCCGCGCTATGACTACAACCAGATCCTCTACCGGCTCGATCTCGCGGACCCGCGCCTCGCTCTTCCCGTTCCGGTCTACCGGCTGCGCGACGGGTCGCTCAAGACCCGAGCGGATCTCGAGGGGGCCTGGGGGGAGGTGCAGGAGGTCGCCTTCTTCGCTCACGAGGAGCCGCGCGACGGTCTCGTGCGCGCCGGCTCGTACTACCTCGCCGCGCGCGAGCGCGAGGGCCTCGTCAGGCACGGGGAGGGTTGGGTCTGGCCCTCTCCCGCCGTCCTCCCCCCCTCCGAGCCTGCCTCGCACCCGCGATGACCCGCTGCCCGGCGTACGGTGCCGCGGCAAAGCCGCCGGAAATGTAATCGAACGGATACACCCGGTACGGGGCTCGTGGCTCGACTCAACCGCGATCCGTTGAACCGACGGAAGCACTCGACGACCATGATGGGGAGAATGCCTGGGCCATGGAGGCGGCTAGTGCAGTCGGCGTGGTGGCGCGCCGACTAAGTACACCCACCCGAGGCGCATCAGCTCGAGCCCGCAGGCGGGCGTGAGGACTGTATCGTGAACGATACAATTCCGGCGGCTTTGCCGCGGCACCGTACTCCGGTCGGGTACCTAGTCGTCGGCGGCGAGGAGGTTTTCCAGGGCGGTTTCGGCTTCGGCTTCGCGGCCTTGGGGGACGGGGGCGCTGACTTCGTTCGTGGTGCTCCCGTGCTGCGTGGTGATTTCGAATTGGAAGACGATCATGGAGGGAGAGCCGCGTTCGAGGGCGGCGCCCGTGAGGGTGCGGCCGATGCCATGGAACGGCCAGTAGCGCCCCGCGAGGTAGAGGCCGCTGCTTCCGAGAAAGCACTCCGGCGCGGCCGACGCCATGCCGGCGCGGGCGCGGCGCTGCAACGCGCGGACGCCGAAGGCCGTCCCCAAACCCGCGAGCGCCGCGAGGAGCCCCGCGGCTCCGAAGTGGAGGAAGGCGTTGTTGCCGAGGCGCGCCCGATCCTCCCAGGCGAGGCCGGCCGGGAGCCCCACGAAGAGCAGCGCCAGGAGCGCCAGGAAGAGCGGGAGCCGGCGTCCACGACGCCCCTCGCTCTCCAGGAACAGTTCCCACTCGCGCGCGGTGTAGGTCCAGTGCGCATGGAACTCGCCCCGGCCGATGGCGTCGAGCTCGGCCCTGCAGCGCCGCGACTGCCCGGCAAGGATGGCGGCGCTCAAGCCGAGGATGAACGCGACCGTGAGCCCGACGACGCCGAACACCAGACCCACCGTGCCCCCGACCGGGAACGCGGCGCAGGGCACGAGCGCGAGGAGCGCCCCCTTGCCGAGCAGGACCGCGGGGTTGCGGAAGGGGAGCGTGCGCGGCGTGAAGGGCATGGGCAGCAACTCTACCCGACCGAGACGCGGCCCTTCGCGCGCGGCGGCACGCGCTCCTCCGGCGTGAGGATGCCGACGAAATTGAGCGGGTCGGCGGGCGAGACGAGGGCGGGTGGGGAGGGCCGCTCGCCGCGCCGGATCGCGCGCAGAAGCGGGACCGCTTCGGGCAGCGCATACTGTTCGCCGTCGAAGCCCGCCACGAACCGCCCCCCGCGCACCTCGCCCCGCAGTTCGAGGGCGCGAAACGCGCGCAGGAGCTTGCCGAACGGCAAAGGGAGACGCTCGCGGAGAAGCGTCTTGCGGAACACGACGCCGGTGCGCTCCAAGAGCCGCCGCGCGACGAACTCCACGGTTGCGGGGGTGGGGGCGGGGAGGGGGGCGCGGCGCAGGAGGCTCCAGCGGCCCACCGTCGGGAGCGGATGGCGACGGCGCGAGGGGGGTGCCAGCAGGGTGCGAAGCGCGCCCAAGGAGTCGGAGGTGGCGAGCCCGCGCGCCACCAACTCCTGGAGCCCAGCCTCGACTTGCACCGGCAGGATCCCCGCCCCCCTTCCGATTTCCTGCAGAAAGACAGCTCCGCGCGTAGCGAGGAGCTCCTGCACCTGCCGCGCATAGCCTCCCGGCGTCTCCTGGGGAGCGTCCGCCAGAGCGAGCCAGTGCTCGGAATCCTCGCGCGGCCAGAAGCAGAGGGGCGCGGTGCGCACCGCGCAGGCGCCGGATCCCCAGAGCCGTCCCCAGACGAACTCCCCGGAGAGCGTGACGGCGTCGAGCCATTCGCGCCGGTAGCCGTTCACCCGTGCCGGGAGGATGGCGCCCTCCCATTCCGTCGCGGGCGCTTCGAATCCCGCGAGCTGGCGCAGCACCGCCGCGACGCCGGCCGGCCCCTCCAGACGGCTCGCCTCCCCGGCGTGCTGCCAGTGGAGCAGGAAGCGGAGGAAGTCGGCGGCGCTCGC
>Ga0187893_10001313_pt1 | contig 60660 bp, 46 predicted proteins | sample MA1701074metaG_FD_139574 | JGI IMG/M metagenome (GOLD analysis project Ga0187893, IMG submission 139574) | White microbial mat communities from a basaltic lava cave in the Kipuka Kanohina Cave System on the Island of Hawaii, USA - MA170107-4 metaG ... | reverse complement strand
TCCTCGCAACGGTCGATCGCGCCCTCCACGTCCTCGTAGATCTCCTTCCACTTGATCAGCGCGAGGAGATCGTGGACCTCCTTGAACAGGCCCGCGGTGGCGCGGCGCAGCACGCGGTCGTTCTGCTTCTCGACCGTCTTCACCTTCACGCACAGCGCGCGCATCCGGGTCGGGTCGACGTTCGTGCCCAGCCCGTCGATCGCGAGCTTCATGGCCTCCGTGGCGCGCACCAGGTTCTCCGACATCTCGAGCACCTCGGGCGTGGGCTGCGCGATCTCGTACAGCCAGATGCGCTGCGCGGTGGCCTCGATGTGGTCCATGATGTCGTCGATCCGGCTCGACAGCAGGTGGATGTCGGAGCGGTCGATCGGCGTGATGAACGAGGAGTGGAGCATCTCCATCGTCTCCTGGCACACGCGATCCGCCTCGTGCTCCACCGCGTGGACGCGCCGGTAGCCCTCCTCGGCGTTGCTCGGATCCCGCAGCAGCTCGCGCAGGAGGGCCGCGCCCTCCGAGCACAGCGCGGCGTGCTTCGAGAACAGCCCGAAGAACTCCGGCTTCTTGGGCAGGAATCGGTCCAGCATGGGCCCCTCCGCGCGCGTTTCGCGGAAGCGGTTTATCACATCAGCGCGGATTCTCGTAGAACACGTAGCTGGTCGAGAAATCGCTGACCTCGAAGTAGAGCTTCTTCTCGCCCGGGTCGGCGACCCAATTCTGGTTCTCGTCGAACACGCCGTAGCCGAAGCGGTAGGAGCGCGCCTCGCCGCCGGAGCCGGTGCCGAGGCTCGTGGTCAGCTTGTCGATCGCGATGAAACGCATGGCCAGCTTGTCGCCGGCGTAGACGTCGAGCACGCCGTTCACACCGGTCCAGTTCTGGATCGAGCGGCCCAGCCGGTTCTGGCTCTCCTGGGTGCAGGCCGGGCCGAGCGCGAGCGCCGCGGCCAGGACGAGCGCGAGGCGAGCGGTTCCCATGGGCGTTTCCCCCTTGTAGAGGCGGCCAAGCGTACAATGCCGCGATGAAAGTCTCGCTGTTCTATCTGCCCACGGTCGGCTCGCGGGCGCAGATCGAGCAGGGCCGGGCGGGGCTGCGCGGCGACCTCTACCGCCAGATGCTCGACGAGCTGTCCGAGCAGGCGAAGCTCGGCGACGCGCTCGGCTACGACTCGATCAGCTTCACTGAGCACCACTTCCACGTCGAGGGCTTCGAGCTCTCGAACAACCCCGTGCTGCTCGACCTGTTCGTCGGCATGCAGACCCGGCGCATCCGCGTGGGCCAGCTGGGCATCGTGCTGCCCGCGAACAACCCGCTGCGCGTCGCGGAAGACATCGCCATGCTCGACCACATGACCGGCGGGCGCGCGAACGCGGGCTTCGCGCGCGGCTACCAGCGCCGCTGGGTCGACGTGATGGCGCAGCAGACGCACGGCATCCACGGCGCGCTGCCGCACCAGCACGACGCGATCGACGAGGCGAACCGGCTCGCGTTCGAGGAGTGCTACCGGATCATCAAGCGCGCCTGGACCGAGGACTGGCTCGACACGCAGGGCCGCTTCTGGCGCGTGCCGCCGGGCGAGACGCCCTGGACGCTCGAGGCCACACAGAAGTGGGGCGGGGGACTGCGCGACGGCGTGATCAAGGCGATCTCGGTCGTGCCCAAGCCCGTGCAGAAGCCGCACCCGCCGATCTTCCAGCCGTTCGCGTCGTCGGAGAAGAGCATCCGCTGGTGCGCGGAGGAGGGCGTGACCGCGATCCTCCCGCCGCTCCACCCGATCCGCGAGCAGGCGCTGTTCGAGCTCTACGCCGAGGTCTCGAAGCGCCCGATCGGCGAGGGCATCGGCGTGCTGCGCGACGTGGTGATCGCGGACAGCGACGAGGAGGCGCAGGCGCTCTGGCACGACAGCTCCGCGTTCGCGGGCGCGGCCTGGTTCGAGCCGTTCGGCTTCTCGCAGGGCTTCGCGCACCCGACCACCGGCGAGCTGCCCGACTTCCTGACGACCGGCCTCGCGCTGGTCGGCACGGTCGACACCGTGACGCGTCAGCTCGAGACGCTGCTCCAGCGCCTGCCCGCGCAGTGGATCTTCGCCTGGAACTACATCCAGCTGATCCCGCACCAGAAGCTGATGAAGTCGATCGAGCAGTTCTGGACCAAGGTCATGCCGCGGTTCGCGGGTTAGGAGGAGCATGCCGGCCGATTCGCAGCCGACGGGGCAGGTGCTGGTCGAGCGCGCGCGGGCGCTGCAGCCGCTCGTGTGCTCGTTCGCGGATCAGGCCGACGCGGAGCGGCGCCTGCCGCCGGAGCTCGTGCGCGCGCTGGCCGAGGCGGGGCTGTTCCGGATCGCGGCCGCGCGCTCGTGCGGCGGGATCGAGGCCGATCCGCGCGAGCAGATCCTGGCGATCGAGGCGATCTCGGAAGCCGACGGCGCGGCCGGCTGGACGCTGATGATCGGCATCGAGTGCGTGGGCATGGCCAGCGCCTTCCTGCGCCCCGACGTGGCCGAGGAGCTGATCGCGAAGCACCCGGAGGTCGTGTTCTCGGGCGCGCTGAACCCGCTCGGCCGCGCGCGGCCCGTGGACGGCGGCTACCGCGTGACCGGTCAGTGGCCGTTCGCGAGCGGCTGCCAGCACAGCGACTTCTTCTGGGGCCAGTGCGTGATCGAGGGCGCGGAGCCCACGCGCCTGCTCGAGGTGCTCGTGCCGCGAGCGGACTACCGCGTGGTCGACACCTGGCAGGTCGCGGGCATGCGCGGCTCCGGCAGCCACGACGTCGCGGTCGACGACCTGTTCGTGCCCGAGCGCTTCACCACGCGCACCTACTACGAGCGCTCGCGCGAGACGGGCCCTCTGTTCCGCTTCCCGTCCTTGAGCCGGCTCGCCTACAACAAGGTGGGAGTCGCGACCGGGATCGCGCGCGGCGCGATCGACGCGTTCGTCGCGCTCGCCTCGCAGAAGACGCCGCGCGCGTCGCCCAGGCCGCTCGCGGAGCGCGCCTACGCGCAGGCCGCGATCGCCGACGCCGAGACGCGGCTGCGCTCGGCGCGCGCGTTCGTGTTCGAGGCGGTCGACGAGGTCTGGCAGACCGTGCTCGCCGGCAACGAGGCCACGAAGAAGCAGCGCGCGCTCGTTCAGCTCGCCTGCTCGCAGGCGTGCGCGGCCAGCGCGCGCGCGGTCGAGATCGTCTACGCCGCCGCGGGCACCACGCCGAACTTCGCGTCGAGCCCGCTCGAGCGCCGCATGCGCGACGTGCACGTGGTCGGCCAGCACATCATGGTGTCGCCCGCGCTGATCGAGCCCGCCTCGCGCGTGCTGCTCGGGCTCGAGTCGGGAACGTTCTTCTTCTAGCCATGCGGAGAGGCCGATGACCATCGAGCGAATCCCGTTCGGACGCACCGGCCACGTGAGCTCGCGCATCCTGTTCGGGGCGGCCGCGCTCGGCGGCATGAGGCCGGAGCGCGCCGAGGCCACGCTCGACCTCGCGCTCGCGCACGGCGTGAACCACATCGACACGGCCGCGAGCTACGGCGACTCGGAGCTGCGGCTCGCGCCCTGGCTGGGGCGCCACCGCGCGGACGTGTTCCTCGCCACCAAGACCGGCCAGCGCTCCTACGACGGCGCGCGCGACGAGCTGCACCGCTCGCTCGAGCGGCTGGGCGTCGAACAGGTCGACCTGATCCAGATGCACAACCTGGTCGAGCCCGACGAGCAGGCGCGCGCGCTCGGCCCGGGCGGCGCGCTCGAGGCGCTGGTCGAGGCGCGCGAGCAGGGCCTGGTGCGCTTCATCGGCGTGACCGGCCACGGCACGCGCGCGGCCGCCATGCACCACGCGAGCCTGCGCGCGTTCGACTTCGACTCGGTGCTCCTGCCCTACAGCTACACGATGATGCGTTCGGCCGATTACGCGGCCGAGTTCGAGGCGCTGCTCGAGCGCTGCCTGGAGCACGACGTCGCGGTGCAGACGATCAAGTCCGTGGCGCGGCGGCGCTGGCGGCCCGACGACCCGGCCAAGCGCTTCAGCTGGTACGAGCCGATCCGCGAGCCCGAGGCCCTGCGCCGCGCCGTGCACTGGGTGCTGGCGCGGCCCGGTGTGTTCCTGAACAGCTCGAGCGACGCCACGCTGCTCGAGCAGACGCTGCGCGCCGCCGCCGAGGTCGGGCCGCGGCCCTCGGACGAGGCCATGTCGGCCGACGCCGCGCGCCTCGCCGTCGAGCCGCTGTTCGTGCGCGACGTGTCGGACCGGATCTGAGACCATCGCGGGATGCCGCTCGAGATCGAACTCTACTGGTCCTTCCGCAGCCCGTACTCGTACCTCGCCACGCCGCGCCTGGTCGAGCTCGCGCAGCGCTACGACCTGGACGTGCGCGTGCGGCCGGTGCTGCCGATCGCGGTGCGGATCGACGGCTTCTTCGACCGGGTGAACCCGCTCTGGCCGCCGTACCTGCTGCGCGACACGCTGCGCATCGCGCAGTCGCTCGACCTGCCGTACGCCTGGCCGCGGCCGGATCCGGTCGTGCAGGAATTCCCGTCGCGCAAGGTCGCCGCGGAGCAGCCGTACATCTACCGCCTGACCCGGCTCGGCGCGCTCGCCGCGGAGCGCGGCCGCGGCCTGCCGTTCCTCGAGCAGGTCTCGCGCCTGATCTTCGGCGGCACGGCGGGCTGGAACGAGGGCACGCACCTCTCCGACGCCGCCGCGCGCGCGGGCTGCGACCTGGCCGAGATGGACGCGACCGCAGCGCGCGAGGCCGACCGGCTCGACGGCGTGATCGCCGAGAACCAGAGCCAGCTCGAGAAGGCCGGGCACTGGGGCGTGCCGACCATGGTGTTCCGCGGCGAAGCGTTCTTCGGCCAGGACCGGATCGAGCTGCTCGTCTGGCGCCTGCGCCAGCACGGGCTCGTGGAGCGCGGCGCGTGAAGCCGTCCTTCGACGCGCGCGCCGACTTCCTGCGCGTCTTCTTCGGCGCCGGCGCGCCCGGTAATGCCGATTCGGAACACGCGGACTTCCACTGGTTCTGGCTGCGCCACCAGTGCGACTGCTGCCGCCACCCGCAGACGCGCGAGCGCACGCTGCGGCCGTCCGACGTGGCGCTCGACATTACACCGCGCAGCGTCGCGCTCTCGCCCGACGGCGCGCGCCTGTTCGTCGTCTGGCCGGAGGCCGGGGGCGAGCACGCGAGCGACTACGCGCTCGACTGGCTGCGCGCGAACGCCTACGCGCCGGACGCGGCGGAGATCCCGCTGCCGCCGTCGGACACGAACGGGCTCGAGCTCCACGCGAGCGCGTTCGAGTCGCGCGAGGCGCTCGCCGGCGAGGCGGTCGCACGCGTCCTCGCGTCGGGCGCGGTGCTGGTGCGCGGCGCCGGCCTCGACACAGAGGCGTGGATCGACGCGTTCCTCGCGCAGTCGCTGCGCGTCATCCCGACCCACTTCGGCCGGATCGAGGATCTGCGCACCGACAACACCACGAACCAGAACACCGACCAGCTCGGCTACACGGACGCGGCCGTCGACCTGCACACCGACCAGCCGTTCCTCGCCGAGCCGCCGCGCTTCCAGATGCTCCACTGCATGCAGCCGGCGGAGTCGGGCGGCGACAGCCAGGTCGCCGACGCGCGCGCCGCGGCCGAGTACCTGCGCCGCACCGAAGAGCACGCCTTCGCGCTGCTCTCGAGCGTGCCGATCCGCTTCCACCGCGTGCAGAAGAAGTTCGAGAAGCTGCACGTGAGCCCGCTGCTCGAGCTGCGCGACGGCGTGCTCTTCCGCGTGCGATCGAGCTACTTCACGATGGCGCCGCAGCAGGCGGAGTTCGCGCAAATGGAGGCGTGGTACCGCGCCTACCAGCGCTGGGAGCGGCTGGTCGGCGATCCGCGCCACAGCTACCGCTTCCGCCTCGACGCGGGCGACTTCCTGCTCTACGACAACTGGCGCATGCTGCACGCGCGCACGAGCTTCCGCGGCGCGCGCTGGGTGCGCGGCGTCTACTTCGACCCGGCTTGACGGCACAGGGTCGCGCGTTCTCTGATTCAGCCGGGAGGGGGAGTCCCATGATGTCCACGCGTATTTTGATCTCGTCGCTCGTGCTCGTCGCCGCGTTCGCGTGCGGAGACGGCTCGGAGCAGAAGCCCGCGCCGGAGGCGGCGGCGCCAGCGGCGGAAGCCGCAGCACCCGAAGCCGCGGCACCGGCGGCGAACGGCGCACCCGCGGCGGGCCGGATCGACGCGGCGCGCGTCGCGCAGGCCGACGGGGCCGAGGTCGGCTCGTGGCTGGTGCACGGCCGCACGCCGAGCGAGCAGCGCTTCAGCCCGCTCACCTCGATCGACAAGAGCAACGTGAAGAACCTCGGCCTGGCCTGGACGTTCGACCTCGGCTCGCGGCGCGGCGTCGAGGCGACGCCGATCGTGGTCGACGGCGTGATGTACCTGACCGCGTCGTGGAGCGTGGTGTTCGCGCTCGACGCGGCCACCGGCAAGGAGCTCTGGAGGTACGACCCGAAGGTGCCCGGCGAGTGGGGCAAGAACGCCTGCTGCGACGTCGTGAACCGCGGCGTCGCGGTCTGGGACGGCTCCGTGTTCGTCGGCACGCTCGACGGCCGGCTGGTCTCGCTCGACGCCGCCACCGGCAAGGTCAACTGGGAAGTGAACACGATCGACCGCACCAAGTCCTACACGATCACCGCGGCGCCGCGCGTGGTGAAGGGGAAGGTGATCATCGGCAACGGCGGCGCCGAGCTCGGCGTGCGCGGCTACATCACCGCCTACGATCCCAAGGACGGCAAGCAGCTCTGGCGCTTCTTCACCGTGCCGGGCGATCCCTCGCTGCCGTTCGAGCACCCCGAGATGGAGGCCGCCGCGAAGACCTGGAGCGGCGGCGAGTGGTGGAAGGTCGGCGGCGGCGGCACGGCCTGGGACTCGATCGCCTACGACCCCGAGCTCGACCTGATGTACGTCGGCACGGGCAACGGCTCGCCCTGGACGCGCTCCGTGCGCAGCCCGGGCGGCGGCGACAACCTCTACCTGTCGTCGATCCTCGCGATCAAGCCCGATACCGGCAAGCTCGAGTGGCACTACCAGACCACGCCGGGCGACAACTGGGACTACACCGCGACGCAGCACATCGTCCTCGCGGAGCTCGAGATCGGCGGCGCGAAGCGCAAGGTGCTGATGCAGGCGCCGAAGAACGGCTTCTTCTATGTGATCGACCGCGCCACCGGCGAGCTGATCTCGGCCGAGCCGTACGTCGCCATGACCTGGGCGTCGGGCATCGACAAGGCGACCGGGCGCCCGATCGAGACCGACAAGGCCCTCTACGGGGATTCGGCCCGGATGATGTTCCCCGGTCCGCTCGGCGGTCACAACTGGCACCCGATGTCGTTCAGCCCGCAGACCGGGCTCGTGTATCTGCCCGCGCACGACACGCCGTTCTGGCTCGCGAAGGAGAAGGAGTTCGTGATCCGGCCCGGCTTCTGGAACCTGGCACTCGACATGGACACGGTCGTCGAGCGCACCGAGGCAGAGGCGCCGCCCGCGAAGGGCATGCTCGTCGCCTGGGATCCGGTCGCGCAGAAGTCGGTCTGGCGCATCGAGCACAACGGCTACTGGAACGGCGGCGTGCTCTCGACCGCCGGCGGGCTCGTGTTCCAGGGGCAGGGCAACGGCCTGTTCCGCGCCTACGACGACAAGACCGGCGAGATCCTGTGGGAGGTGCAGTCGCAGACCGGGATCATCGCGCCGCCGATCACCTACGCGATCGACGGCGTGCAGTACCTGGCCGTGGCCACCGGCTGGGGCGGCGGCTCGATCGCGGGCGGGCTCGACGAGACCACGGCGATCGCGAAGCACCACAACGAGGGGCGCGTCCTGGTGTGGAAGCTCGGCGGCACCGGGCAGATGCCGGCCAACCAGCCGCAGAATCGCACCATCCCGCCGCCGCCGGTGCTCGAAGCTTCGGCCGAGGAGATCGCGCTCGGCAAGTCGACCTACTCGCAGTACTGCCTGTGGTGTCACGGCTTCTCGGCCGCGTCGAGCTTCCTGGTTCCGGACCTGCGCATGATGAGCGCCGAGCGGCACCAGGCGTTCGAGGACATCGTGCTGCGCGGCGCGCTCAAGGGGACCGGCATGCCCGGGTTCGAGGGCACGCTCACCGCGGCCGAGGTCGCGGCCGTGCGCGCCTACGTCGTGGGCGAGGCGCAGAAGGCGTACGAGAAGCAGCAGGCGCCGAAGAACTAGGAATTCGGAAGATGGCGGGACCGTCGATCGCGCTGCGCAGCGCCGAGGCGTCGGAGTTCGACGCGGCGGTGAGCTGCGTGGTCGCCGCGTTCCTGACCGATCCGATCGCGCGCTTCGTGTTTCCGAGCCCGCACGATTTCCTGCGCTACTTCCCGGCCGTGGTGCGCGGGGTCGCCGGTGCGAGCGTGGCGTCCGGCAGCGCGTACGTCTCGCCCGACTTCTGCGCCGCCGCGCTGTGGCTGCCGCCGGGCGCGGGCTCCGATGGCGACGGGCTGGGGCGGCTCATGCGCGAAGCGATCGCGCCGGAGCGCCGTGCGGAAGTGTTCGGGCTGATGGAGGAGATGGAGAAGCACCACCCGCACGAGCCGCACTGGTACCTGCCGTTCATCGGCGTCGAGCCGAACGCGCAGGGCCGCGGGCTCGGCGGCGCGCTGCTCCAGCACTCGCTCGCGCGCTGCGACCGCGAAGGCGCGATCGCCTATCTCGAGTCGTCGAACCCGCGCAACATCCCGCTCTACGAGCGCCACGGCTTCGTGCGCGCGGGCGAGATCTGCGCAGGCAAGGAAGGGCCGATCCTGACGCCCATGCTGCGGCAGCCGCGATGAAGGTCGACGGGCGCTGTCACTGCGGGGCGATCCGCTACCGCGCGGAGGTCGATCCCGCGCACGTCACGATCTGTCACTGCACGGACTGCCAGCGGCTGTCGGGCACCGGCTACCGGATCGGCATTCCCGCGCTGGCCGCGACGTTCGTGCTCGAGGGCCAGCCCAGCACCTACGTGAAGACCGCGGACAGCGGCAACAAGCGCACGCACGCGTTCTGCCCGAGCTGCGGCGGGCCGGTCTACTCGTGCGCGCTCGAGGCGCCGACGCACTACACGCTGCGCGTCGGCTGTCTCACGCAAGCGCGCGATCTGCCGCCCCGGCGCCAGATCTGGTGCGGCTCGGCCGTGCCCTGGTCCGCGAACCTCGGAACGGTCCCCAAGGTTTGAGCACGTCGCACGAAGCGCTGCCCGTCTGGAAGAAGGCCGTGTACGGCGCGCCGTCGCTCGCCGGCGCGGCGGTCGCGATCCCGATCCTGATCCACATGCCGAAGTTCTACTCCGACGTAGTGCTCGTGCCGGTCGGCTGGATCGCGATGGCGATCGCCATGGCGCGCGCGCTCGACGCGATCACCGATCCCGCGATGGGCTGGATCTCCGACCGCACGAAGAGCCGCTTCGGCCGCCGCCGGCCGTGGATCGCGCTCGGCGCGCCGCTGTGCGCGGCGTCGCTGGTGGCGCTGTTCGGCCCGCCCGAGAGCCTGACCCCGAGCCAGGCCGGCGCCTGGTTCGCCGGCGCGTTCGCGGCCTACTTCCTGTTCCACACCATCTACGAGATCCCCTATCTGGGACTCGGCTTCGAGCTCTCGCCCGACTACAACGACCGCTCGGCGCTGTTCGCGTGGCGCATGGCGTTCGTGATCGCGGGCACGCTGATCGCGTCGGCGGCGCCGGGCGTGCTCGCGAGCATGGGCGTCGTTGACCCGCGCGCGCAGATGCGGATCGTCGCGCTCGCGTTCGGCGCGGCGCTGATCGCGCTCTACTTCCTGTTGGTCGCCACGGTGAAGGAGCGCGGCGGCGCGGCCGCGCACACCGAAAACCCGCTCGTGCCCGGCGTGCGCCGCGCGCTGCGCAACCGGCCGTTCCGGATCCTGTTCCTCACCTTCGTGATCGGCAGCCTGCCGGCCGCGATCCCCGCGCTGATGGTGCCGTTCTTCACCAGCTACGTGATCCGCCCGCCGAACCCTGAGCAGGTGCTCGCGCTGTTCCTCCTGCTCTACTTCGCGTCGGGCTTCCTGTTCCTGCCGCTCTGGGTGTGGGCCGCGCAGCGCTTCGGAAAGCTGCACGCCTGGCTCGCGTCGTTCGGCGTCGGCATCTCCGCGGGCCTCGGGCTGTTCCTGGCCGGCGAGGGCGACGTGCTGTACGTCGCGCTGCTCCACGTCTGGGCCGGGCTCGCGTTCGGCGCCGGCGGCCTGCTCGTGCCGTCGATGCAGGCCGACGTGGTCGACTACGACCAGCTCCACACCGGAAAGCGTCGCGAGGCGCAGTTCGCGTCGTTCTGGGCGATCGTGCCCAAGTTCGTGGCGATCCCCGGCGCAGCTCTGCCGATCGCCGCGCTGGCCGCGATCGGCTACGTGCCGAACCAGGTGCAGAGCCCCGAGGTGCAGCTCGGCATCCGCGTGATCTACGCGCTGACTCCGGCCACGTTCGCGATCGCGGCGTTCCTGCTCGCGCGCCGCTACCCGATCAACGAGGCGGTGCACGCGGAGATCAAGGCGGGCATCGCCGCGCACGCGCGCGGCGAGCGCGCGCGCGACCCGCTCTCGGGCGAGCTGCTCGCGCCGCCCGCCGCGCGCGAGATCGACGAGCAGACCGGCTGGCTGCTCGACTACTTCTCGCCCGGCGAGCTCGCGCGCCTCGCGCGCGGCGAGAGCGCCGGGCTCGCGCGCACCGTGGGTCTCAAGCTCGCGGCCTCGAGCGCGCTCACGCTCGCGTTCTTCGCCGTCGCCGTCAGCGGGCTCAAGAGCCTCGACACCCAGCCCGGCCTCGGTCCCGTGATGTGCGTGGTCGGCGGCGGCTTCGCGCTGACCGCGGCCTGCTTCCACGGCCTGCGCCTCTCCCGCGCCTACCAGATGCAGCGCGACCCCGTCGCGCCGAAGATCGTGCAGGCGCACCTGGGCGTCATCGCAAACGGCCACGCGAAGGTCGCGCGCGCCGCCTGACCGCGCGCGCTAGACTCGGGCGCGATGAGCGAGCGGGTACCCGAAGAGGCCGATCCCGTGATCCGCGCCTATATCGACGGCGTCGACCGCACCCTGCTCGCGAAGAACGCGAAGCTCAGCGTCGAGGAGCGCTTCGTGCAGCTGATGGAGCTGCAGCGCCTGGCGGAGGAGCTCCGCGCCGCGGCGCCGCACGATACCGCCTGCAGCTGCTCGACGCCGGGCCGCTCTGCTCTTCGGCTGTAGCACCTATCGATCGTGCGGCCGTCCATCCTACGGCATGCTCAGCTGCAGCCCGTCCTCAGCTGCCCGTGTTCTACGACTCCACTTCGCGCCGCCATCGCTCGAATTCGCGAGCACCGTGAAGGAACGCTACGACACGCACAACGTGTCGTACAGCAGGCGGTAGCGGAAGACGAACACCTCGCGGGTGCCGGCTTCGTGAGTTCGGGAACGACGCGACCGCGCGCGCTAAGGCTTGCAAGCGACTCGGCCGCTGCGAGCGCCTGCTCGAGAACGCGAAGTGCCCCGGACACGGAGTCGCGAGCAACGAACTCGACCGCTTCGTCTAGCGCCGCCTGCGCTCGTGGAGCCCAGACTACTCGGCGGCGAGCTGCCACTTGCGACGCAGCTCGCGGGCAACCTGCTCATGCGGGATGCCGCGCCCGTCCTCGAGTTCCTGACGCCCCTGCTCCACCTCCGAAAGCACGTACAGGTGGTAGAGCACCTCCTGAAGCGTGCACTCATCCGACAGGCGATCGAGCAGTGCGCGCACGGTCTCCTTCGCTTGCATGGCGGCCAGTCTAGCGCAGCCGCCACCAGTTCAGGCGACGATGCAGTGCCAGGCCTTCGTCCTCGAGCAGTGGACCGAGCACCTCGATCGAGTGTTGGGGCGCTCCAGGATCTGGCGACACGGAACTGCCGTGCCGCCGCCGATCAAGTCACGCAGCCCCTGGCTCGAGCATCCGTAGACCACCCGCGGGACGCGCGCCCGGCAGATCGCCCCGGCGCACATCGCGTAATCCGCGCTCGCGTAGAGCGTGCCCGTGCGGAGCGCTTCCTTCGGCAGCTCCCTGGCGGCCTTGCCGCGCGAGTTTTCGTCATGGCCCGGGGCCGAGCGCTCCACTCGAGAGGCCGGAGGTAGGAAGAGTCCAGATACGGCTTCTTCGACGGTGTGCGTTGCTTCTCAGCGGCGTCGGCGACTGCGCTCTTCGAAGTACCCAACAACATCGTCTATGAGCAAGACGCAAAACAGCAACCCCGCGCAGACGACAGCAACCCAACCCCACTGGTGGGCGAGCCAGTAGCGCACACCCGTACCGCCGTAGGGACCTTCGCCGTGCGGACTACCGACCTCCAAGATGATCGAGAATCCGCACAGAAGAGAGAACACACCCAAGACCCACAGGTACTTCTTCACAACCGGCCAACAGGTATTGGGCGGCTCACCTCGAGTCGCTCCGCTGCAGCCTAGCACCGGAGCGGGCGTGGTTGAAGGTTTGAATCGCCGAAGTAGCTGGCCTTCCTGCGTACGTCGGTGCGCTGGCCGCCGGCAAAGGCGGCGGGCTCTACCGCCCGCGCCGCGTGAGCCGTTCGCCGAGCTCGCCGAGCAGCTCGACCGCGTCGACGCCCGGGCCGAGCACGTCGAGCATCGGGTCGCCGCTCTTCTGCATGCGCTTCGCGACGGTCTTGATCGTGAGCTTCGATGGGTCGAGGCGGGCGGTGAGCGCCTTCCACTCGAGCGGGGTCGAGACGGGCGCGCGCGGCTTCGGGCGCACCGAGAAGGGCGCGGCGATCAGCTTGCCGCGGCCGTTCTGCAGGTAGTCGACGTAGACGCGGTCGCCGCGCGCGGCGACCGGGCGCGTGATGGTCGCGATCTCGGGCAGGTCGGCGCACACCACGCGCGCGAGCACCTCGGCGATGCGGCGCGTGTCGTCGTGGTCGAGCGCGCGGCCGAGCGGAAGCAACACGTGCAGGCCTGCCTGGCCGGAGGTCTTGAGGAAGTGCGGAGCGCCGAGCTCGTCGAGCAGCGCGTGGATGTGGCGCGCGATCGCGATCACGTGCGCGAACGGCGCTTCCTTGGGGTCGAGATCGAGGATCAGCCAGTCGGGCCGGTCGAGCGCGTCGCGGCGCGCGCTCCACACGTGCAGCGGGATCGCGCCGGAGTTGATCACGTGCAGCAGCGTGCGCAGCTCGTTGCACACGAAGTAGTCCGTGCCCTCGATGTTTTCGCGCAGCACCCAGTCGGGCGTGAAGTCTGGCGCGTTCTTCTGGTAGAACGACTTGCCGTCGATCCCGTCGGGGTAGCGCGTAAGCACGAGCGGCCGGTCGCGCAGGTAGGGGGCGAGCCAGGGCCAGATCTCCTCGTAGTACGCGAGCAGATCCCCTTTGGTGTAGCCGTCCTCGGGCCAGAACACTTTGTCGAGCCGGGTGAGCCGCGGCGCTTCGGGCTCGGGCTCGGCCTGGACCTCGACGCTCGGGGCCGCGGCCGGCTCGGCGCTCTCCGAGCGCACCGGCAGGACCGCGCTCTCCGCCGGCGTGAGGTCGTCGCGCAGGCGCAGGAACACCGGGTGGCGCAGGAGCCCGGCGTTCGTGACCTCGCCGTAGCGCACCTCGCACACGATCTCGGGCTTCACGTACAGCGCGTCGCGCAGGCTCGGCGGGTCGTCGACCAGCGGCGCCTTCACGCGCAGAGCCTCGAGTCTCGGCTGCAGCGCGTCGAGTGTCTCGCCGTCGAATCCCGAGCCGACCGAGCCCGCGAAGCGGAAGCGCTCGCCGTCGCGCCAGCCGAGCAGGAGCGCGCCGAGCGACGCGCGCGAGCCCTTGCCGCGCGTGTAGCCGACGACCGCGAGCGGGACCGAGCGCGGCACCTTGATCTTCTGCCAGCTCTCCGAGCGGCGGCCGCTCTCGTAGCGCGAGCTCGCGCGCTTGGCGACGATGCCCTCGAGCTCGTGGTCGCGCGCGGTCTCGAACAGCGCCACGCCCTCGCGCTCGACGTGGTCGGCGTAGCGCACGAAGCCGTTGCGCGGCGCGAAGGCCGCCAGGATCTCCTTGCGCACGACGAGCGGCAGCGCGCGCAGGTCGTGGCCCTCGGCGGAGAGCGCGTCGAAGGCGTAGAACACGACCGGCACGTCGGTCTCGCCGCGCTCGGTCGGCGCGGAGCGGAAGCGCGGCTGCAGGCGCTCGAACGACGCGCGCCCGCGCTCGTCCAGCGCGACGACCTCGCCGTCGATCGCGCACTCCGACACCGGCAGGTGGCGCACCGCGCGCGCGAGCTCGCCGTACACCGCAGTCACGTCGCGGCCCGATCGCGCGCGCAGGAAGACGCTGCCGTCGGCGCGCTTCACCGCCACCACGCGCGCGCCGTCGTGCTTCAGCTCGAAGACCCAGTCGTCGCGGCTGAACGGCTCGCGGCTGGTCTCGGCCAGCATCGGCTCGAGCGCGGCGTCCGGCAGCGGGCGCTTCGGCGCCTTGGCCGCGCGCGCGAGCTCGAGCACCGCAGCGCTTCGAGTCATTCCCTCGCGCAGCTCGCTCACCGTGAGTCCCGAGACCACGGACTCCGGCTGCGCGACCACGATCTCGCCTTCCGCCGCGGCGGCTCCCTTCACCTTCGACAGCCAGAGCCAGCTCTTGCCGCCTTCCCCCTTCATGCGCACCAGCGCGAAGCGGCCGCGCAGCTTGTGCCCGAACAGCAGCAGATCGAGCTTGCCCGCGGCGAGTCCCTCCGCGGGCGAGCGTCCTTCCACCGTGCGGTAGCTGCCGCGGTCCCACAGGATCATCGCGCCTGCGCCGTAGTTGCCGGTGGGGATGATGCCCTCGAAGTCCGCGTACTCGAGCGGGTGGTCCTCGGTCTGCGCGGCGAAGTGCTTGGCGGCGGAGTCCAGGGTGGGGCCCTTCGGCACCGCCCAGCTCACGAGCACCCCGTCGATCTCGAGCCGGAAGTCCCAGTGCATCGAGCGCGCCGCGTGCTGCTGGACCACGAACGCGCGCGCGGCGCCCGGCGCGACGAAGCGCCCGGCCGTCTCCTCGCCGAAGGGCTCCGGCGTGGTGGTGGCATCGCGCTTCTCGCGGTAGCGTTTGAGGTCCGGCATCCCCCGCCGATACTATCGCCACCCATAAGGAGCGACATGGCGGCACGCGCGATCTCCTCCGGCACGATCTCGTTCGGGCTCGTATCCATCCCGATCAAGGTCTTCACCGCGACCAGCTCCAAGGACGTGCACTTCAGCATGCTCCACAACAAGGAGAAGTCGCGGCTGAAGCAGCAGTACGTGTGCGCGACCTGCGGCGAGATCGTGCCGCGCAGCGACACCGTGAAGGGTTACGAGTACTCGCGCGACCAGTACGTGGTGGTGACGGACGAGGAGCTGGCCGGGCTCTCGCGCAAGACCGACCAGACGATCGAGATCGAGGAGTTCGTGCCGATCTCGCAGGTCGACCCGGTGTACTTCGAGAAGTCGCAGCTGCTCGGCCCCGACAAGGGCGGGCAGAAGGCGTACCAGCTCCTGCACCAGGCGATGACCAAGACCAAGCGTGTCGCGGTCGGCCGCTACGCGACGCGCGGCCGGCTCCAGCTCGTCCTGCTGCGGCCGATGGGTGAGGGCCTGGCGATGCACGGGCTCTACTACGCGGACGAGGTGCGCAGCTTCGCCGACATCGAGATCGACCGCGAGATCCAGCTGAAGGACGCCGAGCTCCAGCTCGCCACCCAGCTGATCGAGCAGCTCTCGCACGAGACCTTCGACCCCGGGAAGTACGAGGACGACTACCGGCGCGCGATCCTCGAGGCGGTCGACCGCAAGGTCGCGGGCGAGGAGATCGTGGCCGTGGCGCCGGCGGAGCAGCGCGAGCAGATCATCGACCTGGTCGCGGCGCTGAAGAAGAGCTTGGCCGAGAAGGCGAGCGCCGCGCCCGCCGCCGAAAAACCCGAGCGAAAAGCGGCCAAGGCGAAGGGAAAGAAGGCCGCATCGAGCTAGAGTGTCGCTCCGCATGGCGGGGAGCCCACAGCGACACCTCTCGACGACCGAGGCAGCGCGCATCCTCGGCCTCTCCGAGGCGCGCGTGCGCGAGCTCGTGCGCTCGGGCATGTGCACGCCCGCGCGCGTGGGCCGGCGCTACGCGTTCTCCTTCCAGGAGCTCGTGGTGCTGCGCACCGCCGCCGCGCTGCTCGCGGCCGACGTGCCGCTGGCGCGCGTGCGCCGCTCGCTCGCGGCGCTGGTGCGCGAGCTGCCCAACGATCGCCCGCTCTCGGGCCTGCGCATCTGGGCCGACGGCAAGAGCGTCGCCGTGCGCGTCGGCGGCCAGGCGTTCGAGCCCGAGACCGGCCAGACGCTGCTCGACTTCGAGCTCGACGAGGTCGCGCAGAGCGTCGCGGAGCTGCGCAAGGAGGCCGCGCCCGAAGCTCCGGCCGACGACCCGGCCGCGCGCGCGCGCGCCGACTTCGAGGCCGCGCTCGACCTCGAGGACGACGACCCCGCCGCCGCCTGCGACGCCTACGGCCGAGCGCTCGCGCTCGACCCCGACCTGGTCGACGCCTGGGTGAACCTGGGCCGGATCGCGCACGACGCGGGCAACGCGATCGAGGCCGTGCGCCTGTACCACGAAGCGCTCGCGCGCAGCCCCGACGACCCCGTGATCCACTTCAACCTCGCGCTCGCGCTCGAGGACGCGCGCGGGCCCGCGCCGGCCGCCGCGCACTACGAGCGCGCGCTCGCACTCGACCCGAGCTTCGCCGACGCGCACTGGAACCTCGCCAACGTGTGCGAGAAGCTCGCGCGCAAGACGGACGCGCTGCGCCACTACCACGCGTACAAGAAGCTGACGAGCGGGTAGGAACGTGGCGACGAACGCGCGAGGCGACGTTCTACGCCCGCGCCTCCGAGACTTCCTTCCCCAGGAAGTACCCGATCGTCGTGCGCAGCAGGCCGATGGTCGCGAGGCTGACGAGCTCGTTCCACTCGGGGTGGAGCATCGTCGCGAGAATGTCGGACACGATGTAGAAGTCCAGGCCGAGCAGGATGTAGTTCCCCACGATCGGTCGCAGGTCGGAGATCTCCGCCGGCAAGACTTCCGGCTTGCGGCGCATCTGCCTCACTTCGTGGAGCACGAAGCCCCACATTCCCTTCGCAAAGCCGGTCAGCAGCACCACCGCACTCAGCAGCTCGATGCCGTTGGAGAGACGCTGCAAGAAGACGAGTCGGTATTCTTCCATGTCGTCGGCGCTTGCTTGCGGGTTGCGGGTCGGGATGCCCGGTCTCGGGCATCCTCGGGTGGTGTCTTGCTCGCACCGCTCCGCGTAACGCCGTGTCCGACGTCTTTCTTGGCCGCCAGCCGTGAGGGCGCGCCGCTAGCGCCCCTGCAGCTCCGGCAGCACCTCGCCCGCGAACAGGCGCAGGTTCCGCTCCGCCTCGTCGTAGGGCATGCCCGCGTAGCTGAACACGCCCGTGAACGTGTCCGCGCCCATGCGCTCGCAGGTCTTCACGATCCGCTCGCGGCACATCGCGGGCGTGCCCCAGACCTGCAGGTCGAGGTACGCCTCGGTGGCCTGGTCCGCGGCGACCTTCATGCCCTGCGACATGGCGGCGTAGAACTCGTAGCCCTTGGTCTTGGCGAAGTGATCGCTGCCGAACTCGTAGTGGCGGGTCGCGGTCTGCCAGTAGCCGCCGATCCAGCGCACGGCCATCTCGCGGGCGCGCTTCTCGTCGCGGTCGCAGAACGTCCAGCCCGCGATGATCGGCTTGGGCGCGTCGGCCTGGTTCACCTCGCGGTAGATGCGCCGGTAGGTGGCGAGCTCGGCGTCGACCATGTCCCACGGCTTCTGCGGGATCACCAGGATCCCGATCCCGAGCTTGGCCATGATGTCCATCGACTCGGGCGAGACGGCGGCGGCGTAGGTGCGGCCGCGGAAGCTGCGCTCGGGGCGCGGCCGGATCGCGACGCGCGGCTGGCGGTAGTACTGGCCGTCGAACTCGGCGTAGCCCTTGTCGAGCGCGCCGATCACGAGCTCGGCGGCCTCGACGAAGCGCGCGCGCGACTCGCCCATGTCGAGCCGGAAGCCGTCGAACTCGACGCGCCCCGCGCCGCGGCCCATGCCCAGGATGAAGCGGCCGTCGGACAGGTGGTCGAGCAGCGCGATCTCCTCGGCCACGCGCAGCGGGTCGTGCCAGGGCAGCACCACGACCATCGAGCCGAGCTGCACCTTCTGCGTGCGCCCCGCCATGAACGACAGGAACTGCAGCACGTCTGGCACCATGGTGTAGTCCGTGAAGTGGTGCTCGACGCTCCAGATCGAGTCGAAGCCCAGCGGCTCGGCGAGCGACGCGAGCCGCAGCTCGTTGCGGTAGACCTCGGTGTCGGTGCGCTCGTCGAACGGGTTCTGGCAGATCGCGGCCATACCGATGTGCATCTCGAACTCCCTCTGTCCCAGGTGTTTTGAAAGTTGTTGAAGGGAGTCTAGGCGCGCCGCGGGGCGGTTCGCAAACCGGCCGCGTAGTCTCCGCCCCCATGTCCACGACCCCAAGCCCCGAGCTCGAGCTCTCCGCCGCGCAGCGCGCCCTGGTCGATCGCCTGACGCAGCGCCTGGGCGCGGTCCCGGGCGTGGCTGCGGTGGTGCTAGGCGGCTCGTTCGCGCGCGGCGCGGCGCGCGAGGGCTCGGACATCGACCTCGGGCTGTTCTACTCCGAGGCGTCGCCGTTCGACGTCGAGGCGCTGCGCGCGCTCGCGCGCGAGCTCGACGACTCGGGCGATCCGGTGGTGACCGGCTTCTACGTCTGGGGCCCGTGGGTGAACGGCGGAGCGTGGCTCAGGATCCGCGGCCAGCGCGTCGACTTCCTCTACCGGAGCCTCGAGCACGAAGCGCGGGTGATCGCCGACGCGAACGCCGGCCGTTTCGAGCTGCACTACGGCCAGCAAGCGCCGTTCGGCTTCTTCGGCCCGACGTACCTCGGCGAGCTCGCGATCTGCCGGCTGCTGTTCGACCCGCAGGGCCGCGTGGCGGAGCTCAAGCAGGCGGTCGCGGTCTACCCCGAGGCGCTGCGCTGCGCGGTGGTGCAGCAGTTCCTGTGGCAGGCGGAGTTCGCGCTCGAGAGCTTCGCGCCGAAGTTCGCGGCGCGCGGCGACGCGCTCGGCACGATGGGCTGCATCGCGCGCGCGACGCACGCGCTCGTGCTCGCGCTGTTCGCGCTGAACAGGCGCTGGCTGCTCAACGACAAGACCGCGCTGGCCGAGATCGGCGGCTTCCCGCTCGCGCCGCGCGCGTTCGCCGAGCGCGCGAACGCGCTGCTCGGCGCGCTCGGCCGCACGCCGGACGAGCTGCACCGCTCGGTGTCCGCGGCGGGCGAGCTCACCGCGGAAGCGGTCGCGCTCGCCGGCGCGCTGTACGCGCGGCCGTACCCGCCGCCGAGGTGACGGGCGCGCGGCGCGGCCGCGCCCACTCCTCGAACTCGAGAGACTCGATCTGTGTGAGTGCAAACACATCGGTTCGCGCCCTGTCACAGCTTGGCGTTACTGCTGATCCCTCTTTCACTTGCGAAGCGAAAATTCGGTCTGCTTGCGAACGGCGCTTTGACCTCGAAGGGAATCCGACCACTCTTTCGTTGACCCTCTCGGCTACCGCCCTCTATCATTCGATGCAACCGCTCGGACCTTTCACCGTCGAAGGGCGCTCGGCAGAAGCCAGCGTGGCCGGCACTCGGTCCCGTCGTTTTTCGAGTGCGGCGCTGTCTCCGAACGATCGCCGCTTATGAGTCCTCGTGGATCATCGCGAGAGGGCTCGGGGAGAAGTCATGGCGAAAGTTGCGATGTGTCAGGACGTCATGGTCGAGTACATGGGGTTCATGTCGATCTCCGCCGTCCTGAAGCAAGCCGGTCATACCGTCGAGGTCTTCTTCGACGATCAGCTCGACGAAGATCGCTTCATCGCCGAACTCCAAGCCTTTCGCCCGCACGCCGTACTCTTCTCGATCCTGAGTCCCAGTCTGTCGTGGTCCCTTCGCCTCGGCAGGCGCGTTAGAGAGGAGTGCGGCGCCATCACGGTCTTCGGCAACGTTCACGTCATCGCCTGTCCTGGATTGATCGACGACGAGGCCGTCGACATCGTGTGCACCGGCGAGGGCGAGTTCCCGATGCTCGCGCTCTGCAAGGCGATCGACGAGGGCACGAGCTATGCGAGCATCGATGGTCTGTGGGTGAAGACGCCAGCTGGCGTGATCAAGAACAGAGCCTGCGACGACCTGGTCGACGTCGATGCATTGCCGTTCCATGACCGCGCGATGTACAACAAGTATGGCTTCTTCTCTCACAGCACGTATCTGCGGGTCATGGCGGGCCGCGGCTGTCCGTTCCGTTGCTCGTTCTGCATGAACCCCGTGCTCATGGACCACTTTGGTGGCAAGCGCTACCTGCGAAAGCGGTCGCCTGAAGGCGCAATCCGGGAGATCGAGGAGACCATTCGGAGCCAGCCAGGGAAGATCAAGTTCCTCTTCTTCATCGATGAGGTGTTCTGGGTGAAGAACGATTGGCTCCATGAATTTCTCGACCTGTACAAGAAGCGAATCAGCCTGCCGTTCAGCGCGAACTTCAGGTTCGGAGGAATCACCGAAGACGACATCAAGCTGCTCGCCGAGGCGGGCGCATCGAACATGATCCTCGCCACGGAAACGGGAGACGAGGAGCAGCGACGCGGCATCATGAACAAGCCCGTCACGAACGAGCAGATCTTCAGGATCGCGGATTGGATGCACAAGTACGGCATCTCGTTCGCCTCGAGCTGCTTCTTCGGGCTCCCAGGTGACACGGTGGCCGATCACGTCGCACGCCTCGAGTTCTACCGGCGCGTCAATCCGACGTACCTATGGACGACGTTCTTCCAGCCCTACCCGGGGATAGACCTCGCCAAACACGAGGGCATCGCTCCGTTCATTCCCGAGCAGAAGGAGTTCGCACTCACGCTCCATACCGACATGTACCTCGACCTTCCCGATCGAGCGCGACTGGTCAATCTCAAGAAGGTTTACTTCCTCTGCATGAAGTTCCCGTGGCTCACAAAGCCATTGGTAGCCCTGACAAAGCTCAAGTGTGATTGGTTCTTCACTTTTGTGTTCGGCATCCACTTTGCCTACTACGTCTTCAGGTTCGAGCGCGTGTCCCTCTATCAGCTCTTCGTACACGTCAGAAACTTCGCGATCAATCCATTCCTGCGGCAGAAGCAAACGCTGTCGCATACCGGCCGGCCCTACACGCCTTCGGCAAAGCAGACGACCACCGCATTGAGGACCGTGAGCCCTCCGTCGGAGGTGCAGTCCCAGCACATGCACAACTAGCGCGCTGGTATCTCAGAGCAGGGCGGGAGGACCCAGGCGGATCCGCTCGCGGACTGCTGCGACGTCGCCGGGAGCGGACCACATTGCGAGCCAGGCCGCGCTCTCGATCCACCAGGTCGCCCCGGCTTCCGCGTAGGGACGCACGCGCTCGGCTCGACGCTTCTCATTGCGTCCGGTTCCCCCGCTCAGGACCACGTCGAATGGCGTCCCTCCCTGTCGGTGACGCTCTACCCAGGCGCACAGGTCGTGCACATCGTCCGGCGCGAGCCCTCCCGCGAAGGCTCGCCCGGAGTCGGCGAGCGAGCCCGCGGGCCCCATCTTGAATGCGATCACCCCGTCCAAGCGAGCCGCCCGCCGCATGGAGCGCTCGCGGGGCCATCCAGCGACGACCCACACGGGAATCCTGGGCGACTGCAGCGCCGCCGGTTCGAACCAGAGCCCGTCGACCGTGTAGTGCTTTCCAGAGAAGTGGACTGGCCTCCCGCTCCAGAGGAGCTCGAGAATCTGTAGCGACTCGTCGAGTCGCTCTGCGCGCGTCCGACGATCGGTAGGCTCACCCGTCGCCCGAAAGCCCCCGTCGTTCGGCTCGCCCAACCCGACCGGAAGGACGAGCCTCCCGCCCGACAGCCAGTCGAGCGAGACCGCCTCGCGAGCGAGCTTCCAAGGGCGCCGGCGAGCGGGCGGAGTGACCATAGTTCCGAGCTTGATCCTACGAGTAGCTTGCGCAATGGCAGCCAGAGTGATCCAGGGATCCACCGTCGGTCGGACCCGAGCGTCCTGTGATGCAACCTGAAGAGAGTCCCAGATGAAGAATGCGTCCCACCGCGCCGCCTCCGCCTCGAGCGCGAGCTCGACCAGGATGCGCGGATCACCTCCCAACCCGGCGTTTGGCACATCGATCCCGAAGCGCATCAGGGAACCCGCCTCGACCCGGGTTGTCGGAGGATGAACGGGCCCATGGCGACCGCGTCGATACCACTCTGCACGAAGGCGCGAACGGCATCCTCGGGGCTACAGACGATCGGCTCCTCGTGCATGTTGAAGCTCGTGTTGACGAGAACCGAGAGCCCCGTCAGATGATGATATCGATCTAGCACCGCAAAGAGGTCCGGATTGGTCTCGCGCCGCAGTACCTGAGGGCGGGCAGTGCCGTCCACGTGTACGACCGCAGGCGCCTCGCGGCGGCAACGTGTCGTCACTGAGCACGTGGTGGTCATGAATTGCTCGGAGTGCTCCGTGACGCGCGAATGACTCGACAGGAACTGAGGTGCATCCGCGGCCCGCAACACCGGTGCAAAGGGCATGAACTCGGTTCGCCCCAACCGCTGGTTCAGCCAGCCGTTGACGTCGCTGCGCGTCGCCGGGTACAGGATCGAGCGGTTGCCGAGTGCTCGGGGCCCGTACTCCATGCGGCCGTCGAATCGCCCGACGATGCGTCCCTCCGCCAGGAGCCTTGCGATCACCGCGGGCGAGTCGGACACCCGCTCGCACGAAAGACCGTGCCCTTCGACTGCAGCGAGCATCTCCGATTCGGCGTAGGCGGGGCCCAGATAGACGTGCTCCAGCAGGCTCGGTTGGAAGGCGACTGGCCCATCACCGGTGGCTGCGAGAAAGGCTGCGCCGAGCGCGAGCCCACCGTCTCCCATGCTCGGAAACACGTAGAGCCGCTCGACATCCTGCAGACCCGCGATGCACTGGTTCACCCGAACGTTCGCATGGATTCCTCCGGCGACCAGAACGCACCGTCGTCCGGTGCGGCGAACGAAGTGCTCGACCATGGCACACAGAATTTCCTCGCATCGCCTCTGAATCCCCGCTGCGGCGTCTTCGCGGCTGTGTCCGCGCAGTCGAGTGTCGACTTCCGCCGCACAGTTCTGGAACAAGCGACCTCGATTCTGGTAGCGACCGCGAGCCGAGTCCCACCCGATCAGCTCGCGAAAGATGGGCAGCGTCTTCTCTGGATCCCCGAATGCCGCCAGCCCCGTGGTCTTGCCGGCGTGATGGATCTTCGGGAAGCCGCAGTAGCGGGTGACGACGTTGTAGTACGACCCCAGAGAATTGAAGAACGAGTTGGTCTGAAGAATGCGAAAGCGGTTCGTCCGCGAGTCCCCGACGGCGACCGTCGAGCAAAGCCCGTCGCCGAACGAATCGTTGGTCAGAATGAGCGCGTCGGGATCGCCGCCCGTGTAGTAGGCGGACGCGACGTGCGCCGCGTGGTGATCGAAGACGAGTAGTGGCGCGCGCACGCCGACGGCGTCGAGCGTGTGACGGATCGCGGCTCGCCTGCCTCTTCCGGAGATCCGCAACGCGGCGCGGTAGAGCTTCGACGCCGGGTTGCTGGCCTGAATGCGGCGCAGTCCCGGGACACTGTCGATCAGCTCCGCGGAACGCTGCGAGAGCAGCTTGACGCCTGCGTCGTTCGAGAAATCGGTGTTGGTCGGCGTCGCCTCTCCGGAGCTGGCAAAGCCCGCGAGGCCTACCGCCTGTACTTCTTCGGGCCGGACTCCGGCGATCTCCCAGATCCGCTCGAGGCTCCGCGTGGGCAGCCCCGCGGCCATCTTCTTGCGTGTGAGTCGTTCCTCGTTCAGCGCGGCCAAGACTCGATTCCCGCGAACCAGGGCGACGCCGGCTTCGTGCGAGTCCGAGACTCCAAGGCTCAAGAGGTCAGCCACTAGCGCCCCCGAGCCTCTTCGACTGTCTCCCGGACGGCGCAAACCACGCGCCGCGCTTCCTTCAGGGTGAGCTGAGGGTAGAGGGGCAAGGAAATCGTGCTGGCGCCGATGCGCTCCGCTTCCGGAAACGTTCCTGGCCGATACTCGTGTCGCTTCCTGTAGTAGCTCAGAGTGTGGATCGCGCGAAAGTTGACGGCTACGCCGACCCCGCGCTCGTTCAAGCCGTGCAAGATCTCGTCGCGCCGATCGGGATCGACCCAGATCGTGTACAGGTGGCGCGCATGACGGCTTCTCGGCGAGCGAAGCACCCCAGGCAGCCGCACACCGGGCAGGTCACCGAATCCGTCGTCGTACACGGCGCAGATCCGCTCTCTCGCGCGCAGGCGCCGCTCGATCGCGGGAATCTGAGGGAGCAACAACGCGGCCTGAAGGTCGGACATGTTCGCCTTGTAGCCAAGCTCCTCCATGTCCCAGTGTTGATACGAACCCTCGTAGCGCCGGTAGGCATCCTTCGACATTCCGTGAAGCCGCAGCCGGCGCAAGCGCTCTGCAAGCTGACCATCACGAGTCACGATACAGCCACCTTCACCGCTCGTGATACTCTTCGTGGCGTAGAAGCTGAAGCACGCGCAATCTGCCAGCGTTCCCGGCCGTACTCCATCACGAGCAGACTCGAGCGCATGGGCAGCGTCTTCGACGATCGCGAGTCCGTGCTGGTCCGCCATTCCGCGAAGCCTGCGCATGTCCACCATCTGACCGTAGAGATGAACGGGCAGCACCGCCCGCGTGCGAGACGTGATCGCCGCCTCGAGCGAGTCGAGCGCAATGCAACCAGTGTCGGCGTCCACATCGACGAAGACGGGCTCCGCGCCGCAGTGGAGAATCGCGTTCGCGCTGGCAATGAAGCTCATGGGAGAGGTGAGCACGTGATCGCCCGGTCCGATGCCGAGGGCCCTCAGAGACAGGAAGAGCGCCGAAGTACAGCTGCTCACCGCAACGGCGTTCGGTACCCCCAAATATTCCGCCAAGCGCTTCTCGAGCCGCAGCCCCTGGGGTCCGGTGGTCAGAAACCGCGAGCCGATGGTCCGCGCAACGGACCGCGCCTCGCTCGCAGCGAGGTTGTGCCGGTAGAAAGGGATCTCCGCAGGCATACGAGATGCCTCCTTCAGAGGATTCGTCCGCGATACGAGACCTCGCGAACGACGCGATCCGCCTCGATCAGGTACCGATAGAACTCGACGGTTCGCGAGCGAATGCCCTGGTCGACCCGGCGATCCTGGAGCGCCTCCAGCACCTCGCGGATTCCGTCGACGACGTCGTACTCGGGCTCGAAGCCGAGAAGCTTTCGCGCTCGCGCGAAGTCCACTCGATAGCTGCGTTTGTCGGGGTCGTCGGGCACTGCTTCGATCACCGTGCGCGGAATCAGGCGCGCGATGAGGCTGGCCACACTCGACACCTGATGGTTCTGTCGGTCGCTTCCGATGTTGATGACTTGCGCGGCGACGTCGGTCACGCTCGAACGCAACACAAGCAAGAAGGCGCGTGCGACGTCTCGGACGTGCACCAGGGGGCGCCACTGCTCGCCGCCTCCGAGGACGAAGATCCGCCCGCGTTCGAAGGCGAATAGGGTCATCAGGTTCACGAGCAGGTCGAAGCGCATCCGAGGCGACACGCCGTAGACCGTCGCGTTACGCAACGCGGTGACATGAAGCGTCTCGTCGGAGAGAGACAGCACTTCCCCTTCAGCAGCGAGCTTCGTTCGTGCGTACAAGGACACCGGCCGGGTCTGAGAGTCCTCGCTCGCGGTGCCCTCGCCCTGGCCGTAGACGCTGCAGGAGGATGAATAGACGAGTCGTGCGACGCCGGCCTTCCGGGCGCAGCGTGCAACGTTGGCAGCCCCACCAATGTTGATCGCCTCGGTCAGGGCTGGGTCGAGGTCGCAGCTGGGGTCGTTGGACAGCCCCGCGAGGTCGACGACCGCATCGAAGCCTTCGAAGTGCTTTGGGGTCACGGATCGGCTGTCATCGCGGACGACCGCGAACTGGCCAAGTGCGGAAAGGGGCGTGACGAGTTCGCGGCCGAAGAAGAACCGGTCGAGAAGAGTCACGCTCTCACCGGCGCGGAGCAGCGTCTCCGCAAGCACCACGCCGATGTACCCGCCGCCGCCTACGATCAGTATGCGCGCCATTGCCTACTCTCCCTCGGGAGAACGAAATCGCTGCCGCAGGCGGGAGATGGGAAGGATCGATCGTCCCTCCGCATGAGCCGCCTCGATCCGCAGCAGGCCCGTACCGCAGATCACCACGGGCTTCCCGCCGTCGAGACGGGCGATCTTCCCGGGTTGCCGGACCGCAAACACGAGATCGGGAACGACCTGGGCGGCTTCGATCACCACCGTGGTGTTCGCCAACCGGGTTCGCGCGCCCAGATAGGGTGGACCCAGCGCGCGAACGGTCCGTTCGATGGTCGCGGCGCTCTCGCTCCACCGGATCCAGAAGTCCTCCTCGTCGCGCCAGATGCTGTAGCTGGCGAGCTCCTCGTTCTGCGGCGAGGCTTCGCGGAGGCTCCCCTCCAGCCAACGAAGGCTGCCCTCGACGTAGAGGGGCGCGACCTTCCGGACCAGATCGGCCAGCCCGTCGGTGGGGTCGATGGCGACGGAGCGCTGCCACAGGATGGGACCGCTGTCCGCGTCGTCGGCTGCGAGCAAGAATGTCACGCCGGTTTCTCGCTCCCCCGCAATCAGAGCGGTTGCGAGCGGCACGAACCCACGCAGCCGCGGCAGGAGCGAGTCATGCGCGATGACGACCTGGCCGCCGAGCCGATCCAACACGGAGCGGCGCACCATGTGCCGCCAGCCGATGCAGAGCATCGAGTCGATCCCGAGCTCGTCGATTGTCCGGATCGGTTCGCGAACGAATCGTCGCCACTCCACGGCTGAGACCCCAGCCTCGGCCGCGCGCTTCCAGATCCGCTCGTGGAACGACTCGACGACGCCGTGTTCCTCGATCGAGCAGACCGCCGCGAGTCGCGATGCGAAGGCTTCGGTGAGGGCGTTGGTGACCTCGAGTCCCTTCTCGGTGGAGGCGCAGAGCAGTACGCGCTTGGGGGCTGCCAACTCAATCATCGTCGCCTCCCTCGAGGCGGCTGGCGATGACGTAGAGTGGGCGATCCTGACTCTCCACGTAGATGCGTCCGACGTACTCGCCCAGGATGCCAAGGCTCAGGAGCTGGACCCCGCTCAAGAACAGCACTGCGACCAGGAGGGAGGTCCAGCCTGCAACGGCGCTGTGCCACACGAGCTGCTGGAGGACCAGGTAGACACCCAACGCGAAGCTGGCCAGGGAGCAGGCAATCCCGAACCAGCTGGCGATCTGCAGCGGTGCGCGCGAAAACGCGGTAATGGCGTTGCACGCCAGGGCCACCATCTTGAAGAGCGAGTACTTCGTTTCACCAGCGAAGCGCGCTGCATGAGGTACATGCACGCCGGTCTGCCGGAAGCCCGCCCAGCTCATCAGACCGATCACGAAGCGAGCGTGTTCGCGACATTCCCGGACCGCATCGATCACCGGCCGGCGGGCGGCGCGGAAGACATGGGTGTCGATCGAGAATCGCTCCGAGAGGATGTGATTCAACAGCCCGACGAACAGCCAGGAAGTCGCCCGCTTGATGAGCGAGTCAGCGCGGCGCTGACGGACTCCAAACACGACGTCGAACCCCGAGTCCAACGTCTCCAGGAGCAAGGGGATCGCCTCGGGCGCGTCTTGAAGGTCGGCATCCATGAGGACCATGACCTCGCCTCGAGTCTCGTCGATCCCAGCAGTGATCGCGATGTGCTGGCCGAAGTTCCGTGACAGGCGCAGCACACGGACTTTTTCGTCCTTCGCGTGCAGATCGCGGAGCAGGCCGAAAGAGCCGTCGGTGCTTCCGTCGTCCACGAACAGGATCTCGTAGTTGGTTTCGAGCGATGAGCCGAGCACCGCTACCAGGCGAGCGTAGAGCTCAGGCAGGTTCTCGACTTCGTTGAAGACTGGAATCACGACGGAGAGGTACGGCGTTCTCATGCACTGCCCAGCCGGAGCTCGAACGTTTCGATCGACGTGTCGGGGCTCATCCGGAGGAGCTCGCCCCGGAGTGAAGCCGCGGCGCCCTGCAACGTCTCGTCGCCGTACGGCGCGAGCGCATCCAGAACGAAGAAGGCGTTCGCGGTGTCATCTCGAAGGCAGGTGCGTGCCCCCTGACGCCAATTCCATCGCCTGCAGGTGATGCCCAGGTCGTCGCGCCAGATCACTTCACCCGAGTCGGCGCTCTCCGCGCCGCACGTTCCCTGGCTGAGAGTCTGGAACGGCTCGCCTCCGCGGGCGAAGGTCAAGGTCAGGTCTCCCGCCACTGCGTCAGCGTCCTCACCGCCGATCGGCAGCCCGTGCCACACGCTGACGTAGTTGTAGAGGTCGACGATCCACGACACGGTGGGCAACTCGTCCTTCAGCGCGCGCCGAACCAGGGCCTCGAGCGAACAGGGATAGCGACTAGGCTTCGAGCCGAAGCGCGAATACGCCTGCCGCCACGCCCGGATGTGGGGATCGTCGGCGATGGGCCGATCTGAGAACCGCGCGCGCGCCGCTTCGGTCGCTTGATGCCGGAGACGCTCCGAGCCTTCCGCATCGACTCGGCGCAGGCCTCGCGCGACCAGGACGCAGGCCCGGTAGTCGGGATACGCGTCGAGGACCGCAGGGTCGACGCACAGCGGAAGCGAGCGTCGCGCGCCTGGCATCAGCTGTCTCCTACGCGTTCAGTGAGAATCTCGGTCGGGAGCGCGTGAACGATCCGAGACGTCGCACTGTCTCGCGCCGCGCGCGACTTTCGGAGATCGCGAGTCACCACGATCTTCTTGAGCCAGCGGTCCGCACCGTCGTATCGCGCCTGGAAGGCACGCCTTCCATGGACTGCCAAGCAGTTGTCGACGAAGACCGCGTCGCCGGGCGCGAGAACGAGGCACTCGAGGTTCGCGTCGATCTCGCCAACCAGCTCTCGTAGCGCAGCCGCCGCGTCTGCGTCTCCGGCGACCACGTGCATGAACCAGGGGTCCAGACACATGTATGGGTCGTCGGGGTGACCCGTAAGCACCGCCCTCGGAGCAGGCTCCCGCCACGCGGCTTCGAGAGTCTGGCCGTACGGATTCTGGGCGACACGCAGGTGCTCCGTATCCGGCTCGAGTACGAAGGCACGCCGCGCGAGGTGACGCCGTGCGCGCGTGGAGAGGGAGAGGGCGCGTGTGCTGCAGACGGTCGTTCCCACCCGATCCTCGTCGCGGAGGCAGAGCAATCCGAGGTAGTCGCACCGATAGTCGTGAAAACCGTCCTCGGTATGCCACGCCAGGGTCGTCGAGCTGCTGTGGCTGTTCTGCTCGTTCTCATCGCCGCGAATCGGCAGCACGTTGTGAACGAGACCGCCGTGCTGCAGGCTGCTCCACCCGAAGACGTCGCCGAGCAGCGAGCCCAACAGGACGAGATAGAAGTCCTCGCGGCGCGTCTGGGGCCCGCAGTCGCGCCAGTGATGGGGGGTTGGTCCGATTCGTTCGGAGGAGACCTGGCATCCACGCAGGACTGCGATGGCAGCGGGTTCCGCGATGCGGAAACGCTCCATGAAGCGAACCAACCTATCCGGAAGTCTGTACGCCCAGAGCCGCATCTCTTCGTCGAAGCCGCGCGAACCCGGTCCCTCGTGGACGCTGCACAGCTCGGAGAGAAGATCATTGACGGCCGCTCGCTCGGCGTCGTTCAGCTCGAGGGTGAGCGTGTCCCGTGTCGCAGCAGCGCTCCCGTGCGTGCTCGCATCGCTCGGGGAGCGGTCCGTGGCGCGCAGCAGCTCGCTCAGCAGGAGATCGAGCTCTGCATTTCCAAGGCGGTCGACCAGGTCGCTCGCGGCGCTTCGTGTCGACGGCACCCCGCCGTCCGTCTGCCGAGCCGGGGTGTGCGTGGGCGCCTTCACCGCCGAGAAGAGGGCCCTCCGATCGAGCTTGCCGTTCGGCTGGGTCGGGAGCCGATCCAATTGAATCAGGGCGCTCGGCACCATGAGCTTCGGCAGGCGAGCGGAGAGCGCCGTTCGGGCGCGCTCAGTGAAGGGAGCGCCTGCAATCGAGCTCTCAGCGGTGAGCTCGACGTAGGCAACCAGTCGATCTCCTTCCGCCCTGTGCTCTATCCCAGCCGCAGCGCAGCGGACGCCCTCCAGCGCCATCAGCGCGCGCTCGACTTCCTCGAGCTCGAGACGTTGGCCGTTGAGTTTGACCTGGTGGTCCGAGCGGCCGATGAACTCGAGCTCGCCGTCGAGCCGAAACCGGCCAAGGTCTCCCGTTCGGTACATCCGGGCACCGGCATTGCTGCAGAATGGATCGGGCCCGAAGCGATCGGCAGTCTCGCTTGGGTGCGCGGCATATCCCCGTGCGACGCCATCGCCCGCGACGAAGATCTCGCCCACGTGGCCTGCTGGAACGGGCCGAAGGGCATCGTCGAGAAGGTAGATGCGCGTATTGGCGATCGGCCGCCCGATCGGGACCCGAGCGAGGTCACGCGCATCCGAGAGATCCGCAACGCTGCACCAAACGCTCGCTTCAGTCGGTCCGTACTCGTTGACAAGTCGGGCGCTCGTCGCCGCTCGATGTCTCTCGACGAGATCCGGTGGGCAGACTTCGCCTGCAACGATCGATACTTCCAGAGTACTGAGTGAACCACTCTTCGTTCGAATCAGAAGATCGTACAGCGATGGGATACACAGCAGATGAGTTATGGATTCGCTTGCGACGAGCCTGGCAAGTCGCGATGGATTCATCAGCTCATCGCGTTGAGGGATCACGATCCTGCCACCACTCGTCAACGTCCAGAACAGGCCAGCCAGTGAGCTGTCGAAGAACAGTGACGACAGAAGCAGGAACGAGCTCGGAGAGGATCCGTAGAAGTGGTGCCGCGCGTGATTCGAATGGGCGAGCTGGTCGTGGCTGACTTCGACGCCCTTGGGTAGTCCAGTCGAACCGGACGTGAAGAGCACGTAGGCCAGCTGACCGGTTGCCACCGAGGTCTTCAGGTCGTCGCCGCGTTCCCGGGCGATGGAGGGCCAGTCCCGGTCGATGCGGAGCAGCGGAACGACGCTCGAATCGACCGCCCCGGCGGTCGAGTCCCTCACGACGACTGCCTGGACGTTGGCAATCTCCAGCATGCGTCGAAGCCGCTCTCGCGGCGCCTCCGGATCGAGCGGTACATAGGCGCCACCGGTCTTCAGGATCCCGAGGATTGCCGTCACCGCTTCGATCGAGGGTGGAAGACACACACCGACCCTCGACTCGGCACCGATTCCGCGTCGCGCAAGGCTCCTGGCCAACTGATTCGCGCGCCAGTTCAGCTGTGAATAGCTCACCTGCTCGCCGGCACAGTGCACTGCGATCGCGCCGCGCACCGAGTCGGCGATCCTCTCGAAGTGCGAGCAGACGTTCTTCGAGGCGGCCGCGACACGAGGACCCGCGACGAGAGCGTCGAACTCGCGCCGCGTCTCCGCTTCCGTGAGGGCGAGGTGGCGAATCGGCTGATCGGGGCGGGTCAACCCGCAGGAGAGAGTTCGAAACACCAACCCCATCAGCTCGGTCAGCAGCGCGGCTCCGCGGCGTCGGTCCGGAGCGGTGAGAGCCACCGTGAGGTTGGTGTCGTCCTGCCGGAGCACCCAGGCCAGCGAGTTTTCGACCAACGTCTCGCGCAGCTCCACGGCGGCTTCGTGCATGGCGACGCTGCGGCTGTCGCCGAGAATCTCGATCGACATCGCAAGCACGTCGGCGGCGCGCACTCCGTCGCTGCGCAGCATTTCCACCGATCGAGCGAGGTCGAAGCCGGCAGGGGCGCCGGCGCTGCACGCTTCGAAGAACTCAGGCAGCGACCAGTGGGCGCGAAGTTCGTCGCGCCGCAGCTGCCAGCGCGGTTCGGGGTCGCGGTAGTCCCGGATCGCGATCACCAGTCCGGGTCCGCCGGACGCCGCGGCGACCGCGGCAGAGATCGCCCACTGGACGAGGTCGATGGCGTGGCAGCCGAGCCGAGCCGCCTCCGCTTCGAGGCTGTGTCGGAGCTCGATCGGGACCTCGCGCTCGACTCGCGCCTGGATGCCGGGTGGCGCGCCCGTCGAGGCTTCCGGCGCGATCAGCTCCAGGCGAGGCAACGAGCCGCGCCATGCCTCGACCTCGGTTTCTCGGACGACGGCGTCGAGTTCGCATCGAGAGGCGACCCGTCTCGGCCCGTGCTCGCCCGGCCTGGCCAGCCGCGCCACGAGGGACTCGGCTATGGCGCGCGCCGCGTCCAGGTCGACGGCCGCTCGGTGAAACGTCGCCAGCAGCTGCGCGCCGGAATCTCCCTGGAGCAGGCGCCAACGCGCGAGCGGGCCGCGCTCGAGATCGAAGGGCGCGCGAGCATCGCGAGAAGCGAGGGCGCGAAGATCCGCGTTGGAGTCACCGAGCGCCACATTCTCCACGGCCAGAGTGAGCCACATCCCTGGAAGAACGCGTCGCCCGAGCCGCCCCTCACGCTCTTGATAGACGGCCCGCAAGCAGCCGGTCGCAGCCACCACTTCGTTTATCGCGGTCTGCACCCGCTCCGGTTCCAGCGCCGCCGGCAGCCCGATCCTGGCTTGGATCACCCCGGGCGGCTTCGCTCGCGCGCAATACTCCTCGAGCTCCGATGCCGGAACCGAGTGGGCGAGCGACGCGCTCACGTCGACACCCGCGGCTGTTCGAGATACCCGATGTCGACGAGGTAGGCGAGGAGCGTGTGAAAGTACTTCTCGTCGATCGGTGGACAGACGATCCCGGTGCCTTCGAGTCCCCGGAGTAGGTTGGCGCACTCCGCTCTTGTCTCGATCCTCTCGTTCACGTCGGGATCGAGCTGGTCGTAGTCCCGGTGGAACTCTCGATCGATCTGCCAGAGAGGGATGATCGGGTACAGCGGGTGGTCCATGTCGACGTGCGTCGCTCGATCGACCGCAACGTCGAGCGGAACTACTTCGAAGTCGTAGCCGAAGGATCGCACCCAGGGATAGCTCGCACTGGTCGGGATCGGGTCGGGATGGAAGACGTGGATCGTCTGGCCGACGCTGCGCGGATCGAGAGACAGCTTGACGATGGCGGCCGCCGCGAAGTCGACGGGCATCGTGTTCATCATGTCATTGTAGTCGGGCAGGATTCCGAGCCTGAGAAACCCCTTTAGGGCTACGATGAGATAATCCGTCGTATGACTCGCTCCCGTGATCGAGTGTCCCATCATCACCGCGGGCCGGTAGATGGTCACTGGAACGCCTCGCGCCCGCGCGATGGTGACGATCTTCTCGGCGATCCACTTGCTTCGAGCGTAGCCGTCGGGCACCGAGCGCGGCCGCTCCGGAAGGTCCCTCTCGAGGAAGGGCCGCAGCTCCTGCGGCCCGATCAGCGTGTCGACGCTGGAGACGTGGTGCACCGCCTTCAAGCGATCCAGCGTGGCGAGTCGAAGCAGCTCGCGGGTACCGTCGACGTTGGCCGACTTGACCGCGGAGTAGGGGAAGATGAAGTTGACGACGGCGCCGCAGCTGTAGATCGCGTCGATTCGGGAGCCGAGCTCGGCGAAGTCGGACGCGGTCAATCCCAGGTTGGGCAGGCTGAGGTCGCCGGGCAGGAAGCGAACCCGGTCCGGGTCGAGCTTGGTAGAGAGCTTCCACTCCGCGCGCCGGTCGATCACCCGCTGGCGGGCGGCCTCGACGCTAGGAGCACGCACGAGGCAAGTGATCGAAGCGTTCGTCTGGGAGAGCAGCTCTTCCAGCATGAATGCTCCGAGGTAGCCGGTTGCGCCCGTCAGCAGCACCTCGGACGGATTCGCCTGGTCGGCCCGCGCCGTCCCGTTGGGTCGGATCGATTCGTCCAGATGGACGTCGTCGTAGAGGGTCTCGACCGTCAGGTAGCTGTGGACACCCTGCTCGGACTGCAGGTCTTGGATCAGCTTGCAGATGGCCCGGACCGTCGGGCGATCGAACACCTGGGTGACGGGCAAGCTGACGTTGTAGATCTCGGAGAGGCGCGTCGCGAGGCGCACCACCAGCAATGAGTGGCCTCCGAGTTTGAAGAAGTTGTCGTCGAGTCCGACCTGAGCGGTTCCCAGGATCTCCTCGAAGTCCTTGGTGACAGCGTTCTGTAGCTCACTGAGAGATTCGGCAGATCTGGCCGTTCGACCGCGCAGCGGCGCGATCGAAAGAGCGACGCGGTCGGTCTTTCCGTTTGCAGTAAGCGGGAGGTGGTCCAGGATCGAGATCTCGCTTGGGACCATGTAGGCCGGTAGGCGATCGGTCATGAACTGATGCAGTTCTTCGGCGAGCTCGTCGCCCCCGCTGCCCGTGACGAACCCGACCAATCGAAGCGCTCCCCCCGTCGTCCTCGGCACGACGGCTGCATCCCACACCGACGGATGCTGTCGGAGCTGATGCTCGATCTCGGAGGGCTCGACGCGGTTGCCCCGGATCTTGATCTGGTCGTCGGTCCTGCCGAGAAACTCCAGATCGCCCGACACCAGAAACCGCGCGAGGTCTCCGGTCCGATAGAGCCGCTGACCGGGCTCCGCGCTGAACGGATCTGGCACGAAGCGCTCAGCGGTGAGTTGCGGGTCGCCGAGGTAACCGCGTGCGACTCCGGCACCACCGATGTAGAGCTCGCCCGGCACTCCGATCGCGGCTGGTCGGAACTCGGGGTCGAGTACGTAGATGCGCCCGTTGGCGTGCGGACGACCGATCGGAACGGAAGGGCGGTGCGCCGCCGCGGCGTCGCAAGTGAACGACGATGCCCAGATCGCCGCTTCCGTGGGCCCGTACTCGTTGATCAGTGCGGCGCGAGGGGCTGCCTTCAGGTGGCGAGCCACGAGTGCCGGCGGCATCGCTTCTCCCGCTAGGATGCAGCACGACAGAGTCGAGAGCGCCTGGGGCTGAGAGTCGAGCATCAGCTCGTACTGCGACGGGACGCCGTCGAAATGGGAGACCTTCGAACGAGCCATCGTCTGCGCGAGCAGGCGCGGGTCGAGAACCTCCTTGGCCGTCGGGAGCACCAGGTGCCTGCCGTTCACGAGGGTCCAGAAGACGCCAGCACCCGACGCGTCGAATGCGAGGGGCGCCATGGCGAGATAGCCGCCGGTCGGCAAGGGAAAGCGCTCGTTGCGAGCGAGGATGGCGTTCTCGAGCTGAGCGTGGGCGATCATCACACCCTTCGCCTCGCCGGTGGACCCCGAGGTGAAGATCACATAGGCCAGCCGATCGCGAAGCTCCGACTCGGCGATCGCCTCGGGGGGACCGATGAGTTCGGGGCGGTCGCCGTCTATCACCACCAGCTCGCCGATCCTGGGCAGGGTGCGGCGGAAGGCACGTTCCGTGAGGATCGCCTTCACGTCCGCCTTCTCGATCAGTGAGCGTACGCGAGCCATGGGCATGGTCCCATCGATCGGGACGTATGCCGCGCCGGCCTTCATCACGCCGAGGATCGCGGCGATTGCGTGGGCCGACCGATCCGACACGATGGCGACTCTGTCCTCGGGGCCGATTCCGGCGCTACTCAAATGATTCGCGATCCGGTTCGCAAGCCGATCGAGCTCTCCGTAGCTGAGAGACATCTCTCCACACGTGACGGCGACTGAGTTCGGGCTCTGCTGTGCGTGTGCTGCGACACGGCTCGCGATCGAGCGTCCCGCGCCGACGTCTCGCTGGGTGTCGTTCCATCGCGAGACGACGGTGTCGCGCTCGGCGGAGTCCAGCATCGACAGGACCCCGACGCATGTACCGGGGCTTTCGACACAGTTCTCGAGAAGAACCCGCAGCTGGTGCAGCAACCGACCGGCGATTGCATCGCCGAACAGCGCCGTATTCCTGACCAGCCGGAGGGACACGTCGCCGCCAACGGTCTCGTCGAGCTCCAGCTCGAGGTCGTACATGGCCATGCCGTCGTCGAACGAGTACTCGGATACGACCAGATCCCCGATGCGCACCGGCTCGAGTTCGCGTCGGTTCCTGAACCAGACCTGGAACAGGGGATTGCGACTCTGGTCGCGGTCCGGGCGGGCCGCCTCGACGAGCCTTGCAAAGGGAATTCGGCCTTCGTCACGAGCGTTGCGCTCGGCCTCTGCCGCCGCAGCCAAGAGCCCGGTCAAGCTCAGTGTCGGATCCACTTTGAGACGGACCACCCCCACACTCTCGAAGGGCCCCACCACATCGTCGCTGATCGAGCCTCCGCGCAGGGAGACGGGAACGCCGATCGCTACGTCGCTCGCGCGCCCATGCCGCGAGAGCAGCAGCGCGAAGGCGGTCAGCACCACCGTCGAAAAGTCGACGTTCTCTCTCTCAGCGAGAACGCGGAGACGCTTCACGAGGGATGGTGGGAGCGAAGTACGAGTCACTTCGCCTGCGAAGGTCGCAAGCGGCGGACGCGGGAAGTCTCCGATCAGTCGAAGATTGGCAAGTCCCTTGACACGAGCGGCCGCCCGTTCGAGCAGCTTGCGCCCGAAATCCTGATCGAGGAAGCGCTCGCGTTCGCTCACGAACTCCGAGAGCTCATGGCCGCGCACCGACGCGGAGCGGCGGGAGTGCCCGGCCAGGCTTGCGTACGTGCGCGAAAAGTCACGGTAGAGCGCAGCGATGGACGCGCGGTCGGCGATGATCCGATGCAGCACGAACAGCAACAGGTGGCGCTCCGGCGCGAGTCGCAGAAGCGTGGTTCGGAAGAGAGGACCCGTCGAGACGTCGAAGGGCCGCGAGGCATGAGCGCGCAGCGCCTCCACCAGCGTCGCCGCCCCGTCTTCGTCGACCGACTCCGAGAAGTCCTCCATGGGAAGAACGATCTGCGTCGCAGGCGAGACGAGCCGACAGGGACTTCCGTCGAGATCGACGAACGACGTGCGCAACGACTCGTGGCCAGTCGATAGATCGGCGACCGACTGCTGGAGCACCGCCACGTCGAGACGTCCGTCGAGCGCGATGCAAAGGCATGCGTGCGGTGGGTAGTGAGGGGTCAAGCGCGCCAGGAACCACAGTCGTTCCTGCTCGGCCGTCAGCGTCGGGCGAGTCCGGTGTGCGCCCTTCTTGAGCAGATCGAGCAGCAGACTCCGCTTCTCTTCGGCGCTGAGATTCTTGCGTTCGGCGCCATTTGCCATCGTCTTCTCCTTTGCGAACATCCGGAGGTCAGCGGAGTCGCCCTACTGCATGAACGCCTTCTCGTCCTCAGCGCGGAAGCGCATCACTGCGAACACGCCCACCGCGATGGTCATCGCAAGAATCACTCCCGCCTCGGGGAGGACTTCGAGCATCCCGTCGCCCTCCAGCACGATTCCGCGGTACGCCTGGGTGGCCCAAGTCGTCGGGACGAGTGGACTCGCGAGCTGGACCCACCCGGGAAGCAACGAAGTCGGGGCCAGCGCATTTCCGAGGCCAGCGAAGAGCAGCACCCCGGTCTGCGCGAAGACGTCGAGCTGCTGCGGGGTGCGACAGACGGCGACGAGCGCCGCCGCTGCGGTGACCAGGAACGAGGCGAAGACCATGGCGATGGGCAACAGAGCCCAGATCGAGCCTCGGATGCTCAAGCCGAAGGCGAGCGTCCCGAGGAAGAAGACCGCAAGCTGCTGGACCACGACGAGCGCCCAGATCGGGAGCGCCTTGCCGAACATCACGGCGCCGGCGCCTGCACTCGAAAGCCGAAGTCTGGGCCAGGTCCCCCACACGTGCTCTTGGAACGTGTGCCAACCGAGGTGAGACACCGCGAACATTGCGAACAGAACGGCCATGCCGGGGACGGCGTACTCGGAGCCCGTAGCGTCAGGCTTCCCTTCCTGAATGAGTGCAGCTCTGAACAGCGGAGTCACAAAAGGCATGATCACGATGGGCATCGCGAAGATGATCACGAAGGGGAACGGATCTCGACCGAGCAGGCGAAGGTTGATTCGCGCGATCGCCGCGACGGAGTGAAGGCTCATGAGGCACCACCGTTGCGCGCTGGCTTCACGAGTGACAGATAGACGCTCTCTAGGCGAGGAGTCTGGATTTGCACCGTCACCAGGCGGGAAGAGTTCTCGCCGAGTGCGCGCACCACTCGCTGGATCACGTTTCCAGTGTCGGCAGAGGCCACCGAGAGCTCGTCCTCGCTGATCTGGAAGGGGAGGTCCAACTCGAGGCGGGGGATGGGACCCGCGAAGCGGAACAACACCCGCGGGACGTGGTGCGCTCGCACGAGCTGCCCAATCGTGCCGTCGGCCACCAATTGGCCGGACTCCATGATCAGAACTCGGCAGTTCAGCGTCTCGACCTCTCCGAGCTGGTGCGTGCTGTAGAGGATGCACACGCCGCGCTCGGCCAACTCGAGCACCAGCGCGATCATCCGCGCGCGAGTCTCGACATCGACGCCGGCAGTCGGCTCGTCGAGGATCAACAGGCGGGGCTCCGAGGCGATCGCGATCGCCACGTGCACCGCGCGCTTCTGTCCCCCGGAGAGCGTCCACACCCGGCGTCGCGCTAGCGGCTCCAGGCCGAGGGGGTACAGTGCAGCGGACACCCTGCGACGGACCTTGCGGGCGTCCGAGCCGTCCAGCGATGCGAACAGCTCCAGGTTCTCTTCGACCGTGGCGTCGGGGTACACGCCGAGCGTCTGCGGCGCGAGACCTACCCGCTGACGCGCGGCATCGGCCGAAGTGCGGATCTCCACTCCATCGATGCGGATCGCACCACGGTCGGCGCGGCGCAGGCCCGCGATCAGCGAAGCCAGCGTCGTCTTGCCTGCTCCGTTCGGTCCGAGCAGCGCTGCGACCTCGCCCGCTTTGAGCTCGAGAGAAACGCCGCGCAGCGCTTCGACGCGGCCGTACGATTTCGTGAGATGAGCGGCGACGAGCACTTCTCGCTCAATCGACCCGGCTGGGGCCGAGGACTCTCTGGAGGCTCAGCGGGCGCATGTCGGTCCAGACCTTCCCTATGTGAGCAAGGCACTGCTCACGAGTCCCGACTTCGCCCGTCGCGAACCACCCATGCGGCAGTTCTCGGTCAGCGAACCAAACCGAGTATTGACCCTCGCCGTTCACGACCACTCTGAAGGAACGCACATCATCCATCACGGCCCTCTTTCAACTGCGTGTCTCCGTCGCGCGCTCTTCTGGCAGGAGGCGGCTCAGAAGGCGATCGAGCTGCTCTTCCGGCAGCGATTCGACGTCAGCCACGAGACGGCGTTGCTGTAGACGCTCCACGTTGCCCTGCGCTCGATCGATCGACGCCGCCAGGTAGCTGACCGTGGCATTCAGGAAGAACTCGCGCACGTCGAGTTCGACCGAGAACTCGTTCGCTAGCGCGTCCATGAGCCGAGTGGCGAGCAGGGAGTGGCCGCCGAGGGCGAAGAAGTCACTGTTCCGCCCCACCGGCACTCCGTCCAAGAGCTTCGCAACGATCTCGGCGATGCGAGTTTCAGTCTGGGTCCGCGGAGGTTCCAGCGCGTCCGTGTCAAGCTGCGTCATGCAGCAGGTCTTCAGATGTAGACGATCGACCTTGCCACTCGGCGTCAGCGGGAGCGCGTCGAGTTTCTGGACAACGCTCGGAACCATCGCGGGGGGAAGGCGATCGCGAAGCCACTCGCGAAACTCGGACGCACCGGAGTCGCCACTGGCGACTACGAACCCGACCAGCCTCGGCGCTCTTGGGCCATGCGTGTCCGCGACGACTGCGGCGGCGCGAACCTTTGGGTGCAGAGAAAGAGTGGATTCGATCTCGCCGAGCTCGATCCGCACTCCTCTGATCTTGACCTGATCATCCACGCGGCCCAGGAACTCGAGCGCGCCGTCGTCACACATGCGCACGCGATCACCCGTTCGATACAGGCGCGCGCCGGGGCGGGGATCGAACGGATCGGGCAGGAAGCGCTCCGCGGTCATTCGCGGCTGACCGAGGTATCCGCGCGCTACGCCGTGCCCCCCGATGTACAGCTCGCCCACCGCACCGATGGGAACGCGGCGCAATCCGCCATCGAGCACGTGGAGCTGCGTGTTTCCCACTCCGTGCCCGATCGCTACCGAGTTCTCGTCCGGCGCTTCGATGCGCTGCGCGCTCGACCAGATGGTGGTTTCGGTGGGTCCGTACAGATTCCACACCTCTCGAGAAGTGGCGCAGAGCGCGCGAGCGAGCTCGGATGTCATCACCTCTCCGCCGCACCACGCCCGGAGCGCGCCACCAGACCACCCCGACGCCAAGAGGAGTCGCCACGTCGTAGGCGTTGCTTGCAGGACGGTGATCGATTCGGCACGGAGGAGCGCCGCGAGCCGTTCACCGTCGAAGCCCAGCTTGCGATCAGCGACTACGAGCCGCGCACCGACGAACGGCGGCAGGAGCAGCTCGAGGGTCGCGATGTCGAACGAGAGCGTGGTTACCGATAGCATCGAGTCGCTCGGCCCCAGGCCCGGCTCGGCGCTCATGGTGAGGAGGAGGTTCGCCAGCGATCCTCGAGATATCCCCACGAGCTTGGGTATCCCGGTCGAACCGGAGGTGTAGATCGCGTAGGCCAACGTCGTTGGCTCCTGGCCACCCGGTGGCGGTCGCCGCCAAGTGTCGCGATCTCGAACCCAGCTCACTTCGTCGACATCGATCCGATGTTGCACCGGCAGGGCGAGCCCCGTGCTCTCCCGGTCCGCGAAGACGACCCGGATGCCTGCATCGAGCGCCAGGAAGCGAAGGCGCTCGGGCGGAAGAGACGGATCGAGAGGGACGTAGGCGCCCCCGACCTTCAACACCGCGAGCAGCAACACCGGCAGCATCTCCGAGCGGCCGACCAGGACCCCAACCCGGACTTCGGGGCCCACACCGCAATCGCGCAGCTGGTGCGCGAGCTGGTTCGCGCGTCCGTCGAGCTCCGCGTAGGAGAGGAACCTGGCGCCGTGGCGCACCGCCTCCTTGTCGGGGGTGCGCCGGGCCTGAGCCGACACTCGGTCTGTGACTGGCGTCGAATCCATCGGGAGAGCAGTCGCGTTGAAACGCGTCCAGAGTTGCGCGTCTGTCGAGGGCTCGACAGCACAATCGCCCACGCGTGAGGTCGGGTCTGTGACCATCTCCTCGATGATCGCGCGCAGGTGCCTCTGCCAGCGGTCGATGGTCGAGCGTCGGAGGACGCTGGTCGAGTACTCGAGGTCCAAGCGGACTGTCCTGTCGTCGTCGGCGATCGTCAGTGACAACTCGAACTGAGCCGTTCGAAGATCGAGCAGGACGGACTGCGACTCGAGGCTCCCGAAGTCGGGCTCGCGCGCGCTGGTGGCGCGATGCGCGAAGGTGACCGCAAAGAGCGGCGGTCGACTGGGATCTCTGGGAACGCCCAGACCTTCCACCAGCTTCTCGAAGGGCATCTCCAGATGCGCGCGCCGGAGCTGCACCTCCCCGACTCGCCGCCACAGATCCGCCCAGGTGGGATCGCCGGAAAGGTCGATGGGAAACGGCAGGAGGTTTTCGAACTGTCCGACGCTGCGCGCCAGCTGTCCCGCTGTGTCGGACTCCTCGACTCCGACCAGGATCGCTTCACTTCCCGACAGGCGAGCCAACAGCACGGCGAAGGCGCAGAGGCCCGACACCTCCATCGAGCAGCCGTGCTCCAGGCATTGCTCCCGCCACCGTCCCGCCCATTGCTCGTCGAGCCAGCAACGCGCGGTTTCGCCCGAGAACTCCTGGACGGGGCGCCTCGGCCAATCCGTGGGGAGCTGGACCGAGTCGAACCCTTCGAGCTGCTTGCGCCAGTCCTCGACTTCCACCGAGAGCCGGTCCTGCGTGGCGAGCTCGTGCTGGCGAACCGCGAAGTCCGCCTGATGCAGCTCCGGACGCGGAAGTTCCGACTCGACGCCCGCTGAACTCGCGCGATAGCAAGCGCCGAGCTCGCGGACCAGGAGATCGAGCGAGCGGCAATCGGCGATGGCGCGGTGCGCGACAACCACGAGGAGATGCTCTGCGGTATCGACGCGGACGAGCTCGACACGAACCAGCGGCGCAGTCGACAGATCGAACCTGAGCCTGGCGCGTTCGACTGCCAGTCGCAGTGCTGCGGTCTTCCGATCGACGTCCGTAGCACCGCGGACCTCGAAGAGGGGAACTACCGACGCGACCGCGGGTACCACGATCTGGAGCACGCGCCCGTCCTGCACCTCCACGCTCGTGCGAAGTGCCTCGTGCCGCGCCACGACCTCGTTCAGCGATCGCTGCAGCGCGATCCGGTCGAGCGCACCACGCAGCCACCAGGCGGACACGGACTGCCGAGACACGTCGCTGGTACTCGCCAGGTGAAGGAACAGCAGTCGTTGCTGGGAGAACGAGGCCGGAAAGGCCAGTGCACTCATTCCGCGAGCGGAACCTGCGCTCGATATCACTCGTCGAGCCATGCCCATCTTCCACGATCCGACCGAGTCACCCGGTACGTCTGCCGGTCGACGCTGCGCAGTCGTGACACCCGCGGCTGCACATCGAGGTCGAGCTCGAGATCGTCTACCGCGCTGTCCGGATCCTCGGCGATTCGCTCCAGGAGACGCGTGAACGCCGCCAGCCAGCGCTCGATCGTCGAACGTACGAACAGAGCCGTGCTGTACCGGAACGCTCCGGAGATCTCGGAAAGGTCCGAGATCTGGATTTCCAAGTCGCTGCTGACCTGCAATCCCCCCAACTCCATTCGCCTCACCTCGCAGGCGGCCAGGCGGGGCGTCGGGACGTCGGGCAACCAGTTCAGCAAGAGCTGGACGACCGGATGCCGGGAGGGATCCGGCGGAAGCCGGAGGCCTTCCACGATCGAGTCGAAGGAGACGCTCTGCCGCGCCAGGGCGCGCATGCAACTCCGGCGGACGCTCCTGACAATGCCGCGAAAGCTCGCGTTCTTGGGGACCTCGATGCGGAGCGGGACGAGTCCGATGAGTGGACCCACCAGGATCAGGCTGTCTGGCTCCACTCTGTTCAGCGCGGGTGCGCCGATCACGACTTCCCCAAGTCCGGTCAGACGCCGAACCAGCACGGCGAAGGCTGTGCAGAAGAGCATGAACGGAGTCGCACCGAGTTTGCGTGCCGCGGCGCGCAGGCGATCGGAAAGGTCTCGCGACAACACGAAGCCGACGCGGCCGCCTTGGACGTCGAAGAAGGGGGGTCTCTGTCTGTCGGGCGGCAGTTCTGTCCTCGGCGCATCGCGAAGCTCCGCGAGCCAAGCGCGTAGAGCGTCCAACGATGGTCGAACGTCGCGGTCGGCGAGCCGGCTCGCGTACGCGAAGTAGCCGAGAGGGGGTGCTGGGGGCTCCGGCTCTGCGGAGCCGAGTTCGATGCGATAGAAGGCTTCGAGCTCTCGGAGAAGGATGCCCGCGGACCAGCCGTCCACGGCGACGTGGTGCGCCACGAGCACGAGCAGTGCTTCGCCCGCGTCGATTCGGATCAGCGCAGCCCTCGCGGGCGGACCGTGCCCCAGATCGAAGGGCTCCGCCGCAACGGCGGTAGCGTTCGCAAGCGCAACCGAAGCGTCGCGCTCGACCTGGGTTCGAGAGTCGACGCGCAACCCGGGATCGAGCTGCTGACACAGCGTGCCGTCGATGACGCGGAAGCGGGCGCGAAGCACATCATGCCGGCGCACTACGCGCCCGATCGCTCGGGTCAGGGCGTCGTCGTCGACGCTGCCCCGCAGGCTGAAGCAAGCGGCGAGGTTCAGAGCGGCAGAAGGTGCGAGCAGCCTGTCCGCTCCCCAAAGGCGCCGCTGGGTGGGCGTAGCTGGCACGACGTCGAACTCGGATCTCCGCTGTACGAGCGTCGGTGTGAGCACGGCTCACCTGCTCCTGCGGGTTGAGCTGCAGTCTTGACGAGACCCGAGGCCAGTCTTGCCGACGCCGCGGAAGAGTGTCAACGAAAAACGGTGGAAGATACGCGAACGCAGGTTCTTTCCATCACACTTTTCGACTCGATCTAGTATAAGTTGCGAACCGACGGATCCGATGACTCGCTCAAACTGGAATGAGGCAAATCTGACAAAACACGGCGCTATGTGACGAGCAACACCCGGCGAAGGCGGCACGAATGAGTTGCTCGAGTGGAAGGCGACGCATGCAGCGGAATCCGACTCTGGTAGACGTGGCGCGAAAACGCCTCGAAGAAGCGCCTGCAGACACGACGTTTCGCTTTCTCGTCGACGGCGAAAGCGAAGAAGAGCGCTTGTCGCGTGAAGGGCTCGTCGTTGCGGCCACCCGCGTGGCTGCGTCGTTGCAGGCCGAGGGCGAAATCGGGGAGCGAGCGGTGCTCCTCTTTCCACCAGGACTCGGGTATGTGACCGCTCTCTTCGGCGCGATGTTCGCCGGTTGGATCGCGGTGCCTGCCTATCCCCCAGAGCCGCATCGAGCGAACGAGGCCATGCGCCGCCTTCGCGGAATTCTTCGCGACGCACGCCCCCGCGTCGTGCTTTGCCCCGCATTCGTGCGCGATCTGTTGAGTCCGAGGATTGGCGGAGAGTTCCCAGCCACGAAGTGGCTCGCGATCGACGAGCTGGGCTCGAGCGGTTCCGCGTGGCGGGCTCCAGCCATCGGGCACGACTTCCCTGCGCTGCTGCAGTACACCTCGGGCTCGACGGGCGAGCCTCGTGGAGTCGTGCTGACGCACGCCAATCTACTCGCCAATTGCGAGGCGTCCGCCCGTCGCTTCGAGGTCACGAGTTCCAGTGTGGGAGTCTTCTGGCTCCCGCCGTATCACGACATGGGGTTGATTGCCGGACTGTTGATGCCCGTGTTCGTGGGCGGCCGAGTCGTGCTGATGTCGCCCCTGGCCTTCCTCGAGCGGCCAGTGCGCTGGCTGAGGGCGATGTCGCGCCACTCGGCCGGAGTCAGCGGAGGCCCGACGTTCGCGTTCGATCTCTGCACCCGTCGGATCGGCGAGTTGGAGCTCGATGGCCTCGATTTGTCGTCGTGGGAAGTCGCGTTCTGCGGCGCAGAGCCGCTTCGGGGCGAAGTCTTCGACGCATTCGCGCAGAAGTTCGGCCGGGTCGGCTTCCGCTCGGCCGCGATCTATCCATGCTACGGAATGGCCGAAGCGACCCTCTTCGTGTCCGGTGGGGCGAAGCTGGCCGGCGCGAAGTACCTCATGGCCGATCCCGTCGCTCTCGAGGCCCGACGGGTCGAGCTGGACCAGGAGGGAGTCCGTCTGGTCGGGTGCGGCCGGGTCGCCGACGGACACGAGTTGCGAGTCGTGGATCCGCTCACGCGTGAGGACCGCGGGGATGACCAGATCGGAGAGATCTGGGTCAGAGGTCCGAGCATCGGACTCGAATACTGGAATCGTCGGAGCGAGAGCGAGAGCGCGTTTGGCGCCGAGCTGGCGAAGCAACCAGGCGCAAAGTTCCTTCGGAGCGGCGACCTCGGGTTCACGCACGACGGTGAGCTCTACGTGAGCGGCAGGCTCAAGGACCTGATCATCGTCGCCGGGCGGAACCTCTATCCCCAGGACATCGAGGCAACGGTGTCGGTTGCACATCCGTCGGTCCGGCGCGGTTGCTGCGCCGCATTCTCCGTCGACGCTGCAGATGGCGAGGCTCTGGTCGTTGCGGCCGAAGTTCGCGATGCGGCAGCCGAGGACGAGGCGAGCGCGGTGCGCAGCGCGATCCATCGCTGCGTGGCCCAGGAGCACGGCGTGGTTGCTGCCGACGTTTTCTTGGTCGCCAAGGGGGAGATCCCGAAGACGACCAGCGGCAAGATCCGCAGAGCTGCGACCCGCGCCGAGTACCTCAGGCGCAACGGCGAAGCGCGCGCGCGCGTCCTGGAACGCTCACTTCACCGCATCGACTGGATCGTCGATCTCGCGCCGACCTCCCGATCTTACGACCAGGCTCGAGAGTGGCTGCTGATTCGCGACCAGCGCGGGGTATCCGACGCGCTGCAGGCGCGGTTGGTCGCCAGCGGAGAACGCTGCCGCTCCGTGGACTGCAGCGATGGGTCGCTCGCAGCAGCGCAGTTCTCGAAGTCGTTGCACGTCGTCTACTGCGCGGCGCTCGACCTCGAAGACGAGGACCTGTACGCGCAAGCCGGTTGGGCTCGGAGTGTGGACCTCGCCATGACGCGCCTGGTCGGCGCGATCGACGGACTCAACGAGACCGGCGGCTCGCCGCGCTTGTCCGTCCTCACCCAGGGCGCTCGCTCGGTGCACCGCGGAGAAGTGGCGCGAGTGGGGCAAGCGGGAGCGTGGGGCGTGGTGTCCGCCCGCTCGGGGGGTGCATCCTTGCGCATTCGCGCGATCGATCTTGACCCCAACGCCGATCTGCGAGACGCGTCGCTCGATGCGCTGTATCGCGAACTCCGGACGCTCGACGACGAGGAACAGGTCGCGCTGCGCGGCACCCGGCGATTCATCGCGCGGCTTCGTTCGGGCCTCAACGCAACAGCGACACGTCGCCGGCAGGCTTTGATCTCGCCGGAGCGTCGGGGAACCTATTGGCTCGGCGGCTCGTTTCGCGGCTCGGGCCTCGACCTCGCGGAGCACGTCGCGCGCTCGGGCTGCCGCCGCCTCCTCATCGCGCCGTTCGACCTGGCGACGCGGGAAGTGGAGCAAGCTCTACGCTCAGCCTGTCCGGGCCTCGAGATCGTCGCACTCGACTGTCGCCATCCGTGGCAACTGGGCGAAACGCTGGCGCGCTGCCACGATCTCGACGCGCCCCTGCGCGGCGCGATTCAGATCGGCGCGCTGAGCTCCGACGGCGAGCCGTCGACCCCGCTAACGGACGAGCTTTCCCGCGTGTGGGAACTGCAGCGGGCGACGTCGCAGCTAGATCTCGACTTCTTCGCGCTGGGAAGCGCACATGCACTGCCGGGGTTTGCCGGCTCACCCGAGCAGAGCGCAAGAGACGCGTGGTTCGAAGCGATCGCCCGAGCCCGACACGCCAAGGGCGCGCGCGCCTGCAGTATGGGATGGAATCCAGGCGGTACGCCCGCCGATGCGAGTGCTCGTCCACTCCAACCGGACTTGGCGTTCGACGTCCTCCAATCGATCATCGAATCCGGTGAGCCGCGGGGGCTCGTGGTCCTGAGAGACGGCGAAGGCCGGATTGCCCTTCCTCCGAGTGCCAAGGGAGGCAGGTTCTTCGACGAGGTGCGCTGAGTGTCGAACTCGAGAGCTGCAACGCGGACCGATGACACGCGCCAGACCATCAACGCGATCGTGCGCCAGTCGCTCGGTCTGGAGAAGATCGATCACGCGGCCGACTTCTTCGCGATGGGCGGGGACTCGATTACGGGCATGGGGGTCATCTCGCGGGTGAACGAGATCTTTTCCGTCGGTCTCACGTTCGAGGACGTCGCCGATAGCTTCTCCGTCGAGACAGTCGTTCGGATCATCGAAGAGAGGCGCAGCGTCGCGTGAGGCGGCGGATCGCGGGCGCCTCGCCGCTCGGTTCGGCATTGGCCGCTGCAGTGTCGATTGGAGCGGTGGGTTTCGCGCTCGCTCTGCTCAGCGGCGCACTGCCGCCGACGGACGGTGAGCTGGCTGGCGCGGGCACGCTCATGCAGATCCGCGAGGGAGCCCTCGGGCTTCTGCAATCCTGTTCGGCATCGCTTGCCGAAGCTTCGGCAGGCTGCGGCTTCACGGCTTTGGTGTTGCCCCTGATCGATCTCGCTGGACCGACGGGCAGCGCGCGGGCGGTCTCTGTGCTGGGCGGTCTCGCGTTGGTCGCTGCCGCACTGTTCGCGACGCGAGAGCTGGGGCGCGAACTGGGACTCGATCCGGCACTGTGGGCGCTGTGCGTGTTGGCCGCGTTGCTCAATCCAATTGCGATCGGCGCGTTCCGCTCGGGCGATGCTTCCGCCGCTTGTGCGGCCGCCGCGCTCACGGGTCTCGTCTGGAGTCAGCGGGCCCTGGACTCGAGCGCGCGGCCGCTGGCGGTGTGCGCGCGCGTCTCGTGCGCTCAAACGGCGGCAATCCTCCTTCATTCTCTCGGTATCATCTGTCTGGCGGCGACGGTCGCCTACGTTGCGACGCGCCGCGCGTTGCCGGGAGTGGGCCAACCGGAGCGGAGTGCCGCACCCCTCGCCGTCGCCCTCTGCGCGCCCGCGCTGCTTGCGGTCAGCCTCCTGTTGGCGCCGTGGGCGGGCGTTGGCGGTGGTGCCTTGCCCCCGGGACTCGTTGCCTACCCGCAGGCTCTCACTCTCTCCGGAGCGGCCGTCAGCGTCGCCCTCGGCCCGCTGCTATTGGTCGTCTTGCGCATGCACCTGGTCGTCTCGGACATCCCCCTGCTCGCGGGGCTCGCCGTCTACGTCCACGCGGTGATCGTGTTCTTCGGCCGCGAGTTCGACGCGCGCCACTTCCTGTTCGCGTTCCCGCTGGTCGGGATCTTCGTTCTGCGTGGGCTCAACGAGGCACCGAAGCGACTGCGCGACTGGGCGACGGTCGCGTTCGTCGTCGCCAACGGACTCACGGTCGTGCTCTTCGCTTCGCCACTGGGAATTCCCGCTCAGCGCCTCATTCCCGACTCACTCGCCGGCCTTCATCTCGCCGATCTCGCTGCCCAGTCGCGGCAGGCAGCGCTCTTCACCCGTCTCGACGACCTTCCCGCGCGCGCCGAAGTCGTGCTCGTCAGCTGCGCCGCGACGGCCGCCGCGGCCGAATGGGTCTATCGGTTCCCAGGTCACGCCTACATCAGACCGGACCTCGCGGCGAGCGAGACGTGCCAGCCTCCGGCGATCGATTCGGTTCCGGAGGGAACGGTGCTGGTCTATCTCGGTGGCAAGGAACCGCTCTCGACGCGGCAGCCGGGCGTGGCGCCGCTCGGTGATGGAGCGTTCAGAGTCGTCGAGAGAGGTCCATCGTGAGCTGGCGCTCGGTGCCGTCGCAGTGGCCGGCCGAGGCCGCAACTGGCTTCGCACTCCTCGGGTGCGGCATCACTGCGACTCTGCTGTGTCTGAGCCTTCCGCCCGGACGCGACACTGTGCAAGTGGCCTTCGTCGTGCTTCAGCTCGAGCAGTTCGGGATGTGGAGCGGCTGCAGCGATCCTTCCCACGTGCTCAACCAGGCGTGCGGCTTCCCCGCATTCGCTGCTCTCCTCGTTCGTGCGACTGACCCGACTACGGCTCTCCGCATTGCGTCCCTGATCGGCACAGCACTGTTCTTGCCGGCTTGCTACGCGTTCTTCCGCGAGTTCAACTCCGTCTTCGGACTTGCAAGGCGGGTGATCCCTCTACAGCTCTGGATGACCTTCGGCGGAGCGATGGTGCTCTATGAGTACTGGGGGGGAGACGCCGACACGCTGTTCGCCGCAGGTGGGCTCATGGTCCTCGTGGTCCTGCGGAGACTGCTGCGCGCCGATGGAGCGCAAGCGGCCCTGCTTGCAGCGAGCCTCGCGACGTTGCTCGTCGCGATTCAGTTCATTCACGCGCGTGGCACGTTGGTGCTCGCGTTCGCGGCGATGTATGGCGCCTGGGCGATGGTTCGCGGCGGCCGAAGGGCGCGCTCGCTCGACGCTGGCCATCTCGGCGGTGCGCTGGCATTGCTCGTAGCCCTGGCCTTCGCCCTGGCGGGCGCGGCCGGCGTCAACCCGCTGCTGAACTGGAACGCGTCTGAGCCCGCATTCGGCCTGGTCTTGTATCCGGCGCACGTCATCTCCGTCTCCATCTGGCTACTGATCGCCTTCGGCCCGCTGTTGCTTCTTCTGCCGTGGATCCGCGTCACCCGTGAGGATGTGATCCTCGCCGTGATTGCGCTGGGCTATGGCCAGGTGGCAATGATGACCTTCGGCGGCGGCACCGAGATGGGCTACTACGTGTTCACGATCCCGTTCCTGGTGCTCTATCTCGCCCGAGCGTTGGACCACATCCGGTCTCCGAGCGCTCGCAGGGCGCTGATCGCCGCGTTCTCCGTTCACCAGGTCGCGGGGATTCTGCTCCTCCACACGCCCATCCTGCTCGGGATCTACCGTTTGCTACCTCCATCTTTCGCCGAACCGCTCGACCCGATCCGCATGGGGACCTATCTGGAGATCAAGGATCAGTTGAGCTTCATCGATCGCGAGCTTCCGCCAGAAGCCACGCTGCACTACATCGAGAGCGGCTATCGGGGAGATTCGGCTGCCGACGTCTACCAGAGAGGCAGCTTCATGCGGTCCGACTTGAGGGTCGCGAGCGCCAATGAGCTTCCCCGGCTGAGAGGCGACTATCTGGTCCTACCCATCGGCAGCGACATCGAGGCATGGGCTTCTGCGAACCCGGGTGTGACCATCCTCGGCCACAACGTGGCACGTATCGAGGACGAGTCCGGCCCGCCGCACAGTCGAGGCGCGGATCTGCCGTCTCGCTCCGCAGTCCGAGCGCGCGTCGACGCCCTGACCGAGGGAGTCAACACGGCAAACATCGACGCCGCGATGGAGCAATTCACTGCCGATCCAAGCCTGTTCAGCCTGACTCCGGGGGACCTCGGCTGTGAGTTGGGCTGCAAGGGCGCGGATCGGGTCGCGTTGGGACTTCGTCTATTGATGCTCGACCACCTCCGGCTTCGGGCCCTCGAGCTCCTCGAGCGGGAAGGGGACACGGAGCGCGTCCGGTTCGAGGCGCGGTCCGACACGATTGCCTCCTCAGGGGTCGGTCGCCTCCAGGGTTGGCTCTCGCTGCGGTTCGAGAGCGAGAGGATCTCGCTGCTTCGGATCAGTCTGGATTCCACGGATCCGGCGACCGCTCAGTTCCTCAAGTTCGTCCGTGCCGCTCCCACGGAGCCCCAGCGCGGGCGTGTCCAACGAATGCTGCGCGTCCTCGTGGCGGCTATCGGAGGAATCATGACGGGCGTCGTCATCGGGCGGTCTCCTCCATCGCTGGGGACCTCGGAGCAGCCCCCTACCTCAGTCGCGCTCCGGAACGGTCCCATCGACGTCGGTGAAGCCTAGCTCGAGGGCCAGCCGGCGCGCGATGATCGTGCTGCCCGAGCGCTCCCGGAGCTGACGATCCACCGCCAACAGCGCGACGGCGCGACCAGCGAAGTGGGGAGACACAGTCTTTGCGTTCAGATCGTCGATTGAGTGAGCGAGTGGGTACTCACCTGCAAGCGTCGCTGCGATCATGCTCTCTGTTCGGGTCCATCCCGGATACAAGACCGCGGCGCAAACTCCATGCGGGCGGAGCTGAGCCGCAAGCACCTCCGCCAGGCGAGCAGTCGCATGTGCCCGGACGTCGAGAACGATGTCCCAGACGTGCTCGGCGTCCCGCACGGCCAGCTCGCTCGTGAACAAGACGAGCCCCGCGGCTTTGGCGCGCAGCATCAGCGGAATGCCGAAGCGGCAGGAGGCTACGTGTATCCGAATCCCCTTCTCGAAGTTTCCGTCCCACCAGTAGAGTGGCTTGCGCCACAGAGGCAGCGGAACCATTCCGGCCGGATCGTCGTCTCGCGCTTTCGGATCGGACGGGCGATCGCTCCAGCCGATGGCGTTGTTCACGAGCAGGTCGAGGCGACCCGTCTCGGCTGCGACCCGGTCGAACAAGGACTCGACTTCATCGTCCTGCCGAAGGTCGCAACACACGGCGACACCCTTGCCGCCGCTCTCGTTCACGAGCTCCGCGATCAGCTGGAGCTTGCGCTCTGTGTCGCGCGCCACCGCGTACACAGTCGCACCGCACGAGCCGAGGATCTCGGCGATCCCGCGACCAACGCCTTGACTTGCACCCGTGACGACAGCCACCCGCCCGCGCAGATCAGGAGGCGTCCATCCGCTGCTCGCAAGGTTCATCCAAGACCTTCGCAGCGACGAGCATAACATCAATCGTTGCCCGCAAGTCGACCTCTCGCGTACACTGATCGCCGCTATGGAGATCCGCCCCTCGACCTCCGTGGTGCTGCTGTTGTTCCTTGCCCTCGTGGTGGGTTGCGAGTCGGGCCAGGCAGACGATCCGGCCCGGACGGCCCAGGCACAGTTGGATCGCATCGAGCGCATCGTCGTTGCGACCGGGACGATCGAGCCTCAGACCGAGGTTGAGGTCCGTCCGCGCGTCCCCGGGATCGTGCAACAGATCCTGGTCAAGGAGGGCGAGGCGGTCACGGAGGGTCAACTGCTCGTCGAGATCGAGCATGAGCTGCTCGAGGCCAGGGCCGAGGAGGCCAAGGCCGCCCTCGACGAGGCGCGCGTGAGCCTGCGCTTCGCGCACACCGAGCTGATCCGGGCACAGGCGCTCGAGCACGGTGGCGCGCACTCGCGCCAGCAAGTCGATGACAAGCAGGCACAGCATGATCGAGCCCGAGCGGCGATGGCCGGCGCAGAGGCACGCCACAAGAACCTCTCGACGCAGCTGTCCTACGCGCAGGTGAGGTCTCCCATGGCGGGCCGTGTGCTGTCGGTTCTCGTGGAGGAGGGAAGCGCCGTCTCCCCGGTGACTTCTGTCTCAGGTGGAACCATCATGGTCTCTCTTGCTGCAACGGATCGCTTGCATCTCAAGGGCCGTGTGGACGAGAACGAGATATCGCGCATCCGGGTCGGGAATCCTTCGCGCATACGGACCGAAGCATTCCCGGAGCGCGTCTTCAAGGGCGAGTTGGCCGAGATCTCACCCGTCGGTGAGCGGATCCAGAACGTTACGTACTTTCAGGTCAAGGTCGTAGTGGTCGACTCGGACGCCCAGCTCCTCCGACCGCGGATGTCCGGGGACGCGGACGTCATCGCGGAGGTCGTCGAGGACGCGATCGTGGTGCCGGAGTCGGCACTTCATTACAGCGGCGACGAAGTGCAGGTGCAGATCGTGGGAGTGGAAGGGACGAAGGCTCGACCGGTCAGGATCGGTATAGTAGACGGCAGCCGCGTTCAGATCCTCGACGGGCTGCAGCCCGGTGACACGGTGGCTCTACAGTGAGCGAAGTCGTGATCGAGCTCAAGGGTGTCCACAAGCACTATCCGATGCGGGGCGAGGATGTGCGCGCGCTACGTGGCATCGACTTGTCGATCCATCGCGGAGAGTTTGCGGCGATCATCGGACCATCGGGGTCCGGGAAGACGACGCTGCTCGAGATCCTGGGGTGTTTGTCGCGACAGACCGCGGGGAGCTATCGCTTGCGCGGCGAGCTCGTCGACCAGCTCAACGACGCATCGCTGGCCTCCCTACGCGGACGCGAGATCGGGTTCATCTTTCAGTCCTTCAACTTGCTCCCGCGTCTCAGCCTGGAAGAGAACGTTCAGCTGCCCCTGCTGTATCAACGGGTTTCTCGCGCCGAGCGGAGGTCGCGCTCGCTTGATGCGCTTGCTCGCGTAGGTCTCCGCCATCGAGCCAGTCACAGGCCGAACGAGGTATCGGGAGGAGAGCGCCAGCGCGCGGCGATCGCGAGGGCGCTCGTCACCGGCCCTTCCGTTCTGCTCGGCGACGAGCCCACCGGAAACCTCGACACCGAGACGGGAATGGAGATCCTCGCCCTGCTTCACTCGATCCACCTCGGAGGGGGCACGGTGGTGGTCGTCACGCACGATCTGTCGATCGCGGCGCGCGCGAACCGCCGCCTGCGAATGCGGGACGGCCACGTCGAGTCCGACGCTCGGGCGGGCTGATGAGCTTCGGCGAGGCAGTCCGGCAGGCGCTGTTGCTGCTTCGAGTGCACCCCTTACGGTCGATGCTCACGCTGTTCGGGCTCGCCTGGGGAACCGCAGCGGTCGTCTTTCTGTCGAGCTGGGGGTTGGGCCTCCGAGAGATGAACGAGCGGGCGTTCCAGCGGGCGGGAAGGAACGTGATCATGGTCTGGGCGGGTCGCATCTCGGACGACTTCAGACCCGCTGCGGATCGCCGCTTTCTTTGGTTCACGCGGGAGGACGTCGCTGCGGTGCGGGAGAGGGCGCGACTGCCAGACTCGGTGGCGGGAGAGACACGCACTCACGTTCCAGCCGCCTTTGGTTCGCGGGCGATGAACTTCGAGGTACGCGGAGTGGAGCCCGAGGGAATCGCCATTCGCGGCGCACACCTCACCGCCGGCCGCTTCATCTCGCGTTCGGACGTCGAGCACCAGCGCCGTGTGGTGCTGATCGGACACCGCGCGCGAGGCCGACTACTGGGGCCCGAGGGGCACGTCGGCAGCGTAGTCAGGCTGGGTGGACTCCCGTTCCGGGTCGTCGGCGTTCTCCAGCGGGTCGGCACCCAGCTGGCACGCGACGGCGACGAAATAGACGATCAGATCTGGGTGCCGCTCACGACCCACATCGCGCTCTGGCCCAACAGATCGGGCATCGATGCAGATCTCATCAACACCATTCTGGTCCGCTTCGGCGATCGAAGACTCCTCGACGACACGGAGAGCGAGGTGCGCGCGATCCTGTCACGACGCTTGGGGGTGGCGGGTGACGATCGCGAGGCGGTACAGGCCTTCAGCCCGGTGGGAATGCTGCGGCGGATCCCGATCGACCAGCAGAACGTCCTCAACCTCGTCATCTCGGCGACGACGATCCTGATCGGTGGTGTCGGGGTGCTGTCGATGATGCTCGATGCAGTGCGCGAGCGGCGCTCGGAGATCGGAATCCGGCTGGCCGTCGGAGCCCAGCGGCGGGACATTCTGTTCCAGTTCTTCCTCGAGACCGCCATCCTCATCGGCATCGGCGGCGTCCTCGGGATCGTGTTCGGGATCTCAGCCTCGCTCGTGCTCGCGAGCGACGGGCTACGCGCCGGCATTCCGCCTGCCCTGAACGACTTGATTCCGGTGCCCAGGCTGTCGCCGTCGACGATCGGCCTTGCGGTTCTCGTGCTGACGGCGACGGGTGTACTGTCGGCTCTGGTTCCTGCGCGGCGCGCGGCCGAGGTAGATCCAGCCGTCACCCTTCGGTGCGAGTGATGTGGGATCGGCTGGGCGAGTTGGTTCGCAGCGTGCGCGCGCATGCGACGCGGATGGTGTTGACCTCTCTGGGCGTGGCTTGGGGAGCGATGTTGCTGACGTTTCTTTCGGGTCAGATGGGCGCCCTACGGGGCCACTACATCGCCGAGGTCGAGGAGGCCGGACCGAAGCTGATCTTCATGGGCGCCGGCGTCGTGCTCAAGAACAAGGTGGGTGAGCGAGGCTCGCGCGTGATCGAGCTGGCTGCGCGGGACGTGGATCGGATCGAGCAGTTCCAGTCCGTCGAGCACACGACACCCTCGGTGGAGACGTGGAACGCGACGGTGCGCTACGGACGCCAGACGAGGCTGCTCAGCGTGATCGGCTACGACAGCGACGCGGCCGAGATCCGAAACCTCAGACCGGCGCAGGGCAGGTTCATCTCCAAGCTCGACGTTGCGCGCGGGTCTCGCGTGGCCTTCCTCGGTTCCGAGGCGAAGCGAAGGCTGTTCGGAGACCGGCCGCCGCTCGGTGAGCAGATCCATCTGGCTTCGATTCCCTTTCGGGTCGTGGGAGTCGGTGTTCCGAAGGGCGAACAGCTCGTCGACATCGGGAACCCCGACGATCAGTTGATCGTCGTTCCATACACCGCAGCAATGCGGTGGCTGCAGCAGTCGACCAGAGTCGAGTCGTTCCTGGCCACGCCGGTCCAGATCGGAACGGGCGCCCTCGCGATCACTCAAGCCCGCGGAGTAACGAGCATCCACAAGCACTTCGATCAGCGACAGGAGACCGCGCTGTGGGCAAGCGACCTCTGGGACACCGTTCAACTGGTCTACGGGATGTTCTACGCGCTTCAGGGGTTCTTCATCGTCGCTGGCGTGGTTACATCGTTGGTGGGCGCCGTCGGCGTCATGAACATCATGCTCGTGGTCGTCGGCGAGCGTACGTCCGAGATCGGGTTGCGAAAGGCGCTCGGCGCGCGGAGTCGGGACATCTTCGCTCAAGTCCTCCTCGAGGCGCTGGTGGTGGCAGGGATCGCCGCCGCCACTGGGATCCTCGCGGGGTTGGCGCTGTTGCGGGTCACCGCGTCTCTGTTCGCTCAAGCGGGGATCTCGGCGACCAGTACCCCGGATGCGCTGACTCTCGGGGCGATCTGCCTGTCGCTCCTCGCCGTCGCCGCCACCGCAGGTCTCGCACCAGCGCTGCGAGCCGCCCGGATCCCGCCCGCGGAAGCGCTGCGAGCGTACTGAAGCGTGGACGTTCGCTCGGGAAGCGCGTCCCTCTGTTGCGACACGCTCCTGGTTGCACCGCTGTTTCCCGGCGAAGTGATCTGCGCGGTCACGACCGAGTTCGCTCTCGCCGAGGCGGAACTCCAACCTGACGAGCTACGTCTCATCGCGCCTGCGGTTCGACGCCGGAGGCTCGAATTTGCCGCCGGACGCCAATGTGCCCACGCTGCGCTCCGCGCCTTGGGGGCGCCACCGGGGCCGCTTCTGTCAAATGAACATCGAGTGCCGCTGTGGCCGACGGGCATCGTCGGCAGCATCGCGCACACGCCGGAGGTCGCGGCCGCAGCAGCAGCGCGGCGCAGCGACCTCGGCGGAATCGGCCTCGACGTCGAGCGGCGAAATGCAGTCGAGGAGGCGCTCCGAGAGCGGATCTGCACGCCCTCGGAGCTCGAGCACCATCGTGCCCTCCCTCACAGCCCCGGCGTAGACTGGCCGACGCTCTGCTTCAGCGCGAAGGAGAGCTTCTTCAAGTGCTACTTTCCGGTCGCGCGAACGATGCTCGGCTTCTCGGAAGTCGAGATCGAGTTCGGCGAAGGGACCTTCAGCGCGCGCATCGTGAACCCCGCGCGGAAGAACGTCTTCGAGGCTGGCTCGCACCAGGGAAGGTGGCGCGCGAACGGCGAGTGGCTGGCTACCGGCTACGTCTGGCGGCCGTGATTCCCCAACCCGTGTGGCGCGAGAAGCTGGTCGCAGCTGTTGCGGTAGACCTCTCGTTCACTCCTCGACGACACCCTTCGGCGCGCGCTGCTTCATGAAGCCGAACATGTAGCCGGCCACGCGCCGCATCTGGATCTCCTCGGCGCCCTCCGTGATGCGGTAGCGCCGGTGGTGCCGGTAGATGTGCTCGAACGGCTTGTGGCGCGAGTAGCCGAGCCCCCCGTGCACCTGCATCGCGCGGTCGGCGGCCTCGCAGCAGAGCCGGTTCGACCAGTAGTTGCACATCGAGACCTTGTCGCTGACCGAGAACACGCCGTAGGTGTCCATCTGCCAGGCGGTCTTGTGGATCAATGCGCGCATCATCTCGCACTGCGTCTGCAGCTCGACCAGCGGGAACTGGATGCCCTGGTTCGTGGCGAGCGCCTTGCCGAACGGCTTGCGCTCGAGCGCGTACTTCACCGACTCGTTGATGCAGAACTGTGCCGCGCCCAGGCTCGCGGCCGCCTGGCGGATGCGGTTCTCGTTGAAGAAGTGCTGCACGATCTGGAGCCCCCGGCCCTCGCCGCCGAAGATCGCCGAGTCAGGCACCCACACGTCCTTGAGCGAGATGTGCGCGTGGTCGGTCGGCATGTTGAAGGTCCAGAGGTACTCCTCGACCTTGAAGCCCGGCGAGTTCGTGGGCGTGAGGAACGCGGTGATGCCGTTGCCGTCGCCGGCCTTGCCCGCGGTGCGCGCCATGATCATGTCGTAGGGCGCCTTGTGGATGCCCGTGTTCCAGGTCTTCTCGCCGTTGATGCGCCAGCCGTTGCCGTCGCGCACGGCGGTGGTCTCCATGTGCGTGGCGTCGGAGCCGTGGTTCGGCTCGGTGATGCCGAACGCGAAGCCGGTCGTGCCCTCGAGCAGGCCCTGCACGAACTCCTTCTTCTGCGCCTCGGTGCCGTACTCGATCATGAGCAGCACGCCGACGTTGTTCGCCACGATCGAGTGCTCGTTCTGCAGGTCGTTGTGGAGCCCCAGCCCCTTCGCGGACAGGTGCTCGCGGATGATCGCCATGCCGAGGTTCGTGCCGTCCTTGCCGCCGAGCTCCTTCGACAGCGGGTAGCGGTAGTGGCCGGCCTTGTCCGCGCGGCGGCGCGCTTCGCGCAGGAGCTGCTCCCACTCCTCGTTCGGCAAGCCCCCGCGCTCCCAGTCCGTGCGCGCGTCCTCGCGCCGGTGGTCGAAGAAGCGGATGTTGTCGTTCGAGTTCTCGAGCGGCTTGATCTCGCGCTCGATGAACTCGTCGAGCTCGAGCAGGTAGGCGGCGAGATCGCGCGGGATGTCGAAGTCCATGGCTCGCTCCTGAAGATCGGGCCCATACTACCCTGTGAAACCCCCGCGCATCTCAAGGCGAAACGGAGGTGCGAGATGATCGAGATCCGGCGTTCCGACGCCCGCGGCCGGGCCAGCTTCGGCTGGCTGGACAGCCGCCACACCTTCTCGTTCGGCGACTACCACGACCCCGCGCACATGGGCTTCGGGCCGCTGCGCGTGATCAACGAGGACCGCGTGCGGCCCGGGGCGGGCTTCGGCACGCACGGCCACCGCGACATGGAGATCCTGTCCTACGTGCTCGACGGCTCGCTCGAGCACAAGGACAGTCTGGGCACGGGCTCGGTGATCCGGCCGGGCGACGTGCAGCGCATGTCGGCGGGCCACGGGATCGAGCACAGCGAGTTCAACCCCGACCGCGCGCGGCCCGTGCACTTCCTGCAGATCTGGATCGAGCCCGAGCGGCGCGGCCTCGCGCCGAGCTACGAGCAGAAGCACTTCGCGAGCGCGGAACGGCGCGGCGTGCTGCGGCTGGTCGCGTCGCGCGACGCGCGCGACGGGTCGCTGCGCATCCACCGCGACGCGGACGTGTACGCAGGCTTGCTCGCGCGCGGCGAGAGCGTCGCGCACGCGCTGCGGCCCGGGCGCAACGCCTGGCTCCAGGTCGCGCGCGGCGAGCTCGAGCTGAACGGCGCGAAGCTCGCGGCGGGCGACGGCGCGGGCGTGCGCGGGGAAGAGCGGCTCGAGATCCGCGCGCTCGCGGACGACACCGAGCTCCTGCTCTTCGATCTCGGCTAGGAGTCTGAGCCCGAGTCAGAGATGGGCGCGGTCCGCGGCCCGACATCGGCCCGCGGGCCGATGTCCCGCGGGGGCGGCCGCGCCCGCAAGCGGCGAAGCCGCGCGCAGCGAGCCGCAGGCGAGCGAAGTCAATCAGACGGACGCGAGCAGCGAAGCCATCTTCTCCGCGATCATGACCGTGGTCAGGTGCGTGTTCGCGCGCACCACCGCGGGCATGATCGAGGCGTCGATCACGCGCAGGTTCTCGACGCCGAGCACGCGGCACTCGGGATCGACGACCGTGGTCGGCGCGCCCGGGTCGCCCATGCGGCAGGTGCTGGTCGCGTGCTGCGCGTCGCCGGCGGTTGCGAGCACCCAGGCGTCGATCTCGGCGTCGCTCGGGTCGCGCGCGAGCTCGAGGCCGACGCCGCCGATCTCGCCGACCGCGCGCGTGGCGGGGTGGCGCGCGATCTCGATCAGGCGGCGCACGCCGTCGCGCATGCGCGCGAGGTCGCTCTGCGAGTCGAGCATGTTCTCCTCGACGACCGGATCGGCGAGCGGGTCGGGCGAGGCGAGCCGCAGCGCGCCGCGCGACGTGCACTCGTTCACCCACACACCGAGCAGCCCGAAGGCCTTCGGCGCCTCGCCCTGAAGGTGCCGGCCGATGCTGTCGCCGAGCCGGTTCATGGCCACAATCATCATGTCGCCCGGGCCGGCGCCGTGAAGGCCAGAGCTGTAGCGCACGCAGCAGTTCGTGTGGCGAAAGCCGGCCGGCGGCACGCACTCTTCGCGCAGCAGCACCACGAACGCCGCGAGCGGGTGGTCCTGCAGCTGCTCGCCGACCGGCAGCGCGACGCGCGCCGCGATCCCGTGCTCCGCGAGCCGCGCCGGCGGTCCGATGCCCGAGCGCAGGAGGATCGCGGGCGAGTGCACCGCGCCCGCGCACAGCAGCACCGTGCGCGTGCGCTGCTCGCGCCACTCGCCGCCGCGCAGGTAGCGCACGCCGACCGCGCGCGTGCCCTCGAACAGCACGCGGTCGACGTGCGCGTCGCCCTGGATCTCGAGGTTCGCGCGCCCGCGGCTCGGCTCGAGGTAGGCGTCGTTCGTGCTGACGCGCACGCCGTCGCGGCTGTTGATCGCGTAGGGCGAGACGCCGAGCGCGTACGGCGCGTTGTGATCGGGCGCGAACGAATGGCCGAGTGAAAGCGCGGCCTCGCCCAGCGCCTGGTCCACGGCGCCCCAGCGCGAGAGCGGCGCCCGGTAGATCGGGATCGGCCCGGCGTCGCCGTGGTACGGCTCGGCGCCGTAGCGCAGGTCCGTCTCGAGCCGGTTGAAGAAGGGCAGCACCTCGTCGAACGACCAGCCCTTGCAGCCCTGCGCGGCCCAGGCGTCGAAGTCCTCGACCATGGCGCGGATGGCGATCTGCCCGTTCACCGCCGAGCTGCCGCCCATGCCGCGCCCGCGCCAGAAGGTGCGCTGCGGCTGCACGCGCGTGCGCTGCGCGCGCAGGCTCTCGAAGCGGAAGCGCGCGTACTCGGGCTCGGTGATGATGCCGCTGGGGTTAGCGCTGCGCATCGCGGCGGGCGCGTCCGCGCTGCGGTAGTCCGGGCCCGATTCCAACAGCACGACACGCACGCCGGGGTTGGCGCTGAGCCGCGCGGCGAGCGTCGCCCCGGCCGAGCCCGCGCCGACGATCAGGAAGTCGCATTCCACGGCCGAATTAATGCCAGACTCGCGAACCCTGCGGGAAAGGGCGACGGACCGTGTCGAGCACCAGCCCGGAGATCGAACGACGCCTGCGCGCGATCGTCGCCACGCTGTCCGAGGCCGGCTCGCCGCTCTGCGCGGAGCTGCCGGACGGGAGCTCGATCGGGGCGGCGGA
>Ga0187893_10001312_pt1 | contig 60671 bp, 65 predicted proteins | sample MA1701074metaG_FD_139574 | JGI IMG/M metagenome (GOLD analysis project Ga0187893, IMG submission 139574) | White microbial mat communities from a basaltic lava cave in the Kipuka Kanohina Cave System on the Island of Hawaii, USA - MA170107-4 metaG ... | reverse complement strand
CTCCGCCTCCCGCAAAAACTCAATGATCTGGACCTCTGAAAACCGCTTCTTCATTTCCAATCTCCTTTCGTGAAGGGATTGGACTCTAAATCATTGTGCTACTCAATCAAGGGGTGGCGTCGGTTGGAACGCACAGACCGGTCTGCGAGATGAACCGCAAGAAGGTGACGAGCTCGTTCTTTCCATAAAAGTAACTGTCGATGATGATCTCGAGCCGAATTGGACCGTTGTTAACGATCGAAAGCCAGAGGGTGAAAAGATAGGTCCAAACGATAGAAATGCATTGGGTTTGATCAGAATCAGTGCCGATGTGGAGCAACACTTATCTTGGGGACGTGGATCGGCTCTTTTACGGTTAACTAATAATCAAACCAATCTTCGCCAAGTGATCGCTGATGCAAATCGAAAAGCCAGAGAGATTGTTGCAGGCGCTGACCTCGAAGCGCTCAAAGATGCAGTCGCAAGAGCCCAGAAAGCAGCTATTGCCCTGGGTGTTAAATCTACTGGACAGTATTTGCCAGGGCTAGAAGCAAGGGCGATTTCTGGTAGGGCTGCCCTTCTAACGATGTACGACGGATCTGTTCCCGTGAAGCAGTCCGGCCTGGGAACACAACGACTAATAGCACTGGCAGTACAGAGTTTGGCTTTTCACGAAGGTGCCATCGTTTTGATCGATGAGATAGAGGTTGGGCTTGAACCTCACAGAATATGTCACCTACTCCGAACGTTAATGACCGCCACAGAACAGCCTGCGGGATCTCCACAAAACATTGGACATGTTGTTACGACAACTCACTCCCCCACAGTAATTGTCGAGCTGCCGGCAAAAAACCACTGTGTTGTTAGGTCAGCCAGTGGCAAGACTGTAGTTTGTCCTGTGTCCAAAGACCTTCAATCCACACTGAGAAAAGCTCCTGAAGCATTGTTGGGCAAGAAGGTGCTTGTATGTGAAGGGAAGACGGAGCTTGGCCTCTGTCGTGCGGCAGAACCGGTTTGGACAGTGGAAAGAGAAGTTCCTCTTTCTCATGTAGGGACTGTGCTGCTTGAAGGGGATGGAAGTGGAGCACCTCTCACTGCGAAGCATCTTGCAAGCCTTGGTTATGATGTCGCTTTGCTTGTTGATTCTGATGCAGCCATTAACCCAAGTGCTGCCTCGCTACAAGGTTTGGGTGTGCGGGTATTTCAATGGGAAGGCACAGTTTCCACCGAGGAGCGAATCGCGTTGGACCTTCCTTTTGAGGACCTTAAAAAGATGATCCAGGTGGCCATAGATGTTGTGTCATTGGATGTTGCCGTTATTGACGCCATTTGTTCGCGGCTTGGGAGTAGTCGAGCAGTGATAGGGAATGACATCGACTCTTGGCGCGCCAATGGAGTTTCAGAGGGGAAAATCCGTGAGGCAATAGGCAAGGCAGCAAAGGCTAATAAGTGGTTTAAAAGAATTGATTCAGGAGAGCAGCTCGGGAAAGTAGTGATGTGTTCTTTGCCTCGCATTCACACTTCAGATCTAGCACAAAAAATAATAAATGTTGGCAATTGGGCATATGGATAGTGATTCGCACAGTGCACTATTGGCAGCAAGTGAGAGGGCATCTCTTACCGCACCTGCTGGTTGCGGGAAAACCGAATTAATTGCACGCGCCGTTGGTTGTCGTGCCAAAGGGCGGCAACTCATCCTTACCCACACCCATGCAGGGGTGAAGGCTCTGCGAGATCGTCTCAGAAGACTCGGAGTTCCTACCGGTTATTATTACATTGACACAATAGCAGGATGGTCATTGAGATATTCACTGGCCTTTCCGAAATTGTCAGGCCTAGAAACGTTTAATCCGCAGTCAGGGGAGTGGGGCAAAGTCTATGAAGGAGTCTCTAGGCTCATGCAAGTTTCAACTATCAAAAAGATAGTTGGCTATTCCTATAGTGGAATGTATGTCGATGAGTATCAGGATTGTGTATTGCCTCAGCATAAAATTGTATTGACGCTTGCCGAAATAATCCCATGCCGAATTGTAGGTGACCCACTTCAAGGAATTTTTGATTTCGAGAATTCTGTAGTTAATTGGAATACGGATGTAATCACGAACTTTCCCGCAGTGCCTCCTATCACAAAACCTTGGCGGTGGTCGAACGTTAACCCTCAATTGGGTGAATGGTTCAAGTGTTTTAGGCAGGACTTACTCTCTGGAAATGCCTTTGACCTTAAGAATGGACCATTGAGGTGGCGGCAAGTAAGTCCGCAGGAGCAGCGAACGGTCTGCTTTGGTCTAGCAAATGCCAAAGGTTCTGTGGTGGCCATTAAAAAGTGGCCTCAAAGTGCGCACAAGCTAGCTAGCGCATTGAGAGGGTGTTTTACCTCGATGGAGGAAATGGAATGTAAGGATCTGATCAATTGGTGCGAGAAAATCGAAAATGCGACCGGAAGCAGTAGAGCAATAGCTGTTATTGATTTCGCAGCAACTTGTCTCACTAAGGTTTCAATCGAGCTCTCGAGGATTAGAGCGAAAATAGTCACAGGGGACACTTCGTTTGATCGCATTCAAAAGCACAAGAATGTCGCCCAGTGCCTTCAAGCTGTTATGTTGTGTCATGATATGGTCTTGGTAGGAAGGGCCCTAGATACCATATCCCGCATTGAAGGCAGCATTGTTTATAGGAGGGAATTGTGGAACGAAATGAAGAGGGCTATTGCCAATTACCAAACAGGAGATATTCGACTGAGTGAAATCGCTTGGATGCAGAGGAGCCGTGCCAGCGTAGTGGGACGATTGGTAGAAAGACGAGTGATATCTAGGACTTTATTGGTAAAGGGTTTGGAATTTGATCACGCCGTGGTTCTCAATGCTGATGCTTTGAATGCGAAGGAACTCTATGTTGCGATGACACGTGGATCTAGATCTCTTACCGTGCTTTCGTCTAATTCTGTTCTTGTGAAACCTGTGCCGCTTGATATGCCTCCTGTATAGACTAATCTCTATTGCGCGATATAAACGATGGGTAGCCACTGACGAGGATAGTAGAAGGTGTTCATGCCGCAAGTTGACAAATTCATCTCTGTCGGTGAGGCAAAGAATCAGCTGTCGGACTTGATTCGACAAGTGAATCACAAGCAAAGGATCGTAGCTATTACGCTAGGTGGCATTCCTTCCGCTGTGCTCTTGAGCATGGATCGGTTTGAGGGACTTATGGAAACGATGGAGATTCTGAGTGATCAGAAGTCGAAGCGCGCGCTCAGGCGAGCTTTGAAACGGGCTGAGAAAGGGCAATGGGTCAGCCACAGCTCAGTATTTGGTCAAGAGAACTGAAACGGCGAGGCTATGAGTTTACGAGCGACCAGAGGCCAACGCATTCATCTTCAAGCTGGTCAAAATGGTCGTCCAGCGAGGCCGCAGCGAGCGAGGAGGAGAGGCGTACTTTGGCCAGTACGCTGAGCCTCTGAGCGACGCGAGAACAAAGCTGGCGAACTTTTTCACCAGTCTGCTACCCGAACAAATCCATCTGCGCCGGCTGGGGCGATTCGATATTGAGGACGGGTGCAGCTGGGGTAGGGCTTGTACTGGTGGTTTCAGCTGGTTTGGTGTTTCGATCCAGAAATTCTTTCAACTTCTTGAAGTCTTCTTTCAGCGTGACCAGCAGATTCCCTTGATGAAGGGCGGCTGCCGGGTGGAGGAGCGGAAAGATCACGAAATCTTTCATGTAGAAGGCCTGCGCTTTTACTTTGGTGATCCCGACTTTCCGTTCCAGTAACGTCTGAGTGGCCCAATTCCCCAAGGTACAGACCAATTTCGGTCGGATCAACTGAATCTGTTGCAGCAGGAACGGTTTGCACGTCTCCACTTCGTCCTGTTCGGGGTCGCGGTTGTTCGGGGGCCGGCACTTGATGACGTTCGCGATGTAAATCTGGTCACGCGAGAGTCCTGCGGAGATCAGAAGGTCGTTCAAGAGTTTTCCGGCTGCCCCCACGAATGGCTCGCCTTTCTGATCCTCGTTGAATCCTGGCGCTTCCCCAACAAACATGATACTTGCATGAGGATTGCCGACGCCGAATACGACTTGGCTGCGTCCCAGTTTAGCCAGCTTACAGCGCTGGCAGTCGTGGAGTGATTTGGCAAGTTCTTGGAGAGGGGTGAGTGTCATGCGTGATCAAGTTGAAACAGCCAGTGGCGGTATCTTAGAAACGCCGAGCTGTGATGTCAATCGAGATGATGTGGTCAGATTGCTGGAGAGGTGACGATGAACCTTGCGCGCCTGGGGACGGTGTTGATTGCCATGATTCCAGCCTTAGCAACCGCGGCCTCTGTGGAACTGGCGGCGTTCGCGGATAGGCCCTTCTGTGAAAAAGTGGTGACATCGCTGGGAGGGCATACGGCCTCTGATTCCGAACTGTGGAAGACGGTGGAGTGGACGCCGGTCGAGTTGAAAGGCCAGGGGCCTGCGATGCGGCGATGTTCGAGCTTCGACAAGGCCCGCATGGATTTGGACAACGACGGGCGGGAGGATCTCGTGGTAAGGGCCACTTTCTGCATGAAAAGCGTACCGAGTGACAGCGTGTATGTGTTCCCTGTCGACAGTACTGTCCTTGAACAGGCGAGTTGGCAGGATACGGGTCCCTTGTTGGCGACTCACGATAAGTTTGAACGGACCGGCGGGACCTATCCGCTGGCTGCGCTCAGGATTGACCAGGTTCCAGCCCCTCTCGCTTTGACGACAGCCTTCTCACTTCAACCATTCCTGCTCGATGGGGCGGCCTATGTGAGTCTCACGGATACGCGACGGGAGTGGATGGTGATCGCGAAGTATCGAGGCGGCGAACGGTTTGAGGATCTGTGCTATTTGCACATCGGATCGAATTAAGTCGGTAGCTTTTTTCTGCAAAAAAGGCCCCTCCAATCATTGGCTCCTGGTGCCATCCAACTTCCCCTATTGATCACGTCGTGTGGCCGGCGATGATCTCCGCACAGCGCCGGGCGCTCACCACCGTGCTTTCCAGATCGGCGGGCCATCCGGTGTCGGTCCAGGCGCCGGTGACGAGCAGATTCTGGATCGGACTTTGTTGAAGCGGCCTGAGCCGTGCCGCTCCAGGCGCGAGCAGTAGGGCGGCGTGGCTCTCGCGAAAGATTTCCCGGGATGTCAGGTTTTCCCTGGTGAGGATGGGGAACAACAGGCCAAGCTCGGTAATCGCTGCGTTGACTAACTGGTCGGTGTCCCATTCTGTAAGCGAGCTTTCGACGGTGGACAGCCGATAACGGATTTCGCCGGGTGTGAAGGATGTTCCGGTGAGCTGCTGAAATGGTCGACCTGGTAGCAAGAGCAGTCGAGGAGACTGGACGGTTGTGCGGGATGTCAGTTGGACGACGATCTCGCTCACGCTGTTCAGTTCGGTTAATTGCGCAAAGTAGGCATAGCGCGTCAGCAGTCGATCCGGCAAAAGAGCAAGCAGGTGCCGGTATGAAAGCGCGACGATGTACCATTGTGCCTGTAACGTTGCGCCGTCGTGGAGCCGGATGTCGCTCACTCCGTTCTGCCCAAACCGGAGGTGTGGCCGATGTGTGAGGGAAAGAATCCGCGCATTGTTATTCTGGAGCGCCTGTTTCATCGGTGCGATGAACCGGTGGCCGACGGATCCGGAGAGGTGTGTGAGTCTGGCGTCCGATGCGTCGCTGAGAAATACGGTTGAAAGCAACTGGACAAACGTTGCGGCGGAGAGACGCGCCAGCGTATTGCCGGTCAACCATCGAGCGAGCGGGTCCCAAATCCGCTCTCGTGCTTCGGGGCTCTGCCCGGTCGCCGTCAACCACTCGTCTGCGGTCCGGTTCTCCAAGTCTGCCGGGAGCGTTTGTGCTTGTTCCCAAATTTGTTCGACGTGCGAGAAAAGTCTCCACCGATCCTGCCAAGCGAGGCCGTGGAAGCTGAAGAGACTCATCATCCACTGAAAGGCTCCGGGAAGACGGGCGGACTGATAGGGGACAATGCGTCCATCCGGCAGGCGAAATTCGAGAGGGATGGTGCGGTCTGCCTCCGAAGCGCGGTCCTTCTCCAGGGCGTCAAGAATCCGCCTGGTTTCCCGGTGGCATCCAAGCAGAATCGGCGCGGCTTCGGATGCATTAGTCCGGAATCCATCGAGCCAGTCCGGATGATCGAGCAATGTAACGTGATAGCCCTGTTGATGCAGATGGTACGCCGTTGTAAGACCGGCCAGGCCTGCGCCGAGAATGAGCACCGTGTGTGAGGGTGGAGCGGTCACGAGAACCGGGAACGGAACCAAATCCGTAAGGCGATGACCACCCGCTGGGTCGTGGTGAGACTGATTCGTGGTCCGAAGACCTGATAGTTCGACTGTTCGATTTGTTCCAGAATCCGGCTGTAAATGCCGCGCATGATTTCCGCAACCGTCAGCGCCCGGCGTTCGGAAGGCGGCAGTCCCATGAGGGCCGCATCGGCTCTCTTATAATAGTGGTGAGCTCGGGAGGCTTCATATTCCATCAACGCCCGGAATTCCGGGGAATCGCTTCGATTCAACATGGCCTTTTCAGGGTAGTTCCATTTCCGCAAGTCCTCCAGCGGCAGGTAAATCCGGCCGTCGGCGGCATCGGTGCCCACATCACGAAGGATATTCGTCATTTGGAAGGCCATGCCGAGTGCCACCGCATAGTCCTGCGCGCGGGCGGACGTGACGCCGAATACATGCAAGCAAATAAGCCCCACGACGGAGGCGACGCGGTAGCAATAGAGAGATAACTCGTCGAACGTGACGTAGCGATTGTTGAAAAGATCCATCTCGACGCCTTTGATCAATTCTTCGAAGTACGCCTTGGGAATCCCCATGGTCTTCACATGATGGGCCAGGCTGACCATGATCGGGTCGGTAGGAGTGCCCGAATACACGGCGTCAAGCTCGCTCCGCCAACGCTTCAGTTCGTCTTTCGGGTTGCTGCCGGCGGCTGGTTCATCGACAGCGCTGTCGACGGCCTTGCAGAAGGCATACACCGTATACATGGCCTCACGTTTCGCTTTGGGAAGGAACAGAAACGAGTAGAAAAAGTTGCTGCCGCTTTTTTTCGTGTAGGCCGTGCAATAAGCCTGCGCTTCCCTGACCGTCATGATGTGCAGCCCCCGGCGAGTGTGTCGGTCTCAAGTTTGATCGCTTTCGCGGTGTCCATTGGATGATCGGGATCCGGGTGCAGAATGGCAGCGAGCAGTTCCACACCATCCACGAGTCGAGGGCCGGGGCGGCTGAAATACGATGCCGCATCGACGACGTACACATTCGACCAGTGATCACAGGCGCGTCGCCATGCGTCTCGAAGCTGCCCGGTCTGCATGAGTTCGTTGACGGTACGATCGACGGAGTAGCCGCAAGGCATCACGATGATCACGTCGGCTTGCGCCGCTTCCACCGCGCGCCAGGAGGTTTGGTACGAAGGAGTGTCCTTGGATCCAAGGACATTGAAGCCACCGGCCAAGTCGACCATCTCCGGTACCCAATGGCCCGCGACGTACAGAGGATCCAGCCACTCGAGGCACACCACACGGGGACGCGAGCGAGTCACACTCGTCTGTCCGTGCACGCGGGTCAATCGCTGACGAAGGCTGTTTGCAAGCGCCAGTCCCTCGGCGGGACAGCCTGAGGCCCCGGCGATCCGTTCAATATCATGGATCATATCTTCCAACGTCGTTGGGCTCAGCGTCAGCACGTGAGGGCGGTGTTCAAGCGACTGGATGGCGTGTGTGAGTTGGTCGGGCGTCACGGCGCAGACGTGACACAGGTCTTGTGTGAGAATCAGATCGGGTTGAGCCTGACGGAAAGCCTCCTCGTTCAGTCGGTAGAGTGGGCTTCCTGCAGCCACCAGTTCTTTGACCCGCTGATCGATGGCCTGGCTTGTTGTCCGGTGCGCCTCGACCAGCGGATCGATCATGACCGGAACATCTCGAACTGAATGAGGAAAGTCACATTCATGGCTGATACCGACGAGCTGATCGGCCAAACCGAGGGCGGCGATCACTTCTGTAGCACCGGGAACGAGTGAGCAGATTCTCATGATGATGCCGAGGTTATGTCGGCCATAAGCGGGCCCGCAAGTCTGTGAGACGTGTCTCGCTCAAACTATAGCTGATGGCATCGGCTTCATGCAGGTCTTGCACGGTGTGTGTATTGGTTACTGCCAAGACCTTCATTCCAGCCGATTTTGCCGCCCGGATGCCGGGACGGGAATCTTCTATGACTAAGCAGGAGGCTGATGTGATCGGTGCGGACGAATGATGTCGGTTCAATCCGGCCAGCGCATGCAGGAACGGTTCAGGGTCCGGCTTACCGTTCGTGACATCCTCGGCGCTGGTAATATGACAAAATGCTTTACGGATGCCGATTCGTTCCAGCACCAGCTCGATCTCGGCGCGTAATGCGCCCGAGGCGATCGCTATGGGATACGCGGCCGCAGCCTCCTCGACGAACTCTCTGACACCCGGGAAAATCATAAGGTGGTCTTTGATCGAGGCTAAGTAGGCGACAGCTTTCTTAGCCATCAGATCATCCACAAGCGGGGGCGAGATTGGGCGGTGATTGACCCGTAGTGCCTCCCGAATACATCCGCGATCATCGAAGCCGAGATAGTCGGCGTAATAGTCTTTCTCCGTCAGGATGATCTGGATCTCCGCAAGTGTCCGGCGCAGCCCTTCGAAGTGGAGGGGCTCGGTGTCGGCGATGACACCGTCGAAATCAAAGATCACCGCGCGCATGGGTTCCTGAAAATTGAGATGGACCACCTGTTTGATGGAGGCGTGGACGGGCGGCATTATAGCACAGAGGGTGGTGATGCGATCACCACCCTCTGTGCATGACGTGTGTGGTACGGACGATCAGGGTTTCAATTTGAGCTGGTGCTCGGCCAACCACCCCTTGGTGCCGAAGTCACTGCGAACGGAGTACACCCATCCGTCACCCTGCAGATCCCCGTCGAGAATCGTAAGCACGGTTCTCGGCGGAATGGCCGGTCCGGGCTTTGTCCCCTCTGCGTCCTGATGAAGAACGACTTTCTCACCGGGAGCGCTGGGATTCGGCAGTACGAATACCCGCTGCCCTTCGCTGAACAGGGGCGCCGGTGAAGCGCTGACGGGAGCGGCAGGCGCCGGCGCAGGAGACGGCGGTGTCGGTGCGGGAGCGGAAGCGGTCGGCATAGGTGGAGCAGAAGGCGGCGTGGGAACGGGAGCTGGTGCCGGCGATGCCGATGGCGGCGCATCGGCCGGTGCTGCGGCAGGAGGCGGAGTCGGAATCGCAGCCTTAGGTTGAGCGGCCGGAGCAACGGGCGACGGATTCGTCGGTGCCGGCTTTCGAGCGACAGGCGGTTGCGGTTGAGGTTCCGATGATTCGCCGAGAAGCGGACCGATGTAATCCATGATCATCTCCGGCTCCATCGCGACGTAGGCGCCGCCGCCGATCAGCACCAACAAGAGCACCCACAGAAGGGGACGCCCACCCGATTGCTTGGGTGGCTTCATAGGCGATGAGGATCGAATCGTGGTTGTCTGCTCCAGTTCCTCTTCAGTGAATTCCAAATCGGGCTCAGGCTGACGAGCAAAGAATAGGCTCCAAGTCAGAGGACTGCCGGCCAACGATGGGCCTCCAGCAATAGCGAACATCGAGCACCTCCCTCTAGCGGACAGTATCGTAGAATCTGAAAAAGTACTTATCACCAAGCGTATAGGCTGTCAATTTTGTGCGAATATTCAGCAGTGCCAATCCAGGTCCGGATTCAGACTCAGCAGGATTGCACGTGCGAGCAAGAGAGCACCTGATGCTCTCGACTGCCGGATCGATACACGGTCAATCCTTTGCACCCAAGCTCATGGGCCAGCAGGAAAGCGGCGGCCACCTCCTTCGTTGTTGCCGTGGGAGGTAGGTTGATCGTCTTCGACACGCCGCTGTCGCTGTGCCGTTGAAAGACCGCTTGCATCCGAACATGGTGATCGGGAGCAATATCGTGGGCCGTCACAAACAGCCGACGAAGGTCGATTGGAATCCCGGAGAGGTGCTGAATCGATTCGTGACGACCGATCTCCTGACGCAACTCAGCGAGAGGCAATCCTCTGGCCTTGGCCTGCTTGAGAAATTCGGGATGGAGACGTTCAAGGCGAATATCTTCCATGATGGTGTGAACGACGTTGATGCCGTACAGTGGCTCGATCCCGGCGGAACAATCGGCCAGAATGCTGATGGTGCCGGTCGGGGCAATTGTTGTGACGGTGGCATTGCGCTGTCGAGACCCCTTGGATTCGAGCCGGCTGCCTTTGTACGCTGGGAACGTTCCCCGTTCCTGCGCGAGTCGGTGAGATGCCTCGTGGGCATGGAATCGGATAAATCCCATCAACTGATCGGCGACTTGCAAGGCTTCGTCGATATCGTACGGAATACCGAGCCGAATCAACACATCGGCGAAGCCCATGATGCCAAGACCGATCTTTCTGGTCCGTTTGGTATGACTTTCAATCGATGTGAGAGGGAAGAGGGTCCGATCGAGCACGTTATCGAGAAACCGAACTGTCAGCGGAATGATGGCTGCCAGCCGCGCGTAGTCGATGGCGACTCTGCCGCGCTGCGCCGTGAGAAAGCGGGCGACGTTGATCGACCCGAGCGTGCAGGATTCATGGGCGAGCAGCGGTTGTTCACCGCAGGGGTTGGTGGCTTCGATCATGCCGAGATGAGGCGTGGGATTCGCCCCGTTGATGGTGTCGAGAAACAGGACGCCTGGTTCGCCGGATCGCCAGGCTGCCTCGACGAGTTGGTCGAAGATTGTCCTGGCGGGAACCCGTCGAACCGGCTTCGCAGTCCGTGGATTGATCAAGGCATAAGACTGGTCCCGGTGCACCGCTTGCATGAATCGATCGGTGAGACCGACGGAGAGGTTGAAGTTCGTCATTTCACTCGGCTGTTGCTTCAATGCGATGAAGTCCAAAATGTCGGGGTGGTCGACCCGTAGGATGCCCATGTTGGCGCCCCGCCTGGTGCCTCCTTGTTTGATGACATCGGTGGACATGTTGAACACGCGCATGAAGGAGATAGGGCCTGATGCGAGCCCACTGGTGGTAGCGACCCGGTCGGCGTGAGGGCGTATATGGCTGAAGGAGAATCCGGTTCCTCCACCGGACTGATGAATGAGCGCCTGATGCTTGACCGCATCGAAGATAGATTCCAGTGAATCGTCCACAGGCAAGACAAAGCAGGCTGAGAGCTGTTGAAGCGGCCGTCCGGCGTTCATCAAGGTGGGTGAATTCGGGAGGAATGCGAGCGAGGCCATTACATCATAAAATTGGCGAGCGAGTGTGTGTCGTCGTGCTTGTGGTTCGGCGGAGGCGATGTCATTGGCCACACGACGGAACATGTGAAGCGGTGATTCAATCACGACTCCTTTCTCGTTCTTCGCCAAATAACGTTGGCGCAAGACCGTGCGCGCGTTGGCCGAAAGACGCGGTGGTTGTCGAAGAGTGTTCATAGAGACGATCGACATTATATCCTCTTCTCTTGCGGCAGGGGCATTCAGTGGGAGAGGAATCGCCGGTGCCTCTTGCATGTCCGGTGAGGCGGCAGGCACAATGCGTCGATCCCCGAACCATGAAATCCTACCGCGAAGAACTGTGGTTTGAGACGAAGACCAGACGGGCCTACCTCAATATCACACCACATATCGAGGGATTGGTGAGGAAGAGCGGGATACGGGAGGGACTGGTTCTGGTCAATGCCATGCATATCACGGCGAGTGTGTACATCAACGACGATGAGCCGGGTCTGTTACAGGACTACGACGAGTTTTTGGAACGGCTGGCTCCTCAGGAAGCTCGCTACCGACATAACGACACAGGGGAAGACAACGGGGATGCCCATTTGAAACGGCAAGTGATGGGTCGGGAGGTCGTGGTCGCGATCACCGAGGGCAAACTCGACTTCGGTCCATGGGAACAAATTTTTTATGGCGAGTTCGACGGGCGTCGGCGCAAGCGAGTTCTCGTTAAACTCATCGGAGAGTAGGCGAGTCGTCGGCCATGCGCCGCTGCATCGTGGATAATCGTCTGGACGCTTGCGCAGGCAAGAAAAGTTTGGCAACATGCATTTTGAGTTGTCGAGTCATCACGCATGGCTCATATCGTAGGGAGCGGAAATGCTAGCGTGGTCTCGCCCTGATCCACTCACACGCGATCTCATTCATCTCATCAATGCCCGTCGCCACGATCACGGCGACACCGATGATGCGATCGACACCCTGCAAGCGTTTCTGGAGCAGGGGCGGGAGCATGACCTCCTAACCGTGCTTGCCGCGCTCGACGAAGAAATGGCGGAATGGCTGTTCGACCTCGTGGCCGAGGCGAGTTGCACGTTACTTCTCGATGGGCCGAACGATGAAAAGCCGACCTATGCCACGATTGCAGCGCTGGAACTTCCCCTGCAGGCGAATTTAACCGCCCCTCTGAAGCTCAAGGTTGATCCGATCGCCACAGCCGACCTGCTGCACCGCTATTTGCAGCTTCCCGCGGGAACGGTTGTTCGCGTCGAGTCGAGGCTGCTGACCGATGCGACTCTGGAGATGTTGAACCTTCAAATGTTCCACGACCACCTGGTGACGGTCGCGGATTCACGGCGTGCGCAATCGGTGGCGGCACGGCTTCTTCCTCCCGTCGAAAACACGGCGTTTCTCTTGTTCGAACTGATCGGAGCCCCGGACCCTGGCTTGCCTGATTCCTGGGAGGACAGTCAGCGCCGTGAAATTCTGGAAGGACTGGTGAAGCAATGTCCGGAGTTGGCTTGCGCGCCGGACACGATCGAGGTACCGGTTTACGCGGCTTATGCCATGTTCGATGCGCAGAACGCCGTACGTCTTCATCACCTGGCCGATGAAACCGCGGCCGTGTGGAGAGAGCTGGATCCACTCGTACGGTCACGCACCATCGTGCATCTGCATACGCAATGTGGAAACGGGGTCTACATGCCGGTATGGACCGACCTGTTCGACCCCGAGCTCCCGGAAGAGCACGGCCCGGTGTGGACGTCTCCGGATGTCTGGGTCTTTACGGCCGATCTGCCCATTGAATGGCCTGGGGAGATGTTGACCAACAGGCTCCTTGCGGAAGGCTGCACCAGGTTCGAAAATCACATCGTCGAAACCCCGGAAAATTAGTTCCGCCACTCTTGTCAGTGCTGCTCAGCTCATTCCTCAATCGTGGTTGTTTCGGTCGAAAGAGAGGCCATGCGCAAAACCTGTCTTTCGGTGATTTTCCGGCAGCTTTACTTTATTCTCACCTCCATGAAGACCACCAGGAGCAAAGATCAGTCCGGAAAGGCCACCACAAGCCTCGTCACTGTGGTCGGATTGATCCTCGTCTGGACAATCGTATGGGCAAATTTGCCCTCGAAGGAGGAGCTCTTGTCGGCTCAACCGGCGCCATCTCTGGTCGAAGCGGCGCGCGCGCCGGAGCTCGACTTGACGATCCCCGGCATGCCTGTTCAACCGAATGAAAACTCAGCGGGAAACGGAGGATCAGCATCCGTGACGACTCTCGGCGGATTGTCCGTTCCACTCGACGGTCGTGCCAGGCAAATCGCGGAAGTGAAGTGTGAGGCCGAGGTTCAGCAGTACTGTCCCGATTCCCTCTCTGGAGAAGACCGACGACGGTGCGTGATGCAACGCCTCAAACGATTGGATGCTCCCTGTCAACAGATTGTGCGACAGCGGCTGGTGCGTTGGAAAGAAGCCGATGGCTACAAGTTGGCGTGCGCTGAGGATGTGAAGCGGGTCTGTCGGGAAGTACAACCCGGTGATGGCCGCATCCTACAATGTTTGCAGGAGCATGAACAGGATCTGTCAGAAGGCTGCTACCAAAGCTTGCCGAAAGGGCACCTCAACCTGCGAAACTAGGCCCCCATTGTCATCTCTCGGTGGCAGGGAACTATCGTCGGCGACAAAGTCCGGATAGTCAACTCGCCAGCCACGCCGCAGATCATCAACCATCTCAATTCACGCGCGACACAATATCAGCTCCTGAGGTAGGACCGCTTACGGCCCACATCAGATCGGGCCCCATCGAAGATGCCCGATGTCGGTAACCCTCGTTAGGCGGCGAGTCCTTCGACACAGGAGCGGAGTTCCGTCGCGAACTCACCGGCGCGACGATAGCGTTGGACAGGATCCTTGTGGAGCGCTCGATCCAAGACTGTTTTGACGATGGCAGGCACGTCGGGTCTGATTGCGGCCAAACTGGGATGGGGGTTGTGTGCGATCGCGAACAGCAGCGCCGAGACGTTGTCTGCGATGAACGGTGGGCGACCGGTCAGGAGTTCGAACATGACGACGGCGAGGGAGAAAATGTCGGATCGACCATCCACCTTTTTGCCGGCGATCTGCTCCGGAGACATGTAGGTGGGAGTTCCCATCACGATATTCGTCTGAGTTTTTGACGACGTCGCCATCTTGGCGATGCCGAAGTCCATGACTTTGACAACCTCATCGTTGGTTACCATGATGTTGGCCGGTTTGATATCACGATGGACGACTCCTTGCTGGTGGGCATAGTCCATCGCTTCGGCGACGATGGCCAGTGTCGAGAGAACTTTTTCGAAGGACAGGAGATTGGGCTTTCGCGACCATTCTTTGAGGGTGGTGCCCTGAAGCAATTCCATGGCGATGTAGCCGAGGTCATCTTCTTCACCCGCGTCGAAAATCGTGACGATGTTCGGGTGGGACAATCGCCCGGTGGATTCGGCCTCTCGAAAGAACCGCGCTTTCACCTCCTGCAATGTGTCGGCATCGTCGATCGCGTCGAGTTGCATCGTCTTGATGGCGACGAACCGCTGGATCGTCGGGTCTTTCCCAAGATACACCACACCCATCGCGCCACGTCCTAGTTCCTTCAACACCTTATAACGACCCAGTGTACTGGGTGGGCTATTCTTTGCGACGGCCGTGCTGGTTGTGGCCTCTGTCTCTTCTGCTTCATCGTCCGTGTGGATTTCGTCGGTCTCGTCAGTCGACGGCGTGGCCTCTTTGCGACGAGCGGACGGCGCAGGTTTGGAAAAAAAGCGGTGCAGTGCGTCAAGATTCAAGAGCCATGCGGCAGTGATCCAGAGGCCCGTCAGTGTCAGAACAGCGGTATACGCGAGGGTATAGCGTGCAGGGCCGAGATGGTCGATCAAAGAAAGTCCGACAACGCGAAGGGTTCTATCCGTCGCAATCACGATGAACAGAGTCGTGACTGGAAGGACCAGTTGCCGGAGGAACGAGGAGCCTCGCCCGTTATCGGGCATCTGCCGAAATGCGCGGATCGAGAGTATACACAGGATGGCCAGGCCGGTTTCTTCCACGACGAGGCGAATCATTTGGGAGCCGTTCAAGCCGAACAGCGTGAGCGGAAGCGATTGCGCCGCCGGTAGTTTGCTCAAGAGGGGACCGGCAAACAGCGCCACGAGCGCGACGAGAAGATATTGAAAGGCCCAACTTGAAGCGTTGATCATGAGCGACAAGATCTGAGGACTAGCAAAGTCTAGCGGATACCGAAGCAGAGTCAATGGATTGGAGGAAATTCGCGCAGGGATATCTTAGAGTTGCGTGGCGGCTTCCTTCATCTTGGGAAGCAACGAGGTGGGAATGTGCAGTGCGCCTTTGCCGATGCCGACTTCGATGTCGGGCTTCGTGAGGCCGTGAAAGTCGCTTCCGCCGGTGACCAACAGACCGAGTTGTTTCGCGAGGCTAAGGTACTCGCGTGTTTGCCGCGCGGCATGCGTACTATAATACACTTCTACACCATCGAGCCCATCGGCTTTGAGCTGTCGAACCAGATCGGCCAGCGACCGATCCGCAGGCTTGACCCACGTCGGATGGGCCAGGACGGCGAGTCCTCGCGCGGCTTTGATCCATTGAATGGCTTCGGCGGGACTCGGGAGGTCGCGAGGAACGTAGGCGGGTTTTCCTTCGGCGAGAAAGCGATCGAAGGCCTCTTTCGCTGACGCGACAACTCCCTTGTCCATGAGGACACGGGCAATGTGTGGTCTGCCGACTGAATCACTGCCGGCCACGGCGCGGACTTCGTCGTACGTCATCTCGATCCCGAGGGCCTGCAGCCGTTCAATGATTTTCGGATTGCGGCGGTGGCGACTGTCTCTCATGCTCTTGAATCGCTGATTTAAGTCGGCGTCCTGCCAATCAAGGAAGTATCCAAGAATATGCAACTCGGAGTTGGCGATGATCGAGCTGATCTCGACTCCAGGGATCACCTCGATTCCACACTGCTGTCCGGCCGCGATGGCTTCGGCGATCCCCGTTGTAATGTCATGATCGGTGATCGCCAACGCGCTCACCCCCGCTTTGTGCGCCAGGTCAATCACTTCCGTGGGTGTGCAGCTTCCGTCAGAGTGGGTCGTATGGAGATGAAGGTCCAAGCGGCTCATGATGAGCACCTCGAAAGAACGGGTTTCAGCCCCACGAGCTGTGCGGTGTAAACCGATTCCGAGCCGTGATGTCCTTCGTGGAGCCCTTCATCATAATGGACAACGCGGAGGCTCGCTGTGAGGTCCAAGAGTTCACCGTGGTTGAGGCAAAACTCTTGGCGCCTTGGATGTCGATGCTGGAAGTGGTTGTCCATGGTAAAGGTTTCGTAGAACAACATGCCGCCGGGCTTGAGCGCCTCGATCAAGTAGGGGAAGAGCGGTCGGCTCAGATAAAAGAATACGAGAATGGCGTCGTACGTTTCATGTCCAAGATCCGGCTTGTGCGGGGGCGGTTGCTCCAGGTCGAGCGCTCGTGTCGTAACCCCGGTGAGGTTCCGCGCTCGTGCGCTGGACGAAAGTTGCGCGATGGCGTCCTCATCGCGATCGACGGCATCGACCTGATAGCCCAACGACGCGAGAAAGAGCGCGTGGCGCCCGCTTCCGGCCGCGACGTCGAGGACCTTCCCTTTGGGAAGACGGTGGAGCTGTTGGATAAGAAACCGTGCCGGCGGTGGGTCCGCTCGGAGAAGTTGTTGCGCGAGCCTGGTGCGCTCCACAGTGATCCCGACGGATCTGGTGACGTGGGAGATCGGTGGATGAAGCTTCCGCAGCCACAGCTTGACGCGATCAACGGGAAATTCGTCGAAGAGGGCCGACAAGAATCGTTCAGCCATCGCTTCCAGCAGCCGAGAATCATGACCGACTCCAAGTTCAACCACGCGCTGAGCCACTTTCGCGTAGTCGATCGTGTGCAGCAGGTCGTCGGACTGCCCCGCATCCTCTAGCTGACAACTCAACTCCAGATCGACCGCGAGTGGCTGAGTCCGAGCCCGCTCTTCCGGCGTCACGCCACAGCGGCCGCGGAACTCCAACTGCTCGATGACGATCTGCCCACCCATGCCGGCATTGTCGAGGATCGTCTTTCAGCGTGTCAAGCAAGAGCGGCGCAAGGGAACTAGGAGGAGAGAGTCCCGTTACATACGACGACTAGACGAAGTAGCGGCTGGTGTCGAATTTGTACTCGGTGTTGTCGACCAACCGAATAATGCTGTGCCCATATTCGCCGGTATCATTTTTTTCCGTCAAGTCCAACTCCGGTCCGTCGTCGATGGGATTGCCCTGGGCATCGGTGATGATTTTGACGATGGGGCGTTCACCGTCGGCTTTGTCGGCGGCAGGTTTGAGCACGACGGCGAATTCGTCTGAATCGAGGACGACCAGGCTTCCGATAGGGATGATGCCGACACAGTTCACGAAGAGCTTCAGAAGTATTGGGTCAAAGGATTGGCCGCTTTTGCTGAACATGAATTTCAAGACCTTCGACGGCGACATAGGTTCTCGCCGGTAGACTCGTGATGAGGTCATGGCGTCATAACAGTCCGCTATCGTGACGATACGGCTCGGCAAGCTTTGTTTCCACGGCACAGCGAGTTTGGGGTATCCGGAGAGGTCATAGTTCATGTGATGCTCGAAGGAAGCTGAGGCCATTCGGGCTGGGACATTCCCGATATTCCGCAGCTCGATGAGGGTCAGCACTCCCTCTACGGGATGGCTTCGCATGATCTCCCACTCTTCTGTGGTGAACTCGCCGGGCTTATTCAGGATATCCAATGAGATCGCGCACTTCCCCACGTCGTGAAAGAGGGCTCCCAAACCCAGATCGGCAAGGTCGACCTTGGAGTAGCCGGCACGATTACCGAGAGCCATGGAGAGCAGCGCGACGTTGACGGAGTGATTATGAGTGTATTGATCGTGACAGCGGAGTGTTGTGAGACCGAGCAAGACAGGCTCATCGTGCATCATCAGGTCGATGATATTCTGAATGGCACGTTTGGCGAGCTTAAAACTCAGGGTTTTGCCGTCGCGGGCGGACTGTGTCAGGTTGCCGACGGCGTCGGTTGCTTTCCCATACGCGGCTTTCGACTGTGATTTGTGCTTGAGCTTTGCGTTTCCGTCTCCCGCAGGATCTTCTCTGAAAGTAAGTTGACGAGGATCGTTGATTTCGATGCTGGTGACGGCCAGGTTCTTCAATTCCTGTCTGAAGTCATCGATCGACTTGGAGGCCGGGTCGAGACTGACGAACAGATGGGCGAACTCTCGAAGGTCTTTGGAGGAAACGGACGAAGAAAAAGTCAAGCCGCCGATGCCCCACTTCCTCAGAGCGTCAATCACGCTTGAGACCACCAGCATTTGCTGCGAGGTCACTTTCATATGGTGCTCTCCCAAGAAGAGGAAATCATCCTGGACCCATAAACCGACCGGTTGGTCATGAGCGAGCGTTTCGATGAGCGTCAACATCGTTTCGACGGGCTTGTCGAGCGCGGCATTGGCGCGGCCATGAATCCTCGACGTCTTGATCAAGGTGTTCAGCTGCGTAATCAGCTGGAATCCGAGCATCGCCAGCTGTTGGTCGAGGATATCGCCGGCTTCCGAACCCTGGCCGATCTTTTGTGACAAAGATTTTTCGTGGGTCAGGATCGGCTGGGTCGTGTCCTCGCTTGGCAGGTTCCGGGGAATCTTGGACTTGAGTTCATTCACGGGTCCATACTCCTATTGCGGCGAACCGGTGGAAGGATTCCCCCGTTGTTGCCGCTGAGCGTGCAACAACGCTGTGGCGCAGGCCTGACGAACCGCGGCGCTTCCCTTTTTGGCGCCGAGTGTGAGGGACTCGATGGCTGAGGGTGTGGCGAGTTTCCCGAGTGTTTCGGCGCCCATGACCGCCAATTCTTCTTTTTTTCTCCGATTCGTCCATGCCCATTCGGTCATCAAGCCTTCCCAATAGGGAATCGCCTCGTCGCCACACGTCGCGCGGATAGCTTGGAAAATCGCCCGACGCTCACTCGGAGGAAGATCCAGGAACTCCTCACCCGACACAAGGGAGGTCCAGTGGTCGAATGGCACCTTGTATTGTCCAGACATGAGCAGTTTCACCGCGGCGATCCGCACATTTTCATCCGCGTCTCCCATGCAAGAAATGAGTTTCGAGCCGTTGCCGTTCGGCCGAAAGAGGCCGATCGCCCGCACGACTTCCCGGCGGACCCGTGCGTCGGGATGCCGTATCAGTTTCTCAATGGCATCGATGAACTTTGGGTTATTCCACTTGAGGAGGATCGACAGAAGGTTTCGAACATACGTCGGCCGGCGGTCCGACAGACTCCTCAGCAGCGGTTCAGGCTGATCTTTCGCCAAAACCAGGAGCGCCTCCGATACGATTGTTTGATGTATGGGCGACTCCAGATTTGCCAGCAAGTTGCACAGAGCGGGTACGGCGTCGTGCTTCATCAACAGCAAAATCGTCGACAGTCCCTCGGTGCCGGCGTTGGGTGTCCCATTGAGGTAGCCTTCGATCGCTTTGATTCGCTCTGCCCGGCCGAGTCCATTGAAGACGGAGGCTAATTGTTGCTTTTGTTCCTCAGCGAGGTCCGGACGCACGGCGTCCGATTCATGAAGTAGGCCCAACACCTTCTCCAACACCGTCCATTTGCCTTCACGCAGAAGGGTCTCAACGATATTTCCCCACAGACCAAAAAGTTTTGTGAGTAACGCCGGTGACTTCTCGGACGCAAGGATTGCCGTCAGCGCATCCAAGATGTACGTGAGACTATCTTGTTTATTCTCTGCTTCGATCTCATTTCTCAGCGTCGCGAGTTCTTCTTCCGTGACTTCATAGCCCGCCAGCCCTGATTGAAATCGACTTTTGGAGTTTCCCGTCCCTCCGCTGTTGGCATCGGTTTCCCCTCCGGACCGCTTTTTTCTGGCTAGCTCCCGGTCCAGCAATTCTCGGAGCGTCGAATCCGAGGAGCTCATGCTTCCATCAAGACGGAGAAATCCGTCGTTGCTTGCCGACGCTTTTGAGAGTTCTTCTGCGGTCGCGATCGTGATGGTCGAAAGATTTCGAGACCAGAGCCGAGTGACGATATCGTCGTCATCCTCGTTGGAGTCGAGCCCGCTCCATAAGGACGCGAGGAAGAAGGACAGATCCTCCTCCGTGAGGCCTTGATACAGAACCAATTCCCGAATACCGTCGGCATACAGTTTAAAGGCGATGCTCTCGCTTCCGCTATCCTTCTCTGCCTGATAGACGACACATTCCTTACACAGCAGTTCGGAGCGTTGAACGAGAAAAGCCAGTTTGGAATACGTGGTGAGGTGATTGGTCAATTCGGCAAACAGTTGCTGGGAAAATTTCTGCGCCACGGGGTTCGTCGAGCCATACGTCCGATTGGACTTGGCCGTTTTGTCCAACAGTTTCAAGACGCGTTTGATGGAGGCGATTTCCGGGTCTTCCGCTGCGCGTGCGGCTACTGCGGCAGCTATCATCTCTTGTGCGGTCTTCAGATCCGTGGTCATACGTAAGAATTACCGGCAGTTCCAATATTCGTCAAGAAAATCGCTATTCCTCACGGTCATTCCTCGGAGAAGAATTGCCCGCGCCGGCGCCTTGTGTGTTGCGAGAAGCATCAGTAGAATCGATCCCAGATAGGGTGCGACATGCAAATCTTTTCCACCGAAGTCTTCTCTCGCCTATGATCCGATCTACGCTGGTAATCTGCTTTGGCGACAGTTTGACGGCTGGGTTTCAATCCCCCACCAGGGAAAATCCGACCGGGCGCGAGACCCCGTACGGCGAGATCCTGCAATCGTTGTTGGATGGCGGCGCACACGTTCGCACTAGTGGAATCTGCGGTGAATTGACGGGCGAAATGGTCATGCGGTTCCGGCGGGATGTCCTCGATCATCAGCCCGGCTACGTTCCCATTCTTGGAGGAACGAACGACCTTGGATGGAACGCGGTTCCACCGCACATCATGCGCAATTTGGTCAAGATGTATGAACAGGTGCTCGCGGTGGGAGGTGTGCCCATTCCGGTGACAGTCCCTTCGATTCGCGTCGAAGATGCTTCGGAGAGTCAGGCAGGGCACGAGTGGGTCGCCGAGCATCTCACCCATCGCCGTCACCTCAACACGCTCATCCGGGAATATGCCGACTCCAAAGGCATCGCCATGGTTGACCTGTTCACGCTTACCGCTGATCCAAAAAGCGGGCAGCTGGCTTCGATCTATTCGAACGACGGCATTCATCTGACCACGGCCGGATACCGGTTATTTGCCGAGCATATAGCTCACATTCTGAAACCGCTATTGGCACAGGCCGGATCGTCGTGAGTGGTTCACTGCAATCCATCACCGACCGAGAGTTCGATCAAGTCGTTGAGGCAAGTTCAGTCCCCATGTTGGTGGAATTCTGGAAGCCAGGATGCGGCCATTGCCGTGCCCTTATGACGGAGCTCGAACGGTTGCAAGACGATATGGGATCGAAACTCCTCATCCTCACGATGAACGTGGAGGAGAATCACCAGATCCCCGCAGAGTTGGAAGTGTCGTCGCTCCCCGCGCTGGCGTTATATGACAAAGGACAATTTGTCAGCTTTATCGGTGGACTGGGGAAGAAGGATGAGATCGCGAAACAGGTCTGGTTAGCGGTCCTCAGGTAACCGGTCGTGGCAAAAAGTTCTACAGCACCCGCCAGGTGCGGCCGTCGTTTTGAATCAACCGGTCAGCTTCCACCGGTCCCCATGTTCCGGCTTGATATTCCGGGAGCCAGCGCTGTCCCGACTTTTCCCAGGCTTCGAGAATCTGAGTGATCCACGCCCAGGACGCTTCCACGGCATCGCGCCGCATAAAGCGGGACGCGTCTCCCGCCATCACGTCGAGTAAAAGGCGCTCATAGGCCTCGGGAGAAGGCCGACCGAATACTTCTCCGTACTTGAAGTCCATTTCCACCGGATGAGTCTGAGCGCGGGTACCGGGTACCCGAGAGACGATGCGGAGCGTGAGCCCTTCTTCCGGTTGAATTTTCAAGGCCAAAACATTTGGAGCTTGGGGAGTCTGTCCACCGGCATTGAAGAGGATCTGAGGGATTTCTTTGAATTGGACGGCCACTTCGCTGGCACGCTGTGGCAACGCTTTGCCGGTTCGCAAGTAAAACGGCACACCGGACCACCGCCAGTTCTCGACGAAACATTTCACCGCCACGTAGGTTTCGGTGATGGAGTTCGGGTTGACGCCTTTTTCACGTCGATAGCCGGGCACTGGTGTCCCATGCGCCGTTCCTTCTGTGTATTGGGCCCGCACAGTGAACTTTTCCACGTCTTTCGCCGTGATCGGCCTCAAGCAGCGGAGGACTTCCATTTTCGCATTTCGTACCACATCGGGGTCTAATGAGTAGGGCGGCTCCATGGCAACCAGGCAGAGCAGCTGAAGCAAATGATTCTGGACCATGTCCCGGAGGGCGCCCGCCTCCTCATAGTAACTGGCTCTGGTTCCGACACCTTCGGCTTCGCTCACGGTAATTTGAACGTGATCGACGTATTTATGGTTCCAGATCGGCTCGAAAATGCTGTTGGCGAAACGTACGACCATGAGATTCTGAACCGTCTCTTTGCCCAGATAATGATCGATCCGGAAAATTTGCGATTCATCGAAGACGCGGCCTGTGACCGCGTTGATGGCCTGTGCCGACACCAGGTCGCGCCCGACCGGTTTTTCGACGATGATGCGCGTATAGGGCGAACGAGCCCCGGGGGATCCCGCTAGACCGGAATGGGACAAGCCTTCGCAGACGGACGTGAAGGAGCTGGGAGGAATGCTGAGATAGAAAATTCGATTCCCGGGCAATTGGAACTTCCGCTCGAGTTCTTCCACGCGCTCCTTCAGTCGCACGTAGGTCTGCGCGTCGTCGTTTCCCCCTGCCAGGTAAAACAGATGTTGAGAAAAGGCATTCCATGTCTCGTCGATCAAGGCCTGCCGGGAGTGCTTGACGACGCCATCGCGGACGCTGGCTCGGAACTCTTCATCGTTCATCGGAGTACGGCCCAGGCCGAGCACCACGTAGTTCGACGGGAGTAACCCGTCGAGGAGGAGGTTATAGACTGCGGGAATCAGGCGTCGACGAGCGAGGTCGCCTGATCCTCCGAAAATGACCAGCGTACATGGTTCGACCGGCGGCAGCGGTTCCTGGGAAGGGCTGATATCAATCCGTTGACTGTTCGTCGATGCCATCAAGGCCTCCTCAATGCTGCCGGGAATTATCGTCGGACGGCATGACCACCGAAGGCGTTGCGAAGGGCGGCCAGCATCTTTTCGGTAAACGATTCTTCTTGCCGTGAACGGAACCGGGTAAAGAGGGCGGTCGTCAAGGTCGGAACCGGCACGTCTTTCTCGATGGCATCGACGATCATCCACCGTCCTTCACCCGAGTCTTGCACATATCCTTTCAGGCGTTCCAGTTTGGGATCCTGTTTCAGCGCGCCCGCAGCCAACTCCAAGAGCCAGGATCGGACCACACTTCCATGCATCCACAAGTCGGCTATGTTTGCCAAGTCCAGCTTGTACTCGCTCTTCGACATCAGCTCAAACCCTTCCGCATAACCTTGCATCATACTGTACTCGATTCCGTTGTGGACCATCTTCACATAGTGCCCGGCTCCAACCCCTCCGACATGCGCCCACCCGTTTTCTGGGGCGAGGGTTTTGAAGACCGGGGCAAGCCGCTGGACGGGGGCCGCTTCGCCACCCACCATGAGGCAGTAGCCGACGGTGAGCCCCCAGATACCTCCGCTCGTTCCGGCGTCCACGTAGTGGATGCCACGTTTCTTCAACTCGGCGGCACGCCGCACGTCGTCATGAAACCGTGTATTGCCGCCGTCGATGATGGTATCTCCAGGTTGCAGCAACGCGGCCACCGCCTCCACGGTTTCTTCCGTTGGGGATCCGGACGGAACCATGATCCAGACGGCGCGGGGGACACCAAGCTTACTCACAAGGTCAGCCAGAGATGTGGAGCTGATACATCCGTGACTTTCCGCCTGTTTGATCAGTTCACTGGATCGATCATAGACGACCACGCGGTGCTGATCGCGCCGGAGACGCGTGACCATGTTCATTCCCATCTTGCCTAATCCGATAAATCCCAGTTCCATAAGCGCTCCTTGGTATGAATGTCGGTTACAGAGGGTGCGGTGGCCGTCGATCTATTCACGGGCACGCGTGGCTCTTCTCACGTCGCATGGGAACAAGGTCCTTGCGTAGAGGCTACCGGTTCAGCGCATTCCCGCAGTCAGTCGATGCGGGCAGGATTCGGGACATCCTTAAAGAGAAGATCGGCAAATTGTCGTCCAAAGTTGAGCCTGTCGGCGAGGGTGGTGGCCGTCAGGAATTGTCCCGCCAGGTGCTCGAGTGCCGGTTCACGCGAAAACATGAATCGATGAACATCCACCGGGGCGACCAGCCAAAACCCTCGTAACCGGAAAAACGCCGAGATGCAATCTTCGTAGAACAGCGTCAATAGATAGTGGGCCGTTCCCGGCTTGTCTAGGAGATCCTGTGCTTTCCCCAACAGATGGAAGCATTCGGCCTTGAGACGAATCTGTTCGTTGATGGAAGCCGGCGGCGGGCCTTGGCGGAATCGCTGGTGAACTTTTTCGATCAGCTGCGCACAGACGCCGTCATAATCGTAAAGGATTCGGCCTTTTCGAAGCAACGAGGGAAGGCGCAGGGAGTAGGCGAGGTCGTCTTCAATGGCCTGGTATCCACGATAGCGGATATCCGCCAGGTGCTCGCCGACGCGGAGAATCTCGTGGCCGTCGGCCTCTCCCTTGACCAGAGCGATCAGATCGATATCGCTATGTGGAGTGAGCGCTCTCCGTGCGCCCGACCCGACGAGTATGACGCCGACCAGGTCCCCGCCCCGTCGGCCCTTCACATGACGCAAGGCAATTTCCACAGTGTCTTCAAACTCGGCCGGAGGAGGGGACTCCGGCTGCTCCGGCGGTTCCGGGATTTCGACCAGTTCGGCATTCAGTTCGTCTCGAGTGGGGGTGCTTGTCGTGGTGTTTGAATCCATAGCCTTCTCTCAACAGTAAACGATGGTGTCTCTCCGGCATTCTATGGGTCAAGAAATAGAGTGTCAACGTTCAACGTGAGAGGACTTTCGTAAAGACGGCGGCGGCTTCGTCGATCTGCTTCTCCGTGACGTTGAGATGAGTGACGGCCCGGTAGGATTTCCCTCCAGTCGCGTTGATAAGTACTCCCTGCTCCTTCAGAGCAGCGACCAATTCGGTGGGAGAGCGCTGCTCGTCGATGATATCGAAAATGACGATATTGGTCTCCACATGCTGGGGTGCAATCTGGATCGACGGAATCTGCTGAAGCAGGCGAGCCAGTTTTTTTGCATTGTCGTGGTCGGTCTTGAGGCGGGCGACATGCCGATCTAAGGCATAGATGCCGGCGGCCGCCAAAATGCCTGCTTGCCGCATGGCCCCTCCATACATGCGCCGAAAGCGGCGGGCGCGATCGATGATTCGTTGGTCGTTTGAGATCAACAGCGATCCAACGGGAGCTCCCAACCCTTTCGAGAGACAGATCGAGACGGTTTCAAAATGCTGTGCGTACACCGTGGGGGGCAGCGTCGTAGCGGCCACGGCATTAAAAAGCCTGGCTCCGTCGAGATGCATGGGAATCCCATGCCTGACGGCAATGGCGCGGATTCTTTCGATCGTGGACAGGGAATAAATCGTCCCGCCTCCGGCATTGTGTGTGTTTTCGAGGCAGATCAAAGCCGTCATGATGCTGTGCGGATCGTTCGGCCTGATCGCGGCTTCCACCTGTTCGGCGGTCATGATCCCCCGTTCACCGACCACCCAATGGAGTTGCACGCCTGCCAGTGCCCCGGCCGCTCCCTGCTCGTAACGGACGATATGACTCTTGCTTTCGACGATAATCTCCTGCCCTGGCTGGGTCTGTGACCGAATCGCCAGTTGATTGGCCATGGTTCCGGAGGGGACAAAGAGCGCGAAGCGCTTGCCGAGCAGGTTAGCCGCCATGTCTTGAAGCCGATTGACGGTCGGATCTTCACCATACACGTCGTCGCCGACTTCGGCGCGTGCCATGGCCTTCCGCATCTCGTCCGTCGGTTTCGTGACGGTGTCGCTACGAAGATCAATCATGTGGTGTGTCTCCCGAGAATTCCACACGGCCCGCCGCATTCTAACAGATATGCCACTTGCAGGCGAAAGCACACCTGCTACACTGGGCACGCATGGGCGAGCCGAGTCAGACGATTCTTGTTCGATGGGCGGAGTCTCTGGGTGCCAAACGGGAAGAATTGCTTCCGTTGGCCTGGGCCTTTGCGTATTTTTTCTGTCTGCTTTGCGGGTATTCCATTCTCCGTCCCGTTCGCGACGAAATGGCCATTGAAGGAGGGCTGAAGAATCTCCCGTGGATGATGTCCGGGACATTTTTGGCCATGCTTGCCGCCACGCCGCTATTCGGATGGCTCTCGGCCCGATACACGCGCGATCGGCTTCTGTTGACCGTCTACACATTCTTCATCACGAATCTGGTTGCGTTTTATGCGTTGATGACGAGTCATGTGTCCCCGGAGTGGGTAGCCCGTGGGTTTTTTATCTGGTTGTCGGTGTTCAATCTGTTCGTCGTGTCCGTGTTCTGGAGTTTCATGGACGACATCTTTACGCCGGAGCAGGGAGCGCGGCTGTTTGGGGTCATTGCCGCGGGAGGGAGCAGTGGAGCGATAGTCGGCCCACTGCTGACGACAGGCCTCACGTCTGTCTTCCCGGTTCCGGTCCTGATGCTGGCCTCGACGGCGTTTCTGTTGTTGTGTCTGGGATGCATATTCCGGCTTGACCGGTGGAGTCGGCAACGGTCGGAACACCATCAACCGCACCCGGGCGATCCTCTCAGAGGAAGCTTTCTGGCGGGAATCCGTCTGACAGTCTCTTCGCCCTATTTACTTGGGATCTGTGGCTACCTGGCCCTGCTGACCATGACCGCAACCTTCTTGTACTTTGAACAGACTCGTTTGGTGGCGGAATATCTCGATCAGCCGGAGGACCGTACGCGTCTCTTCTCTAGTCTGGATCTTGTCACCAATCTGTTGACCTGGCTGACCCAGTTGTTCATTACCAAGGGAGTGATCAGCCGGTTTGGGCTGGTAGCGGGCCTACTCTTTCTCCCGGTGGTCAGTGTGGTGGGATTTATTGGGATCGCCCTGTGGCCGACGCTGATGGTCTACGTCGTCTTTTCCATTCTGCGACGGGTGGGAGAGTATGCGCTGTCCAAGCCGTCACGCGAGGTGCTGTTTACCATTGTCAGCCGCGAAGAAAAGTACAAAGCGAAAAACTTCATCGATACGGCTGTTTCCCGTGGGGGAGATGCCTCGACGGCGTGGCTGGTTACCGGCGTGAAAGCTCTCGGGGCCACCACCGCCCACATCGCCTGGGCGCTGGTGCCATTGATGCTGGCCTGGGTCTGGCTCGCCCGTATGCTCGCTCGTCAGCACAAGGGCCGGACGTCGTCCACCACATCATCAACGATTGCGGGTTCTCGTTCCACAGGATGAGCATTGTGTCGATCTGACCTCCCTAGTCGCGAATGGTGACTGACCCGATCAGGTAGGAGCTCGCTCGGCCCGCCCTTGCTCCTCGTACCCGAACTTCCGACACATCGCGAGTCCATTCACGGATATTCCACGTACTTCCTGCGTTCAACTCCGGCCAGAACCACCAAGTCCCGTCGCGCTTACGAAACCAGAGTTGGATCGGTGTGTCCGGCAGGACGCGAATAGACTCCATGTCAAAATAAGTGGACGCATGACTCTCGCCGTTGCCGACCCAGACGCGAATCCACTGGTTCTGGTCGTGAGAGGAGAGCACTCTGGGAGTCTTGGCCCAATCGACATCGGTGCATTTCCAATCGACAAGTTTGCCGAATCCTCGGCCAAGACCATCTCCCGGGTCCGGAAGGGTGTAGCACTCGATTCCTCTTGCCATGCTCAAATGAAAATGATTTTGACCCAGGCTGTCTATGTTGACATCATGTTTTTGACAACGCTGGCGGTAGGTCCAGCAATCGCCATGCTTGGAGGGATCACACATCTGCAATTGTCCAGAAGATGATCGGCCTGTTTTGAACGCGAGCGTCGATCGGGCCTGGGCAAGGATTTGTGACAGCGCAGCCTCGTCGTCGAAATTGACCAGACACTGTTGCGGATTATTCCCGGTTGGACGGACTTGAACGACTTTGGGAGTTTGGCTCTCCCGTTCCCGTTCGGTTTCCTGTTCGGGGGTTGCCCGCGTCGGGGGAGTCAGAGGATTCATGGGCTTAAGAGGAGTACACGCTCCCAGCGACAGCGCCAAGCACATCCAGAGAGCCATGCTGAAACCATATACGTGCACCTGTCCTAGAGACCGCATCACTCCTCCTTATTCTTGCGCAAACACGAGTCGGCTCAACGATTTCTTATTTTTATATCGAGCATCGAATGGGTACAGTCTGAATCGAAAACCCGCTGACCGTTGTTTACTCGTCGAAAAAATGCGTGCTATAGTCCGACGCCCTACGCCCATATCATTCTCTCAGGGTGATGGGCTGATTGCAATGAATCCTTGGAAGGCGTATCCCGCGAAAAACGGCCTCTATGGCGATTGAAGTTCCGGTTAAGCTCTATCTCGATAGGTTATTGAAAGATTGCAGGGAGGTATCGATAAGACTGGCTCTGCTTCCAGGCCCAGTGAAATCGAGAGCGCTCCATGCCATGGCCGATCGTGTTGCCGGCGACGAATCGGCCATTCTGGCGGTGAATGCGAAAGAGGTCGATGCCGTCGGAAAGTCCTTTGATGGCGCCGAGGCCAAAAATCGGATGAAGGCTGCCGTGGCCCGCGTGCGTATGACGACCGATCAGCTGAAGGAAATTGTCGAGCGGCTGCATCTCATCGCCGATCTGCCGGATCCTGTCGGTGCTGTGACAGCACGACACGAGCGCCCTGATGGATTACAGGTATCCAGGGTCAGGGTTCCCATCGGGGTGGTCGGCATGATTTCCGAACGGAGTCCGCTCGTGACTGTGGAGTCGATCGCGCTCTGTCTCAAATCAGGCAACCTCTGTATCTTTCGCGGAGCTCCGGAATGGAGATTGACGCATCAAGCGATCGACGTGCGGTTACGGGAAGCGGCGACAGAAAACGGCATACCCCAAGGGTCGTGGGTGCTCATTGACCGCCAAGAAAAGGAGGTGGCGATCGAGCTGATGCGTTCGGGTAAAAGTCTCGACGCGATGATCGTGCGCGGTGGAGCAGGGTTGCGGAAAACAGTCGCGGAGCAAGCGAAGGTCCCGATCTTGTGTGATGACGGAGGGCTCACCCATTTTTTTGTCGATGAAGACACCGACATTCCGGTCGCCCAGAATTTGGTGATCAACTCCAAAGTGCAACAGCCGGGAGCCTCCAATGCGTTGGATACCTTGCTGGTGCAACAGGTCATCGGACGGCAATTCTTACCTCCGTTGATCAACCGTCTGCTGGATCAATTCAAGGTGGAAGTGCGAGCGTGCCCCAAGACGGTCGCCCTCATGGGACAGATGGCCATGACGGGCCATACGTCGATCGTTCTTGCGACGGATGCGGATTGGCATACTCAGTTTGCCGGTCCGGTGTTGGCCATCAAGATGGTCGAGGATATCGATGAGGCGCTGGCGCATATCGCGGCGCATGGCGCCTGTCAGACCGCGGGGATCGCCACCAGCCGCTACGCATCCGCTCTGCGATTTGCGCGGGAAGTCGATGCGAGCGCAGTGCTCGTGAACGTCTCGACACGGCTGCATGCAGGCGATAGTTTCGGTCTGGGAAGCGACGTCGGTCTGAGTGTGGGCAAGCTGCATGCCAAGGGGCCGATCGGCTTGGAACAATTGACCTGTGAAAAGTATGTCGCATTTGGGGCGGGGCAGCTCCGATTACCGCATCCGGTGCCAGAAACGTACTTCGATGCCATCATGCTGAAACGTCCCTAGGCGCTCGCTGAAAACGCTCGCCAGCTTCGTTCTCAGTCGTTCGAACCACTCAACGTACCCTCACCGCGTACGCCTCGTGGTTCTCACTCCTTGCGGCCTTGCTGGCAACCCTTTTGAGCGAGCGCGGTAATATGGCCTCTGATTCCCTGCAGCGATCGCTTCGCGAGCATCTTGCCTGGTGGGGGCTCAGGCACTTCACGTCGGACCGCGAGTACTTCGCGTGGCAGAGACGGCACCTCTCATCGGAAGATCTCAAGCTATTAGCCTTACGCGTCGAACAAAAACGAAAAGGCGATCGTGATGACGAAATTGCATTCTACGATCTCGCCGCGCATCCGACGATCTTTCCGGTCCTCTACAGCCAGCGCTATGAGTACTATGAAGCGATCGGGCGACGGACGATCGCATCGCTCGGCCAAGCGAAGAACATTCTCGATTTCGGTTGTGGCCTAGGGGTTCTGGCTACCTTCTATGCCCGGCACTTTCGTGATCGAACCTTTGTCGGGGTCGACCGCTCAGCAGCTTCACTCGCGGTTGCACGACAAAAGGTTCACGAGCTTGGCCTGGACAACCTTCGTTTTGAGTGTGTCGATGCGGAGGCCGAACCTCTGTCAGGGGCCTATGACCTCGTCTTGACGGCTCATGCGTTGTTACAGGCCGAGCACGACCCCGGTCTTCCAAGCGAAAATTGGCGAACGTTCGAGCGCGCGTGCAATGTGTTGCAGCAGGCGTCGTTTGAACGGCGGACAGGGCTAGGTGCTCGGCTAGATCGGCTCTGCGATGTTCTCCACCCAAATGGCCGGATGATCGCGAGCGAGAAAACTCGGCAACTGGCCAGGCGAGTGCCCTTTCAACGCGCTTTGGCTCACAGAGGACTACAGCTGGTTGCGCCTCCAGACCCGATACGGTACCGATCGATCGAAGAAGAGGTGGAAGATGGTCCATTTTATCTGTTGCAGGTAGGAAGCCAAGCCGCTATGGCTTGGGATGAGCGGCCGGAGCAGGATAGCGGTCAAGCATTTGTTCAGGAAGCTGTGTCCGTCGCGACTGATCCTCGCGCGCCGCTGTACGAAAACCATTGGCCATCGGCCCAGGCTGCGTGGGAACAGTTGGAAAATCGGGAAGTGACAAGAGAGATGAGGCGCGAAGGGCCGGCCGGTCGACAACTGCATGTCGAGCGCGGCGCTTCTCAGGGGCTCCAATATCTGTACTGCGCCAATACGTTTGACCAACGGCAATTGGTGATTGTTGAGGGGGTCCACTCGGCGATGGTGGATGCCTATTACCAGGAAATTGTCGACGGCATGTCAAAGGAAGGAGGCTCTTAATAGGTGTCTCCTACACGCCAATAACTACATATGGGTAAGGTACGTATTGCCCGATATTCTTCTTGCATTCGCCTGTTGCTCTCGCTACCCTTGCGCCATCCTTAAAAGAATTCAGTAAGTACGCACCTCGTGTTCGTGCATGATCGTTTCCGGCATGAGTCGGAAGGAGGAATCACGATGAGATCGGCGCACATCTTTGTTGCCTCACTCAGTCTGCTGCTGTGTGTCGGGTGCGCCACTCCGCCGGAGGTCAAGCAGGCCTTGATCGCCAAAGACCAGGCCTATGCCGAGAGTGAGCAACTGATGCAGCAGTACCGCGAGTTGGTCAGCAACGTGACCGAGCGGCATCAGCAATGGTACCGCTATGTTCAAACCCGGCTGAAGCTCAACTTGGCGCTGCAATGGGCCACCACAAACCCCAAACTGACCGATGTGGCCGACCCCGAGTTAGCCAAAGACGATGCCGACCTGCTGGGGACGGAGGTCATCACGCTGGTCAACGAGATTCGGCTGAAGAATCTCCCCGAGCGCAAGGGACCCACCGGGCAGGTTATCTTTCAAGCAGGTATGGGAGACATGAACAATCTCCTGCAAAAACTTCCTGAACTGATTGGTCGGATCGAGCAGCGTGTCGCGAAAGATTCACAGGCGTCGTCTACGGTAGACATGACAGCCTTCGATCAGTACCGGACCAACGTCGAAGCGGTTCGACGGGTCAATGCCATCATCAAGCAATACCTGGATATCGACGTCACCTTGTCACGCAACGATGTGCAGTCGCTCGCGGAAGCGGTGCGGACGCTTCGCCGATGATGTCCATCTTGTGAGCAGGAGGAGACCAGCATGACCCTACGAGGAACCACGGTTTGGAGTCTCGGACTCGTTCTGATGAGCGCATTAGGATGCCATTCGATTCATAGCGATGCCGTACGCGATCTCATTCAGAAAGAAGGGATCAAAATCGATGCCGCTCAGACGAACATCGATGTATTCCAGAAAGAAACGGAAGTGCGCATCAAGTTTCTAGAGCAGGCGCGCAGCTCTCTGCGCGAGAGCTTCAAGGCCTTGCAGGCGCATGAAGCCAAACATCAATTCGTCCTCGCCCCGTACCGTTACGCCGCCGGGAAGAAGGGGGAGGCGGCGTACGCGGCAGCCTACCTCGTCGGGCAAATGTATCTCGCCGACTATCAAGGTTTGGAAAAGGCCGTCTGGGATCAGTTTGAGGAAGATTTCTGCGGCTTGCGCGATGCGGCGAATGCGTTGAACGACTCTTGGAAACGTACAGCGGCGCTCCATGCCCAGCTGAAGCGCTATGCCGACAAGTCAGGCCTGGCGTCGGTCGATCCGGAGTTTGTGTCGGCCTTGATTGAACAGGCTCCGGGACAGTCGGATCGGATCATGGAGATTGTGAACCGTTCCCGGACCGTCAATGACGCGCTGGAGGAGGTCGTGGGTTCGCGCATCGTCAGGATGAGGGCCTTGCAAGGCGCGCATACCTTCACGGCCGACTTGGTCGACCTTCTGGATAAGCTGAAGAAAGACGACGGGCAATAGAGGAGGCACCATGGAGACCAGTATCGCGGGGGTCGTCGGTTTTCTCGAAGACAACGATACCCTGATCAAACAGTTGATGGAAACGGCTGAAAGCGCAAATCAGGAAATCAGCGATTTATCCGTCCAGGTGGATCATGCTCGCGAAGAAGCCAAAGCGCTCGTCGATCAGCTGGGTGTTGCGGAGTTCGCTGTGGGAAAACAGGATGAAACCAAGGTCCGCCAGAAGGCGCTCCTGGAAGCCGTCGCGGCGCTACGGAAAAAATTCGAGACCTACAAGAACGACCCGCTTCGGCGCGGTATCTACGCGGCGGAGATATCCAATCTCTATTTGCAGCTGGCCAACACCTTCAACAATGAGACCATCGCTCAGATCGTTCCGTTCAGCAAGGACGAGATCAAGACGTACAAAGAGCTCATGAAGGAGGCCATACTCGACGCCGCTTCGCGAAAGAAGCGGGCAGCCGTCATCAAGGCCGCTGCGCAAATGTCCAAGCTTGCCTTGGGAATTGCCGGGAAGCTCGCGGTGTGAGCCATGAGATTCCAACCGATTAAACGGACGTTCTTGCTCTGGATCGTCATCGGGGTCGGTTGCGGCTGTAGTCTGGATGCCGGTTCGCGTGGTCCGTTCGGACCCGAAGACCCTGAAACTGCGGTGCAGAAAGTCAAACTGCCCGGAACAGCTCCTGCTCCCCACGTCCTCCAATTCACCGGCGAAGATATCGCCGGTCACCACAAACCCAAAATGGTGGGTGCCGCCCTGGATGCGGCCGTGAAGCGGTCGACGAACGCTTCGGTGGTTTTGACCGCCGCTGAGGTGGCCACGTTGCGGAAGGCGGCCGAGAGCGATTCTCGTGTGATGGCGTTGCTGGGGAGTCGCTGGGCATTCGTCGAAGCCGATCGGGTGCCGCCGGAAGGCAAGATCTCATTTGGGTGTTGCCGGCATACGACGAGCCTTACACGGCTTGTCTATTACAGCTATGGACAAAACGTCGCCGTGGACGTTCGCATGAAGGAAATGAATGTGCTCAGTGCGGCTCGTCTTGAAGGATATCAGCCGCCGGAAGGCCAACAAGATGTGCAGCGAGGAATCGAATTAGCCAAAGCGGACTCACGCTTGGCCGGTAAGGTCGAACAGCTCCAAGGCCACGGATTACTCATGCAACCGGATCGGGGGTTCTTCAGGAATGATCCCGGATATGCGCACCGCACGATTTGGATTACGTTTTCCCAAGGACAGGACGGAGATCCGAAATATTGGGCGGTGGTCGATTTGACGGAGGATAGAGTTCTGGATGCCGGAGAGGAACCGCCTCGTTCGTGAGAGGGAATGAGATGAAGCGAATCTTATTGAGCGTCTTGATCATCCTCTGTGCCGTGGGATTGTCCGAGCCCTTGTTTGCCGAGACTCAATCCGAGCATGTGGACTGGGGACGATGGAGTTTTGACTGGGAGGTTCGAAACAATACAGGACTGGCATTGCGAAACGTCAAGTACGCGGATGAGTTGATTCTCAACAAGGCCAGCATGCCGGTGGTCCGTGTCAAATATGTCAAGGAACGTGTCTGGTGGAATCCCTTTACCTGGTTCGGTTCACGGGCCGACAGCGGGCGATGCGGGCCGTTTCAGGATCGTCTGCGATGGCAGGACCTCGTGCCGATCGTGAACTGCGGGAATCAGAAAGTCTGTATGGAAAGCGCTACGCAGAATAATGTGAAGTGGCTCGAGGTGGGGGCGTATGCGCGGATCGGTGAATATCATATTTATCAGTCATGGCATCTTTCAGATGATGGGGAGCTCAGGCCGCTGGTTCAGAGCCGGGGGTTGTCCTGCAACACGAACCATGACCATCATCCCTACTGGAGGTTTGATTTCGACATCAACGGCAACGGCATGGACCAGGTCTTCGTTCATGAAGAGGGAGGACCGGATAGAGGGTGGGGTCCTGGCTGGCGGAAATATGTGAACGAGCGTAACGATGTCAAGATTCCTGCGCTCCACAAAACCTGGTTGGTTCGCGACCAAGTGAACGGCCATGGGGTCTGGATTCTTCCCGGTGCCGGGTATGCTCCATAAAGGACGATGGCGAACGAGACAAGTTCGCTGATTTTGATGTTGCGATTCGTCGCGCCAATGTGAGTGAAGACGTTCCCTGGAGCTTCGGCGCCCGTGGGCAACTCGCGTATGATGAGGACAATCAGGGAGTCCAAGAGCAGGATGTCGTATTGTGGTACGTGGCTCACTTACCCCCCATGGCTGCCCTAGGACCAGCAAAATGGCTTGCTCTTGGCCCCATCCTTCGCGTGCAACGATAATTGTGCGCGTGCCTACGGACCATCTTGAACAGTGTTGACCAAATTGTAGGGTGTCCCTTCAAATTTTGCTTCGTTTGGTGAGTGGCACGTTGTATGCTTTCCTGTATGATCGATACACGCTGTATTGTTTTAGTTGACAAGGAAGGTGGAACGGGAGTATTGAGAAAATAGTCCATTGACTTGTCGCATTCTAGAAGGCTTCTAGTCATTCCATAGCAGGAGGAGGTGGAAATGGAAGACCTTAGTCCACCGGACCACATCGGCCCGCCGAGCCATGGGCGGGTGCCGCGCCAGTCACGCTAGCCGGTTCTCCATCGGCTGTCGTCTCCCCGCGTAGGGGATTCAATTGTCAGATATGCCGCGTGGAGATATGCGGTTGGCCTAAGAAACACTGGCGACCGGATCTCAGTGCTTCTCACGAAGCGCTCTTCGACCCATTAGCCCATGCCTCGCGCAGGTCTCAATCATAAAGAGATTTCTTGGCGCCCTAAGCGCCGTTGTGCGGGCGACCCTACCTGCTGGAAAGGGTCGCCCGTAGCGAATCCGTGTAGATGTATCAGGATTCAGCGAGTCTAAGACAGAGTAGAGGTGCAGAGCATCTATGGCCTTTTGAGAAAGCAATGCGAGGAAGCGCAACGTCGGAGTTCATGGTACGAACAAAAGGAGCGAGCTATGGATAGTACCTTCTTGATGTTCGCGTCTGTCATGCTTGCAATCTTCATCGGTGGCATAGTCGTATACAAAAAGAGTTAGTAATTCCAACGGGGCGACCAGATGGTTGTCTGACCGCGTGGTTTATCGATGGCCGCGGGCACCGGTAGCGTGTGCCGAGCCTTCAGCAATTGAGGTCGCCATCGGAAACGAGGGTGGCGATTCGTGAGGGGGGTTTGTCACTGATGCGCCGGTGCGTGGCGGAAAAGAGGGGGTTTGCCTAATCGCCCTACATGATCGTGTGTAGTGTTCCATGTCGAATTAAAACCGACGGGCAGCATATTGAAGTATCAGCTCACTAGTGAGTTCGTGAGTGTCCCGCAGATTTCGCTCATAAGATTGCTCGCTTCAAGCTTGGTTGAAGTGTTTACCACAAGTAGCTTCTGAGACACGCGCTAGTAACCTCGCCATCCGTACATTACCGCGTGATCATAGAGCAGTTTCACCTCTCCGAATTGATTTGCTGTTTTTCTGGCCGCCTCGTTCTGTTTCGCATATGCTTGATCAGATCTTAGTTCGACGCTTCTAAGTGCGCGATGTGTGCTCGCGAGCATACGAGCATGATTAAAACGTTAGGTGGGTGTCTCTTTGTACTGCTTTTGGTCAGCTGCCAAACGACTCCACCTGTGCACATTCTAGTTCTACCTGTTGTGCCAAAACTCAATGACGCTGTGCCCATTCTTCTGAAGGGGAAGATCATTTTTGACGGGAAGGAAGAGTACATCCCGAGGACGATTGGATCGATAGACGCGCGGCAGGATGGTATGACCATTCGATACGAGTATGAGGATGTTCATGATCGCCACGAAACTCGGATTCCCTTTTACTTGCTCGGGGATGTGCAGCCATCTGGTGTCAAGACGGCTACAGTTTTTGGCAGATTAACCGTGCTAAACGGAGAGAAAGTGGTAAAGAGATATGAAGCAATTGCTGCGCTTTCTACTCCCAGCGAACGGGGACAAACGTTAACTGAATTGAGAAAACTGGGTTTGCTCGCAGTCCGAGATAGCATCGAAGGGCAGATGTCTCGGGACAGTGAGTATCTTCTTGGGCTGAAAGAGTGAAAGAAGGAATATCCGTGGAGAGATTAATGCGAGGCTGTTTTGCTGGGTTTCTTCTCGTGGTGACCTTATGGATCACTGGATGTGGTCCCAAGTTGGGAGGAAGCTTTGTCAAATTAGACAGCGTGCCTCAGGGCAAAGCGCTGATTTACCTCTATCGACCATTTGGAAGCACCGGGTTTGTTTACCCGATTAATATTCACGCTAACGGCAATTTGATCGTAAGTATGCCGCACCAATCCTACTTCCCATATCTTGTGGAGCCTGGGGAAATAGAGTTTGCGAGTAGATGGCTACTCAACCAAGTTGATGAATCAATAACGATTCATGCAAAACCAGGATAGGTCTATTATGTAAAAACGATTATCCGCCCAGTAGGGCGGAAAGCACTGGCTATTCTTGAGGTGGTGCAATTGGAAGACGGTGAAGATGAAATTAAAGAATGCAAATTAGTTTTGAATGAAAACGCGGTTGAGACCAAACCATGAAGTCAACAATACAATGCTTTTCGCATACCCGACTTCGGTCTCTGCACTCTACGGGAACTGGATATACGGCTTCGGCGGTTCTTGATCCGGCGGGAGATAGCTGGGAGCCGGTTCGCCGGCAGGTCCGAGCTTCCTGATGAATCGATAAATCGCCCGCAGGTCCTGTTCAGTCATCACACGAAGGACAAACCATGGCATGGGAGGACGAAGCTCGACTGAACGTGAGACCTTGATCCATTGGTCTTCCGAAAGATTCTGCATATAGAGACGCAGGTTGCTCGCGTAGGTGGTCCCCCAGGGACCGCGCCATCCCATTGCATCACCCTTAAGCCAGTCTTTCTCAGGGATCTTGCCGGCCGCTTCCGCATAGCCGGTTGTGTGGCAATCGTTGCATCCGGCGATCTTGATGACATATCTCGCCCGCTCCTCGGTTTTCTTGTCCAATGGCGTAGCCTGACCGCCAGCACGTACGGTGTCACCGGCGAATGCCGGAGCAATCATTGCTCCAATGAGCACTAGGCTGAGAGTTGAAATTCGGGCGATCTGAACCTCGAGCATCGTTCTTTCTCCTTCATACATAGATGTGGTGACGGTCAGGCTGAGCAAATCTCAATATTCGTCGATTTCATCGGTCTCATCGAGCATTTCCGCCGTGATCTCGTCGGCCTCGGCTATCCATTGAATCAGGGGAATCCCTTTCGCCTTCAGGATGGCTTCTTGCTCCGTTCCTGCCGCCGTCGTCAGTTCATAAGTTACCGTCTGTCTTACCTGAAACATTCTCATGATCGTTCACCTTTGAATCCGCTATGGTTATTGATACTGAGCTCGTTCAATTGTTGTTTCCTCAGTAACGAACTATTGGGTAGCTGTGCCTATTGTTCGGTTGTGTATTAACAAGGCTTCTTTTGTCCTTGCATCCGCGCCTGTTCCAACTCAGTCTGCTTATGCATATGCTCGAGTTCAAGCTGGAACTGGCGTTCCCGTTCATCATTCACGCGTGGAGGCCTTGCGGTACCTCCAAACGCGTCTTTCCCGGCTGCGTGTACGCCCATCGAGGTCAGCAGTACACCGATCATGACGCCAAGTATGAAATTCCGCATCGCTGCCTCCGTAGTGCTCCTTTCTGAATTCGGACGACCATCCCGCAGTTCATTGCGCATTGAGTGAACGGCGCATTGTAATCGATCCAGCTGTGGATACCATAGAGGCTCTTTTACTCTGTTGTAGAAGGCCAACGGCGGTTGCCTTGACTCCATTTCCATCGCTTTGCTAGAGTGACCAATCCAAGTCTAAGCGATTGAAAGTTCCGCTGTTTCTGAACCGTTTTACGAACCACCCTGAGGCAATACCGTGATGAAAGCCTGGCTTTTTGATGAAATGTTTCGATTCGATCGGCGCCGCCTCTTTGTCGATGGAATCCAGGGAGAGTGGGGCGGAGGAGATTCGCTGGTGGAGGACGAAGAGCTGCCGTCTCCTCCCCAGAATGTCCAAGCCAAGCCCGGTAATGGACGTATCACGATCACGTGGGATTCGGTTCCGGACGCCATGTACTACAACCTGTATTTCCAGACCACCAAGGGCGTGCAGATCAAGTTTTCGGAACTGACCCGACCCATCGCCAGCCCCGAGGATTTCAAAAGCGTGATCGGAGTCAAGAAAGACAAGGCGACGTGCTTGGAAGGCGCCACCAGCCCCTATTTCCACGACGACCTTGCCAATGGAACTTGTTATCACTACGTCGTCACGGTTGTCACCCCCAAAGGGGAAAGCCCTGAATCGCAAGAAGTCATGGCGATCCCTTCACCCTACCTGTTGGCCATGGTCATCGGCCATGAGGGTGTCGATGAGGGTGAATTCAGCTCACCCACGGGGATTGCGCTGGACAAGGATGGCAACATCTATGTTGCGGATACCGACAACCATTCGATCCAAAAATTCGACAAGGCCGGAAAGTTCTTAGCTCGATGGGGTGGTGAACCCGGCACACAAGAGGGCCAGTTTTACTATCCGCGCGGCATAGCAGTGGGGCCGGATGATGTCGTGTACGTGGCCGACAGCGGGAACAATCGAGTGCAGAAGTTCGACCTGGAAGGCAACGTGCAGAAAGCCTGGGGCAAGTTCGGGTTCGCCTGGCGCGGAGCCGACATGGGCCGGTTCGATGTGCCGTGGGGGATCACGACGGATCAAGACGGCAATGTCTACGTCTCCGATACCAGTAATGCGCGCATTCAAAAGTTTCAAGCCGACGGCCAGCCGCTGTTGAAGTGGGGACGCGACGGGAGTTTCGACGGCGCGTTCTTTTTCCCGCGTGGGGTGGCGGTGGATTTCGTCGGCAACATCTATGTCGCCGACGAGAGCAACAACCGTATCCAAAAGTTCGATCCGCGGGGGAGTTTCTTGGCAAAATGGGGGCGCGAGGGTGGCGGACCCGGACAGTTCAAGTCGCCATGGGGGATTGCCTGCGATGCGCTGGGCAACGTCTATGTCGTCGACAGCGGCAACCACCGGATTCAGAAATTTGACGGCAATGGAACGTTTCTCTGCTCATTCGGTAATCGCGGTAAAACGGAAGGGCAGGTCAACTTCCCCTACGGCATCGTCGTGGATAAGGAAGGCAGCGTCTTCGTGGCCGACAGCGGCAACAACCGTGTCCTGAAGTATGTGCCGACCGAAGAGGAGATCAATCGTGGTAAAGAGCAGCCGACCCAGGCGGTGGAAGCCGGGGCAGTGCAGCCGCCCCGCAGTCTCGCCGTGAAGCCCGGTGATACAGAAGCGTTCTTGAGTTGGATGGAGGTGCCGGGCGCGCAGTCCTACAATCTCTATTTCAGCACCGCTCCTCATCTCACGACTCAGGGGGCCACCAAGATCGAGGGTGTGACGAATCCCTATACCCACGAAGGCCTGACCAACGATACGCCGTACTTTTATGCCGTGACGGCGTTGTTCGAAGACGAGGCGGAAAGCGGATTATCGGAAGAGGTCACGGCGACGCCCGTGCTCATCGATATTACGGCGCCGCAAAATCCGTACGCGGTCATCAATCACGGGGCGTTCATGACCAATTCGCCTGACGTCGTGGTGACGATCTCGGCGACCGATTTGGACTCGGGGGTCGGAGCCTATTTCATCTCTGAAAGTCCGTTGACTCCTGTGGCCGGAACTCCGGGGTGGGTGGATGTGACGCCGGCCATCAAGTTCGGGGCTACCATTCCCTTCCTCCTATCCCCCGCGGATGGGCAGAAGACGATTTATGTGTGGTTCAAGGATATCGGCAACAACATCTCCACTCCGGCCACCTCGACGATTCTCGTCAATACCTCCGGCTACCTGTGCGTGTCGAAATGGGGCAAACCCGGACGTGGCGCGTCACTCTTGCATGGCGGCGAGTTCATGGCGCCGATGTACGGACTCTGCGTGGATCAGCAGGGATCGCTGTTCATCGTCGACAATGGGAACAACCGTGTGCAAAAGTTCGACAACGCCGGCAGTTTCATCATTCTCTGGGGGAGTTTCGGTTCGGCAAATTCCAACTTCCACAATCCCACCGGCGTTGCCTGCGACGGCAAGGGAGACGTGTGGGTCGTCGATACCAACAACCATCGAGTTCAGAAGTTCGACGGAAAACTCGGCGGCTACCTCATGAAGTTCGGTTCGCGTGGAAACGGGGAGGGTCAGTTCAATGCTCCCTGGGGTATTGCAGTAGACCGTGTGCGCGGCTATGTCTACGTCGTCGACAGCGCCAATTTTCGCGTGCAGAAGTTCGACATGGCGGGCGAGTTCATTATGGCTTGGGGCAGCTTCGGGAACGGCGATGGACAGTTCTATTTCCCGCGCGGGGTGGCGGTCGATCAAGAGGACGGGTCGGTCTATGTCGTCGATATGGGCAATCACCGTATCCAGAAATTCGACACCAGCACCAATGTCTTGCCGCAGCTGTTGACGAAATGGGGCGGCAGTCCGACGGCTGGGCATGCCAGCAGTTCCTTGGCTCAAGAAGCCGGACAATTACGCTCGCCATGGGGCATCACCATCGATGGAGCCGGAGACGTCTACGTGACGGATACCGGGAATCATCGGATCGAAAAGTTCGACCGAGAGGGGAATTTCATCACTCAGTGGGGCGGGTTCGGCAACGGTGACGGGCAATTCAATTTCCCATACGGGATCGCCGTTGACGCAAAGGGCAGTGTCTTCGTCGTGGATAGCGGCAACACGCGGGTCCAACAGTTCATGCCGGCGGAAGAGGGCAGCGAGCGATTACAAGACGAGGCGGAGGAGTTGGCCGACTTGGAAAAAACGCAACGAACATAGCAGGTCTGAAGAGGGTACGATGCTTGACAAAGAACCGAGACAGGGCCTCACCTATGATGACGTGGTCCTCGTGCCTGCCAAGTCACAGATCCTACCGAACGAAGTCGATACCGGCACCTTCGTGTCACGCAATATCCGGATCAATATCCCGCTCGTGAGTGCCGCCATGGATACGGTAACGGAGGCGCGACTGGCGATCGCGATGGCGCGTGAAGGGGGGATCGGCATTATTCATCGAGTCCTATCGCCGGCGGATCAGGCGGTCGAGGTGGACAAAGTCAAAAAGTCCGAAAGCGGCATGATCCTGGATCCTGTGACGATCTCTCCCGACGAGACGATTCGTGACGCCCATCAATTGATGGCGAAATATCGGATCTCCGGCATCCCCGTCACGAAGGGACGCAAGCTGGTCGGGATTCTCACCAACCGCGATCTGAGATTTGAAACCCGAATGGACTTGAAAGTGTCGCAGGTGATGAAGCGGGACCGGTTGATCACGGCTCCGGAAGGAACCAGCCTGGAGAAGGCGAGAGAGATTCTTCATGAACATCGGATCGAAAAGTTGCCGGTGGTGAACAAGCAATTTGAACTGAAGGGTCTCATTACGATCAAGGATATCGAAAAGCGCATTAAATATCCCAACGCGTGCAAGGACAGCCATGGCAGATTACGGGTCGGTGCGGCGGTCGGTGTCGGGCAAGATACCGAAGAGCGCGTGACCCTCCTGAAAAAATCAGGCGTGGATCTGGTGGTGATCGATACGGCGCACGGTCATTCGCAAGCGGTGCTGGATACCGCGAAGATGATCAAGAAACTGTATCCGGCTCTCGAACTGGTTGTGGGAAACATTGGAACCGCGGAGGCGGCCAAAGACCTTCTCAAAGTCGGTGTCGATGCCGTGAAGGTCGGGGTAGGACCGGGATCGATCTGTACCACGCGGATCGTGTCGGGCGCCGGGATGCCGCAGCTGACCGCCATCGCTGATTGTGCAAAGGTTTTGAGCGGAAGCGGGGTGCCGATCATTGCCGATGGGGGCATCAAGTTTTCCGGTGATATCACGAAGGCGCTGGCTGCCGGCGCCTCGTCCGTCATGCTCGGCGGTCTGTTTGCCGGAACGGAAGAATCTCCGGGCGAGACGGTACTCTATCAAGCCAGAACTTATAAGGTCTATCGCGGCATGGGTTCTATCGGGGCGATGGAGCGAGGGGGCGGGGATCGGTACGGGCAGGGTGGGCGCACGCCACAGAAGTTGGTCCCCGAAGGAATCGAAGGCCGCGTTCCCTATAAAGGTCCGCTGGCGGCCGTGGTCTACCAGTTGGTCGGCGGCGTTAGGTCGGGGATGGGCTATTGCGGCTGTAAAACGATTGCCGACCTGCAGCAGAATGCGACGTTCATCAGGCAGTCTGTGGCCGGCCTGCGTGAAAGCCATGTGCACGACGTGATTATCACGAAAGAGGCACCGAACTACCGGATGGATTGGGAATAGCTCCGCGTGAAACGTCTCTCGTGAAGCGTATCTCGCAGTCACCTTTCTGTTTTCCTCGTCCAAGCGAACGACGCTTCACGCTTCACGAACGACGGCCCTATGGAACTGTGGCACAATAGAATTCTGGTCCTCGACTTTGGGTCGCAGTACACTCAACTGATCGCTCGCCGCATTCGCGAAGCCCAAGTCTACTCGCAAATCCTTCCCTGCACGGTTTCCTTGGCGACGATTCTTGCGTATCGTCCGCAGGGCATTGTTCTATCCGGCGGACCATCCAGCGTCTACGAAAAAAAAGCGCCGCTTGTGCCCAAGGAGCTTCTCGATCAGAACATTCCGATCCTCGGCATTTGCTATGGCATGCAGCTGGTGACGCATCTCTCCGGGGGGGACGTCGCCAAATCGACGCACCGAGAGTATGGCCGGGCGGATCTCACGATCGATGACGCGGATGATCTGTTTCTAGGAGTCGGAACGGAGAAGCAGACAGCCGTGTGGATGTCTCATGGTGATCGCATCGAACGGATGCCGCCGGGGTTTCGATCGATCGCGCACACGAGTAATTCGCCCGTCGCGGCAATGAAGCGGAAGGATCACAAGCGGAGAATCTATTGCCTGCAATTCCACCCCGAAGTGGCCCACACGCCGGAGGGCACGCGGATCCTGCGTAACTTCGTGTACGAAATTTGTGGCTGCAAGCCGACCTGGACCATGCAGTCCTACGTCGAGACGGCGGTGAAGCAGATACGAGAGCAGGTCGGCAAGGAACGGGTCATCTGCGCGCTGAGCGGAGGCGTCGATTCATCGGTCGCGGCGGCGCTGACGCATCGGGCGATCGGAGATCAGTTGACCTGCATTTTTGTCGATAACGGTGTCTTGCGGGCCGGTGAACGTGACCAAGTGCAGAAGACGTTCGCCTCGCAACTCCATCTGAATCTCAGAATTCTTGACGGAACCAAGCAGTTCCTCGCCGGGCTGAAGAACGTGACTGATCCGGAGCGAAAGCGAAAAATCATCGGGCGGCAGTTCATCAAGCATTTTGAGGCTGAATCGAAGAAACTGAAAGGCATCACGTATCTCGTCCAAGGCACGCTCTATCCGGACGTGATCGAGAGCATCAGCTTCAAAGGGCCTTCGGCGACGATCAAGACGCATCACAACGTCGGCGGATTGCCCGCGCGCATGAAGCTCAAGCTCATCGAACCGCTCCGTGAATTATTCAAGGACGAAGTGCGGGTGTTGGGAAAAGAACTGGGATTGCCTGACGACATCATCTGGCGGCAACCGTTCCCTGGTCCCGGGTTGGCGATCCGCGTCCTGGGCTCCGTGACGCCGGAGCGGTTGGCGATTCTGCGGGCGGCGGAAGCGATCGTCGATCAGGAAATACGGAGCGCCGGTCTCTATCGGGAGATCTGGCAGGCGTTTGCCGTGCTGTTGCCCATTCGAACGGTCGGGGTGATGGGCGACCAGCGAACCTATGAGAACGTGATCGCGATTCGCGCCGTCACCAGCGTGGATGGCATGACGGCCGACTGGGCGAGGATTCCGAACGACGTGCTGGGTCGAATGTCGAGTCGAATCATCAATGAAGTCAAAGGTGTGAATCGGGTGGTGTACGATATCAGCTCGAAGCCACCGAGCACCATCGAGTGGGAATAGCAAGGCCGTGAAGCGTCGTTCGTGAAGCGTGAAGCGCAGATATAGTTTCTTGCGAGCAGCGAACGACGAGATACGAGATACGCTTCACGAAGAACTAGCATGGAAGTCAGACTCCAAAAACTCATCGCGAGCACGGGGCTTTCGTCGCGCCGAAAGGCGGAGCTGTTGATCGCTGCAGGCCGGGTGTCGGTGAACGGGAAGGTCGTCACTGAACTTGGGACGAAGGTCGATCCAGCGCGTGATCACGTGAAGGTGGACGGGAAGCACCTGAGTTCGGCGCAGCCATTCGTGTACCTGATTCTGCATAAACCCAAGAATGTGATGTCCACGCTGGATGATCCGGGTGGACGGACGACGGTGAAGGATTTCTTGCGGGGTGTGTACGTCCGGGTGTTCCCGGTCGGACGGCTCGATTTCGATAGTGAAGGATTGATGCTCCTGACGAACAACGGCGACCTGGCCCAGGCGCTACTGCATCCTCGGTACCATGTGCCTAAGACCTACTTGATTAAGGTCAAAAAGATTTTAACGGATGAAGAGATCAAGAAGTTGGAACGAGGGGTTCGCCTTGAAGATGGGATGACCGGTCCCGCGTACGTGAAAAAGGTGAAGAAGGCTGAGCAAAACTCGTGGTTGGAAATCACCATACGCGAAGGGCGTAAGCATCAGATCAAACGCATGTTGGAGGCTGTCGGGCATCTGGTGCTCAAGTTGATGCGGGTTCGGATGGGGCCACTGTCTCTTGGGGATCTTGCGCCTGGCGAATTCCGGTTTTTGAGTGATCGGGAAGCGAATGCCTTGCGGGAACTTGTTGAAGAACGACGAGAGGCTGTTGAACGGGGAGATGAGCAGGTGTTCAAATCGAAACGACCGGCGAGACAGGCTGGATGGGCCAAGCCGGACAAAACGAAGAAGTTGTCAGCGAAGAAGGTGCAAGCTGTATGAAGAATCGCACACACCGTTGCGGCGAGTTGAACAAGAAACACGTGGGCCAGATCGTTGTCTTGAACGGTTGGGTTCAACGACGACGTGACCACGGCATGGTCATCTTCATTGACCTTCGCGACCGGACAGGCCTTACACAGGTCGTGTTCAACGCAGAGCGAAATCTCAAGGTTCACCAAGCTGCACACTTACTCCGCAGCGAGTGTGTTGTGTCGGTCACCGGCCAAGTCATGGCGCGGCCGGATGAGTCGAAGAATCCCAATCTCTCGACAGGTGAGATCGAAGTGTTTGTCGATGAAGTGGACATTCTGAATGAGGCGAAGACGCCGCCATTCTTGATTGAGGACGAGGCGGAAGTGACGGAAGCCATTCGCCTGAAGTACCGCTACCTGGATCTTCGCCGTCCGAGAATGCAGGGGCTTTTGAGCCTGCGCCATCGGATCATGCAGGCGACGAGGGGCTTCTTGAATGCCGAAGCGTTCTTGGAGATTGAGACTCCGATCCTGACGAAAAGCACGCCGGAGGGAGCCAGGGATTACTTGGTGCCGAGCCGGGTCAATCCCGGACAGTTCTTTGCTTTGCCGCAATCGCCGCAGTTGTTCAAACAAGTTCTGATGGTGGGCGGGGTCGATCGCTATTATCAGATTGCGCGCTGCTTCCGCGATGAAGATCTCCGCAACGACCGGCAGCCGGAGTTCACCCAGATCGATCTGGAAATGTCGTTCGTGGATCGACATCAGGTCATGAGTTTGATGGAACAGATGATCGTGACTGTTTTCCGTGAGGCCGGCAGTGTGGAACTGCCGGTTCCCTTTCCACGAATGACCTATGCGGAAGCCATTGGCCGCTACGGTTCAGATAAACCGGATCTCCGGTTCGACATGCTGCTCCACGATGTGACGGCGTTTGGCGCGTCGAGCAACTTTAAAGTCTTTAAAGACGCGGCAACGAAGGGCGGTATTGTCAAGGCGTTGATTGTGAAGGGCGGAGCGGCGCTTTCGCGCACACGAATCGATGCGCTGGGCGAAACGGCGAAGAGCTTCGGCGCCAAGGGCTTGGCCTGGCTCAAGATCACCACGGACGGTCAGCTTGAATCAGTCATTGCCAAGTTCCTGGATGCGAAGGCCTTTGCCGTCGCGTTGTCCGATGCCAAGCCCGGCGATCTCGTATTGTTCGGTGCCGATAAGCCGGCGGTCGTGCATGACGTGCTGGGTCGTATCCGTTTGCTATTGGGTGAAGAACTCAATTTGATCGACAAGACCGCGTGGAAGCCGCTGTGGGTCACCGAATTTCCGTTGCTGGATTACTCGCCGGAGGAAAAGCGCTATGTCTTCATGCACAATCCCTTCGCTGCGCCGATGGACGAAGACTTGAAACTGTTGGACTCGGAACCGTTGAAAGTCAGGGCCAAGGCTTATGACATGGTGCTCAACGGGAGTGAAATCGGCGGCGGCAGTATCCGCAACCACCGAAGCGAGGTGCAGCTTAGAATCCTCGATCTCCTAGGCATCAGCAAGGAGCAAGCGCAGGCTAAATTCGGGTTCCTGCTGGAAGCGCTCGACTTCGGCGCGCCGCCTCACGGCGGGATCGCCTTCGGATTGGATCGATTGGTCATGCTACTCGGCCATGCCGATTCGATCCGCGATGTCATCGCGTTCCCCAAGACCCAGAAGGCGCAATGTCCGCTGACCGATGCGCCGTCTGCCGTCGGCCCGGAGCAATTGAAGGAGTTGCGCATTAAGCTGGATCTCGTGGAGTAGATCCCTATGGCTGGCAATACGGTTGGCAGAATCTTCACCGTCACCTCATTCGGTGAGAGCCATGGGCCGGCGATCGGGTGTGTGGTTGATGGGTGCCCGCCTGGTCTTGCGCTTTCCCCAGAAGATATTCAGAAGGATCTCGACCGACGGAAGCCCGGTACCTCTCGGCATGTGACCCAGCGCCAGGAATCGGATCGCGTGGAGATCCTGTCCGGAGTGTTTGAAGGCCAAACCACCGGAGCTCCCATTGCGCTGCTCATTCGCAACGAGGACGCGCGCAGCCGCGATTACGGGAATCTGATCGATACTTTCCGTCCCGGTCACGCGGACTACACCTACTGGCAGAAATATGGCATTCGCGATTATCGAGGAGGGGGACGCGCGTCGGCCCGAGAGACAGCCGTTCGCGTCGCCGCGGCTGCGATTGCCAGGAAGTGGCTCAACGAGAAGCATGGTGTCGTGATTCGGGGATATCTGAGCCAGCTGGGGCCTCATGAATTGTCGTTCAAAGATTGGAACCTCGTGGGGCAGAATCCATTTTTCTCCGCCGATCCGGATGTGGTGCCTACGCTGGAATTGTTCATGGATGAGCTGCGGAAGGCTGGTGATTCAGTGGGGGCACGGATCACGACCGTAGCTGAGCATGTGCCGGTTGGATGGGGCGCGCCGGTTTATGCGAAATTGGATGCCGATTTGGCAGCGGCGATGATGGGCATCAATGCAGTCAAGGCGGTTGAGATCGGGGCTGGCTTTGCCTCGGTTGCCCAACGTGGGTCTGAACATGGCGACGAACTCACGCCGGAGGGATTTGTGACGAATCATGCCGGCGGTATTCTGGGTGGCATTGCCACAGGGCAGGATATTGTCGTGACGATTGGGATCAAACCGACATCGAGTATTCGCATCCCGCGCCGGTCGATCGATAAGCATGGGAATCCAGTGACGGTCGAGACCAATGGTCGCCATGATCCCTGTGTTGGTATCCGAGCCACGCCGATTGCCGAAGCCATGATGGCTCTTGTCCTGATGGATCACGCGCTGCTGCATCGCGCCCAAAATGCCGATGTGACGACGAAGACCCCCAAGATCGCAGGCTCCTTAAAGAAAACCCCTGTTTCCGCTAGCAAGACACCAGCTGCGAAAATCAACTCCGATCCTGCCGAAGCATAGGAATCACCCGCTCAGGGTATTCGATTCCACGAGGAAGCCTGTACGGGATGCAAAGCCTCTACGATGACGCAGGCTGCTCAAGAACGCAGATCGCAATCGGTTGGAGGGTGGCGAGCAGGTCTGAGTCGACCTGCTGTTCGAGGAAGGCGAGAAACTCGTCTATTTTGTCGCGCGAATCAATTATTTCAACGGTGATGGGGAGATCTTCAGCCAGACGCTCGATCTTGAATGTATGAATCACGCGAGTGTGGGGTCCGAATCCCATGAGCCCGCGGTGAACTGTGGCTCCGGCGAGTTGCCTCGCATGGGCCTGAGCGACGATCCATTCGTAGAGCGGTCGCCCATCGTGTTTGTCCCGTTCTCCGGAAAAGATCCTGAGAAGGCAGCCGCTTTCAACACGCATCGATCATCTCCAGAGAAGATAAGCCGTGGAGTAGCCGGCCCATACGGCGATAAGGCCCAGGACCGCATGGCCGATGACATTTCCTCCGGCTAACCACAGTTCTCCGTCACGCAGCAGGTTCATCGTTTCGTTGCCGAAGGCCGAGAAGGTGGTAAATCCGCCGAGCAGGCCGACCATGAGAAAGGCCCGTGCTTCTCCTGATATGACACCACGATGATCGGCGAGCTCGGCGAGAAAACCGATCATTGCACAGCCGACGATATTAACGGCAAGGGTGCCGAATGGGAATTGGATGCTGTTGCTCAGTTGTTGAACGTACCCGCTCAGAAGGTAGCGAAGAATTGAGCCGATGAAGCCCCCTGTGCCGATAAGGAAAAGAGTTCGCAGAGTAGGACTCGCTCCAAGAGGCCACATTCGATTAACGCCTTATTGTACTGAAGTGTGTCGATCGAGTCACGTGGCCTGGTGGGGAATTTGTCATGACAGACATGGTTCGGACGGAAAACATCGTAGTACAATCCGGATGCGACTTAACCAAGGAAGAACTGAATGCTCGAAATCTATACAGACGGCGCGTGCAGCGGGAATCCAGGGCCTGGGGGATGGGGGGTCTTGTTGCGGGATGGCGATCAGGAAACAGAATTGTGCGGCGGAGAGCCGGCGACGACGAACAACCGCATGGAATTGCTCGCGGTTATCGAGGCCTTGCAATCGCTCACATCGCCGGTGACGGCCCGGGTCTATACCGATTCGCAGTATGTTCAAAAGGGCATCAGCGAATGGATCCACAACTGGAAACGGAAAGGATGGAAGACTGCCGGTAAAGAACCGGTGAAGAACGAGGATCTATGGCGACGTCTCGATAGCTTGGCTGCAGACCATATGCTCGAGTGGCACTGGGTCAGGGGGCACAACGGTCATCCAGAGAATGAACGAGTGGATGGGTTGGCACGCACCGGCCTCGAGCGGGCTCGCCGCGCTGGTCAATCCGTCGGCCGGCCGGTCGGCGATCCGTCCAAAAAGATTAACGGTTCAGCCGACCGTCCCCCCATACTCGATATCCAACATGCCACGGTCTATCGAGGCGAGACCTGCGTCTTTTCGGATTTCTCCTTTGCGCTGCATGCTGGAGAACATGTGGCCATCGTGGGGCCCAACGGAGCGGGGAAATCGACGCTTCTCAAGTTGTTATTGGGCGAAGTCCACGCGATGCCGAAGGACGAAACACGTGTGGTGCTTTTCGGTGAAGAGCGTTGGAGTGTGTGGGATGTGCGGAAACGAATCGGCATTGTCTCGCACGATCTTCAACGAGACTATCTGATCTGTGCCGAGGGAGTGAACGTCATCCTCTCTGGCTTCTATGCAAGCAACGATACCTATGAGTATCAAGAGTTCAGCCAAGCACAAATCGCATGGGCACATGAGCTGATGCAGGAGTTGGGTATTGCGCACTTGGCTGGCCGACGGTTCGGCCATCTGTCCACCGGTGAGCAAAGGCGGTTTCTGCTCGGGAGGGCGTTGGTGCATGACCCGTCGGTGCTGGTGTTGGACGAGCCGACGAGCGGCCTCGATCTCAAGGCCTGCTTTCAGTATCTTGATCTGTTGCGCGCTCTGATCGCAAAAGGAAAGACGGTTCTACTCGTGACTCACCATCTGCATGAAATGCCCCCCGAGATTGATCGGGTGGTTTTCCTGAAGGAAGGGAAGATCATCGCCGACGATCGAAAAGCAAAACTCCTCACCAACGATCAGGTCAGCCACCTCTTTGATACCAAGATTACCCTCGCTCAGGCCAACGGGTGGTATCAGGCCTTGATGATGTACTCTCCTATTCTTCATACATCCTCCATCCTCCACAGAATAATTCCTTTGTTTTGACGAATGTCATTCTCGGAGCTAGGCTTCAGGCACCGCTATGAGAAGCCGGCCGAGCACGTTCCGCGACCTCTTGAAACCTCTGCCTCCGCATCACTGGTTTGTATTGTGGCTGTTGCTGTGCATGTTGGAGGCGATACAAGCGCTTGAGCCTCCAGGATGGGCTGAAACCTGGGTCTGCCCACGCCAGGGGCAGACGGACCTTTATACTGACCGTGAGTCGCCGGGTTGCCGACAACTTGGTGAACCAAAAAACTATTCGCCGCTCAAAATTTCCCCAAGTCCAAAGCCTTCGCCGGCGGGCCCCCTTCAGCCATCTGTATCCGGAACTGTCTCCCTCGACCCGTCACGGCAGCTCCATAGCAGGAAACCATTGCCGTTCTCCGAAGTATCTCTGCCGTTACCTCTCTTGAGCATCGGACAGGACAAGGTCGGTTTCATTACCGGATCATGGACAGGACTCGTGGCGCAACTCACTGTCGGCTACAAAGCCGACGGAAAGGGGCCGGAGATTCTTGGCGATTCGAACCTGTTTCCTGCATCCGTCCACTCGTTTCATACGGCTGTCGCGGTCGCCACAAAAGCAGTGGGATATGATCCCCGATACCTGAGCGTGCGCATCCTGGTTCCGACCAGGCTGGACGGACCCAGCGCGGGCGGGATTTTTGCCGTGGGCATCGCTTCGGCACTGCTCGGCGATCCGATTCGCCAAGACGTGTGCATGTCAGGAACCATCGAGCCGGATTCTGAGATCAGACCCGTCGGGCGGCTGGTGGATAAGATGAGTGCCTGTCGGGATCTCAAAAAAAGCGTGATGATCGTGCCGGATGGATTGGACAATAGCCATCTCAATTTCACCGGAGCCGAGCGATCCATCCAGGTAATCGAAGTGCATACCCTCACGGAGGCCTACAGCGCCGCGACGGGCCAATCGCTACGTCAGGTTCCGGTCAACTAACCAACCTCAAGATCAGGAGACACCATGATGAGGACCGCTATGAGACCGATAGGAGTGATGGTGCTGGCTATAGGCCTGCTGGCATCCGCCACATGGGCCGCCGAGCCGGTCAAAATCAACTCATTACTGGTGTATCCGGAAGCGTACAAGATGAAAGTGGTCCAGGTGGAAGGCACAGTGCGGAACTACCGGATGAATCACTTTATCGGCCAGAGGACGAAATTGGAGAAGTGTATCCAGGCCTTTTCAGTAGAGGATGAGACCGGCGTTGTCGATGCCAGCTATGCGACCCTCTGTCAGATGGGAACCGTGTTGCTCAAAGACGGTGATCAGGTGACGATCGAGGGCCACTTCCTGGGGATGTTGGATGTGCGCTCGGTGACGAAACGCTGAACGAATAAGTCCGGTGCACCGACTACCGGCTGATCAGTGTACGATCGAGAGTGAATAACGTTTCGTACGGCACAGCACCGGAATCGCTGGATTACCCACCCTATTTCTTCCGAAACCCAAACAGGGCTCCAACCCCGCCGGCGCCGACTGAGGGCAGGTAACCGGTCAAGACTTCTTTGAGACTCTCGGCTTTCCCTTGCGCCCAGGCGAGACTGCGGGTGACATCCGCTTCGAGCAAGCTCCACTCCACGTGAATCCAGCCGGTCGTCTTGAGGGCAGCGATAAGCGCCAGCAAGGAACCGGTGAGCAACAGCCCGATCATCAGGGTTTTTCGAAGTGCCCACCCGATCAAAAACCCTCCGATGAAGCAGGCCCCTCCACGCGCGAGGGCCGGCGACATCATGTCGCTCAACCAAGCACCCAATCCAGCGACAGTCGTTGCGCCGGCGGCAAGAAATGATTTGGCGGCCCAGGGAGGGTTGGCCAGGAACGTTGCAAGCGCCTTAGCGAAGAGACCGCCATGAGATTTACTCGCTGTGTCGCTCATAACCGTCTGGCTTCAAATGTGTTGCAGACGGACGGATCGCCGGATTCAAGGCCGCGTCTAAGCCACGTCGACCGCTGTTCGGATGAACCATGTGTCCAGCTCTCCGGCTGGACGTGCCCCCGTGACATTTTTTGCAAACGGTCGTCTCCGATGGCAGCGGCTGCGCGCAGCCCATCCTCGAAATCTCCCGGTTCGATGAGGTTCCGTTCCCGCTTGGCGTGGTGGCCCCAGACTCCGGCATAACAATCGGCCTGGAGCTCCATCCGGACCGACAGAGCATTTCCTTCCGCTTCGGAAGCCTGACGCTGAAGACGGTGGACCTTTTCCGCGACACCGAGGAGATTTTGCACATGATGGCCGACTTCATGGGCGATGACATAGGCCTGAGCAAAGTCTCCCACCGCGCCCAAGCGATGCGCCATTTCGTCGAAGAAGGCAAGGTCCAAATAGACCCGATGATCATTGGGGCAATAGAACGGGCCGACGGCCGACGATGTCGTACCGCATGCCGACTGCACGGCTCCGGTGAAGAGGACCATGCGTGGGTCCTCATAACGGGAACCGAGGAGGGTGCGCCAGGTCGTTTCGGTATCGGCAAGCACGACGGAAGCAAACCGGCCGAGTTGGTCGGTTGGTGCGCCGACCGGGCCTGATTGCGATGGCGCGGAGACCTCGGTCATACTCTGAACACCGGTCAGGAGGTTCAGAATGGTGAGTGGATTGGCACCCGTAAAATAGCTGACGGCGAGCGCCAACACAATGGTGCCGATGCCCAGGCCACCTGCTCGTCCGATACGGGCGGGACCCATCCCGCGGCGATCTTCAATGTTGTCGCTTTCGCGTTGGCCGTCGGTACGCATAGTGGCCCTCCCTCGCGCAGAATGCTGAAAAAGTCCACCAGCTTCGTTCTCGTATCGCTCAAGGTCTCAATGTACCAACCACGTACGCCCCGCCCTTTCGTTCGCTGCGGCCTTGCCCGTGGAACGGCGCGTCTTGGCGCGTCGGGGGGCGGGCGGGTGAGCGCGATGGCCTTTTTGACCATCCTGCCAACTCCCGTTATGCTAGTTTCTCAACGGTCCGTTAGTCCGATTCTTTCTCCATCGATTGAATGAACTTGTCGGCTTCGGCGATGGAACGGTTCATGTCTTTGACGAGCTGATCGACCTGCGCGTCGACCTTGACGAGCTCACCTTTGATGGCGGCCAGAGCTCGAGCGTTTAGGTTATGCTTCAAGTAGAGGACCTGATCGCGCAGCGGTTTGAGGACCGGCTCAATCCGTTGTTCAGCGCGTTTCATCGCTGCGAGCATCTCTTTGTAGCGGCTTTTAGTCTGAGTAAGTTTGGCTTGGCTCTTCCGGCGCAGGTCGGCGCTTGAGTATTGGCCGAGCTCTTGTTCCCACTCGGAGAAAAGGGCATCGGCCACGCTTTCGACATCCTCGATTCGCTTCCTGACCGCCTTCGCGCTGTCTTCGCTGGTCTCCAGTTCGCCGCTCAACTTCTTATAAGTCGCTTCCAGATCTCCACCCTCGTAAGAGACCACTTTCCCAAACTGATCCAGGGTGCTCTGAATGTCTTTCTTGGCGTCCTCTTGTGCGTCGCGTGCCGATTTGACGCGGCTGCTCAGAATATCGCGCTTGGCGTAGCCCATCTTTTCCATGGTGGCGATATAAGCCTTGTCACAAGAGGAAAGGCCAAACGGTGCGAACAGCAGCATGACGGTCAGGACTATTTTCCTCATATTCACCTCTTTGAACGGAACACAACCAACGACTCGGCAAACCACACCTAATTCTGCATCATAACTGAAGCAAGCACGAGGGGAAAGATGGTAGGTCATCACGTTCAGGGTTTTCACAAGTAGAAACAACTCAGTCATCGCGTTATAGTATCGATATGCGCCTGCAATCTCTCACCTCGTGCTGGGTGGTCATGATCGTTCTGATAGCGGGGTGTTCGTCCCAACGAGTGATCCCTGAATCCCTGGAGCCTCTCGTCGATAAAGCGGTCTCGTTTCGTGAAGTCGTGGATGCCCCACTAGCACATAAGGGGAAGGTGTTGGTACTGGGTGGCGAAGTGTTAAATGCAAAGCGGCTGAAAGACGGCACCCAAATCGAATTCCTGCAATTGCCGCTTGATAAAGGAGAGAAACCGATTTTTGACCGCCAACAGTCACAGGGCCGATTTCTCGCACTCCAGCAAGAGTTCTTGGACCCCGCGACCATTGTTAACGGAACGAAGATGACGGTTGTTGGAGAGGTGGTTGGGGAAAAGACCGAGCATCTTGACGATGTCGAGTATCGGTACCCTGTCCTGATCGTGAAACATTTGCACGCCTGGACGGAGCAATCTTCGAACTACGTTCGACCGCGGCCCGGTCTTTCGCTTGGATTATTCGGAGGCTCGGGAGGTCGAATAGGCGGCGGTGGCGGATTCGGTATCGGATTTTGATTCGTTGAAAGGCATGACCGACATTTCGCAGGTTGCATGAACTCATTCTCCGGCCCGATTGTTTCGTGACGCGTCTATCCGAGTCGCGCTGATCATTCCTCAGCCTATTTGAGATTTATCGACAAAGAGCGGAGAGTCTTCTTACGTGACTTGCTTCCGTCCCGAATGCCCAGCTGGGCAACTGCTCGCAAAGTGTACTTGCGCGGAGGGATAGGGCATGATATGCAAGTATATGTTCGGATTCCCAGAATCAGTCCCGTTGTGAAGGAGATCGTGGCATGAAACAAAAACGGCAGACCATGAAACGTAAGGAAAGAGTCACGCTGTCTCTTTCTGCCGATATGGTAGAACGGTTGCGAACCGTCGTCTATTGGAGCCCCAAGCTGACGCTTACCAGTGTCGTCGAATCCGCGATTTTATCCACGCTCAAGAAACTCGAGAAGGGGAAGCGGTTCGGCAAGAGACGTGGCAAGTTGCCTGTCGGTCGGCCACGTAAGGATAAGTCGTCCTAATACGGTTTCGTGATTTCCCGAAGTTTTAGGTCCTTTCGAGAAGTATCAGGATCAGCACCACATCCAGCAGCGATTCGCCATGTCTGATGCGGATTTCATCCGGCTGGCTCTTCAAACGGCCCGGCAGGGGGTCGAGAAGGGAGAAATGCCCTTCGGCGCGTGTCTTGTCAGCCGAGGGCAAGTTGTCGCGATCGCGCACAACAGCGCCAAATCCGCCATGGATACCACCGCTCATGCGGAAATTCAGGCGATCAGAGAAGCCGGCCGTAAAATCAAGTCGCTCGAACTCCCCACAGCCACGATGTACAGCACCTGCGAACCTTGCCCAATGTGCTTCGCGGCATGCGTCTGGGCGAAGATCGCGAGGATCGTCTACGCCAGCCGAATCGAGGATGCCGACAAAGCCGGCATCCGTCAAATTCACATTCCTTCCTCGCTGATGAATCAGCTCAGCCGCAGCAATGTGGACGTGGTGGCAGACGTGCTTCGTGAGGAGGGGGTGAAGCTCTTCGAGGGCTGGCGTCGGAAACAGATGAAATCTGGTGTGTAAGGAGCGATTTTTGTCAAAAGCCTCGATGCATGGGTAAACTATAGCCGTATGTCTCCGTTCGCACGAAGCTGGTTGATTCTTCTGTTGCTCGTCCTCTGTGTAGGCTGCGATCAGATCACGAAAGATGCGGCCCAACAATACTTGTCCACTGAACCTCCGCGGTCCTGGTTCCACGATACCGTTCGCCTGGACTATGCAGAGAATACAGGGGCCTTCTTGAGTCTTGGCACAGGGTTGTCCGAGGGGTTGCGAGTCATGCTCTTTCAAGTGTTCTCCGCGCTGTGGCTTGCCGGGTTGGCGATCTTTCTCCTTGTCGCCAAACAGGTGCCGTTGCTCTCGGCCGCTGCCTGGAGTCTCGTCCTGAGCGGAGGAATAGGCAACCTCTTGGATCGCGTGCTTCACGACGGGCGCGTCATCGATTTCATGAATCTCGGCATCGGCAACCTTCGCACCGGCATCTTCAATGTGGCGGATGTCTGTATTACGATCGGTGTATCGCTGCTTGTGCTCGAGGTGTTCCAGCGACCGCGTACGTCCGTAAATGGATAGGTCCGGACTCTTGCGGCTGCAAGAGATTCGACCGTTGATTCCATGGAGCTCTGTATGAAAAATCTAGGGTTGGCCATTGTCTGTTTGGCGCTGCTTACGGGGTGCTCAAGTGCAGTCGGAAGCGGCATCTTGGGCGGGGTAGTCGGTGCCGGGGCAGCCGGCGGCGGCTATGAGTATCATCTCAAGCGCCAGAAAGATCGGGTGGAGCAAGATTTCAAAGCTGGGAAGATCGATCAAAAAGAGTACGAGATCCGCAAGGATCAGATCGCCCGGGACTCGCTCCTCCAATAAAAGTGGGTGCGGGCGGGGGCATCGTCATTCCTTTCGCGATGAAATCCGAGCTGTTCTCTTCGACTGGCCTGATGCGCTAATGGGTTCGCATCATGCGTCCCACCATGCCGATGCCGATTCCGAGGAGGAGATAGCCGGCGATCACGTTAAGCATGACCACGGCTTGGCAGATGGGATGGACCGGTTGGTATTCCACGAGCGCCAGCGACGAGGTGAGGTTGATGGTGTAATAAAACCCGGACCATAAGGGAATCCAGGGTGAAGGTGTCGTGTTGCCCATCGGTTCGAACCAATGAAGACGAAAAAAGAGCTCGTACAGCAAGCTAAATCCCGCGAGCGCTCCGCCGATCCATGCTATCCAGCGCGAAACGCTCGTCCCGAAATTGCTCGTCGCCTTCCATGTCGAGAGAGCCAGCGGATGCTTGCCCTGCATTTTGGACCAGATGAGTCGCGCGTTTCGCTCGTTCAGGTATTCTGCTTCTGAAGCATCCAACTCCCCCGCTTCGGCGAAAGAATTATTCGACCTCGAATAGGCCCGCACGGCGAGATGCTGCAACCGATGTTGGTCCGGGCCGGCCGGCATTGCTGCCGCCGCTCGTTCCGCCACTCGGCCGGCGTTGGAAAAAGCCCGTCCGGCTTGCGCGAATTGCTGCAGCCAATGCAGTTGCTGCCCGGCATTGTGGTAGGCCTGTATCGACTTGGGAGGATCTCGGGTTTCGAGAAAATGAGCGGCAGAGAGGTAGTACTGAGCCGCCTGCATCAAATCTGCGCGCGAGTCGCGCCGCGTAAGGGCGTCGGCTTGCTTGAGCACATCGTCAGCGGATTGGACCGTCGAAATCTCAAGTCCGCCCTGCCGGTAATCACCTTGCGCAACTGGAGTTGACAGCGGCGGATCAGTCATTACTATCCTCCAGGGCCGCCATGGTACTCCAAGCTTGGGCTGGCGCGAAAGAGGCATCTCCATTGCCTTTGATCGGAGCAGAGAACGGCAACCTGCTCTATTATCCGCTTCATATCATGCTTGGAGTCGTGCTAGTGCTCGTTGAATCCTTTTGTGTTACATTCAAAAACAGTGTGCAAAGGAGAGCTTAAGAGGTCTGAAATGGATTCAAGATTTAAAGAAATCTCAATGAGTAATCTTAAGATGGCGTGCGTCGATATAATTAACGGGACACACAAAGAGTTCGCTAACAGCACGCGGTATAGCGTGGTTTACAACGGACAGGATCTTCCTCCTAAGGCAGTTATTTCACGAGGCTACTATCATGCCACCGGAAAGATACTTCCTGTACAAGGGGAGAACGGATTTTCTGGAGGATCAATATCGAATTCCTTCCTCAAAGGTCATGGCTTCAAAATTGTCCCACGGCCAAGTGACAAAACTCTTAAAGCGCACGGCAAGAGCCGGAAGAGATGAGATGTTGTTGAGCAGAGTGTTGTAGGAATCCCGACAAAAAAACTTCCGACACCTTTTCAACCCTACGTGGGGAAAGCAACTATTTGTCGGTCCACTTTTTGATAGACGGAAAGTCTGAAGGAGCTAGTGAAATGACTTTGGCCATCCGGTCGGTCGCGTTGCGGTCAAGATCAAGGAGGGCCATGATTTCTTGTCTTTTCGGTAAAGCATCTGAAAGGTCAACGGGATGGGCATTGATTGTCACTTGGGCCAGATTTAAGAACCACGACAGGCTCCTTCTGGCCATATCTCTGGCTTCTCTCAGATGTCCATCCCATACCTGCTTTTCAAAGTTGTCACCATGAACAAGGCGGCTCCTGAAGTCATATAGTTCGTCAAATTGCTTTCCTAATTCTTTCCTTTCGCTCTCGGTACTTGCCAGAACAACTCCGATTCGTCTTCTTAACCTCTTAACTATCCCCGGTTGATCCTCTCCAAACAGGGCCTCTATGGTGGTCATATGCCAAAGCAATTGCTCTAGGCCACTTGAAAAGAATCCTTTGACCAAAAACCCGAAAGCTCTACCAACAAATTGCCATGCCTCCATTGCTGGTTGAACAGAACTGAGTAGGTGGTCGATGCTCTGAATCTTCTTCGTGAACTGTTCTGATTCATCCGGGTTAAATGAAATATAGTGCGCTGGCTTGTCACCTTCTTCTTCTCCGGTCCAAGAATTGAAGTATGGCTCTCTATCTAGTATGGACAGATTGGGTGCGAATGAGGGGCGGTCAAGTAAGCTATCAGAATGTCGCAGAAGAAACGGTATCTGGAAACCCAGCCACCCTTCCCATTCTGCGCCGACCTTTCTTGTCATCATTCCGAGTCCAGTCCGGTTGCCAATCAACTAGGGCAAGTGTCTGAACCGCCCTTTCGACAGAGGGAAAAGGTGAATACCGCGCCCTTACTTTGCCAACTTCGCCTAGATTGGCATTGATTTTGCCGAGTGGATTTATAGGCCGTCGCTCGGTCATGACAATGAACCAATAGTCGCACAGAGTCATGGTATCGACGATAGCCCATGGGTAGAAAACTTCACATATGGATGTCTCGAAGAGTTGGTCTAACTCAGCCTTTGTAAATTTCTTGATGAAAAACGTGTCGCACTGGACCTCATCGATTTCTAAGTAGACGTACTCCATTGGGGCAAGATAGGTAATTTCTATCTGCCTTCTATCAAAAGGGTTCATGATCTTTGACAGTAAACTGTGCGCCGAATCTCTTCCGTCTCCCGCACGTTCAAAGTAATAACCTGACCTTCTCAAGACATTTGTCAGGGCATGCTCCCAGAAAGAGTGATGGCTTTTCCTGTGAAAGCCTTTTGCCATCTCATCTGACTGAATTGCTCGAAGTAATTGTGAGAACTCGGCGCCTTTTTCTAACTCCTCAGCTGCTTCGTACAGGAGCCTGTTAACATTCGTGAATAGCCGAAAGGTCCCCCTATCTCTTTCTGGGTGTTGGATCTTGACCTGCCCCCTGTGGTTGTACCATCACCTATGTGACTATGCGCACCGTGGCGCGACCGTTTCCGGTGCTGGGGGCCGGTACCCCAGAGCGCTATGCGGCCGAATCCGATTATACGTTTG